>Ga0181521_10007273_pt1 | contig 11682 bp, 10 predicted proteins | sample PEATcosm2014_Bin_32_FD_119764 | JGI IMG/M metagenome (GOLD analysis project Ga0181521, IMG submission 119764) | Peatland microbial communities from MTU Mesocosm Facility, Houghton, MI, USA - PEATcosm2014_Bin02_60_metaG | ecosystem: Environmental > Terrestrial > Soil > Wetlands > Peat | place... | reverse complement strand
GATAGGGGCTTCGTTCGCGATGACCTCCTCGATATGCGCGGGAATCGCGAACGCGGCCTTGAGCAAGTCGGCCGTCTGCGCTTCGGAGAGGCGCCCCAGCTTCGCCGCGAGATGGATCGCATACAAATAGTACGCTTCGATTTGGGTGAGGAAGCATTTGGTCGTCGTGACGCTGATCTCGGGGCCGCATCGCGTGTAGATCTGCGCGCCGGCCTTGCGCGCGATCGACGAGTCGACCGTGTTGGTGACCGCGATCAGATGGCTCCCGCGCAACTTGCCTTCCTCCATCGCGGCAATCGTGTCGGCGGTCTCGCCGGACTGCGAGACCGCGAAGATCAGGGTCTGCGCATCGATCGCCGGACGGCGATAGCGGAACTCGTGCGAGTAATCGACTTCGACCGGTATCCCGGTGAGATCCTCGATGATGAACTTTCCGATCAGCGAAGTGATGTAGGACGCGCCCGCGGCGACGAACACGATCCGCTTGATGGCCTGCGGGCCGCCGGCCGGCAGCAGCTCTTGCTCGAAGGTGACCGTCGCGGAGCCTGCGGTCGCGCGACCGGCCAGCGTATTAATCCAGGCCTGCGCTTGCTCGCTGATCTCCTTGCGCAGATAGTGCTGAAAGCCGCCCTTGGTCGCCGCCACCGCGTCCCATTCGATCGTCCGCGGCTCGCGCGAAACCGGTGCGCCGTCGAAGGTCATCACGCGAACCGTGGTGGCGGTCACTTCGGCCAGCTCGCGGTCCTCGAGCGCCATCGCGCGCCGGGTATGCTCGAGCAGCGCGGGAATATCGGAGGCGACGAAGTTCTCGCCCTGGCCAAAGCCCACCACCAGCGGGGTGGCGGTTTTGGCCGCCACCAGCTTGTCGGGCTCGGTCTCCGACAGCACCACGATCGAGAACGAGCCGCGCAACTCCAGTACCGTGAGCCGGACCGCCTCGGTGAGCCCAAACCCTTCCTTGATGCGCTCCTCGATCAGATGGGCGATCAGCTCGGTGTCGGTCTCGGAGCTGAGCTTGTGCTTGCGCTTGATCAACGCGGCGCGCAGCTCGACGTAATTCTCGACGATTCCGTTGTGAATCACGGCGACCGGGCCGGCCTTGTGCGGATGCGCGTTTTCCTCGGACGGGCGTCCGTGCGTGGCCCATCGCGTATGGCCGATTCCGATTTTGCCCTCGAGCGGCGAGTCCTCGAGCAACCGCTGCAGGTTGACGAGTTTGCCTACTGCGCGGCGGATTTCGAGCTTGCCGTTGACCGCCAGGGTCGCAATTCCGGCTGAGTCGTAGCCGCGATACTCAAGCCGCCCCAGGCCGCCGAGCAGGATCGGGAACGCGTCCTGCGGGCCGACGTAACCCATTATTCCGCACATGATCGTTCAATCCTCTTCAGTGCCGGCGGCCGATTTGCCGTCGCGATCGCGCCCCTGATGGCGCTTGTGCCAGCCGGCGGTCCAGCCGGCCTTGAGGCGCTGCGGATGATGCGACATCGCCAGCGCGCCGTCCGCCACATCGCGCAGGATCGTGGTGCCCGCCGCCACGTAGACGTCGTTGCCGACCTTCACCGGCGCGACCAGTTGCGTGTCGCATCCGACCATGCATCGATCGCCGATCTGCGTCTGATGCTTGTCGTAACCGTCGTAATTGACCGTGATAACGCCGCATCCGACGTTGGTCTCGCGTCCGATGATCGCGTCGCCCAGATAAGATAGATGGCTGGCCTTGGTGCCGCGCCCGATCCGCGCCTTTTTGGTCTCGACAAAATTGCCGATCCGGTTTTGCCCTTCCAGTTCCGTGCCGGCCCGGAGGTTGGCGAACGGTCCGATCTCGCAATCCGGCCCGATTACGCACTCCTCGGCGCGCACGCCGAGCTTCAGATGGCATCGATCGCCGATCGTTACGTCGCGCAGCCACGCAGTGCCTTCGATCCGCACGCCCGTGCCGATTCTGCTCTTGCCGAGGACTTGAACGTTGGGACCGATCACGCAATCCGCCCCGACTTCGACCTGCTCGCCGATGTAAGCGGTGGCGGGGTCGACCAGCGTCACGCCCGCCGCCATCAGTCTGCCGTTCACTGCCTGACGGATTTCAGCTTCCATCTCTGCCAGCTCCTTGCGCGAATTGATCCCGGCGAACTCGGCCGCCACGCCGCTGAGCCACGCCTCCACGTTCGCTCCGCGCGCCCGCGCGATCGCGACCAAATCAGTGAGATAATACTCCCTCTGGGCATTGTCGGGCGTGATATCCGTGAGCGCGGCGTCGAGGAATCGCCGGCTCGCCAGGTAGAAGCCCGTGTTGATTTCCCGAATCGCGCGCTGCGCGGGCGACGCGTCCTTGGCCTCGACTATCGCATCCACCGCGCCTGCAGCGTCGCGCACCACGCGGCCATACTCGGCGGGATCATCCAGCGTGACGCTGATCAGCGAGAGCGCCGCGCCGCGCCGCCGATGCTCGCTGAGGAAAGCCCGTAGCGTATCGCTACGGACGCGCGGCATGTCGCCGTAGGCGATCAGCACGTCGCCGTCGAAGCTTTTCGGGATCGCCGCCATCGCGCACCGCGCCGCATCGCCGGTGCCGCGAATATGCTCCTGAATCGCGAAACGGAAATCGGCGTGCGGACTCGCGCGCCGCGCGGCCGCTTCAACTTCGCGCGATTGGTGTCCGACGACCACTACCAGCGGGCGCGGCCCGAGCGCCGCGATCACCCGCGTCGTGCGCGCGATGATCGGCTCGCCGCCCAGAGCGTGCAGCACCTTGGCCTGTGCCGAGCGCATCCGCGTTCCCAATCCCGCGGCCAGGATTATCGCTGCCAGTCTCTCTTCCATCCTCGGGCGATCAATCGTATTCGTTGAAATTGGAAATCTTCCAGTCCGCGCCTTCCTTGCGCGCTGCGATCATCCAGTTCTTCTTGAACGAGCCGCCGTCCGGCACGTCGATAGTCGCCAGAAACAGGAAGGTGACGTGATCGTCGGCGCCGCGCTGCGCAACCAGCTTGTAATGGATTATGGGCTTGCGGGTCGAAGCGTCGATCTCCTGGCCCGTGGTCAGCGCGATCTCCTTGTGCAGCTTGTCGAGCGCGACGCTGGTGCACAGCGGCTCGGCCGCCTTGAGATCGATCGCCATGTAATGCGCTTCGATAAAGCGATCGGCCACGCCGCGCGCGCTGTTGGACGGCGTGCATCCAAGCGCCACGAGCGCGATCAGTCCCGCCGCAGTCATACCGGTTCGCCGCACGATCACTTTCGCTTGAAGAGCTCCTCGAGCTTCGCGCGCTCCGACGCTCCCGGCGAGGTTCTCGAAGCGGCGCGCTGATCCCGTGAGAGCGCGGCGCCAGGTTTAAAATACTCGCAAAAGTTGGCGCGTTCCTTGTCGGCCACCAGTTCCGCCATCGTTTCGCGGCATTGGTTGTGATAGGCGGGATCGTAAAAGCCGCAGTTCCGGCAGACATGCAGCGGCCGATCGCATTTGGGACACGAGTCGCGGAAACCAACCCGCTCGCCGATCTCGATACTGCTGCCGCATCGCCAGCAATTCATCGCTCGCTCCTCATCCCACCTGCCGGCGTCAAGGCCATGCTTCTTTGCGCGGAACTCCCTTGCTAGCATAGCCTCTGGGTTTGGACCGCGCGAGTTGATGCAGGGCATGCTGGACGAGTTGGAAGCATTCGTGTCCGCGCTCTCCAGGGCGCTCCGGGCCGCCTCTAACACGGCCTTGAACTACCGGCGCGACTTGATGGACTTCCGGCGCTTCCTGCTCGATCGCGCGGGCGGAGACGAAGTCGTGACCGGCGAGATCAATGCGGACGACATCCGGGCTTACCTGGGCGACCAGATGAAGCGTGAGTTGAGACCTGCAACCGTTCAGCGCCGCCTGTTCGCGATCAAGGCGTTCTTCCGATGGCGCGAGCAGGCCACGGGCGCTCAGAGTCCCGCGCGTGCGATTCGCTCGCCGCGCAGCGAGCGGCGCCTGCCGGCGGTCTTGCAGCAGGACGAAGTTCGCCGCTTGATCGAAGCCGACCCGCAGGGCCTTACGCCGGCGCGCCTGAGAGACCGCGCGATCATGGAAACGCTCTATTCGTCCGGTCTTCGGGTCAGCGAGCTCTGCGGGCTCGACTGGCGCGATATAGACGAGGACATCGGGACCGTGATGGTCCGGCAGGGCAAGGGCAACAAGGACCGCCTGGTGCCGATCGGCGAGCCGGCGCTGGAGGCGCTGGCGCAATGGCGGCGCGCGATGCCGATGGCGTGGGAGCCCAGGGGTCCCGTGATCACCAATCTGCGCGGCGGCCGCCTTACGACTCGCGCGGTCGAAGCGATGCTCGCGCGGCGGATTCAGACCGCCGGGTTGCGAACTCCGATCACCCCGCATGGACTGCGCCATTGCTTTGCAACTCACATGCTCAATAACGGGGCTGACCTGCGCTCGATTCAGGAGATGCTCGGCCACGCCAGCCTCGCCACCACCCAGCGCTACACGCATCTGAACGTGACTCATCTCAAGGAGGTCTATCGCCGTGCCCATCCGCGCGCGTGAGAGCGGCGATCGCGTCCGCAGCACGACCATCCTGTGCGTGCGGCATGCCGGACACGCCGTAATGGCCGGCGACGGCCAGGTCAGCGTCGGCCAGACTGTGATGAAGCACAGCGCGCGCAAGGTGCGCCGCCTCCACAACGATCGCGTGCTGGCCGGGTTCGCCGGTTCCACCGCCGACGCGCTCACCCTGTTCGACAAGTTCGAGGCCAAGCTGCTGGAGTTCAATGGCAATCTCAGGCGCGCCGCGGTCGAGTTGGCCAAGGACTGGCGCACCGATCGCGTGCTGCGCAGGCTGGAGGCGATGCTGATCGTGGCCGATGCGGACGGCTCGCTGCTGATTTCCGGCGGGGGCGACGTGATCGAGCCCGACGACGGCCTGCTCGCGATCGGCTCGGGCGGGAACTTCGCGCTGGCGGCGGCGCGTGCGCTTATCCGGCACGCCCCCGATCTGAGCCCGCGCCAGGTCGCCGAAGGCGCGATGAAGATCGCGTCGGAGATCTGCGTATATACCAACGATCAGTTTATAATAGAGGAACTGTGACCATTCCGGCAGTGCACAACGGTCTATCGAATACTCCGCACGTGATGACGCCGCGCGAGATCGTCTCCGAGCTCGATCGCTATATCGTGGGCCAGCACGACGCCAAGCGCGCGGTCGCGATCGCCTTGCGCAACCGATGGCGCCGGCAGAACGTTGCGCCCGAGTTGCGCGACGAAATCGCGCCCAAGAACATCCTCATGATCGGTCCGACCGGAGTCGGCAAAACCGAGATCGCGCGCCGCCTGGCCAAACTCGCGCAAGCGCCGTTCGTCAAGGTCGAAGCCTCGCGTTACACGGAGGTCGGTTACGTCGGCCGCGACGTCGAATCGATCGTCCGCGACCTGGTCGAGATTTCGGTCAAGATGGTGCGCGAGGAGGAGCGCGAACGGGTCGCGGTGCGCGCGCGAGAAGCCGCCGAGGAGCGCCTGCTCGATATCCTGTTTCCGCCCTCGACCAAAGCACGCCGCCCAATCGGCGTGACGCCCGAGGGCAATCTCGATTCGTCCGGCGATTCGCACGCCGAAACCCGCGAGAAATTGCGCAAGCTCCTGCGCGGCGGCCATCTCGACGAACGCGAAGTCGAAATCGAAGTCAGCGCGCAGTCGATGCCGATGGTCGAGGTGTTCACGCCCCAGGGGATGGAAGAGATGGGCGTGAACATGAAGGATCTGTTCAATCAGATCATGCCCAAAAAGACCCGCCAACGCTCGGTGAAGATCCCGGAGGCGCTGGAAATCCTCACCCAGGAAGAGGCCGTGCGGCTGGTCGACATGGAGAACGTCACTCACGAGGCGATCCGCCGCGCCGAGCAGTCCGGGATCGTGTTCATCGACGAGATCGACAAGATCGCCGGGCACGACTCGGGCCACGGTCCCAACGTTTCGCGCGAGGGCGTGCAGCGCGACCTGCTGCCGATCGTCGAAGGCTCGACCGTCAACACCAAGTACGGCACGGTGCGCACCGACCACATGCTGTTCGTCGCATCCGGCGCGTTCCACATGAGCAAGCCGTCGGATCTCATTCCCGAGTTCCAGGGCCGCTTTCCGATCCGGGTCGAGCTTTCGCCGCTGACCAAAGAGGACTTCATCCGGATCCTGACCGAGCCCGAGAACGCGCTCACGCGCCAGTACGCGGCGCTGATGGAGACCGAGGGCGTTCGCTTGAGCTTCAGCGGCGAAGGCGTGTCGGCGCTCGCGGAGATCGCGGCCAAGGTCAACGCGCGCTCGGAGAATATCGGCGCGCGCCGGCTCCATACCGTGCTCGAACGCCTGCTTGAAGAGGTGTCTTTCAACGCCCCCGAGCTCGGCAACAGCGAGATCAAGGTCGACGCCGCGTTCGTTCACGAGCGGCTCGACGCGATCGTCAAGGACGAGGACCTCTCGCGCTACATTTTGTAGCGGTTGGGCGAAGGATCCGTTGGGGTCGTCCACACACCAACGCAAGGCGTCAGCGCCTCTCCCTGACCAGGGAGAGGTCGGCGGACCCTCGCGTCAGCGAGCGGCACGCCGGGTGAGGGTTGGCTGGGGTTTCGGTCCTCGGGGCGTCGGTCTCTGCGTCGATGCGGCGCTGCCCTCACCCGGCGAGCGACTTGAGGGCAAGTCGCTCGCCGACCTCTCCCGGCTTGCGTCTGCCTGCGGTGTGGCTGCGGAGCAGCCACACCGCAGGCAGACGCGGGAGAGGTGCACTACCCGCCGCCCCATTCTCTGTACTCCACTGAGAGCTGGCCGCTTTATTCCCTCTCCCTCCGGGAGAGGGCAAGCGGCGCGGCGTTTGCTCCGCTCTTGCAAACGCCGGCACGGGCGCCTCTTTTGTCACCCTGGAGCCATCAGGAATGAACCTGGCGAAGGGTCCCGGCGCATCGCTTCGCGTAGATCCTTCGCAAGTGACATTTCGATTGCTCAGGATGACACTGACGCGCGGGTGAGGGCGCAGACCGAATCCTGTCGCAGGAAAGAACTTCAGATCACAGCGCCGGGGGCACTTTGATGCGCGACTTGATCGAGCGCGCCGAAGTTCTGGTCGAGGCGCTGCCGTACATCAGGCGCTTTCGCGGCAAGAGCTTCGTCATCAAGTACGGCGGCCATGCGATGCAGGCCGAAGACCTGCGCGAGAGCTTTGCCCAGGACATCGTGCTGCTCGACCTGGTCGGCATCAAGCCGGTCGTGGTCAACGGCGGCGGTCCTCAGATCACCGAACTGATCGGCAAGCTGGGGCTCAAGTCGCGCTTCGTGCGCGGAATGCGGGTGACGGACCCCGAGACCATGGAAGCCGCCGAGATGGTCCTGCAGCGGCTCAACAAGGACATCGTCGCGCTAATCTCACGCCAGGGCGGCCGCGCGGTTGGGCTCTCGGGCAAGGACGGCGATCTAATCGTCTCGCGGAGGATGCAGATGGTGGTGCGGGAGAAGGGCGGGCGGTCGAGCCGGGTCGATATCGGGCTGGTCGGCGAAGTCGTCGAGGTTAACCCCGGCGTGATCCGCACGCTCGAGGACGCCGACTTCATCCCGGTGATCGCGCCAATCGGCTGTGGCCGCGACGGCCTGACCTACAACATCAACGCCGATGTCGCGGCCGGGAAAATTGCCGCCGCGCTGGGCGCCGAGAAGCTCGTCCTGATGACCGACGTCGAGGGCGTCAAGGACGCGGCCGGCAAGCTGGTCTCGACGCTCGGGGCCGCGCAGGCCAAAAGGCTAATCGCGCGCGGCGTGATCGCCGAGGGAATGATCCCCAAGGTCGAATGCTGCGTCGAGGCGCTCAAGGCCGGCGTGGCCAAGACCCATATCCTCGACGGCCGCGTGCGCCACGCCGTACTGCTCGAAATCTTCACGCGCTCGGGAGTCGGCACAGAAGTCGTTGGTTCGGGCGCCAGGGTCACCGATCTGAAGCGCACCGCGCGCCGCGTTGCCGCGCAGCGGTAGACGCGCGCCCCCTCTTGGACGGCACTCCTGCCGCCGCTAATCTGCGGATCAGCCAATCCGGATCAGATGGATATGAACAACGCAGAGATCATTGAGCTCACCCATCGCTACCAGGTCAACATCTACGGATGTCAGCCGCTGGCCTTCGCGCGCGGCGAGGGCTCCTACCTCTTCGACGCCGACGGCAACCGCTACCTGGATTTCTTCTGCGGCCTGGCGGTCACCTCGTTGGGCCACGCGCATCCGCGGGTCGTGCGCGCGATCCAGGAGCAGGCGGCCAAGCTCACTCACGTATCGAATTATTTTCACACCGAGCCGATGGCGCGCCTGGCCGAGCGGCTTTGCAACGCGGTTGGCGACGCGCGCATCTTCCTGGGCAATTCGGGTGCAGAGGCCAACGAAGCCGCGATCAAGCTGGCGCGGCGATGGGGCCACAATCGAGGCGGCGGACGTTTCGAGATCCTCACGGCGCTGGGTTCTTTCCACGGCCGCACGCTCGCAACCCTAACCGCCACCGGCCAGGAGAAGTATCATCAGGGATTCCAGCCGCTGATGCCCGGCTTCCGGCTGGTTCCGTTCGACGATGTCGCGGCGCTGGAGCGCGCGATTGGACCGCAGACCGTCGCGATCATGATCGAGCCGATTGAGGGCGAGGGCGGCGTCGTGGTGCCGCACCCCGACTACCTAAAGCGCGTGCGCGAGCTGTGCGACCGCGCCAATCTGCTCCTGATTCTCGACGAAGTGCAGACCGGGATGGGCCGCACGGGCAGTCTCTTTGCGTATCAGCAGTTCGGCGTGAAACCCGATATTTTGACGCTCGCCAAGGCGCTCGCCGGCGGGATACCGATTGGCGCGATGCTTGCGCGCACGGAGCTTGCCGAGAGCCTCACACCCGGCAGCCATGGCACGACCTTCGGCGGCAATCCGGTCGCGTGCGCCGCCGCACTCGCCGTGCTCGACGCGCTCGAAAACGACGGCGTGCTCGAAAACGCGACGAAGGTCGGCGCGTACCTGATCGACAAGCTGCGCGAGATCGCGCGCGGCTGCGACCTGGTGATCGAGGTTCGCGGCCGGGGAATGATTATCGGCATGGTGCTCAAGCATGAGGCGCGCCCGATCGCCGATGCCTGCCTCAAGGAACGGCTGCTGATCAACGCCACCGCCGGCAACGTAGTGCGTCTGCTGCCGCCGCTCAACCTCACGCTCCGGGAAGCCGACGAAGGACTCGCGATTATCGCGCGGGCGCTGCGATGAAACGGGATTTCATCGAGTTGAGTTCGCTTTCGCAGGCCGAGTTCGACGGCCTGCTTGCGCTCGCCACGCGGCTCAAGGATGAGCTCAAGCGCGGCGTCGAGCATCATCTGCTGCGCGGGCGCACGCTCGCGATGATCTTCCAGAAGCCCTCGTTGCGGACGCGAATCACGTTCGAGACCGGCATGGCGCAGCTCGGCGGCCATCCGATTTATCTGAAGCAGGAAGACATCGGGATAGGCGAGCGCGAATCGATCAAGGACGTCGCATCCACCTTGTCGCGATGCGTCGATCTCATCATGATCCGTACCTACGCCCATTCGACCTGCGTCGAGTTCGCGCGCGACGCCTCGGTGCCCGTGATCAATGGGCTTACCGATTTGCTCCATCCGTGCCAGTTGCTGGCCGATCTGCTCACGTTGCGCGAACGCTTCGGCGATCTCAGCAAGCTCAAAATCGCCTTCGTCGGCGACGGCTTCAATCTCGCCCAAAGCTGGATCGAGGCCGCGGCGCTGGCGCATTTCGAGCTCCGAATCGCCTGCCCGAAGGGCTACGAGCCTGACGAAGCTTTCCTCGACCGGATGCGCCGCGAGGAACTCGGACAGTTGACCGACGATCCGCTGGCCGCAGTCAAAGATGCTGACGTGGTGTACACTGACACCTGGACCTCGATGGGACGCGAGAAGGAAGCTGCCACGCGCCGGCGCGATTTCCGCAGTTACCAGGTGAATCGCGCGCTGCTCAAGCACGCCCGGCGCGACGCGCTGGTGATGCACTGCCTGCCGGCCCATCGCGGCGAGGAGATTACCGACGACGTGATCGACGGTCCCCAGTCGGTGGTGCTGGAACAGGCCGAGAATCGCCTCCATGCGCAGAAGGCCGTGATGGTCTGGCTGCTCAAGCCGGAGATCCTCGCAGATCAGCAGAAGACCGCTCAGCCGCATCGCGAGCAGCATCGTGCCAAAGCCTGACATCAGGAAAATCGTGCTGGCGTACTCTGGCGGACTCGACACTTCCGTCATCCTGCGCTGGCTCCGCGACTATTATGATTGCGAGGTGATCGCGTTCTGCGCCGATGTCGGCCAGGCCGAAGAGCTCGACGGGTTGGAGCAGAAGGCGCTGAAGACCGGCGCGAGCAAGCTCCACGTGGCCGATTTGCGCGAGGAGTTCGCGCGCGACTTCGTTTTCCCGATCCTGCGCGCCAACGCAATTTATGAGGGCTACTACTTGCTCGGCACTTCGATCGCGCGCCCGGTGATCGCGAAGAAGCAGACCGAGATCGCGCGCGCCGAAGGCGCCGACGCGGTCGCCCACGGCGCGACCGGCAAGGGCAACGACCAGGTGCGTTTCGAGCTGACCTTCGCCCGCCTGGCGCCGGAGCTAGAGATCATCGCGCCGTGGCGGCTTCGCGACTGGACCTTCAAGGGCCGCGCCGAACTGGTGGCGTATGCCAACGAGAAAAAAATTCCGATCACTGTGACGGCTGAGAAGCCCTACTCGATGGACCGCAACCTGGTCCACGTCAGCTACGAAGGCGGAATCCTCGAAGATCCGTGGCGCGAACCGTACGGCGATATGTTCCGGCTCACGGTCGCGCCCGAAGACGCGCCCGACCGGCCCGAGTACGTCGAGGTGGAATATCAAGCCGGCGATCCGATCGCGATAAACGGTGAGCGGCTCGCGCCCGCAGCCTTGATTTCGCGCGCCAACGAGATCGGCGGCCGCCACGGCGTCGGCCGCGTCGATTTGGTCGAGAACCGCTACGTCGGAATCAAGTCGCGCGGGGTCTACGAGAGCCCCGGCGTAACCATACTCGGCCACGGCCATCGGGCGGTCGAGCAACTCACGCTCGATCGCGAAGTGATGCATCTGCGCGACTCGCTGATCTCGCGCTACGCCGAGATGGTCTATTACGGCTACTGGTTCGCGCCGGAGCGCGAAACGCTCCAGGCGCTGATCGACGACACGCAGAAGAACGTGACCGGCGTGGCGCGGCTCAAACTTTACAAGGGTAGCGTGTCGATCGCGGGGCGCCGCTCGCCTTACTCGCTGTACGACGCGAAGATCGCGAGCTTCGAGGAAGCCGGCGGCTACCGGCAGGAAGACGCCGAGGGCTTCATCCGGATTTCGGCCAATCGCCTGCGAGCGCTCGCACGCGTTTCCCGCGAAAGGAAAGCATAGGGGAGGAGGGTCGCGATTGGGTAAGCTCCTTCAGTTCAAGCCGCCGCGTCCTCAACTCCGGGCGGTGCCGCGCACGCACAGCGACGAATGCCCGAAGTGCCGCCACAAGATGAACGTCCACATCACCCATCCCAACGGCGTCATGAGCTGTTCAGCCCGCGGATGCCCCTGCGAGTCCCGCCCCGCCCGGTGAGAAAACGCCCCAGATCCGGCAAGGCCGGCCAGGCGCCACGCAGCAACCTGAACAATCTGATCAGGGGTCG
>Ga0181521_10007272_pt1 | contig 11683 bp, 12 predicted proteins | sample PEATcosm2014_Bin_32_FD_119764 | JGI IMG/M metagenome (GOLD analysis project Ga0181521, IMG submission 119764) | Peatland microbial communities from MTU Mesocosm Facility, Houghton, MI, USA - PEATcosm2014_Bin02_60_metaG | ecosystem: Environmental > Terrestrial > Soil > Wetlands > Peat | place... | reverse complement strand
TACGTGCCCTGTGCGGGCTCTACGCTACAGGATCCCTTCTCCAAGTCAACTTTTCGATCTTAAGTTTAACACCGCAATGTTTCGCGGTCCTGCCCCTTTGACCTGGCTCGGGTATCCCCGCACGAGGGTGAGACAGAAGATGCTTGAATTGATTAAGCTTCTTCCAAGTCCTCGTTCCTTAATCCTTTTAGTTTGGCCGCCGCCACGTTCTTGATGGGCCCGTAGCTCAGGTTGGATAGAGCGGCAGAAGAGTTGCCGAGCCCCCTAAGGAACACCGGATAAAGCTGTAGAACCCATTCGAACTGGGTGCAGATGTCCGGGGTTCAAATCCCCGCGGGCCCGCCAAAAATTCTAGGGGGTTAGTAGGTCTTGATTGGTTCTTCGAGCAGGAAGTGTTGTGGGCGCCCGAACCTTAGGGTTCTGTTTGGGGGGACGTAGTATTTGCTTTCTAACTTGGTAATTGGGTTTCCAGCGTTGTCCCAGTACGCGTATTGGTTTTGTAAATGGTCCAGGATGCGTGCTTCGAGTCTGTGGCCGGCTATGTCCTCTGTGGCGCTGTATTCGATGATGACGTCGGCGAACCGTTTGAGTATGGCTGTTTTCTTGGAATCGTGCATATCTTCTGTGGCTAGGAGGAAAGCGGTCTGTGCGTTGGTCCTGATTCTGGTGAAGAGTCTGCATAAGAATGAATAGAGGCCTGCTGGGGCTGTGGAGACTGACAAGACGTTGTCGAGAATGTCCCCAATAATTAACGGGACGCGACCGGTTCGAGTCTTAGAGAGTCTTTCGAGGTTTAGGCTGAGGTCCGTCAGGTGGTTCGGTTGGACAATCGTTAAGCGTTGCTCATTTGTCGAGTTGAAGTTATCGGTGAACGTAGCCCACAGGATTCTTGATCCTGGTGGAAGTTGGAGGGATAGAGGGGTCGTTGGTCCGAGGGCCAGTAGTGGGTTGCTTAGTTTGAGTTCCCTTGAGACGTTTAATGCATCCTTGAGTATGTTTACTGCGCCGACGTCTCCTTTGACGACGGCGATGATGATTCGGTAGTCGAGTAGGGGGCGGGGGAGTTGCATGAGAATTGGTGTTGGCGTCGGGGTTTCGATGTCTGCGTTGTTGCGTGGTGTTGAGAGGGACATGTCGGGCGCCGAAACATCAGTGTACCATAATAGGTATATTAACGTTTCATGTGACCGAGAGCCGACAACCTAACCCGCATGGACGTAGCTGATTCATGGATGATTATCTTGGCAACGATACGCAGGGCACTCAAGTATGTTGGTGGTTTGGTCTGCACATTCGGAGGAGTTTACCTAGGCAACGCTTACGGCGCATCATATTGGCGGTTCGGTCCCCTAAACCTAGCATGGGACACTATCGTTCGAGGAAGCATCCTCGTTGTCATCGGATTGCTACTAATTCGATTCAGCAACTAAGCATCCACACTCGAAGTGTTCAATGGCACCCGTCGTCGCGTTAACGTGTCTGCATCAAGAAATGGTCAGGGGTCAACCGAGGACCCATACATATTGTAGTGAGCGCGTCCATGGGTTCGTGGTATTCTCACTTCAATTTCTGAGAAAATATTCTGCTAGTTTTCACTCGCGCTTGTCACTCCCCTAGGATATTCTTTATTTCCTAGACGCCTTAGCGGCCTCGAAGGTTCGAAAATTTGCGAAAAATCTTTGCCGCACTCCTCATGGTCCTGGTAACTGTACCGATCGCAAGCATCAGTCCAGTGTTCGCCTATACACCCCCATCCGTAGCTCCCCCGCTACGCGCTGTGTCCCAGAAGACGGCCGTAATCCTCTCGTCCCTCGATTCAGTCTTCCCGATGGGACAATATGATTACATGATAACTTACTACCTAAAGCAAGCAGGGTACCAAGTCACAACATTAACCAACACTCAGATCACAGTGGATTTCCTGCTGACTCAATTAAACAACTACAACATCGTGATCTGGAGAACGAACAGTTACACCTGGAAACACGTCGAATACTGGTATGTCGGTGAGCTCGCCACTCCAGCGCTCCAAATCAAATACTCAAACGATTTCGCTCTAGGATATATGAACGGAAACGGAGGCATAGTCGGAGTAAACCTCAATTTCTTCAGCACCCACTTCGTCTCAGGCATGCTAAGAAACGTGACGCTGATGATGCTGATCTCATCTGACTCGGAGTCGTTCGCTGGCTTCATGATTACAGCAGGCGCTGCTGCAGTCGTCTTCTGCAACGGACCTGTCAGCCTTCAATACGGCCAGATGGACGACCTTGCAAACCAGGTAACTGCCACCTTGTCAACGGGACAGACCGTATACAACGCAGTCTACAACGCCGTGTCACCTTTCGTCCAGAATCAGAACATGGAAGATCAGCTCGACTCAGGCTACACCCCGCCCTTCTGGTACCAGGGCGACGGCACACTAACAATAACGTAGACCGTTGCCCCGGGGACAGTTCCGGGACCACACCCTTTTTTGTACTAAGCAATTTGTATAAGCACCTTGCCAATCCCTAACTACGACTAATTTGTGCGCATTCAAAGAACCAGTCGTCATCCACAAAGGACTGGATAACGTCTACGTGAAAGAGAGTAAGATCTGCTTCATAGACGGCGAGGCGAGCAAACTATTCTACAGAGGCTACAGCATACAAGATCTCGCGGACCATTCTACATTCGAAGAAACAGCCTACCTTCTCATCTATGGTTGGCTACCCACGAACAGCCAACTCGAAAAGTTCAGAAGTCAATTAGAATCCTACCGTCCCGTCGACCCAAGCCTACTGCAACTCATCCGAAGTTTTCCAACAAACAGCGATCCAATGGACGTACTGCGCACAACCGTCTCTGCCTTAGGACTTTACGACCCACAACCAATGTCAGATGACATTGAAGTTCGATTAGACAAAGGACTAAGGATCTTGGCCAAAGTCCCAACAATTATCACGGCGTTCGACAGATTCCGAAACCATAAGGAACCCGTCCCTCCAAAGGCAGGATTAAGCCACGCAGCTGATTTTCTGTACATGCTTACGGGGAAAGAACCTGATGCACACGATGTTCACGCAATGGATGTGGCCTTGATCCTGCACGCGGAACACGAGATGAATGCCTCCACATTCGCCTGCACCGTAACCGCATCAACCTTAGCCGACATGTACTCAATCATAACCTCTGGAATCGGAACACTACGGGGACCGCTCCACGGTGGCGCAAACGAGGCTGCACTGCAGACGGTTCTGGAAGTTGGGGACGCAACCAAGGCCGAGAGTTACGTAGTAGAAGCTCTCGCGCAGAAGAAGAAGATCATGGGCTTCGGCCACAGAGTATACAAGAGTTGGGACCCCAGATATTTGATCTTAAAACAACTTAGCGGAGAACTTGCCGCTATGAAAGGGCAAACTCAGTTGTTTGATACCGCAGTCGCGATCGAGATGAGCGCACGAAGGCATCTGGAAGGAACCACGATCTTCCCGAACGTTGACTCTTACTCCGGCATACTCTTTCACATCCTCGGCATTCGAACAGACCTATTCACCCCGATCTTCGCGATGAGTAGGATTGCAGGATGGACTGCCCATTCGATTGAATACTTGCAGGCTAACCGCTTGATTAGGCCAAAAGCCCTCTACGTTGGAAAGACGGGCCTCGTATACCTGCCCCTGGAATCAAGAACTGGAAAGACAGAGGAAGAGAAGGAGTAGAGAGAGATGAAGGTGAGCCACATAGTAACTCGGCCCTTGATCACGATTCCCGCAGGCAGGACAGTATTGGATGCGGCGAAACTAATGCTTGAAAACAACATTGGTCTGCTAGTAATAATCCAGGGCCAGGACAGCACGAGACTAGTCGGAGTAATCTCTGAAAGGGACATTATAAGAGCGATCGCTTCGGGCCTAACCCTTACCATACCTGTCGACGAGGTGTGCACGAAACGAGTGATCACTGTACATGGAAATTCGGACGTGGCGGAAGCTGCGAAAGCCATGAACAAAAACAAGATCAGGCACGTTGTCGTGATTGACGATAATGGAAAGTCCATAGGGGTCGTTTCGATGAGAGACCTTGTCGGAGAACGAGCTACCCTTACGGCGATCCTTCAGTCCAACGAGAAGGACGTTTTCCACGGAGGAGATTAATCTAACTCTCGAAGTTTCTGAACAAGCCCTGTAATGGGGACGGCTGTTTCAGTCCCCGTAGCCATATTCTTCACCTTGACCGCTTTGGACTGAATTTCTTGAGGCCCCAAGACTATCAGGTATGGGATTTTTGCGGCGTTTGCGTATTCTAGCTGTTTACTCAAGGACCTTCCCATTAAGTCAAATTCTGCTGCAATTCCGTTGGCGCGTAGAGTCTCTACGACGCGGACTGCTTCCAGCCTCGATTCCTCCTTCACCGTTGCGACAAACACCTTTGCACCAAGTGGGATCTTTGGATAGAGGTTGGCGCGTTCTAGGGATATCATTAGACGTTCGATTCCCCCTGCGACTCCAGTAGCAGGTATATCGCGTTTCCCGTAAATCCTGCAAAGCTTGTCGTACCTACCCCCTCCGAAGATTGACCCCACGTCTTCGCTTTCCTTATCGAAGCCTTCGAACACGATTCCATCATAATACCCGATGCCGCGCACGATGCTCATGTCATAGATGCAACGATCCAACCGCCCGTATGCGGCGAGCGCGGTTGAGAGGATTTCTAACTCTTCCAAACCCTTCTTCGCCTCTGGTTCGGTGAAGTTGAAACTGGCAAGTTTGTCAAGGACAGCTCTGGGTGGTCCGTTGATTGAGATGTAGGAGAAGATTTTTTCATCTGTGTTTTCTTCGATCGCGATTGCGGCGAAATCCTTGTTCAGTTGCTCGCGGCTCTCTTTTCTCGTTTTGTCGATGATTCTCAGGCACTGTTCAAGTTTCTCGCCGGAACGGATTCCCAACTGTTTGAGATATGATTCAGTTAGCTTTCTGTTGCTGATTCGCACAAGGTAGTCTTTCAACCCGGCGTTAACGAGAATGTCGGCCCCAACACAGATCACTTCAGCATCCGCGAGCGGGCTCTCGGAACCAAAGATCTCTATATCCCATTGAGTAAAGTACCGATACCTTGCAAACTGTGGTTCGTCGTACCGCCAGTTTCCTCCAATTGTTGCGAATTTTATTGGTTCAGGAAGGTCGGATCGGCTCGAAATCATGCGAGAGAGGCCAACGGTCAGGTCGAATCTTAAGCCAAGGCTTCGCCCTGCCTTGTCCTTGAACCAGTAGATTTCGTCACGTATTCCTGTGCCGCTCTTGGCTTCAAGTGTATTCAAGTGCTCAATCGTTGTGGGCTCTACCATGCGGAACCCGTATCGGGAGACAACCTCCCTAATCCTCTCGTACAACCATAACCTCCGCGCCATCTCTTCAGGTTCCGTGTCCCGCATTCCCCGGGGCAAAGTGAAAGCGTCTGAAGACAATCCCTCTCACGTCCGACCTCGTTTCTATGGAACCATCCTATAACGTTGTAAGACGAAATCTATCGGAGGTTATGCAACGCTTATAGTGAAGGACAGATTATCCCACTCCGAATCCTCATGCCCGCAAAAACCCGAGACCTTTGGACCGCAGTTCTAGCGGGCGTTATCGTTACGGGCGTACTCACCGCTCTTCTTGAAGCAGCAAGTTTGACACCGCCCCTTTCAGACGCTATCGGGGCTTTCGTAGGAGGAGCGATAGCTGCGTACGTATTATACGGGAAGGTGGGACAAGCGACGGCGGCCGGGGCTCTGGCGGGTATTATTGGAACGCCTTTCTATCTTGGAGTTTCGGAGATCCTATTCATCTTCGGCGTAATACCAACCCCTTCAGGTCCAACGCCGGCTTTATCAGTCTTGCAAGAAGCTGTTGTCATAATCCTAGGAATAGATCTGGTTTCGGGAGCAATGGGTGCGACCGTGGCTGGAGCAGTTCATCACCCACCCCCAGAAACGATTGCGCCACCACCTCAGATATCGCCAGGAACTGTACCTCAGACTAGATATTGTGTTCAGTGCGGTGCACAGCTGCCACCCGGCGCTGTGGTTTGCCCACACTGCAATGCTCGGCAGCCGCAATAGCTACGAAAAGTCTGCTCTCTACACCTTAAGGGAACTCAGCGTATAGTATACAATGTCCGTTCGGCGATCGACTACGGCAAGTATGAGCTCTTTCTTCTCCTTATCTGAATACTTGAGAAGTTTTCCGAGCTTTCTCAGGCTAGCTTCTCCTCCCTCATATACGATGGAGATTAGCCGCCGCAAGGGGCCCTTTCCGTAAATGTCGAAGTCGAAGGCCTTAGTTGATTCGCGGACAATGTACCCGCGATCCCGTAGGTCTCGGTAAACCAAGTACTTGATCCAAATTTCGGGTTTTCCGACTGAGAATTTGCGAACCAAGTCTCTCAGTTCAAGTTCGTTCTCGTTGCGTTTGTCAAAAACTCGTATCTTTTGTTTCTCGATTAGGTAGAATGATTCGTACGGTGTGAAGAGGAGCTTCTCGGCCCTAAGGTCTCCGAACCCTCGCTCCCTGAGTTCCATTAGTTCGGATTTGTAGGGTATGTAGACCCGCCATGCGTCCGCTATCGCGTTCCAGGGGGTGAACTGAGGTTTCTCCTCAGCTTGAACCGGAGTTATCGGGTGTGCGTTAGCAGGGTTCTCCATGTGTTTGCACTTGGTGACCCGCAGGGGTGCCGTTCAATTAATGCTTTTGCGCCGAGTCAACACGGCTTAGGGTTGTGAGGAAAGCTAATTCTAGACGTATGTGTCGGTGTTGTGAGCGATCCGCATTGCACTCGATGTCGGAACTTAGGACGGTTGAGTGGGTTAATGACCACGTTAGGATGATAGACCAAACTAAGCTACCCTACAAATTCGTCTATGTCAACTTGAGGAATTATCGTGAGGTAGCCAAGGCCATTAGAGACATGACTGTCCGTGGAGCTCCGGCTATTGGTGTAGCGGCCGCAATGGGAATGGCCCTCGCAGCAAACGCAAACCGGACCAAAAGCAGGGAACGAGTTGTCGCCGAACTTGAAGCAGCAGCGGAGGTGTTGAGGAGGAGCCGCCCGACAGCTCGGAATCTTTTCTGGGGGATCGAGACGGTTCTCCGGAGAGCTGAAACAACTGTCGGAGGTGGTAGGGAGGTAGCAGCGGCTGTGGTGAAACAGGCGCTAGAAATGGCTGAGAAAGATGTTGAAGCGAGCGGGAAGATAGGTGAGTATGGAGCAGGTTTACTCGACGATGGCGATCAGATTCTCACGCACTGCAATACAGGTACACTCGCGACGGTTAGTTATGGAACGGCTCTAGCGCCGATTCGAACTGCCTTTCGACAAGGAAAGAGCGTGAAGGTGATTGCCACCGAAACCCGGCCGCGCTTGCAGGGAGCGAAGTTGACAACCTACGAGCTACTCAGCGACAAGATTCCCGTGACGCTGATTGTGGACGGGGCTGTTGGCTACGTTATGAGGCAAGGCATGGTGCAGAAGGCGATAGTTGGAGCCGACCGGATCACGAGGAAATTCGTCGCTAACAAGGTGGGAACCTACCTAATCGCGCTGGCCGCCCAAGCAAACCATATCCCATTCTACGTCGCTGCGCCGAGTTCCACCTTTGACCTACAAAGCGAAGGGTCGGACGTGAAGATCGAGGAGAGAAGTGCGCGGGAGATTACGCATATTTTGGGGAAGCGAATTACGCCAATTGGCGTGCCGGTCTACAACCCGGCCTTCGACCTAACTCCTGTGGATTTGGTGCAGGGTTTCATTACGGAGAAAGGGGTGATAGCCCACGGTAGGCTTGGGGCTGACGCTTCTTTGCTTCAGGCCTGAGATGCCTAGGAGCTGGAGGTTTCTTGGAGAGGTTTCTTGCCTACTTGTAGTACGATTTCTACGGGGCAGTGGGTGACGGATTCGATTCGGCTCTTCCACTCCGATCCCATGCTTATCAGAGCGTACATGCCCGTGACTTCTCCTTTGGCTTTCTGAACGATTCGAGTTAGTGCGATTTGTGTTTCGCCGCTGTCGATGACGTCGTCCACGATCAGAACGCAATCTCCTTTTCTTAACGCGTCCCTTGGTACGTAGAGACTTACCATCATCGCGGTTTTGGCGGGGATGTAGATTTCCTCAATGAACTCCCGCACTCCCACCTCTCTGCTCTTCTTGGCAATGATTAGGCCGACGCCTAGCCTGTGCGCAAGCAGGGCGGCGAGTGGAACGCCGTCGACCGCTGCAGCTAAAATCTTCGTTATTCGCATGCCGGCAAACGCGTTCACCGCGTGTTGAACTGCTCGTTCTAGAAGTAGGGTGTCGGAGATCAGCTTGGTGTTGTCGAAGTATCCGGCTTCGTCAAAGCGTATCCGTTGCTGAATCTCGCCTTCAAGGCGCATTATCTTTTGGAGGGTTCGGTTGATGTTCTGGGCCCTGTCGATGGTGGGTAGAACGTGGCCTTTGACGTACCTGCTGAGCACGGTCTCAGGGAGGCCGATGATCTGGGCCAATTCCCTGTAAGTGTAATAATTCTTAGCTAGGTTGAGGAGTTCGATCGTCATCAGCTTGTACTTTAGGTCGGAAATGCGGGAACCTGCTCTCAAGACATTGCCTTCTCGTTGCTTTGACACGTTAGGATATGCACATGCCCATGCTGAGGAGTAATAACAGTTTCGACATGAATTTACACAAAGAACGGGGTGACTATTGTCGGGTATCTACAATTCCTTGACTATCTTGGTACTTCCCCGCGTAGGGACGATGCGTCTTGATGCCAAGGCGATGCAACACCATCTGCAGAAACCTGCCATTCTTGATCATACTGAATTGTTCTGACCCTGCGTTGAAGAGTGAGACCGTTAGTTGGCCGCGAAACCCAGGATCCACTAAGGCCAGACTTGCTATGATGCCCGAACGGGCAAGTGTTGACCGCAGGTGCAACGTCCCAACGAGGGCCTCACCTATCTCAACCCTCTCCAGAGTGGCAACAAGCCTGTGTTCACCGGGCGGCATGGCTAAGTCCCCGCCCAATCGCAGATCATAACCCGCACCGTTCAGGCATGAAGCTTCGAAGGGGGAGATGACAAGCGAACCATCGTTAAGGCATCTCTCAATCTCCACATCCGACAATACCGACAATTCGTTTCACCAGAGGCTGGGACGAGTCTTTCCTAGTTAATACCTCCTGAACTGATTCGTAAATGTGGGTTTACCTCTTCCCTAACCTTTGTTCAAGACTTGTCCGTGTCTTTCTGGCAACACCATCGGCTTATGTCTCGTCGGAAGCGAACGTGTGTCTGACATCATAGTTTTTCAGTTCAATTGCGTGGTTATCCAAAAACGACATCTCTTACTGGGTGAGCGGCGCCGCTGTTCAACGGGCAGGTGCAGGGGATCAGGGTGGACCACACCCCCCCAGAGAAGGGTGGACCACACCCTGCAAATGCAGAGTATCATCATCCCCTTAGGCGCACGTTGCGATGTATTGACTTATCATGCAGGTTGCGATTAACCGGAAGCGCCGTCACAACCCTAATTCGGAATGCTTCCTGCATGGTGAGTGTTGTTCGATTCGAAAGATCTGTCGCGGATAGCATTCTAAGTTATTCGATTCATGCGTACCCGAAAGAGGGGATTCTTCTGCTGCGCGGTAAGGCGGGTAAGGATGAGGTTCTGATTACGGACGTATTGATTCCTCCCCTAGCTACGCATGGCCGAGGTTTCTCGGGTTTCTCAAGCTTCATGCTTCCAATGGACCTAAGTGTCATCGGCATCTCACACTCGCATCCCTCCGGGCCCTGAGGCCTTCAATTCACGACCTGAACCACTTTTATGGGAAGATAATGGTGATCGCAGCCTACCCGTACGAATCTTACAATAACATCGGCGTCTTCAACAGCCACGGCGACAAACTCCCCCACGAGGTTGTCCCAGATTCTCAGAATTCGGGAATGGAAACGGACAACGAATGGTAACCCGGGACCCTTCCCGAGAAGCAATGACTAAACCGTTGTTGAGCCCGTTGCTGGATTAACTGTAAGCGTCGTAGCAACCTGATTGAATAGACCGTACGGGTTGCCAAGCGCGATGGCGACGCAGTGAGTTCCCACTGACAGGCGCGTGGTCATGTTTCCTGCTATAGTCACGGGGTTTAAGGTTCCGCTTCCGTTCGAACTGGCTGCTAGATTGAGTTGTGGATATCCTACACAGCTACTCGTACTGAACACCTGAAGGTGACCGGAGATGCTGTCAAAGTATCCGCTTCCAGAAGCCACCGCGTTAGCGCCTTGCGTTACAGGGTTCGGGGTTAAGGTAAGCGTCTGAGCATAAACATTTCCGATATTCAAGATGACCGTCAACGCAACGACCACTGTTACCATTAACGCGGCTCGATTCCGCAACCCGACCAAACCCGAAAACCAACCTGTTACTCCGTTCTTAACCCTCGGTGTCGGTTCCCTGCCTCCACTAAACTATTGTTGACAGCCCTAAACACCAAACGAGTGTTTACAGAACTAGAATTAATCTACCTTGCATTATCATTGGGCTTATTTTGTGAAAAATGTCTCCTGAATATTAGGTAAACCGTTTCCATAAACCAACTATCAACCGAAGACTTGGCGCGACCAGTGAGGGGTATATTTTAGAAGGTAGCCTTCTAAGGACAGCTGGGCCCGTAGTCGAGCTAGGATTAAGACACAGAGACACTGCAGGTCGTGTAAGCCTTCGGAGTTTCGACAGAGACAGCCTGGGATCCGGGGTTCGAATCCCCGCGGGCCCGCCACTCTAGCAACTCCACTTTTGGATTTGGCAAATCTTCAGGCTATGCGAAAAGAGTTTCAGGGTATTCGTGCCCCGTGCGGATCCTCCCCTTTCCGACCGCAACCTGATCTATCCTCTTTATGTGTCTGAATCTCAAGGCCCAGATTGTCAGCTCCCACAGATGCTCGCATTGAATCCAACATACCTCTCAGACCTTGTTTGATCTTGCGGGAACCATCTTCGCCAGCATTCCCTCGAACTAGGAGAAAATTCTCTTCAAACGTTTCAAGATGGAGAGTTTTGTAAATCGTGGATGAAGCAATGGATATATGTGCAGCCTTCAGCCGAGAAGATCAAGTGACGGGATTCATATGAACATCAAGAGAAATGGCTCACAGCCTTCCGGCAAAGGACCAGCCGAGTACTTCACCGGCACAGTACGCATCGACCCTCTGTTTCAGGCACCCGATCCGGCACGTGTGGTCGGTGCCAGTGTCACGTTCGAACCCGGCGCTCGGACAGCATGGCACACCCATCCGCTAGGCCAGACGCTGATCGTGACGTCTGGCTGCGGCCTCGCGCAGCGATGGGGAGGACCGATCGAGGAAATTCGCCCCAGTGACGTAGTCTGGTTCCCGCCGGGTGAGAAGCATTGGCACGGCGCTACCGCAACCACTGCTATGACGCACATAGCGATTCAGGAACAACTCAATGGCAAAACCGTGGACTGGATGGAGAAAGTCAGCGACGAGCAGTATCATGCCTAACCAACGCTGAGAAGGAAACTAAGAGAGAGTTCAAAAGGGAATTTTATGAAAGCTACCATTTTCCAAGGACCGGGCAAAATCGAGGTGCGGAAAGTGCCGGATCCGGTCATTCAAAATCCAGACGATGCTATTGTCAAAGTGACGTACTCCTCTAT
>Ga0181521_10007269_pt1 | contig 11684 bp, 9 predicted proteins | sample PEATcosm2014_Bin_32_FD_119764 | JGI IMG/M metagenome (GOLD analysis project Ga0181521, IMG submission 119764) | Peatland microbial communities from MTU Mesocosm Facility, Houghton, MI, USA - PEATcosm2014_Bin02_60_metaG | ecosystem: Environmental > Terrestrial > Soil > Wetlands > Peat | place... | reverse complement strand
TGGGGCCACGCCCCGCTGCTCTTCGACATTGCCAGGGACCCGCTTTACATGCACAACGTGGCCGCCCGCAACCCGGACATCGTGCGGCGGATGCACGCGGTCGTCAAAGCGGACGGAGGCGGGTACTACCGACTGTCAGAGGGGTGAGATATGATACCAGCGCACACGGGCGGCAATCGTCCAGAAGGGACGGGCGCTTCTCAAGGAGGCAGGGCAGCCAATGAGCGAGGTATTCTGCATAGTCACGAGCCGGAAGATTGCCGAATTCGTTCGGACCGTCAGGCGCCGCGTGGCGCTGTGCGTGCCTGCCATGAAGGTCGAAGTGGCGAACGCACTGGCAGAAGCTGCAGGCAAAGTGGGGCATGACGCGGTGCGGGTTGTGATGGACTGCGACGAGGAAGTCTTCCGCCTGGGTTACGGGGAAATCGAGGCGATGCGGAAGCTGAACGCGGCCAAGATTGATGTGCGGCAGGGTCCGGGCTTGCGCGCGGGGCTGCTCGTGGTAGATGACCAGGCGTGGGCTTTCACGGCCTCAGCGCGCGGACAACCCGGAAACCGATGTTGTAGTGCCGGTCCGTCGGACGGGCCAACACATAAGCATGCCATCACAGCATGCCTGCCACCTTCTCGATCACCGTCCGTACATCCAGCCGCATATTGACGAAGCGCTCAGGATGGCCGAGGCGCTGGTACACGCGACCGTCCCACCGACGATAGATGAAGGCCGTCCCGACGATGCCGAGTGGACGCGGCGCGAAAAGCCCGAAGGCATGCTCGATGTCGCATGTGCGCAGGACGCCGAGGAGATACGCGCCGTCGGCGTGGCTCATCGGGATGTCTTCGACGACGAGGCCGCGCACACTGTCGTCGAAGATGGCGTGATAGATGCAGGCGACGCCCGCGTCCCCGCGACCGTAGAGGCAGAGCGGCCGGCCTTTCGCCCAAGACTGCCGGCGCAGGAAGGGCAGGACTTGCCCGAGGTCCTGGATGGTCATAAGGGTAGGCATCATGCCGGTGATGGCGCCGGCGCGCAGCAGGTGGCGCCGCACACCCGCCGCCGACGCGGTGAAGCCCGCGCCGCGCGGTTCGAGGCCGACGAGGACGCTGTCGCCGGCGAAAGCGCCCAGACGCCGTAGCACCTCAAAGGAGGTCTCGTCCTCACCGGCGACGCCGACGATCACCCGCCGCGCGCCTTTGGCCGGCGCCCAGACCTCCGCCCACAACTCCATGCCGCCCAACTCGCCCTGGTACTTCAGGGACGGGTTCCCCTCCGGCAAGACGTTGTGCACTATCTTCATCTTCAGGCGATCGCGGGAGCGCTCCAGGCGACAGAGGACCTCGCGGCGGATCTGCCGCTTCGCCGCCTCGCGTATTGCGGGCCAGTCGCCCGGGCTGCGCGGCAGAGTGAAGGCGCCGCGCGGCGAAAGCAACTCCGGCAGCAGATTCAGGTTGTTGGGCGACGGCCCGCGCCCGTTGAAGATGCTGGTCGTCCGCTCCTTCTGCTCCATTTCGCCGTAGGGGCTGTCGGGCATGCGCCTCCCGGCGACGTAGCGGTCGAACCACCGCTTCATCGCCGCGTGCGACGTGGGATGGTAGCCGTGGCCGATGGGGTGGATCTGCATGGCGCAGCGCTCGCCGCAGCCGAGCAGACGGTAGAGGCGCTTCGTGCGCGTGTAGACGCCGCGATATTCACCGAGACTGAAAATGGTGTCACGCGCGGCAAAGGAGTAGAAGAGAGCGCGCGGCGCTATGAGCGCGGCGAACTCGCTCGGGTCGCGCCCGTAGAGGTTGTGATAGTACATGCAGTCGCAGTGGTTGGGAATATGCCGGTCGCGGATGGTCTGCTCGGGCACGGTGACGCCGCAGGCGGTGGCCACCGCCCGCACGCGGTCATCGGCGATGCCGAGAAGGAAACTGTGCGCGCCGCCGCCGGAGACCCCTGTCACGCCGAGACGCGCGGGGTCAACTTCCGCCAGCCCGCTGAAGGCGTCCAGTGCGCGGATAGAGTTCCACAACTCGCCCGTCGCGCCGCTGTAGCCCAGCGAGAACCAGTCGTAGCGCTTACCCAACGATGTGCCGTGGTGGTCGCCGGGGTTGTCGTGCTGCTCAATCGTGTCGAAGATGAGGCAGGCGTATCCGCGGCGCGCCCACATCATGGCGTGGGCCTGGTAGCTATACGTGCCGATCGTCCCATGCCCGCAGGTATAGAGAACGCCTGGCAACTTCTCGTCCGGCCGCGGGTCCGGCAGATAGAGAATGCCCGTGGCCCAGCAATCCGGCAGCACCTGCCACGCGAGTCGGCGTGCGCGGTAGCCGGGACCCGCGAACGCGCCGTAATCGGTCAGTCGCACGTCGCAGCGCGGCGGCAGCGGGTCGAGTCCCATCGAACGCATGAATTCGCGGTACAGGCCCGGCCTCGCCGCCTGCCACCGAGTGCGACTGGCCACGTCCTTCTCCGCACGTTCCGCGATCTCGCGCCCGACCCGCGCTTGGTAGTCCCACAGTGTCGCGCTCATCCCATCTCCTCCGGAATTTCACATGACTGACGGTTTCCAAGAGATAAGTTGTCTGTCCTTGCAACTCCCAACAGCGATCAGGTCGTGGGCGGTCCCGTATTGCTCGCACGCGGATAGGACGGGATGCGCAGGTCTCCGAAGTCGGGGATCTCCATCAATTCTCCGCCTCGCTTGGCCGATTCATGGGCGATCAGCCCCGGCACAAGGTATCGGGCGGCCTGCCAGACATTATTCGGCGGCGGCTCGTTCGACGCGCACGCTTTGACAAAGTCATGGGCTAGGAACTGATGGGAGCCGCCATGTTCGTTTGCCAGGCCGATGTATTCCTTGGGCAGCCGTTCTACCGGATGCACTCTGGAGAATCCGGCAAATACCGCCTTGCCGCCGACCCTCTCGGCAGTGGTGTGGCGCTTTTCGCATGCAGGAACACCTCGGCAGTCAAGCAGTTCGGTTATATCCTGCCGCGACTCGCGGTCCTTGGTCACCCAGATCTTGTTTCCATGCTGTTCTTCATAACTTCCCAGAGTCCCGTACATGCTCATGCGAACCGCGCCGGGATGGCCGATTCTCCGGAACTCATTTATCCGAGCCGCGCTCCCGTCGGACATGCGCATCAGCGCCGTCTCATTGCTGAACTCATTGTCCCACCGATTGACTCCTTTCCTGAAGAGGCCGTCCTCGTGCCGGTCCACAATTCCCAGGCACGAGACGTGCGTGGCATGCGCGCCGGTGACGGAGACGACCATGCTCATGGAATGAGTGGGGTAGTGCATGGGCGGCGAGCCGGCGATTTCTTTCCACCGATTTCCACCTCTCCACTTGAAGACGTCGTACAAGCCGTGGTCGAAATCGTGCAGGTACTCCCCTTCGGCGTAGAGGATGCGTCCGAAGTCTCCCTTGCGGAATCGCTCTCGACAGTAAAGCGCGCAGGGGTAGTAAAAGCTTGTCTCGCCGATCATGTAGATTCTGCCCGTCTGCTCGACTGTTCTCACCAGGTCCGTAATCTCCTCCATCGTAATGGCCGGCGGGACGGCCGAGTAGACATGTTTGCCCGACTTCAGCGCCTGCACGGCCTGCGGTCCGTGCATCCAGTTCTGGGTGAAGATGGCGATGGCGTCGACGTCGGTCTGACAGAGTTCATCCAGAGATGGACACGTGCGCGCGATTCCGAACAGTTCCGACTTCTCCCTGAGCTTGGCCGCGTCCAGGTCGCAGAGGGTCACCGACGCCACCTCCGGGTGGGCCTTGAAGAGCGGGATGAAGCTGCTGGCGAAGGAGCCGACGCCGCAAATGCCGACTCTGATGCCCATCAGTGCCTCCTATTCTCTTCCATGTTCCCGATAATACCAGAACCCATCAACCATGGTTTGGAGATTTTCCCAAGGCACCCCCGGTGCAATAGAACTGGAAGCTCCAAGAAATAATCCTGTCTTGGGTCCCTTGTCCACAAGCCAGCGTATCTCGTTCCTCACATCCTCCGGCGTGCCAAATGGAAGGGTGCGTGTCACAGAAACACCACCGACAATCAGCAAACTGTCTCCATCCTTTGCGTTCATCTTGCATATCTTTTCGTAGTCCACCCCATCTTCATACTGAAATCCTTGAAAACCCTTAATCCCGGATTCCAACAATCGCGGTGCCATTTGCATGATGTTCCCATCGCTGTGCCAGATGATATTGATGTTCGCATCAACAATCGGCCGAATGCATCGGGCAAAATGCGGGAACCAGATTCGATCCAGACTTTCGATGTTCACCAGCGTCCCGCGGCTATCGGTCATGTCGCACTCCGTGCGGATAAGCGGCGGCAGGCCTCCTTCGACGATAGCTCGTGCACCGGCCAGGTTGTGAAGCAGGGCAAAGTCCGCGCCCAGCTTGAAATGTCTCTCCATGACTTCTGGATACAGCGCATAGGCCGTGAAATAGTTCTCGTAGCCATAATAGTCGTATTTGAAACTGGGAAACGTCATCGCAGGACTTTGATCTGCCGTTTTGAGAATCGCATCCCCAAGTAGGTCCTGCGTCCTTGTCTCATAATCCAGGACTTCCTTCAGTTTGGCTTCCGGATCAAACGCGGCGATGTCTCTTTCCAACATGGGGAAGACAAATCTCTCCATGTGCTCTACGACCGCCTCGGGGGAGTCTATGCGCATTCCGTCGCGGACGGTCTCTTTCGCACCCGTCGTCGCTCCTCTGGCCGCAGAGTCGTCAAATCCCCCCGATTTCATGCTGAGAGGATTATCCGGAATCCATTGGTCCAACATACAAACGCCGCTTCGGATCTCCATTTGCAGATATGTCTCCACCGGATTCTTTTTGTAGGTCCCTTCAGGGACGCCAGCGAGCCGGTCGATCATGCGCCACTCCATGGGGTTGAACCAGCTGATGCCAATCCCCTTGCACGGACGGCGGAGGATTGTGTCCAGCGTCAGCTGTTGAGATGCCGTCAACTTTTTCGATGTTCCCATAATGCCCATTTAGCCTTCCTCTGTCATGGGGAGTTTCCCAAATGGCCGCCGTTCACATGACAGTTAGTCATCAAGTGTCGCATTCTGACCATCAGAATTCCGTTTGTCAACGGGAGGTCGAGCGGCGAAAGAAGGCCTCTGCTCCAGCCGCTGAGACTACGGTGAGAAAGTCGTGACGGGCTTCGTCGAGTTGTTCTGTAAAACGATACGCCCACGCGCGGCCCTCGCGCCTGATGGGAAAGAGGAGCCGGAGCGGTTTGTCGTAGGTGGATGAGCCTCCAGACGACCTATGACCTCGTCCATCACCGTTCCGAACGGCGCTTCCGGAAACTCGCCGTCGCCTTATCCTGACTTCTCGAGTTTTTCTCAAAATCTCTATCCAAGATTTCTTCTGGGTTATGGCTCAGATGGATATGTGAACTTCACCCTTGCTCTGCGCGCGGTCCCCGGATAGGATGACGTTGATGGGGTGCCTTGAGAAGCGTGGTCGCATCGGCCCGATCACGGCAAGGCTCGGCCGGCTCCTGACGGAGATGCTGGAGGCGGAGGCGAAGTAAGGATCACTCCTTTGCTTCCAGCACGCTTCTCGTGCGGGCCTCAATGAAATGGACAAAGTCCAGAGCATCTTTCTCCATTTGCCCGGTCTTCACGCCCTTGGTCTTCCTGCGATTCTCCATCGCTGTGGTGATTAATGGGATGCGCTCGCTTGGGAGGGTCGCGATAGCCCAATCAAGGGCGCGTTCTTTGGAGACAAGCGCCTTGTGATACGCCGTATAGAGAATTCGGCAAGCAGTGAGGATTGCGTACGCGAGATGCTGGAAGGCCTTCTCCGAACGATCGCCGGCATTCGCTGCAAGGTCCTCCTTCAGATAATTCAGTTCGAGAAGGAGAGCTTCACTTAGACATTTGTCGTCCACTGCCGGTGCAACGAGTTTGGCATCTTTTCCCCAGAGCGTCACGCCGCAGTCTCCGATGTTGATCCAGATAAAGGGATTGCCGTCCGATCCGTGCCGGACGAATTTCCCGAACTGAAAGCCGCAACAGCGTGAGGTCTTGTCAAGAAATTCACCGTCAATGACAAACCGCATATCCAATTTGGCGACCCAGGAATTCCGCTGGCTCATGTCAGCAAACCAATTGTCGAGGATCGAGAACTCGCGCTCAGCTAGATCCTTTCGTGTGACGACGATGCAGTCAACGTCACCATATCTTTCGTCGAACGCTTCATACGTCAGGGAACCCCAGAGATAGATTCCAACCAGATTCGCGCCGAGGATCGCCGGGAAGCCGACGGCGATATCGCGCAGCAATGCTGAGAGGCTATCAGGGATACGCTCGGGATTTCCCATGTGACTGTCCTTCGTAGGACCGTCGGCTTTCAATCGGAATTTGTCATTTCACCGTCCCTCCGGGGACGGCCGTACACCACGGGTGAGATTGTACCCGCCGAGCAGCCATTGTCAAGACCGCTTCTGACAGTTTTGCAGCCTCGGGGAGACTTCAGCCACCCTGAATCAGCCGAAATTCGCGCCGAAGACAGCCTTCGAGTCGTGACGTGGCGGTAAGACAGCATACATTCCCCAAACGCATCGCGCTTCACGGCCTGTGGTCGCCTCTGGCATGTTGCTAGACTGGCACTGGACATAGCCGACTGATCCGGCGAGGGATCACTGCGAAGAGACGGCGCGGGATGGCGACCTCCGCCATCTGAAACACGACGTACCTGGCATGCATGACGACCTTCGCGCCGATCTTCACCAGCAGCCCCCCATCCCGTACCTCCGGCGAACCGCTCCGGCTCCTCGCTCCAATCATGCGCGCGAGGGGCGCGCGTGGGCGCATTCTCTTACAAAACGCCGGCTTACGCACCAACTGATGGCCGGCTTCCCAGAATCCCCCGCCGATTTCTCCTTGACAAGCAGGATTCTGGTGGTCAGAATACGACATCCGATGGCTGACCGTTTTAGTGGGGGCTGTTTCTTGCGGAATAGTTAAGCTGGAGTTCACGGACAATGATGCGAGGGATGATCGTGATGATTTGCCTGGCCTGTCCAATGCAGATGGCGTTCGCGGTGGAGGCCGAGTCTGACGTGCCTGTGAGGGGACTGCACGTGCTGGGGCCGTACAGCCACAACGACGTGGCACTCTGCGAGCGGTTCATCCGCGAGGTCTTGCCGAAAGAAGGTATTAACACACTGGTGATGGAGCTGGATTACAGCTTCCAGTTCCGGTCGCATCCCGAACTGACCGATGAAGGCGCGATGGACCGCGACGACGTGCGCCGGCTTTCGAAGGCGTGCCGTGACGTCGGCGTGAAGTTGATCCCGGAGTTGAACTGCCTCGGCCACCAGTCGTGGGGGAAAGAGAGCGGCGCGTTGTTGCGGAAGTATCCGCAGTTCGACGAGACGCCAAAGCTCGCGCCAGACACCAAGGGCATCTACTGCCGCAGCTGGTGTCCGCTGGCTCCGGGGTTGCACGAAGTCGTGTTTGATCTCCTGGACGAACTCGCCGACGCGTGCGAGAGCGACGCGGTGCATTGCGGAATGGACGAGGTCTTCCTGATCGCCGACCCGGCTTGCCCGCGCTGCCACGGCAAGGACCCGGCGGAGCTCTTCGCCGCCGAGGTGACGCTGCTCCACGATCACCTGAAGGCCAAAGGCCGCACGATGTGGATGTGGGGCGACCGGTTCCTCGATGGCAAGACCACGGGCATGGGCAAATGGGAGGCCTCCGAAGTTGGCACGCACCCGGCAGCGGACAAGGTGCCGAAAGACATCGTGATATGCGACTGGCATTACGACAAAGCCTGGCCGACGCCGGAGTTTTTCGTGAAGAAAGGTTTCCGCGTGCTCGCCTGCCCGTGGCGCAAGAGCGAGGTGGCGCTGGCGCAACTCAACCTGATTCGCGAAACGCACGGCCTCGGCATGCTCCAGACGACCTGGGTTGCGTTCCCGGACTTCGCACGCGCCTACTTCGGCGGGGACCCGACTCGCCCGACTCTTCCGGTTCCGGCGCCGACGGCGGCAGCCGTCGAATCAGTCGCCTGTTTCCGCGCGTTGTGTACCGCCACGCGCGGTGAAACTGCTCCCTGAGAAAATGCGCCGCGCCTGGCTCGGTCTGCGCCTACTCAACCACTCAGTTCGGCCGGAAGCACAAGGACCCATTCCTGACCGACTATCTGCGGCAGAAGCGTGGTTCGGTCTTCGAAATCCTGAACGAGTGCTCGAAGCCCCCGTTCGCGTTACCGCGCAGTCCCTGCGAGTATCGGGCCTTCACGCTGTGCCACCCGAAAATCCACTGCTTCTCCTCTACACCACTCGCCGCGCGGCGATGCAGGCGGCGTAGTATTTGGCGCTGAATTTCGGGATGCGCTTCTGGGTGGCGTAGTCCACATAGTGGAAGCCGCACCGCTCGCTGTAGCCCACGCTCCACTCGAAGTTGTCCAGCAGCGACCAGATGAAGTAGCCCTTGAGCGGCAGTTTCTCCGCCACGGCCCGCGCCGCGGACTGGAGATGCAGGCGATAGTACAGGACGCGTTCCAGGTCCTGGACTTCGCCGTTGACCAACTGATCCTGCAGGCCGCAGCCGTTCTCGGTGATGTAGACCTTCTTGTAGCCGTAGACCTGCACGGCGTGCCGCACGCCCCAGTAAATGGCCTGGGGAAGCATGTTGATGCTGCCGGCCTTGGGATAGCCTGCGGGCATGGCGATTTCGAGGAATCCATCGGCCGGTGTCGGGTCGAGGGCGAGGCTCGGAATCCCGAGGTTGCCGGGCGGGATGGCCTTCGCGCCGGGAACTTCCGACGGCGGGCGGACGTATGAGCCGCTGTAGATGTTCAGGCCGATGAAGTCGCACTTGGAGGAGATCAGCTCCATGTCGCCCGGTTCGACGGCCGGAGCATCGGCGGCAAGTCCGGCGATCCACTTCTCGGGGTAGCGGCCGAACGTGATGCTGTCGAGGATGGGGCCGTTGAAGTGGGCGAAGGCCTTCGCGGCGGCTTCGACATGGCCGGGCTTGCTGTCGCACAGGGGGACATAGCAGCGCGGGTTGAGCGCGGTGCCGACCTGGCAGCCGCGCGGCCCGCACTCGCGGACGGCGCGGACGCCGTGGCCGTGGGCAAGCAGAACGTTGTGCTGGATGCGGTTGAGGCCGGCGCGGGCCTCGACAATGCCGGGCGCGTGACGGCCCCAACCATAGCCGGCGACGATGACGGCGGGCATCTCGTTGAGCGGCATCCAGTCCCTGACGCGGTCGCCCAAGCGCCGGACCACAGCCTCCGCGTACCGCCCAAACGCCTCGCTCGTCTTGCGGCTGCGCCAGCCGCCGTACTTGTCCTCCAGGGCCTGCGGCAGGTCCCAGTGGTACATCGTGGCGAAGGGCCGGATGCCGGCGGCCAGCAGCTTGTCCACGAAGCGCGAGTACCAGTCCAGGCCCTTGGGGTTCACCTCGCCCTCGCCGCCCGGGATAACCCGCGGCCAGGCGATGCTGAAACGGTACGCCTGAAGCCCGGTGTTCTTCATCAGGGCAATGTCTTCAGCGGCGCGGTGATAACTGTCGCAGGCCACATCGCCGGTGTCGCCGTTCTTGATCATGCCGGGCTTGTGGCTGAAGCGGTCCCAGATGGACTCGCCGCGGCCGTCCTCGCGAGCCGCGCCTTCGATCTGATAGGCCGCAGTGGCCGCGCCGAACAGGAAAGACTTGGGGAACTCGACCTTCGGCATTCGTTGCCTCCTACTCCGTGATCGTAATGGGGAACTCTCGGCAGCCGTCCACGCTCGTCCAGCGGATCCGGTAATCGCCCTTCAGCGGCGTGTCCTTGCTGGAGGCCGGATCCCACGGGAGGATGAAGATGCCCGCGTGACCATCCAGGCCGCCGTCAATCTTGCCCTGATGGATGACCAGGATCTTCTGCTTGCCGTCCGCGCTGTAGAGGGCGATCTCGAAGAGGTCCTGCGGGATGCGCGCCTTGCACAGGAGGATGGCCGAGTTGCCTTTCTTGACGATACTGGGCAGGGCGGCGGCGACCGTCAGGCTCTTGCAGGAATGACAGTAGGGCCAGTCGAAGACTTTCGCATCCCTCTCGGCGCAATAGAGGCGGTCGAAGGTGACTGGGCGATCGGTCGCCGAGCGGCGTCCGCGGCCTCCTTCCAGGTCCCGGATCTCCTGGCTGAACTGCGACAGGCCGGTCCAGAGCCGAGCGGCGGAGCTGTTGACCTCGGGCGGGAGCGGCTTGCCATCGGGCCCGAGCGGCATGGGAAGCTTCCAGTTGGAGTTCGAGTAGTGGGGGTTGGCCTTGTTGCCGTTCCACATGATCCTGAGATTGGTGTTGATGAACCGCTCGATGTCGGTCTTGTCGAACACGACGCCGGTGTTGTAGGCCTCGACCATCTGGCCGACCTCGCCGGCGGCGTAGGCGCGGCTGGGATGGACGTTCATCCAGTGGCGGGTATCGTGCTTGGCCAGGTCCACACTCTCGGGACCGAAGGCTTCCCAGTAGTCCCAGACGTAGTAGCTGAAGCCGTCTTCGTCCACGAGCTGGAAGCGGCTCTTGGTGAACGCGAAGATTTTGAAGGCGCGGTCGCGCCATTTTTCATCGCCGGTGATGCGGTAGAGGCGGAGGGCGCAGACGCCCAGGCTGTTGTTCTTGTTGAAGGGCAGGTTGATGCACGGCTTCGTGTCCTTCTTCCAGACGTCGGGCTGAGCTGGCGTGCAGATCATGTCCCAGCCGACGTAGCAGCCCCATGCGCGGTCTTCCTTCCAGGTGCCGCGCTTCTCCCACTTCTCGAAGAGATCGCGCCTGGCCAAGTCCACGTATTTCTCGGCGGCCTCGCCGTACTTCTTCTTCAGCTCGGGGTCTTTCAGGACGAGTTCGGAAAAACTCAGCATGTGCGCGACGATGATTGCATCGCCCACGTGCGTGTCGGCCCAGGTGCCGCGGTCAGTCTGGTCCTCGCCGACCCATCCCTTGTAGCCATCGGGGCCGGTGCGCATCTTGCCGATGCAGTACTCGAAGGCCTTCTGGGCGCCATCGAGCCAGGCGGTGTCCTTCGTACGCTGGTAGCCCGCCACGAAGCCGCCGGCATAGTAGGTGAACTTCCAGCCGAACAGTTCGCCGGGGCCGTCCGTGGCGATGGCCGAAGTGGTGTCGCGGAGGATCTCCTGGAAGAGGGCCTCCGGCGAGCGCTCTTCCTGCGCCAAGGCCGTGGCCCCGCCCGCGCGCACGGTCGCCAGCCCCATCACCGCCGCCAAGGTCACACCCACAGGTCCGAGAGTCGTTCTCATGTGCCTGCGCTCCTATCCTGAATTGAGCAAGTTCTCAGCGACCCATTGCGGTACTGTAACCTGCGCACCGTGCAATGTCCAACAGCGCGTTTCTGGACGGAACTGAGTCAAGAGGAACCCCGTCCTTCATGGAGGCATGTAAGAGAATGACTGACACCGCCAATCGTTTCCTCCGGCAGCTCGATATTCTTGAAGGGGCAAGCCACGACGGAAGCCGTGACGAGGCATCCGACGAATGACCCGGAGGTCTGCAGAGCCGTCAGGACGCTGAAGAGCTAAGAGAGAAGCTCAAATCTTGCCGCCCTCCGGCGGCAGGTGATGCGGCTGATTCAGTCTCGTCCTGTCGGATGTTTCAGAGGCATTGCCGATTGCGCGGTGCGGTCGCCGGAAGGTACCCTTGACAAGAAGGACCGGAAGC
>Ga0181521_10007267_pt1 | contig 11687 bp, 10 predicted proteins | sample PEATcosm2014_Bin_32_FD_119764 | JGI IMG/M metagenome (GOLD analysis project Ga0181521, IMG submission 119764) | Peatland microbial communities from MTU Mesocosm Facility, Houghton, MI, USA - PEATcosm2014_Bin02_60_metaG | ecosystem: Environmental > Terrestrial > Soil > Wetlands > Peat | place... | reverse complement strand
TACCGTTGATGCCCCGTTTCATTGCCGTGCCTCCGAAGAATGGGGATGCGTCCATTCCATCTTGACTGGCATCCGCCCGCCGGGGTTTCGTTCGCGCAGCGGCGCTGCGCGATGCTCGAGCGGCTCAAGGCCGTGGTCCATGCGCTTTGCCAGGACTGGGATGCCGAGCTGATCGAGATGAACGGCGAGCAGGACCACGTCCATCTGCTGCTCGGCCTCAACCCAAAATGCGCGCCGAGTATCGTGGCCAACAACTTTAAAACCGTGACGAGTCGCCTGCTGCGCAAAGAATTCCCGGCGCTGCGGGCCAAGTATCGGCAACCGGTTCTCTGGAGTCGAAGCAGTTTGTTGCCAGCGTCGGCCGAGCACCCCTGTCCGTGATCAAGCAGTACATCCAACAACAAGCGAGACCCCTCTGACGCCGTCCTGCGGCCGGCGTGCCCCGCTTCACCACCATCCAAGCCGGACGGCTTCGCCTAGGGGCGCTCCGCGCCCGGCGGGCTATGGATGGAGCACTGCGGCGCGTTTCGGTAGCGAACTCGCGCATCCGCTCGCTTGACCCGGTGAAACGACGCGCGAGCTTCGAATATCCCCGGCCAATGCTCATACGTCGGGCTCGCACGCACGGCGCAATGCTCATAGCCCTCCTTCGCCCCCGCATGGCGGCCGCTACCATCGAGCGGGAACGGCGGACGCAAGCGTAGGCCTTTTGCCACAGCGCACTGCCAACGAAAGCCGCGCGCCTGGCTGTGGCGGTGCCCCGCCCCCACCGAACCAAAACGCTTGATATTGCGGCGTCCCAGCCCAACCCACGGCTCCGCGACGTCCCGCAAGAGGCTTCTGCGCGCTCTGGCCGGGCGTAAACGACATTTGGCATTAGGCAATACGCGCGTGCCCGGACGATAATGCGGCGCATCCCGGTTCGTCGCGCCCGTGAAGCGGCAACCCCTTTTTCCCATGGCCACACCCACGACCGCTCCCGCTAGATCGCCGCTGCACCAAAACGTCTCTGGACCGCTCGGGGCGCTGATGCTTGGCGCGCTCGGCGTGGTCTACGGGGATATCGGCACCAGTCCACTCTACACGCTGAAGACCGTACTCGAATGGGCCGGCAGCTCGGCCCCAGACGTGGCGTATGGGTCGCTTTCGCTGATCGTCTGGACCTTGGTCATCACGACCTCGGTCAAGTATGTCGCGCTCGTGATGCGGGCCGACAACGATGGCGAGGGTGGCATTTTGGCCTTGATGGCCCGCCTGGCATTAAAAGGCCGGGAACGGCGCGGCCTCGTGGCGCTCGGCATCCTGGGCGCGGCGTTGCTCTATGGTGACGGCGCGATCACTCCGGCCATTTCGGTGCTGAGCGCGCTCGAAGGGCTCAAGCTACCGGCGCCCGCGGTGGCGCCGTATATCCTGCCAATGGCGGTACTGGTATTGGTCGGGCTGTTCGCGCTGCAGCGCAAGGGAACCGCGGTGATCGGCCGCCTGTTCGGGCCGGTGATGCTGGTATGGTTCCTGTCCATCGGCGTCCTGGGGGCAATCGGCGTGCTGGCGCACCCGGCGATCCTGCTCGCGCTCGATCCGCGCTACGGATTGCATTATCTTGCCACCCATGGTTTTGCCGGCTTTACGGTGCTGGGCGCGGTGTTTCTGAGCGCGACCGGCGCCGAGGCGCTCTATGCAGACATGGGACACTTCGGCGCTCGCCCGATCCGGATGAGCTGGTACGGCATCGTGCTGCCGATGCTGCTGCTCAACTATGCGGGGCAAGCGGCGCTGGTCACGGCGGGCGCCGTTCCCGAAGGCGACAACCCGTTCTTCCTGCTAGGGCCGCATTGGCTGGAGCTGCCGCTGGTCGTGCTTGCGACCGCCGCCACCATCATTGCCAGCCAGTCGATCATCAGCGGTGTTTTTTCCATGACGCGCCAGGCGATCCAGCTCGGCCTGTGCCCGCGTCTGAAGGTCACGCAGACCTCGGCAACCGGCTACGGACAGATCTACGTCCCTTCGGTCAACTGGCTGCTGATGATCTTCACGCTCGGATTGACGCTCGGCTTCGGCTCGTCGGACAAGCTGGCGGCGGCTTTCGGGATTGCGGTCTCGTTCACGATGCTGCTCACGACCCTGCTGTTGTACAAGATGATGCGCGAACAGTGGAAATGGACGCCTATGGTCGCGATCGCGGTCGCGGGGTCGCTGGCGCTAGTCGACGCCTCGTTTGCATCCGCGAACCTGACCAAGGTGGCCGAGGGCGGCTGGGTGCCGCTGGTCGCGGCAGCCGCAATTTTTCTGCTGATGCACGCCTGGCGTACTGGCCGTGCCGAGATGCTGCGCCAGCTCGAGCGCGAGACGATGCCGCTAGATCTATTCATCCGGTCGATGTCCACCGAAAACACCGTGGCCGGCACCGCAGTGTATTTGTCACGCCGCATCGACACTGTGCCGGTAGCGATGCTTCACAGCGTCAAGCATTACCACGTACTACATCAACGCAACGTGATTCTGCACGTCGAGACCGAACAAGTGCCGCGCGTGGCCGCCTCCGATCGTGCCAGCGTGACCGATCTGGGCAGAAACTTCTACCGTATTGTGCTGCGTTACGGATTCATGCAACAGCCCGACATCCCCGCCGCGCTCGCCGAATGCAGGGCCGGCGGCCAGGGATTTGACATGATGCAGACCACATTTTTCCTATCGCGCGCGTCGATCGCTACCTCGGGTGCGGGCAAGCGACGCATGAACCCGCTGCTCCGTCGACTGTTTGCTTGGCTCCAACGCAATGCGGCCGACGCCACCGAGTTCTTTCACATCCCATACAATCGGATCGTCGAGCTCGGGGCGCGTATCGAGCTTTGATGGTCGCGACAGAGCCGTTGTGCAAAACGCGCCCAAGCCAAGGAACATAGTAAAAATGATGGCGATACGTTCGGGCGCTGACAGGCTTCGGAGATCGACGCTCGCCGCGCTGTTCGCCTCTTTCGGAATCCTCACGGCTGCCGGTGCACAACCAACGCGCGAAGCGACACGCGGTGAACTGCTGTATTCCACGCATTGCATCGCCTGCCACAGCACCCAGGTTCACTGGCGGGAAAAGAAACTCACCGCAGACTGGAAAACTCTGCAGTCACAGGTAGGCCGCTGGCAGGCGGTATTGGGCCTCGGGTGGAGCATGGAGGACATTGCCGAGGTTGCACGGTACCTGAATGATCTGTACTACCACTATCCTACCCAGGACTGAGTGCAAGTCGACCCGGCGGAAATTTCCGGCGCCAGACCTGCTCACGCATAGAGCTTCCGTGGATCGACTTCTGCCATGACGTTGGCGCCGTTGATGACGGAAACAACCGCGTAGCGGGGCTCCGTGGTGTCGCGCCGGATGGACCGAACCGGGGCGTCCCCGCTCCTGCTCGTGAGCACCGCCACGATGGGCTTGTTGACCGCATTACCGCGCGCCACCGCAATGGCAACTTCGCCGTTGGCAAGACGAACAAAGATGCCGGGAGGGTACAAGCCGAATTCCTTGATGACGGCGGCCGCGATTCGGTTGTTTCTGCCGTTGACGAAAATCTCGCAAACGGCTTGACTCGGAGAAATTGCCTTGCGGCTAGCGCGGCTCTTGAGCTTGGCCATGAAGATGTCGACGTGGCGCAAGACCTCCGCCGGCTCGAAAGCTGCCGCGATGCCATTCGGGTAGCCCGTACCATCCGGGGTTTCATGGTGCTCCCGCACCGCTCGCAGCCAGTCCGCGTCGGTCACCCCGAGGTTTTGCAGCAATTCAGCGCTCTTTAGCGGGTGTTCCTGGATTGCCTGTCGTTGCTGCGGCGTAGGTGGGGTCGATTGCAGGGCGAGTTCGCCTTGAACCTTGGCCATTCCGATGTTCATTGTGAGCGCAGCGCAAACCAGCGAATCGCGCTGCTGCTCACTCCAACCCAAGCGCTCTGCCACCAGACCGCATGCCACGGCGCACTGCATCGAGTGGACTACGGAATAAATGGCAAATTTGCTGGAAGCCTCGTGCATCAGGTGAAACAAGGAACCGTCCGGGTTTCTGGCAACGACTTCGGCAAGGGTCCGACCGGTGCTAAGAACGTCTTCCTTGAAAGTCGGGTTTGCTTCCGGCTGAAGCAGGAGAATCTTCAACTTGCTCTGCGCACCTGTGAGCGCGCTGGCCGTGGCCTGGATTTGCGGAATGCGGACTGCAGACTTCGCCGCCCGTCGGGCACTTGCCCCGGTGCCGTCCCCGCTATCCGTCGGGCACGCAACATCCGCCGGTGGCGGTATTTGGCCATCGCGCGCAGAATCCCGGTCCGCGAGATCAACCAGTAGCCACCAGGGCTTGGCAAACCAGCTGGAAATGGCTCGCTCAACGTGATTTGCGATTTTTTCCAGCGATAGCTTGCTCATGACACGAAGGATGACGACGCGGCGCAGTAATGGCCACCGCAGCATACGCAGCGTCCCCAGGCGTACATCGTGGAAATTGCCGGTGCGATGTCCGCCATATCACCGGGCGTCAACCCGGACTGGGCCTGTGCCCCAGGTGATAGTTACCGTTGCCCGGCATCACGTAGCGTATACCGCCCCTCGGGTCGGCGACATCGCCGTCTCGTCGCGGGATGAAGTGGTAATGGCAGTGAAAGATGGTTTGACCGGCAGACCTTCCCGCATTCAAGCCGATGTTAAACCCCGTCACGGATGGGTCGGCGCGGACGATACGCTCCTTGAGCTGGACCAGAAGGTCGTGGCAGGCCTGCCGTTCTTCGTCGGCAAGACCCCAGTAGTCGACGACATGCCGTCGCGGGATAACGAGCGAGTGCCCAGCAGTTACCGGATAGATATCGCCGAACGCCACGGCCACTTCGTTTTCGAGCACGATTCGAGAGGCCGGCAGAGTGCAGAACGCACAAGCCACGAGTGCCCGGGCCTCAACTTCAGGTGCCGCAACGCCTGCCATAGCTCACCATAGGAAGGGACGAGCCAGTACAGCAGTTTGGGCCGGGAAAACCACGGCGCGGCGCACCGGCACGCGCTCAAAGCATAGCAAGAATGATCAGCGGAGATCGTGAAGGCGGCCGATAGCGGCCCGCAGCGGATCGTTGCGCCGCAAAGGGGTGGCCGCCCGTGCTTGGTTTCGCCGGTGCCAGGGCGTCCTTGCAGCCGATTCTCGGTGATCCCACCGCCGTGCGCTCGCGCCTCGTGGGCCGCGGATGTCGGAACATCGACGAGCCCCGGGGAGTGGCCGGCCCGGATCTGCGCGTTGCTGATTCGGCGCAAGCGTAGTCGCCCCGAGCGCCGGTTGGCCGCACGTCGACGGGTCAACTCTCGGCGCAGCACCCTCCCGGTTATTTCGGCGGACGCAGGTCCACCTCGACGGTCATCCTTCCGGGTTGCCCGGGATCGAACGTCCATTTTCCGAACACCTGCTCCATGTCCGGGTCGTACACCTCGGGCGGAGTGGCGCTGACGAGCTCGACGCGCTCGACCGTTCCTTTGGCAGTGACGTGCAGGACCACGACAACGTGGCCGCTGTTGATGCCGAGCGCCTTTGCCAGTTTCGGTATCTGCGGCGTCACCTGGTCACGGACATGCAGAACGGGGGTCGGCGCTGGCACAGGCGCAGACGCTGGGCGCTCGTTGGCAACCGCTGGCGGCGCCGCGACATTGCCGCTTTGGGCCGAAGGTGGCTTAGCCGCCGTTGCCGCAGCTGGCACGGCAAGCGTGCCAGGCGACGGATTGGCGTTGGCTGGCGCCGGCCGCGACGTTGCCGGCGCCGCGTCCGTGGCCGGCGGGCTCTCCCCGGCGCGCTGTTCCGGAGCTGGGATGGGTTTGGAATCGGACGCCAGGCCTTGCTTGGCACGCACCGGCGAGCGCTTGGGCTCAGCGCTGACCGGCAATGGCATGGCCTCTGGTGCGGTCGGTTTGGGCGCGGCAATCACTTCGTCAGCATCAGCGGGCGCCCGCCGCGGCGGGCCCGGCATCGAGGCCGCGGGTGCGGCCAACGGCGCGGCCGACACTTTCGGGCTCTGCGTTACGCCGACCTCGTGCGCAAACAGCCAAATGATGCCCATGATGGCAATGAGCCCTGCGAGCACCACCGGCACGGTGCTGCGCCGGCGCGGTGCCGCATTTGTTGGCTCGGCAGGCGCTTCCTCCACCGTCAATGCGCCGCCGTCCACGGCGGGGTTATCCTCCGTCTCCGGAAAGTGCCGGACAATCTCAACGTAGCCCTCTGACTCGAGCAGCGCCAGCGAGCGATCGAGGGCCTCACCTCCGAAGATGCTCGTCAGGTCGCCGACGCTACGCTGTCCATCGATGAGGATCAGCAATTGGCGTGCCGAGGACGAGAGCGCGCCGCGCGTGGAGCTCAGCGCGCTCGCCCCGGATTTCGTCTTGCCGTATACGTTGTAAAAGCGCGTTGACGCGTCCATTTGCCGTTGCCGCTCGCCTGGTCTTTTTCTGCCGCATTGCGATAATGCCTGCACCCGACAGCGATCGCATCCGCAGGAAAACCGGCCTTCTAAAGGTCAATTTCACGCACCGATATATCGGCAATCGTCGACGTGCAGACCAATGAAGATGCGAATCGGGATTGCCCTCCTTGGCCGCGGCTCAGCAGCCGTCGCACACCTCGCCACCGACGCCTACAATGGGCTTGCGCTGCCTTCCCGCTCAGCTCTCCTGCTAGCTAAAGCACATCGTGATCCCGCCGTCTGGCACTGTGGACAAATCCTTGCCAAAGACCGTGCGTTGGCATCGTCGTCGCGCCATCCGCTGACGTATATAAGAGGCCCGCCGTGTCTCCTACAACTCTCGCCCCCAACGCCAAAACCGTGCTCAGCGAGCAGCAAGATGCCGCGAAGCTGCTCGCGGTCGTGACCCAGCTCGTCCACGAATCTCGTCCGGCACGCGCGGCTGCTAGCGCGCTCGACAGCTCGCTCGAGCGTGACCTCGCGATCGACAGCCTTTCACGGGTCGAACTTCTCTTACGCATCGAGAAAGCCTTCGGCGTCCGTCTGGCCGATGACACCTTGACCCGCGCCGAGACCGTGCGCGACTTGCTGCACGAACTAATAAAGGCTTCAGCGGTCGCTGCGCCAACGCTCGCCGAACCGATTGTCGCCGCACCGCGCAGCGACGCTGCCGAAGGCGCACCAATCGAAGTACAAACTCTTACGGCGATGCTGTTGTGGCACGTGGCGCGCCATCCCGACCGCGCACACGTCCTTTACTATCGGGATGCGGAGCAAACGGAGACGCTCACCTACCGGCAACTCTATGAAGCGGCCAAAATATCGGCAGCACGCCTGCGTGGGCCGGAGTTTGGGGTCGGACCGGGCGAGGCCGTGGCGATCATGCTGCCAACCTGCCTGGAGTTCTTCACATCTTTCTACGGCGCGTTGTTCGCTGCAGCAGTCCCGGTGCCGCTATATCCCCCCGCGCGACCGTCGCAGCTGGAGGACCACTTGCGCCGACAGGCCGGCATCCTCGGCAGCTGCCAGGCCAGAATTCTGATCACCGTGCCCGAAGTCCGGCCGCTGGCCCGTCTGGTTCAGCCCCTGGCACCTTGTTTGCGGCAGATTGTGACAACGCAGGAGCTAGCCGGGGGCGCGAGCTCGGCCGTCATCGCGCGATCGCGTGCATCGGATACGGCGCTGCTTCAATACACCTCGGGCAGCACCGGCAACCCGAAGGGCGTGGTCCTGAGCCACGCGAACCTGCTCGCCAACATCCGGGCCTGGAGCGAGCGCGTGCGCATCCGGCCCGAGGACGTTTGCGTAAGCTGGCTGCCCCTGTATCACGACATGGGCCTGATCGGCACTTGGCTCGGGTCCCTGTACAACGCCTGCCAGCTGGTACTGATGTCCCCGACCGCGTTCCTCGCACGGCCGGAGCGTTGGCTCTGGGCCATACACCGCCATCGCGGTACGATCACCGCCGCGCCCAATTTCGCGTTCGAACTACTGCTGCGGCGGCAGGACGAAGGGGCGTTCGCGCACCTGGACCTGCGTTCGTGGCGCATGTGCGCCAACGGCGCTGAACCGGTCAGTCCGGATACGGTGGCCCGGTTTATCGAGCAATTCGGCCCCCATGGCTTCCGCGCGCAGGCGATGACTCCGGTATACGGCTTGGCAGAATGCGCCGTGGGCTTGACCGTGCCAATGCCTGGCACCGCTCCGCGCATCGATCGAATCGCGCGCGAGCCTTTCCTGAGCCAGGGCCTGGCGCTGCCCGCCGGCACCGACGCGCAGGAGCCGCTCCGCTTCGTCGCGTGCGGCACTCCGCTGACCGGGCACGAGGTGCGCGTCGTCGATGCTGGGGGTTGCGCGCTGCCGGAGCGCCGCGTCGGACGTATCGAGTTTCGCGGAGCTTCGGCCACCAGCGGTTACTTTCGGAACCCGGAGGAAACCGCAGGTTTGTTCCACAACGGCTGGCTGGACAGTGGCGATCTGGGCTATCTGGCCGATGGCGAGCTTTACCCGACCGGCCGAGCGAAGGACATGATCATTCGCGGCGGCCACAACCTCTACCCGTACGAACTCGAGGAAGTGATCGGCACCCTGCCCGGCATACGTAAGGGTTGCGTCGCGATATTCGGCAGTCGCGATCCGCGCGCCGCAACCGAACGGCTGATCGTTGTGGCCGAGACGCGCTCGACCGACGGTGCCGAGCGCATTGCACTGGAGCGCCGCATCAACGAGCTGGCCGTGGAGCTGCTCGGCACGCCCGCCGACGTAGTCGCGCTGGTCCCGCCGCAGAGCGTGCTCAAGACCTCCAGCGGCAAGATCCGGCGGGCCGCCACACGCGAAGCGTACGAAGCAGGCCGCCTCGGACGCGCGCCGCCACCGACCTGGCTGCAAGTGGCACGGCTGGCCGCTCGTGGCGCGAGCGATCGGATGCGTGGCTATGCCGGTAGCACCGGGCGCGCGGTCTACGTCGCCTATGCCGCGACGCTTTTCGCGCTTTTGGCGATCGCACTCGCGGCGACGCTCATCTTCGTGCCACGCGGCCCAGCGGCCTGGGCAACGTGCCGAGGTTTCGTCCGACTGGCCCTCGCCAGCGCGCGCGTACGCGTCAAATCGCAGGGCTTCGACCGGATCCCCGGTGCCGGACCGGTCGTGTTCGCGTGCAACCACGCGAGCTATATCGATGGAGTGATCCTGCTCGCCACGCTCCCGCGGCCGGTCGTTTTTGTCGCCAAGCAGGAATTGCGGTCCACGCCGCTGGTTCGCTTCGTGCTCGATCGCCTCGCCACTCGATACGTGGAGCGATTCGCCGTGCAAGAAAGCGTGGAGGACGCGAAACGACTTGCCGTGGCGGCCAAGGCGGGTGAATCGCTGCTCTTTTTCGCGGAGGGAACCTTCCGCAGCGAAACCGGGCTGCTGCCGTTTCATCTTGGCGCCTTCCTTACCGCAGCGCAAAGCGGTGTGCCCCTGGTGCCGCTTGCGCTGCGCGGCACGCGTGCCGTTCTGCGTGGCGATGACTGGCGGCCGCGTTGGGGCAAGATATCGATCACGGCGGGTCCACCGCTGGTGCCAGGCGGCGACAGTTGGGGCGCTGCCGTGGCGCTGCGCGATGCGGCCCGTCGATTCATCGCCGCAAATTGCGGCGAGCAGGAACACGACGACCTGCGCTAGGATCCATCGCGATCAGGCCGGCCCCTGGGTATCGCGTTCGCGCCGGTGCAAGCGCGTGATGCTCTGAACCACCTGCGTCACCTCATCATCGGGCAAGGGCGGCCGGCAGCGGATTCGGTTCCAAGCGAGCATTAATTCGAGTACGACTTCCGGGTCGACGCCGCGCCAAAGTAGGTGTCCGGTAAGCGAGGTGAGCGTGTTGTTGCGTTCGCCCTCGGCCACGCCCTCGCTGACCAGGCGTCGCCAGTACATCGGGTCGTGCCCGGAGTGCACCGCGCTGCGCATGACTTCGCGGAACCAGGCGGGCAGGCGCGCAAGACGGACGTCTTGGGGAGCGTGGCCCGTTGCCCACGCATAGCGGCGACCGCTCGGGTGCAGCGAAGGTGGCGCAACCACGCAGCCGCCGTCCGCGCGCACGTCGATGCCGGGGCGCACCGCGACGCGGTTCGTCAAGGTCGCGCCGGGATGCACGAAATACAGATGACGGCCGCCGCCACCCGTGAGCGCCTCGACCGTGCCCGGCAGCCGCCCGTGCTGGTCCTCGAGTTCAGCGAGGCTTTCGTGGCCCCCATGCTGTGCATCGATGTCCACGACCACGATACCCGAAATGCGGCCGGTCACCAGTCCGATATTCGCGTCGGGCCAGCGCTGGAGCCACGACTCGATTTCGTCCGCCTCCGCACAGCGCTGCTGGAATTTGAGCCACGCCACCAGCGGGCGCTTGCCGCGCGCCTCGATCGGAATGACCGACCAGCCACGCGCGCAGTATGCAAGGGCGGCCGCCCGCATATCGTTGGTCGGTACGCGAACAGCGCGCGGATTATTGGCTGGGACCTTGTCCATTCGGGCCGGTGGGTGCGTAACGGCCAGCACCCACCACTCGGACCGTGGCCTTCATTGCCGGGCGACAGGTAACACCGTTTCAGCCCACGTTCTTTCTCAGGAACGCGAGCGTCTTTTCGTTGAAGGCCGGCACGTTCTCGTAAAGCCCCGCGTGCGAGCAGTCCTCGAAGACATGCAGCTCGGATTTCTTGATGCCGTTCTTCAGCGGCTCGGCGAACCGGGTGGAAGTAACCGCATCGTGGCGCCCGAAGGTGATTTGCGTCGGAGCGCGGATCTTGCCGAGCTGCGCCTCGGCGTCGTGGGCTATCACCGCGTTGGATTGCTGGAGGAACGCATCGAGCGGCTGCTTGGGGCGGCCGCGCACGAAGTCGGACAGGCCCTGGATGTAATCCGGTTTCTGCGCATACAGTTCCGGCGTGAAACACCACGGGAAGATTCCCTGGATGATGAGTTCCGGCATGTTGTTGATCTGCTTGGCCATGGCCTGCCAGCCGCTTAGGACAACCTTTAGATAGGCATCGCTCTTGTGCCAGCCGCTGTGCAGCGAGAGCGACTTGACGCGGTCCGGGTACTTCGCCGCTAACCAGATGCCAGTGGCCGCCCCCAGGGAGACCCCGTAGATGTGCGCCTTGGGGATTCCCATTGCCTGCATCAGCGCGGCCACGTCGTCGGCGAACATCTCCGTCGAGTAGGTGCCGCCCGGCTTATCCGACTCACCGCCGCCGCGCAGATCCAGCGAGATGCAGGTGAAGTGCTTCGAGTAATCCGGCACCTGGAACGCGTAACAGGCGTAATCGGCCGCCAAGTACGGAATGAGCACCAGAGGCTCTCCACTACCCTGCTGGTCATAGTTCATCTTGATGCTGCCGGCTTGAATTTTTGGCATGGTCCTCTCCTTGTTGAGGTTTTCTTCCGCCTGCTGGCCACCGACGGCCCCCATCCGGATGCACGCCGGGCGCCGCAGTTCAAAAAGAGAATACTCCCGTCAGGCTGTTGCGGCAGCGGCGACCACAGTGCAGAGGTCGGCCGATGGTTGATGACGTGAACGCCGTGCGCCCGCACAATTCGTACGCGCCGTGAAATTACTTTGGAACCCCACCCATATCGATGGCCTTCCCCTGGGAAAGCGACGTGACGTAACTCACGAGGGAATTGAGCTCATCGCTGCCATAGTCCGGGACTTTTCCCTTGATCGCGCCCGCGACGCAGCTG
>Ga0181521_10007266_pt1 | contig 11688 bp, 12 predicted proteins | sample PEATcosm2014_Bin_32_FD_119764 | JGI IMG/M metagenome (GOLD analysis project Ga0181521, IMG submission 119764) | Peatland microbial communities from MTU Mesocosm Facility, Houghton, MI, USA - PEATcosm2014_Bin02_60_metaG | ecosystem: Environmental > Terrestrial > Soil > Wetlands > Peat | place... | reverse complement strand
CGCAAATGGATGGCCGCACTGTCCCTGTGCCATGTGAACCTGACCGAATCCAACCGTCGGACGGTGTGGTCATACAAGATCGCCGGGACGGCGGCGCCGTGACTGAACCAAACATAGTCCAGCAATCCGACGCGGTGGTAAAACATAGGACGCACTGGGCGACCCCGGGTTTTAGAGACTTCGGCCGCGAAAACCTCATCTTTCTCCGTCGGCCTGAGACCCCTGGGCGGGTGTCCCAACAGTTGAACGACCGCTCTGGACATGTTGCGACCGCTCCCCCAGGCCGGGTTGTCCCGCAAGTCCACAGAGTAGGCCGGCCGATTTTGCCAACGGCCCAGGCTGCAACGCAATCGAACCCGCTTTTTCTCCAAGGGACTAGAATTCATGGGGAGAAAGAGGTCCTCGTCCTCCGGATGGATCCGCGTCCACCAGACCGCGTCCCGCAGGACCCGGGGCATCGGTATCGAACCGGGTTTCCAAAATGGACTCGGATCGCTCTCGTAGAGCACGTAGAAGTTCTCTCCCGCAGCGCGCGCTGCCTGCGTGAGCTTCTCCCCGTCCAACGTCAGGTCCAGGTCGGCCTGTTTGAGCACCCGGCCGCCGAGGCTGCAAACCTGTGCATTGAAAACAACAAAGTGGCTGCGGTGCCGCTTGTAATAGCCGCTTTTTGAATTCGCGATCAAGCGTCCCTCGGCAAAACCATGTTTTCGAATGACGGCTATGATTTGGTTGTGGTGCATGGATTACGTATGGACCCAATTATTCCTCAAGCAGGGCCTCTACACCTGTAGCCTCGGCTCCAACTGCGCCTTGATCGAGGATTCGGGGCGTTCACCGCGGGTTTCCCTTGCCTGGCCTTTCATGTGTTCAGTAAAGGCCCACGCTTACTTTATTACCATCCTGCCCGCCCAGACCTTTGGCCACCCCACTGAATTCATATTCATTTCGATTCAAGTTTGTAATACTGGCCGTCACTGTGCTGGATTGCCGCAGCCAGGGCGAGAAATGTCCAACCCATTGGACGGCTTTTTTTCCAAAAACCTCAATTCTCCGGGCGGGTTGCGCGCTTTACGCGCCGGCAAGCCACCAAGATACCCTCCGGAACGAGTTTGGAGGCTGAAAGCGTCAATACATGAATCGGCGTGAAGACCTTGGCCTTCAGGTAGCGCACGTCCGGCATCCCCTGTTCGGCGATGATGACATGCTTGAACATGGCGCAGCGCAAAAGATCATCGCGAACCTCCGGCACTGCGGACCATACGCCGTTAAAAAACAACTGCGGTGCCGCCGAGGTCAACACCCTCGGCCAGATCCGCTGGATGAGCTGGCGGGCATGGTTCGGGCCCAGAGCCTCGTCGATGTAAACCAGCGATTCGACCGGAACGAACCTGGTGGGGAGATGCAGATCGATGCCCGCGCCACTGAGAAGCTTTCCGCCGGCACGGGTGGCGGCATGGCCCAAGGCCGTAAACACGAATGTGCGCGAGGAATCCGTGCCACCGGTGACGATGGTCAGGCCGGCTTTCAGCTTCAGCAACTCGATCAATTTGCCTGTTCTTCCAGGGGCATGGGCCAGGCGCGGGTCATCAAACGTGGCGTAATCCCGGCAGTGCGCCGAGATGAAAGAATGGCGCTGTGCCGGCGACAGCCGTTCCAAGAGGGACAAAAAGCCAAGCACATGCGGGTGGTGGAACAGGCCGAGCCAGTGGTGAGTGGTGCTGGTGGACTGCCCCATAATTCTTGCCAGCCGCTCGTAGCTCATCGGGTGCCGGTGCTCCTTTGCCAGCCTTGAGCGCAAGTCGCCGAAAAGGGCGCCGGCCGTAAACGGACAGCCAGGGGCGGCAATAAATCCGTCGTAGAGAAGCTCTGTTTTCCGAGTTTGCTTGTTCATAGGTTTTGGTTTGTCGGCAAACTCGCGGCGGCCTTTGTTCTGAACACCATCACTTTTTCGCAAAACCAACTCGGGGGGTGGCGTCAGCGCAGAAAGGGCGTCCAACGGGTTGGGATTTTGACTGGTGGCGCGTGCATTTGGGAGCCTGTCTCTTTCATGTGGGGGTACTTGCTTGGCGGTGTGAGATTGTTCGCGGCGCTTTTCCTGGAGCTGGTACCGGTCGAATGGCTCCATGGGCTGCTCCGAGGCGGACCAGTACCAGTTGACATCCCGTCGCTGCCCCTTGGGAACCGGATGATGAAGCAGCAGCAGTACCTGAAACAGTACCGTTCCCCGCCCCTTCCGTCGTTTCCGCCACAGACATTCAGAGCGCGGCACCACTCCTTGATGACGAACGGCGCCAAGGGCTGAACCTGTTGGCGTTTCGTGTCTTTTTGAATAGTGTGGTGTCTATTTGGCGTCCCTCGCGCGTCCCGCAGAAACGGCGGTTCGGCCGCTTGGTTTGCATAAACTGTTGATTTCACAGGCCTTATGATTGTGTTTGGCCTGATTTTCTAGATGGACAAGCTCCATCGCCGAACATGCAAAACAGTAGCATCACTTGCCCCACATTACATGGGATCGTATTACTGACGAAACGCTTAATTATAAGTAGTAACAAAGACAATTGCGATTTCCCCGGTTCACAATATGAAACGATATATAATTGCAGCGTGAGTAACGATACAGAATTACAGATCGCAGGAGGCGTTGTGTGGCGTAGATAGCCTGAACCTATCGGGAGAGATCGTACTACCGGCTACACTTGGCGCCAAGAAGGTCCAAAAGGCAAACCTGCCAGCACACAACAGCGCAACGGCGCTTTGGTGCAGAGTGCAATGAAACAAGGCTGACAGATTCCGACGGTGTGTTGAAAAGAGCCTAATATAAGATATGAACGATGCAGTTGTTGATCTGGACGCAGGGGGCATGGCACTTAACTTATGGTTAAGCCGGACTGGGATAGAACGCAAACTGGGTTATCACTGGGTGGAATTGGGAATGATATCCGCAAGCAACATCATGGGCCGCCTCTACCTCACTCGACAGCAAATCAACCAGTTCTGGAGCCGCGTTAGTACCGGGGAATTCGCCAAGGCATTAGTTGAAAATGGGCGAAAGTGCGATACGTGTGAGGGGGTTGTTGAGGCAGACGCAGGGGGAATGGAGCTTGACCTGTGGCTGAATAAAATTGGGAGACATCACAGCACCGGCTATCGATGGGCTGAGTTAGGCATGATCTCCACGACTAATGTCATGGGCCGACTTTACGTGACCCGTCAGGCGATCAACCAATTTTGGACCCGAGCCGATGATGGGGAATTTGCCAAGCTCCCCGCAGGGGCTTGTAAGCCCGGACCAAAAACTTAGCATGTCGACTTTACCTTCTAGAATCTTAATTGGGAATGTGCTGGAAACCCCAGGCGACGGTCTATTAGCCTCGATCGACGTCTTATCCCAGATGATCGGCACGCATCGTGAATCGTTTGGGATCTGGTTAAGAGCAGGTACCGCGAATATTCCAGAGAACAGGTACGAGTTTTAGTCGTTTGGAGCTTATAGGACAAATTATGAGCGACGTAAACGCCGTTGTTGAGACTCCGGATAAGAAAATGAAGGAAGGAGACCACTTCTCGCCGGACGGCAAGTGGGAGCCCCAATTCGTTTCCCGCTTTTACAGCGGCGCGATCGGACGCGCTGACGCGCCAAGCCAAAGGCTTTTTCAGGGTGTGCGCAAGCAAATGCTTTTCGCCGGCATCAATCGGTCAGGCTCGGCCAACCGTGTTTCAAGCTCCGCCAGTTCCATGAGGGTGACTGGATGAATCAGGACCGATGTTTTCATCACCTCAACATCGATCACCACGTAGCCCGCACGCCGTTTGTCACCGGTCGCAGCCTCTTCCCAGCATTCTCCACGGTCTCCACTTTGAATGTGTTCACGAGCGCTCCCCAGCACCTGGTGCGATACGACTCGATGATTACGTTGGTGTCCATAAGGACTATGTCCCCTCTGGTCATGCTGTTTCCTCATCACAAGTCGAACGGAACGGGCAACTCGTAGCTCTTGAACAAATTTTCGAGGTCTTCCACAGTGCAATCCAGCAGCTCGGCCGCACGGCGAACAGACAACTCGCCTCTATCGAGAGACCAGTGCATCCGTTCAACAAACCGACGGGAAAACAGCTTTGGAAGGGTCTGTGCCGACGGGGAACGACCGTTCCACGTCAGGCGATCTTTGTTAATGTCAAGTGAAGCGGCTTGGGTCAACCAGCTTAACTGACGCAACCGCCAATAAAGGGCATCGGAAGTCACCTGAAACTTGGATGCGGTCCCGTTCAACCAATCGTGCAGGTCCTGATCTCCTCGCTTCTCCCATCGGGGTTTCAAACTTGTGCTGGGCATGAGGAGAGCGGCTGCGAAGTTGTTGGCCAATTGCTCCACTCGTTTCATCTTCGTGCCTTCAACCTTATCTGCCTGGTCGTAGGTGCGAGGCGGCATCGCATTCCAAGTGAGGATGTGGAAAATCTCATGGGCGAAATCGTAGTTGCGCCGGCCGTCGGGCTCACGCCGATTAATCAGGATCGTGTTGAATTGTTGAAGTTGGCACGCGGCGCCGGAGATCCCGTTGGGGGCATCCACGTTGAGGACTAGAATCCTGAGGCGATCCTCGACGAGCTTGCCTAGATTCGTCGCCGGAACCTCCCCGAGATCCCAATCCGCGACAAGTGCTTCCCCCGCTGCCTGCGCTTCTTCGAATGAACTCCGTTCTGTCAGCGTTAATCGCTGCGAAAGCGCACTGAACGGCTCGCCCTTGATTTCGCCGAGGCGACGGAATGTGCCAATCCATTTGCCCGCTTTAGCCTCGAATTCCTCGAGTGACGCAGGCGCCGCCCCGACTGCCCGCCAAGAGAACGCGCCTTCGCCGATCAGCGTAAAGGTGTCGGTGAAATACTCCAGTCCTTTGCCGAGTGTCTGGATCAACTTCACCAACTCCTCGGCGGTCAGCTTGCGCTTGCCTGCCTCGATGTTGGAAAGCGTTTGGCGATCGTTCAAACCCAGATGGGAAGCCAGTTCATCTTGGCTCAAGTTCGCATCTTCTCGGGCGAGTTTCACCCTCTGCCCAACGATCCGCTGGAATTGCTCTTGTGATAATTTATTCATTCTTTAAGGAAAGTATAGTGCGCAATTTTAAACTTGCAATAAAAATATGCATATTGTAATATGCGTATTAAATGAGCTTATGCATTGCCGGGGAATACGAAGACTCCGGTGACGGCGGTCCACTGCTCGATGAAACCTCAAATCTTAAGACCGAGCTCCTTGAACTTCCTCAATGCCTCGGCGTTGCCCCGGGCATCATCCACGGGATTGTGGGTGTGCGCGGTGACTCGATATTTCTTCCATTCCGTTGCTTTGGAAGCGTCCTTGACCAGGCCGGCGTAAAGGTCACCGATCCGCCGGCCTGAAATTCCGAAGGGGTTCCGCCCAAGGTAGCGATGGAAATAATAATTGATAAACTGCCAGTCATAGGCGGGGTTGTCCGAGACAAAAACGGGGCGGCCTTCGGCGTGCTTCTCCAGCCACGCCGCAAAGGTCTCCATCACCGTTTTCGGTTCTTCGAAGCTCAGGTGCTGTGCGCGTGAGAATCCGCTTACAGCCAGAGCCTCCGGCTCGAACCGCTCGGAGATCGGACGTGTCTTGCCATAAAAGGTCTTGTCGAGGAGATCGTCGAAAATCACCGCGCCGAAGCACACCATGGAAAACTCCGCCGGAATCGGCCCGTCAGATTCAACATCGACGATGACGTAGCTCATTCCCGATTACCCGAACGTTTACAGTGTTGTCTTCCCGGCCGCCCTGACCTTGGCCCATCTGGCCCGGGCAGCCGCCGCCAGCTTGGCCCTGACGGCCGGGCTGCTGCGTCGATCACGCTTTTTGGTGGCTTTCGGCGTGGCGGCGTTGCCTTTTGCCTTGGCCCATCGGATTTTCCGTGCCTTCGCCAGAGCCTTTATGAGTTTGCGTCGATGGGCGGCGGACATGTGATATTTGCGTTTGGCGGGGGTGAGGGCTTCCAAGGTGCGCGGAGCCGGAACTTCAGCACCAGCGATGGAATTGAGTTCGCCTTGCAGCACCTCGATCTGCTGTTTAATCGCGATGATGCGGTGGAGCTGGCCTGTCGTTATGTCTCTGAGATTTGTCATGGTTAATTGGTAATGCTGGCGGGGATTCGGGGTCAACGACAAAGCAGGCCATTCCCATTCAAACCGGACCGGGTGAATTCCCGGGGCGATTGTTCAAACTTCCCTCGCTGGCGGCAGCTGAGTGATTCCATGCAGTTTTAGGCAGGCCTTCCGTTTCTCTCACCCGCGCCACCGGTCTGGAGATGTTGTCCGGTCGGATCAAGGCCGGGCTTGGGAGGCGAGGTAGCGACGGCGGGCGGAGACGACCTGGACGGTACGACCGAGATTCTGGGCTGCTCCACCGGCGAACCAAGTTGAAAGATTCGATTCATTTGGGCCGGGAAGAACGTTGCCTCTGCCACTGACGACGTTCGAAACCAGAGCGGGCTGAGTGGTCAGTAAGGCGGGAGCAAGCGACGAAACCCGTGGACCAGGACGACTGCGAGGAACAAGAGGTTCCGAAGGATGAGTCCGGGCCAACAAAAACGAACTGGGCCGTGTGCTTGGCCAGATGATTTCTGTTCTGCCAAGCACGCAGCAATCTGTTCCACGACAGAACGCGAACGCGGCCATTCCCATAGGGCGTTGAGCCATTCAGCAGGAATCGAGTTTCTGCCACCGCTGACCCCGGCCAATGCCCCCAGGATGGCTCCGGCGGTGTAGGTATCACCGCCACATTCCAAAATGGAAATGAGGGCGGCGCGAAAATCGCCTGGATGACGCAGCCATGCGTAAAGCGCAACCGGGACAACATGCAGCGAGTATCCCGATACTGCCTTTTTCAATCCCAAGCCGCAGGCGAACTCCGACACCGAGTGTTGCGCTTTGAGCGAAAGCTCGATTGCCGTGAGAAGCTCTTTCCACTCTGCCTCCGGTGAGAGTCGCAGCAGCACTGGAACGATTGCCGACGAATCTGGTTGGCCGTGGTTCATCATTGTCATCGCAACAGACTCGGCTACCTTCCGTGCAAGGTCCACCAATCGATATCAACTGCAAAGCCGCGGAGAGGGCCTAAGCCCCGCTTTGCTGTTGCAAACATAGCTCCTTGTACGGCCTAGGATCGCTCTTGATTGCTTGGCCGGGGTGTTATGGTGGGGCAAAACAAAGAATCCGCTGGGAAGGCCCAGCGGGTTTTCAAGTTTCAAGGCACCGATTAAGCGGCTTTCTCTTCCTCCTCCTCATCGGCGGCTTCTTGCGTCTTGGTGGTCTCTTGCCCTTTGGCAGCTTTCTCGGCAGCCTCTTTAGCGCATTCGGCATCATACTCTTTGCCTTCTCTAATAATGGTCGCAATGTCAAAACCGAGTTGGGCCTTTTCGACTTCCGCTTGATCAGGCGTTTTAGCGTGCCAGAATTCGGGTAACTTTAAAAGACGTTTACCGTTCGCATCAAGGCCTGCAATCGGCGTACTGTTTTTGATCTGGTCCGGGACCATGTTGGTATAGTACCAGTAAGCCTGCTCAGGCTCAAACTCTTTGTCGTAGTGTTCGGTGATGATTCCGCCCGAGTTTCCGTGGGCGAACGCGGCGCCCTCCAGGTCTGAGTTTCCAGAGGCCGCAACCATCGCGCTTATGCTGGTCTTACGTTCACCATCATCTGGTCGCTCATAAGGTTTGTTTGTTTCCGGGTCAATCATAAGCGGGTACTTCGCCTCGAAATGCTTACGATACGTATCAACTGCCTCCTGGGGTATTTCGGCGAATGGAGTCCCGGCATACTTTGCCTCCTGAGACATAAAACTCTTTACATGGGCGTCAGACAATCGTATACCGCACATGCCCCGGAATTTGGCCCGGCAGTTGGATGCCCCACATGAGGTAAAGGGGATGATAACTCTAACCCCTTTCCGGGTTTGTTCTCGTCCTAACCACCCTTTTTCATGCATATACGCAAAGGTAATTCGGGTCAATTGGGAGAAAACTATCAAGCGTGATTTGCGAACCTTATTAAGGCGGCTGACGCGCATTCCTGAAAAGTTAGCATAGATGAATCCACCCGGTTTAGCGTATTCGGACGGCCGCAGGCCGCACTGCATTTCCGCCGCAGTTTCGCCAATCCGGCCACGTATCCCATTTTGGGCGTTCATGTACATCCATTTACGGGACGCAATAACATCGTAGCCGTCGGGCCCAAGTTTCGGAAACTCGTCCTGAGGCAAGTCAAATTTTTGTTTTTGCCACCTCACAACGTTATTTCTGCCTACGCTCAAAGCTTTTGCGAGTTGGTTAATTGTCTTTGCAAAGAACGCGGTACCATCGATCGGGTGTTTTGCATAGAAGGCTGCGTCATAATCCAATTGTATCTTCCACGCGTTCGAGAATTGCTGCTGCATCATCCCCATAGGAGCAGGGTGAATTTCAAGTACGGGATCTTTTCCAAAAAACAGTTTGTTGTATTCTCCCACCCAACTATGGGCTCGCGCAATCTTAAGGTGTTCGTTTAGGGCAACGGCCAAATCATCCCGTTGTGAATCGGTTATCTTCAAGGTCGACAGAGAAACGGGATCGAACAAAGCCTTCTGTGTCTTTTCCAAAGCTAGCGTGGACAAAGGAGTGGGGCCAAAAAACCCACGTAGTTTTTCACCATAACGCTTTTTGTTCAGCGAGGTCTCGTGAGTGATAGCGCCCCGTTTTCCGATGTCGATAGCCTCTCTACGATCACACATGGCATCGTAAAGTTTTGCGAGCTCTTTGTCATTGAGCAGTTTCAAGGTCGCCAACGGGTCAAATTTTGTGGCAAGGCAGTGATCGAACATTGCCTGAATGATGCAACGATCGGGACCAGGTTTGCCGTTGGGCAGAGGTAGACCGGGAACCCAATCATCCCAACCCTTGCCCCGCGCTTCTTGGAGCACGCGTAGTACCCCACGGTGAAGCTCTTTGGAGTAATTGTCGGCCGGATCGCAGATGATCACGTTGGCATCTTCTTTGGCTACGATGTGATGAACGGCCCTCGCTTCAATCGGCGCTTCACCAGCTGCTATGCGCATCGCATTATCCAAATTGCGCTGGGCTGTTTTCCACTGTTCCAATTCGATCTGAGATGTAGCGCCTTGCCGTGAAACTGGGTCGCCGTCGAAGTTTGTACCTGAAAACCCCAGAGTCCCGGCTTTTGTTTTAAAGTCCTCGTACTTACACCTGGGCTTACCCCGTTTTACTCTTATTGTATTAGCAAGTTCCATAATCTTTGTATTGTTTTGTTGGCCGCTCAATTGACCTACTTCAGTTTAGGGCCCTGGAGTGTGCGGCGCTGAATAAATGTGGAAAATAAAGTGGCACAAATAGTTATAAATGAATTGGAATCGGCTGTATGTAGCTGTAATTGCGGTGGTTATAATCGCTATAGAAATATTCCGTATCTTGTTGCCGAGTAGATGGACATTATCTTGCTAATAGCCTGTACAAGGGCGTTCAATGTCGGTGTTTTGCCCCGGTAAAAGCCGTGTATGCTGCTTAAGTGTCATGGAGAGTCCTTAAGAGTCCTTGAAAGTCCTACTATTTGCCTTTATCCGGCATTAAATGGAACGGGGCTTTCGAGCCGGCTGCTCCGTGGATCGCAGGAACAGGTTCTTGGCGTCGTTGCCACCCGCCTCTATTTCGACCAACACACCGGGCCTTGTAATGGGTGCCCCACTTACAATTGCCCGGTCTCCGTATTGCTTCAGAATCTGCACCCTGCCGCTTGATAGGATTGCCGGCATAATCTGTTGCGCGAAATCCCCATTTGCCGTTTGCTTGGTACTGGCCTTCTGTATACCTGAATCCGGCGTGAAAACGCATAGGATGGAACGTTTTTCGCCAATGTTCATGGGGTTTTGACTTACTTTTTGTGCTTCCACACTGACCTCACTTTTGGTGAAGTAAGGGTGGAAATGCGCAGATCGCCTCGAAATGTAAAAATCGCTTGGAATCACAAGGGGATGAAGCACTATGGCGGTGTCGTCTTCTTCCACGAATTCATTCAAGTGCTGCAATGGCGGCGTTTTGCTTCCTGGAATTTGGATTATCCGCGACCCCATCAACGGTATAGTTTGCCGCAGTTACTTTTGGCTCTGGTTTACCCTGTTATCCTGGGTTTGGATCGTTTGGAGACGGCGGCGCTTTTGCAGGCCAACGGCACTTTCCAATACCTGACGGGGCTGCCCAGCTACCCCGATCCGCAAATCTTGCGCCGGTTTTTGTTGCAGGCGCCGCCGGAATTGCGCCAGCAGTTGCATCGGTTCAATGACCGGCTGTTGCGGCGGTTCATTCACCAGCCCGAACACCGCTCGCGCTTGATTCTGGATTTGGACAGCACGGTCGTCACCGTCTTTGGCCGCCAAGAGGGAGCCGAGGTGGGCTACAATCCTCGTTACCGGGGCAAACGATCCTACGATCCATTGCTGTGCCTGGAAGCCAACTCCTCCTTCCTCTGGGACACCGAGTTGCGGCCGGGCAACGCGGGCACTTGGTCTGGCAGCGACGAACTGTTGGCCAGTTCCTTTCTTTCCATTCCGGCCGACATTCGCGAGGTGCGGGTGCGGGCGGACACGGGCTTTGGCTTTGATCCGGTGCTGGCCGTGCTGGAGCAGCGACCCTCCCAATACGCGGTGGTGGCGCGCTTGACGACGGCGCTCAAGCGAATGCTGGGCGGACTGCGCTACCACCGGCTCAATGCGCGCTGGGAGATCGCCGAGTTCGAACACCGGCTGACGGGCTGGCCCTGTGCTCGCCGTTGCATCGTGGCCCGCCGCAAGATAGAGGAGGCTGAACCGGAGCCGACGTTGTTTGCCTTGGATCGGTATCTTTACCGGGGATGGTTCACCAATCTGGCGTTGACGCCGGCCGGCGTCTGGAATTTCTACGAGGGGCGCGCCGGGATGGAGCCGCGCATTCGCGAACTGCGGGAGGACTACGCCTTGCGAAAAATTCCCACCCGAGCCTTTGCCGCCAACGCGCTCTACCTGGAGATAGTCCGCCTGGCATATAATTTGGTGACGGCTTTCCAACGAACGTGCCTGCCGGTAGATTGGCAATCTCTTACCTTAACCAAACTGCGCCACCGCTTGTTCTGGCTGCCGGGAGAACTGACTCGCCCCCAGAACCGGCCTACCTTGCGTTTGCCGGGTCGGCCAGCGGTGCAAGAATGGACCGCGCACATTCAAAGCCGCATTCACAAGCTCAAACCGTTGGACGAGTAAGCGCGATACTCTGAAAATTCATCGACTGCTGCACAAACCGTTTGATGAAAACCCCTATTTTGGGCCATTTTTCACAGAAACCGGTGCTTTCCACGCCGGATTCAGGCTATATGGACATCACTTTTGCATAATTATTGCAATTTCTCAAGTTATTTTATCTATCATCAAAACATTGAGGACCTTTTACTGCACACCCTTTGGTTTTGGACCACGCCGAGGTTTGACCAAAAGCATCGCCGCCCGAACTGCACGCGGTTGGTACCATACGCGCTTGTCTCGGCGAAAATGCGGAATGTTCCCATTGTTGGTTTCTTTCCGTATCCATTTAAGCGACGGCCTGCAACCAGGGGCCCATAGAAGAGTGCGGAGGGTTGGTGCGTCGACAAACTGATCCAGCAGGT
>Ga0181521_10007264_pt1 | contig 11689 bp, 10 predicted proteins | sample PEATcosm2014_Bin_32_FD_119764 | JGI IMG/M metagenome (GOLD analysis project Ga0181521, IMG submission 119764) | Peatland microbial communities from MTU Mesocosm Facility, Houghton, MI, USA - PEATcosm2014_Bin02_60_metaG | ecosystem: Environmental > Terrestrial > Soil > Wetlands > Peat | place... | reverse complement strand
GACAAGTTCATTCTCGATCACACATATCTCAGTCCCAACCTGCAGCGGGTGCGTGAGACTTTCATCGAAGGTAATCCGGGTGCAATCCTGTGTATCGAGTTTTACGACGACGCCGGCGAGAACCTGCCCCCGAGGCTCGCTGCCTGTGAGCGGGACCTCGTGCGCAACGGCTTCGGATACCGCTATTTCCATGCGCTCGAACTCCCGCAACAAGCGCGCGTCTGGAATCTGCGCGAGGCCGCCCTCGGTCTTTCGATGACGATGAAAGAGGATTCAAAGTCGCTCTCCTTTGTCGAAGACACCGCCGTCGCGCCCGAGAAACTGCGCGACTATGTCGACCGCTTTCTCCAGATCGTCGCCAAGCATGAAACAAAGGCGGGTGTCTATGCTCACGCTTCGGTCGGATGTCTGCATGTGCGCCCCGTAGTCAATATGAAGACGGAGGCCGGCGTTCGCAAGTTCGAAGCCATCGCAAACGAAGTCGCCGATCTCGTTCTCGAATTTGGCGGAGCTTTGTCCGGCGAACATGGCGACGGCCTGGTGCGCAGCCCTTTCATGCAAAAGATGTTCGGACCCGTGATCTACGAAGCCTTCCGGACCATCAAGCGCACGTTCGACCCCGAAGGAATATTCAATCCGGGCAAGATCGTGGACAGCCCTCCTATTACGGAGAACCTGCGTTTCGGCGCCGGTTACGTCAGCCCGAATCCCAGGACGTTTTTCGATTATTCCGAATACGGCGGCATGGGCGGCGCGGTCGAAATGTGCAGCGGGTTGGGAGCTTGCCGCAAGACTCTCGAAGGCACCATGTGCCCGTCTTACATGGCGACCAGAGAGGAAACCCACACCACGCGCGGGCGCGCCAATGTCCTGCGTCTGGCGCTGATCGCTCAAAGTGGGAGTGGCAAACTCGCCGCGGCCGGCCTCGGCGATAAGGGCGTGTACGAAGCGCTCGATCTCTGCCTCGAGTGCCGCGCGTGCAAGGCGGAATGCCCCGTGGGCGTGGACATGGCCCGCTTCAAGAGCGAATTTCTGGCCGGCTACTGGCAGACTTACGGCACGCCGATTCACGCCCGGATGCTTGGCAACGTCCGCACTTTCGCTAAACTCGGCAGTCCGTTCGCATCCATCGTCAACCGGGTGTCCGCGACCACGCCGGTTCGAATGCTGAACGAAGGCATATTCGGGATCGATCGACGGCGCACTCTGCCCGCACTCAGCAGCCGCACATTCGCGTCGCAGGTTCGACGCCGCGGCAAGGCCGACCCCGCGGTGCTGCTCTTTAACGACACTTTCACCAACTTCTACGACCCGGAAATCGGACTCGCCGCATGGGATGTTCTCGAAGCCGCCGGACTGACGGTTGGCCTCGCGCCGAATCACTGCTGTGGCCGTCCTCTGATCTCAAAAGGTCTGCTCACAAAGGCGCGCGCGCAGGCAATGCAGAATACAAAATCTCTGTACGATGCCGCGTCCGCCGGCAGGAAAATCTTGTTCTGCGAGCCAAGCTGTCTTTCCGCCGTCCGTGAAGACGCTCCGTCTCTGCTCAGAGGCGAAAACCAGCGGAGGGCCCGCGTCGTTGCCGATGCCTGCGTACTTTTTGAAGAGTTCGCCGCCGGGTTGCAGTTGCCTTTGAAGCCGGGACCTCCGGAGATTCTGCTGCACGGACACTGTCATCAGAAATCGATGGGTTTGCTGCCGTCGGCCAAAGCCCTTCTGGAGCAGATTCCGGGCTCGACGGTCGTCGACCTCGACGCCGGCTGTTGCGGTATGGCTGGATCTTTCGGTTATTCCAGGGAACATTTCGAGGTTTCAAAACAAATCGGAGAACGGCGGCTGCTCCCTCAGGTTCGCGGCAAGGACCCATCCTCCGCCGTCGTAGCCGCGGGGACTTCGTGCCGTCATCAGATCCACGACTTCACCCAGCAAACCGCCGTCCACCCGGCTGTTCTTCTGCGCTCGCTGCTGAGGAAATAAGATGGCATCCGCCGAGTCCATTCGCAAACCATTTCCGGCCATCGTCACGCTGAGCGCGGCGATTGCGGCATTTCTGATCTGGCTGATCTACTTCAAAGGCAAAGTGGCCGCGCCGGATTGGGTGGCCGTTCTCCCCGCCGCCAACGCTTCGTTCAATTCGCTGAGTGCGCTCTGTCTGGTAATGGGCTACGTCAATATCCGCCGCGGCAACCGCACTACGCACATGCGATTCATGTTGACGGCAACGGTGTTTTCGGCGCTGTTCCTGGTCTCGTACATCACGTATCATTTCTTCCACGGAGATACGCTTTTCCCCGGTCACGGACTGATCCGTCCGGTGTATTTTTTCATACTGATCACTCACATCGGACTGTCGATGGTGGCGCTGCCTCTGATCCTGGCGACCCTCTGGTACTCGCTTCGGGGCCGCTTCCAGTTCCACCGCCGCATCGCGCGATGGACGTTTCCGATCTGGCTCTACGTGTCCGTCACCGGGGTCGTGGTCTACTTCTTCCTTAAAGCATACACGGGCTGATGTATATACAGGAGAGACATGGCTGCCAAAAAACTACTGATGCTTGTCGGCGATTACGTCGAGGATTACGAAGTAATGGTGCCGTTTCAGGCGCTGTCGGTGGTGGGGCACACGGTCCACGCCGTCTGTCCGAAGAAGCGCGCGGGCGACGTTGTGCGCACGGCGATCCACGATTTTGAAGGCGACCAGACGTACAGCGAGAAGCGCGGCCATAACTTCACTCTCAACGCCACGTTCGACGATATCCGGGAGCACGACTATGACGGCCTCGTAATCCCCGGCGGGCGCGCCCCGGAGTACATCCGGTTGGACCAGCGTGTACTCGAGATGGTTCGGCACTTTTCCGGCACTGACAAGCCCATCGCCGCCATCTGCCACGCTGCCCAATTGCTCGCGGCAGCCGGTGTGTTGAAAGGGAAATCGTGCAGTTGCTATCCCGCCGTTGCGCCCGATGTAGCGGCAGCCGGCGGAACCTATGTCGAGCTTCCAATGGACCAGGCCCATACATTCGGCAATCTGGTAACGGCCCCGGCATGGCCCGCGCACCCGGCATGGATCGCGCAGTTCCTGAAGGTTCTCGGAACCCGCATCGAGCTTTGATTTAAATCGCGGGCACGAACCGCGCCAGCTTGATCGCCGGGTTCGACATCAGCGTATCGAGCACCGTTTGCGGAACCAGCGTATCGGTCGTAACCGCGGCCATCGCCTCCAGCGGCTCGCCGGAATCGCGGCGTCCCAGGGAGAAATTGGCGATGTTGATATTGTTGGACGCGAGAATCGTTCCGATGTGCGCCACTACTCCAGGCACATCCAGATTCTTGACCAGCACCAGCGGTCCCGTCAGCTGCACTTCGCAGTAGATGCCGTCAACGTGCATGAGTCTCGGCTTGCCGAGTATGACCGCGCCCTCCACGGTCGTGACACTCGAATCCGTCTCCACTTCGAGCCGGATCGTATCCGAGTGCGCCGACCGTTTGTCATGCACCTCGGCCACGTTCCATCCGCGGTCCGAGGCAATCTGCATGGCATTCACCACATTCGCTTTCGATGCCGCGGTCGACCGGTTGAGCACACCCGCAAGTCCGGAATTACGGAGCAGGCTGGTGTTCATGTCGGCGATCTTTCCGAAGTAAGTCAGCCGCACGGCGGTCGGGTTACCCGTAACCAGATGCGCCGCGCAATTCCCCAGGCGCTCGGCGAGATCGATGTACGGCCCCGCGCTCTTGTACTGTTCAGGCGACATGGCGGGCATGTTGACCGCATTAATTGCGACGCCGTTCTGGAGATATTCGACGATCTGCTCGGCGATCCGCACCCCTACGATCTCCTGCGCTTCTTCAGTCGAGCCGCCGATGTGAGGCGTTGCCAGTACCTGATCCAGAGCGAACAGCGGATACGAGGAATCGGTCGGCTCTTTGAGAAAGACGTCGAGCGCGGCTCCCGCCACCTTGCCGGATTCGATGGCCCCTTTGAGCGCGGCTTCATCCAGGAGTTCACCGCGCGCGCAGTTCACGATGCGCACGCCGGTCTTCATCTGCGCGAAGGCCGCTTTGTTGAGCAGTCTGTCCGTTTCGGGCGTCAGCGAAACGTGGACCGTGATGTAGTCGCTGTTCTTGTACAACTCCGGCAGGCTGACGAGCTGGATGCCGAGATCCTTCGCGAACTGGGCGGTTACGTAGGGGTCGTGGGCTCGCACGCGCATTTCGAACGCGCGGGCCCGCTTCACTACCTCACGGCCGATGCTGCCCAGTCCAATGACTCCGATCATCTTGCCGCGCAGCTCGCTGCCGAGGAATTTCTTCTTTTCCCATTTGCCGGCTTTGGTCGAGGCGCTCGCCTGCGGAATGAAGCGCGCCATCGACAGCATCAGTGCGATCGTATGCTCCGCCACCGATACGGCATTGCCGCCGGGCGTATTCATAACGAGCACTCCCGCAGCTGTGGCGGCCGGCAGATCGACGTTATCGACGCCGACACCCGCCCGCCCGATGACCCGCAGCTTTGGCGCCTGCTTCAAAACTTCCGGCGTAACCTGCACCGCGCTGCGGACAATCAGCGCGTCAGCCTCGCCCAAATGCTTCGCGTACTCTTTCGGATTGGAAACGATGACGTTCCAGCCCTGCTGGGCTTGAAACAGTTCGATGCCTGCCTGCGACATCGGCTCGGCAATGAGGACATTCATTATGAGGTTGCCTTTTTGGTCTGCTCGATGTGCTGAGCGGCTTCGTAAACCCTCTGCACAGCCGCAACGCCCCTGCCCAGTTCGACCTTGTGCCCGTTGCCGCGAAGAATGAGTTCCAGACCCGCGATGATGCCGAACATATCGGCGAAATCGAAGTAACCAAGGTGCGCCATGCGGAAAATCTGGCCCTGCATGCTGCCCTGGCCATTGGCGATAATCGCGCCGAAGCGCTCTTTGAAACCTTTGACGATCACTTTGGAATCCATGCCGGCCGGGGCTTTGACCGCTGTTACCGAACTGCCCGGCCGCTTGGCGAAAACCTCGAGCCCGAGTTCCCCGCAAGCCTCACGAGTGCCGCGTGCGAGCAACTGCGCGTTCTCTATCAGGTTGGGCATTCCGACTTTCCTGATGTATTTCAGCGCCTCGCCAAGAGCGAGGATCAGCGAGGTCGCCGGAGTCCAGCTGGAATCGTTGGCGTCGGCGCTCTTCTTCTCTTTCTTGAGACTGAAGTAGTAATGCGGAAGTTTCGCTGTGTCGGCAAACTTCCACGCCTTGGGGCTGACCGACAGAAAAGCGAGCCCCGGCGGGATCATGAAAGCCTTCTGCGATCCGCCGATCACGACGTCGAGCCCCCAGCCGTCGATATCGAGAGGCATTGTGCCGATCCCGGTGATGGCGTCGACTACGAAGATTGCATCGGTCTTTTTGACGATGCCGGCGATGGTTTCGACATCGTGTTCGGCGCCCGTCGAGGTCTCCGAAGCCTGGATAAACACGCCCTTTGTGGCCGGTTCCGCCTTGAGCGCGCTTTCGATGCGGTCGGGCGTAACGACATCGCCATATTCCGCTTTCAGCACGTTCGCGTCCAGCCCGTAGGCCTTGGCGATTTCCACCCAACGCTCGCCGAATTTACCGGCTGTCGCGACGATGACTTTATCGCCCTGAGAGAAGAGGTTGGAAATCGAAGCATCCATCGCGCCCGTCCCCGAGGCCGCGAAACACAAAACGTCATTCGAGGTGCCGTACACTTCCTTCAGGTCCGCCAATGCCGATTTATAGACATTTCTGAACTCTTCGGTACGGTGATGAATGTCCGAAGCCATCATGGCGTGAAGCGCCGGTGGATAGAGAGGGGTCGGGCCTGGCGTCAGGAGTCGTTGCTTGCGAATGTGCATGGAAAGGAATTAGAGTCTTAAGAATATCAAACGCATGCCAATCCTCGATCAATTGCAAAAAGACCTGGTAGCGGCCATGAAGGCCAAAGAAGAGGGTCGTTTAAGCGCGATCCGCATGATCAAAACCGCGCTTCAGAAGGCCACGGCCGATTCGCCCAGGCCGCTCGACGATACGGCGGAACGACAGATCCTGAAGATCCTCGTCAAGCAAAGGATCGACGCCGCCGAGATGTTCCGCAAGGCGGGGCGCGAGGAGCAGGCGCTGAAAGAAGAAGCCGAAAGGAAGATCGTCGAAAGCTATCTTCCGGCCGCCGCGAGCGAGGAGGAGATGATCGCGGCGGTAGAGTCCGCGATCGCGGAAACGGGCGCGGCTACCGCTAAGCAGATGGGTCTGGTGATGAAAGCGGTCCAGGCGAAGCTGGCGGGTAAAACGATCGATGGCAAATTCATCAGCGAGAAAGTGAAGGCCCGGCTGACATGACGCCGCCTGCCACGCGCGAGCATAAACCGTTCGTTCCGCCGAACGCGCAGATGAAGGAGTTCACGCTTCGGGCCGTGCTTCTGGGCCTGGTGATGTGCGTGATTCTGGGCGCGGCCAATGCTTATCTCGGGTTGCGCGCGGGCCAGACGATCGCGGCCACGTATCCGGCAGCGGTCATCGGCATGGCGGTGTTGCGGATCGTCAAAGGCTCGATACTTGAAGAGAACATCGCGCGAACCGCGGGGTCGATCGGCGAATCGGTCGCGGCGGGCGCCATCTTCACCATTCCCGCGTTCATCATTTCCCGTTCGTGGCTGGATTTTTCTCCTGGGACCGCTTACTGGAAATCGACGGCGCTGATGCTGGTGGGCAGCGTACTGGGTGTTCTGTTCGTGTCGCTGGTCCGGCGCGCCCTGGTGGAAGACCCGGAATTACCGTTTCCGGAATCGGTGGCGGCCTCGCAGATTCACAAAGCCGGGCAGTTGGGGGCGCAAGCGGCGAAGTATCTGTTCTACAACATGGCCTTCGGATGCGCGGTCTTTCTGGCCGGCGCATTCAACATTTTCGCCACGGATAAGGATTGGGTTTTCCCCGTCGGGCAGATGGGAAAAAGCTCGCTGCGACTGGGTGGTCCGGGATCGACCAATACGCTGGCGACTGGAGGCTCAACGGTCTTCTCGGGGCCTACAGTGAGCCCCGCCTATATCGGTGTCGGCTATGTAATCGGTCCAGTTCTGGCATCGCTCAATTTCTCGGGCACCATCATCGCCTGGGGCCTTCTGATTCCGCTGCTGATGTATTTCATGGGGCCCCAATTGCATGCCTTCATGCCGGCGAACGCGGGCGATGATTCCTGGGTTACCGAGGCCAACATGGTCTGGCGGTATATCGTCCGGCCCATCGCGGTGGGCGGAATGCTGTTTGGCGCGGCTTACACCTTGTTCCGGATGCGCAAGTCGCTGGGAGTGGGTCTGTCGCGAGCTTTTAGCGAGCTGCGGACCGGGGCTGCGCCAGTTGCGACGACTGCGCGCACGGAGCGTTATATGAGCTCGCGGGTGGTCTTGTCGGGGATCTTCGTGGTCTTCTGTGTGATGATCGTGCTTTACAGATACCTGTCGGGAGGAATGCTGGCCGCGCTGGTGGCGGCGGTCGTCATGCTGATGGTTGGCTTCTGTTTCGCAACGGTTTCGGGATACCTGGTAGGCGTGATCGGGTCGTCGAACAATCCGATCTCGGGGCTGACGTTATCGACCGTGATCATCGCGGCGCTTCTGATGGTGGCGCTCGGCGTGTCGGGAACGGGCGGCGTGATCGCGGTGTTGGGAGTAGCGGCGGTCGTCTGTGTTTCGAGCGCTGTCGCGGGCGAACTGCTGCAGGATTTCAAGGTTGGATACATCATCGGTGGCACGCCGCGCAGCATTCAAATCGTGGAATTGATCGCGGTTGTCGCCGCGAGCCTGGTGATGTATTTCCCGTTGCTCGTGCTGTACCAGGGCAACATCAACGCGGGTGGTATCGGATTCGGCGACAAGGCATTGCCCGCGCCGCAAGCGGGATTGATGGCGTCGCTGGCGCAGGGCATTGTAGGAGGCGACATGGCGTGGCCTCTGATCGCGGCCGGCATCCTGATGGGCGTGGCGCTGGTGATGATCGGCGTGAAGAGCCCCATGCTGGTGGCAATCGGCATGTACCTGCCGGTGGGCACGACGTTTGCGATTTTCATCGGCGGCATGGTGCGGTGGGCTACGGATACGCTCGGGGCGCGGCGCGGTTTGAATGAAGCGCAGAGAATTCGCGTGGAGAGCGTGGGCGTGCTGGCGGCGTCGGGAATGATTGCAGGCGAGGCGCTGACCGGGCTGGTGACCGCCACGTTCAGTTTCCTGAAATGGAAGGTGCCGGTGGTGTTTGAAAGTCCGTCGTATATCGCCGGGATTGTGGTGTTGCTGTTGCTGGCGTATGTACTGATAAAGGTGCCGCTGGCCAATGCGGGGCGTCCGGAAGATCCTGCGCCGCCCGCGGCAATTGTGTAAACGTGACGGTCTACAACAACGTCTGGACTCCGCAGCGCAGCGCAGCCCGGTTCAGGTCGCTGTCGCGTGAAGCCAGCGGCAGTTGCTTCCTGACTGCGAGTTCCAAGTACGCCGCGTCGTACACGGTAAGGCCGTGTTCCAGCGCCAGATCGGCGACGCGAATCCAGGCGAGGCGGGGACCCTCCTCGTCAATCGACACGGAGAGCTTACTCAGAAGCGAGCGCGCCGCGGCATAATCGTCTTTTTGGATCCTCCTGCGGCGCAACAGGAACACCAGCGAGTTCGCCACTTCATAGGGCCACAGTGGCGGAACGGCTATGACCCCGCCTTCCGCAACATCGTCCAGAAGCCGGTTCGTTAGTGCCGATGACTGCGAGGCAATGGACCACGACACGGCAACCGAAGCATCGGCCACGAAAGCCGCGCTCACGGACGACCCTGATCCGCGGCGGCTTTGAGCTCGGCGTCGGTCGGGGCCCTGTATCCCTTGCGCTTCGCCATCTTCGCGCGCAGAAGCCGAAGCCCGGCTACGGCGTTCCGAACCGTCGCCAGCGATTCGCGTCCTTCGGGGATCATTCGCGCAACGGGTTTGTCATGGCGGGTGATGACAATTTCCTCCCCGTCGGCCACCCGGTCCAGAATGCTGCCGAAGTGGGTCTTGGCCTCAAATGCGGTTACAACTGCCATTAAATTAACCAGTCACCGATTAGTCTATCAACAGTTTGGGAGGATTTCTCCCCTCACTCGGGGCGAGCAGCTGGCAAGTATAGCAAGTCTACTTGATATACTTGACCCGTGGCCCACTTGAACCTTTACCTCCCGGATGATCTTGCCGCAGTACTGAAGCAGGAAGCGAATTCCGCCCGGGTTCCTCTGTCGCGATACGTGTTGTCGCTGCTTACCGCGCGCGGACCGGGGGCGGGATGGCCACCCGGCTATTTTGAACGGGTTTGCGGCTTCTTGTCCGATGAAGTGGAGGAACCAGCTGACACGCCCCCAGAACCGCTGGAAGATCCGGATCTGGGGCGGTGAGGGGTTTTCTGCTGGACACGAACATCTGGATCGGACTTGCCCGTGGCGAGCAGGGTTTGCGCGAGCGTCTTGGCAGCCTCAACCCGAGACATATCTTCTGCTGTAGTGTGGTCCGGGCCGAACTGATGTTCGGCGCCCGCAAGAGCCTGCGAGTGGACGAGAATCTGGAGGGCTTCGGGCGCCTGCTTCAGCCTTTCGAATCGGCGCCGTTCGACGATGAAGCGGCTGGGCATTACGGATTGGTTCGTGCGGCACTGGAAAGGGCCGGGACTCCGATCGGGGCTAACGATTTGCTGGTTGCATCGATTGCACTGGCGCGCGATTTCGTGCTGGTCACCCGGAACAGCCGTGAGTTTGCACGCGTGCCCGGACTTCGCATAGAGGAGTGGTAGCGTTTGAATGAAGCAGATTCTTTAGGAAAACCGTTTGGAGATGACAGACGACTATCGCGAGATCCGCTCCGCCGTGCGCGAGCTCTGCGCGCACTTTCCGCCGGAATACTTTCGTGAGATCGATGAACAGCGCGGCTACCCGGAGAAGTTCGTCGATGCTCTCACGAAAGCCGGCTGGCTCGCGGCGCTGATCCCCGAGGATTACGGCGGTGGAGGACTGAGTTTGGCCGAAGCCTCCGTGATCATGGAGGAAATCAACCGATGCGGCGGAAATTCGGGAGCGTGCCATGGCCAGATGTACAACATGGGGACGCTGCTCCGCCACGGCGCTGAATCGCAAAAACGAGCGTACCTTCCCAGGATCGCCAACGGTGAACTCCGCCTGCAATCGATGGCGGTCACAGAGCCAACCGCCGGCACCGATACGACGAAAATCCAGACCATGGCGATCCGCAAAGGCGATCGCTACATCGTCAACGGACAGAAGGTCTGGACTTCGCGGGTGCAGCATTCCGACCTGATGATCCTGCTCGCGCGCACGACGCCGCTCGCGGAGGTGAAAAGGAAATCCGATGGAATGTCGATCTTCCTGGTCGATCTGCGGGAGTCGATCGGGAAGGGAATCACCGTTCGGCCGATTCCCAATATGGTGAATCACGAAACCAACGAGTTGTTCATCGACAATCTGGAAATCCCGGCGGAGAATTTGATCGGCGAAGAAGGCAAGGGTTTCAGGTACATCCTCGACGGGCTCAATGCGGAAAGAACCCTGATCGCCGCGGAATGCATCGGGGATGGTTATTGGTTCATCGACAAAGTTACGAAGTATGTCGGTGAAAGGACCGTCTTTGGCCGGCCTATCGGCCAGAATCAGGGCGTGCAGTTCCCGATCGCGAAAGCTTACATCGATATCGAAGCCGCCAATCTGATGCGCTTCAAAGCCTGCACGCTCTTCGACGCACATCGGAGCTGCGGCGCCGAGGCCAACATGGCGCTGCTGCTGGCCGCCGAGTCTTCGTGGGAAGCCGCCAACGCCTGCCTGCAGTTTCACGGCGGCTACGGCTTTGCGCGGGATTACGATGTGGAACGCAAATTCCGCGAAACCCGCTTGTATCAGGTAGCGCCGATATCGACCAATCTGATCCTTTCTTACATTGGTGAACACGTGCTGAAAATGCCGCGCTCTTTCTGAGAAAGCCCCATTGTGATGCTTGCCCTGGATGGAATCACGGTAGTTACGCTGGAGCATGCCGTCTCGGCTCCGTTCGCCACGCGCCAACTGGCCGATTTGGGCGCGCGGGTGATCAAGATCGAGAGGCCCGGCGCAGGAGATTTCGCCCGAGGCTATGACGAGCGCGTGCGCGGCCTCTCCTCTTACTTCGTCTGGTGCAACCGCTCCAAGGAGAGCCTGACGCTGGATATCAAGCATCCTGAAGCGTCGGTTATACTGACGCGGCTTCTCGCCAAAGCCGATGTGCTTGTCCAGAACCTGGCGCCGGGCGCGGCCGGCCGGTTGGGTTTGTCTTATGAAGCATTGCATGCCGATCATCGGAGGCTGATCGTCTGCGACATATCCGGCTACGGCAACGATGGCAATGCCGGTCCTTATCGCGATAAGAAGGCTTACGATCTGCTGATTCAGAGTGAGGGCGGGTTTCTCTCCGTAACCGGTACTCCCGAAGCCCCGGCCAAAGCCGGTTGTTCGATCGCCGATATATCGGCCGGCATGTTTGCAGTCGGTAACATTCTTGCGGCGTTGATTAACAGGAACAAAACCGGAGAGGGATGCCGGATAGACTTATCGATGCTGGAATGCATGGCGGAGTGGATGAGCAATCCCTTGTACTACGCATTTGAAGGCGCGCCACCCCCGCCGCGCGCTGGG
>Ga0181521_10007261_pt1 | contig 11694 bp, 8 predicted proteins | sample PEATcosm2014_Bin_32_FD_119764 | JGI IMG/M metagenome (GOLD analysis project Ga0181521, IMG submission 119764) | Peatland microbial communities from MTU Mesocosm Facility, Houghton, MI, USA - PEATcosm2014_Bin02_60_metaG | ecosystem: Environmental > Terrestrial > Soil > Wetlands > Peat | place... | reverse complement strand
TGGACCCAAGCTGGTGGGTGAGCTCGCCCGTTTGAGCCGGTCACCGGTCTATATTCGCGTGCACCACCTGCTCTGCACCGGCGACGGCGCCGCCGCTCTCAAATGGGGCTCGACCAACGCCTATACCGAAGATGCCGCCGGGCACGCGGTCTACGACTGGACCATCGTCGACCGCATCTTCGACACCTACATGCAAGCCGGCGCCAGGCCCTTCGTCGAGATCGGCTTCATGCCGGAGGCGCTTTCGATCCGTCCGCAGCCCTACACCCGCAACTGGCCCGCGCCCGACGACGGTCAGGGCTGGTCCTATCCTCCGAAAGACTACGTCCGCTGGGGAGAGCTGGTTCGCCAATGGGTGCTCCATTCCATCCAGCGCTATGGCCGAGGCGAGGTCGAGACCTGGTATTGGGAGGTGTGGAACGAGCCCGACATCGGCTACTGGAAAGGCACGGCCGAGGAATACGACCGGCTGTACGACTACGCCGCCGCGGCGGTGAAAAGCGCGTTGCCGGCGGCGCGCATCGGCGGTCCCGCCACTACCAGCCCGCACAATCCGAAGGCGGCGGACTATCTGCGGCAGTTCCTAGCGCACTGCGCCACCCAACACACGCCGCTCGACTTCATCACCTACCACGCCAAGGGCCAGCCGCAAATGGTGGACAGCCACGTGCGCATGGGCCTCGCCCGCGAGATCGAGGACGTGGACGCGGGAATGCGCGTGATCGCCGGGTTTCCCGCGTTCGCCAAGCTGCCGATTGTGCTCAGCGAGGCCGATCCGGAAGGCTGCGCGGCGTGTTCGGCGCGCTCGAATCCGCAGAACGCCTACCGCAACGGCCCGCTCTACCCCGCCTACACCGCCGCCGCGCTGGGCGCCATGTTGCGGCTCGCCGACCGCCATCACGCCAATTTCGAGGGCATGCTGACCTGGGCCTTCGAGTTCGAGCATCAGCCTTACTTCGCCGGCTTTCGCACGCTGGCCACCAACGGCATCGACAAGCCGGTGCTGAATGTTTTCCGCATGCTGGGAATGATGGCGGGCGGCCAGCGTGTCCGCGTCGAATCGGCGGGCGCGGTTGCTCTCGACGAGCTGATCGCGAGCGGCGTGCGCGGCCAGCCGCACATCGACGCCATCGCCGTCCGCTCCGCCCATGAGATCGCGACGCTGGTCTGGAACTATCACGACGATGATATCCCTGCGCCGCCAGCGGCAGTCAACCTGACCGTGACCGGCATCCCGGCCGCCGCGGGCCGCGTGTTGGTGCGCCACTATCGCATCGATGAGGAGCACAGCAACGCCTACACCGCCTGGCGGCGCATGGGATCGCCCGAGCAACCAGCCGCCGAACAATACGCGCGCCTCGAAGCCGCCGGCCAGTTGGAACTGCTCCGCTCGCCCGAGTGGGTGTCAGCCCAGGATGGGAAACTGAGCGTGAACTTCACCCTTCCACGACAGGGAGTGTCGCTGATCGAGGCCGCTTGGTAAGCCCGGTATACGAGGCGTCCAATTTCGGAATTCGGGCTAAAACGGCTGGATCTCTTCCCGAACCGGATCGAAATCGATTCGCCGTTTTTGCATGTAGGCGATGTTGCCCAGGTGCGAAGCTTGCGCCGACCGGTGGCCGGCCAGCACGTCGCCATTCGGCAGCGCGCGCGACTTCACGCACTCCAGAAAGTTCTCGACGTGGTCCATGTCGATGCTGCCGGCCGCCTGTACCACCACCGGCGCCGCGCCGCGCCCCGCCGCGCGGAACTCGTAATGTTGCCGGTCGATGTACAGCCGTCCCTGGGTGCCGGCGATCTCCACCGCCGCGCCGTAAATTCCCGGAGCCAGCGTCGCTTCAAACGTCGCCGTAAACTGCGCCGGGTATTCCAGCAGCACGTTGATGGTGTCCGGCGCCGTCCGCCCATCCTTGTAGTTGTACACGCCGCCGGCCGCCACCGCCGAGGACGGCACATCGGAGCCCAGGAACATGTGCACCACGTCGATCCAGTGGGTGAACAGGTCCGTCACCTGCCCGCCGCCGAAATCCAGGTACGCGCGCCAGTTCCAATACTGCTGCGGGTCCCAGTCGCGCCATTTCAGCCGGCCCAGGTAGTGCGCCCAATCCAGATCCTGCGGCTTGGTCTTGAGGTAATCGGGCGCCCTGCGCAGATGGTAGCCGTTGCCGTACCACCAGGTGCGCGCCAGCGTGACCTTGCCGATTCTTCCGCTGTCGATATATTCGCGTTTGGCCTCGATATAATGCTTGCCCGAGCGCTGCTGCATGCCCACCTGGCAGATGCGGTTGTTGATCCGCGCCGCCTTCACTACCGCCGGCCCTTCTTCGATGGTCAGCGTCAGCGGTTTTTCCACGAACACATCCTTGCCCGCATTGAGCGCGTCGATCGCGATCGGCACGTGCCAGTGGTCCGGCGTGCCGATCAGCGCCACGTCGATGTCCTTGTTATCGAGCAGCGCGCGATGGTCGCTGAACGTCCGCGCGTTGGGCGCATCCTGCTTCGCCTTGTCGATCTGCGCGCCCCAGATATCGCACAGCGCCGTCACCTCCACCGTGCCGGTCTTGACGAAATTACCCATGTCGTAACGGCCGCGCTCGCCGCAGCCGATCAGGCCGAGCTGGATACGATCATTGGCGCCGTAAACGCGCGAGTACGATAACGCCGTCGCCGCGGTCACCCCTCGCAGAAAGTTCCGGCGCGGAAAAGAAGTTTCAGGCATAGGGCAATTATAGTCCGCTTGAGCGATCGGAGCCGCGACCGTGAGGGAGCGGAGGCAGGTGCGGCAGGCGCTAGTTCTCCGTCGGCGTCTTCTCGGCGTGGTCTACCACGATCAGGTCCAGCAGCGTCTTGCGCGGTTCCAGCTTGAGGCCGAGTTGCTGGACGCTCTTGAAGACCGAGCCTGTTGGATCCGACACCGCGTCGGAAGGCAGCGGCGCGTCGCCGCTCGCGGGCGCGGCTCCCGGTATCGCTACGCCGGACTTGCGGGCCACGTTCATCACATCCTCCATCGAGATGTCCAGCGCAACCTGATAGTTCCCTTTCAATTCCGTCATGTCCACCACGGGACGGTCCACAAATCGCGACACCGCTTCGGCGAACTTGGCCATCGTCATCTTCTCGATCTCCATATGCATGCCGGCGGTGCTGTAGCTCATTTTCATGTTCCCCTCCGGTCCGTGCATGGTGGCCGTTCCCGACGAGCCGTCGGCGCTTCTCTGGACCTTGACTTGGGGATTCGCGTCCGCGGCTGGCGCGGCTTCGGCGGGTTCGCCCGGAGCGGCATCGGATTTATCGGGCGCGGCCGGCGCCGGCGGATCGGGCGGCGATTCCTTCATCTTCGAACCGCCTTTGCCCACCACCAGCGCATACACCGAGCGCTCTTTCGTGTCGTGGTGAATCGTCAATTTGAACCGTTCGGCCAGCAGCGCCTGCAACATCTCCGGCACCTGGTCTTTGGTGGCGCCCTCCGGCATCTTGGCCAGCACGTCGAATCGCTCGTCCATGGCGCCCATCCAGTCCGGTCCCGAGATCTGGTAGTCCTTGACTTTGTATGCGATGCCGATCAAGTCCTTCAAGGACATGAATCCGATGTCGACGCGCGCTGCGTCAGTCTTCATGCCCATATGCATCTTGCCGTTCATCATGTCGGCCTGCGAGGGCATCTTGGCCGGTTTGATGGTCGCCACTTCGAATGCCCATCCGCCAGCGGGCGGTTTCGCCGCCACGGATGCCGCTGCCGCCGGTTTCCCGTCCGCATCCGGGCCAATTGTCACTGGCACCGCAATCGTCTGGCCGAACGCCGCCGTCGTCAAAATGAGAAAGGAGGCGAAGACCAGGGGTAGTTTTATCTCAAGTATGTTGTGCTTCATAAGTGATCCGTAACTTATTGGCATGTTATAAGGACGGCGACCGGCTCTGCCGTTTAACCGACCGCTCCCTTACGGTCGCGGCTCCGATACGTTCAGAGCCGCGACCGTAAGGGAGCGGTCGGTCGGCGATTGAACCGTCAATTTCCTTACGTGCCCTCAGTAACTCAGCAGCCGCTCCATTTCCGCGATCAGGGTTCCGGTTTGCGGCAGAATGGCGTTTTCCAGTTGCGGGTGGTAACCCACCCAGGTGTCTAGCGCGCCAACCCGGCGCACGGGAGCGTCCAGCTTATCGAAAAGCTCGTCGCCAATGCGCGCCGCCAGCTCCGCGCCGTAGCCCCACGACAGGCAGTCTTCATGCGCCACTAGCGCCCGGTTGGTTTTCTCGACCGAGGCGCGAATGGCCGGCCAATCGTAAGGCGCCAGCGTCCGCAGATCGATGATTTCGATGCTGGCCGCGGGCGCGCGCCGCTCGATCTGCGCGGCCGCCACCAGCGCCTTCTGCACCAGCGCGCCATAAGTCACCACGGTGAGGCTCCGCCCCGGCTTCACCAGGCGGGCGCGGCCGAACGGAATCGTGAAATCCGCTCCCGGGTGCGGCGAGCGGTTGTACGGTTCGCGGTACAGCCGCTTATGTTCCAGGAACAGCACCGGATCGTCGGCGCGCAGCGCGGTTCGCAGCAGGCCGCAGGCGTCGATCGCGCACGAGGGCATCACCACGCGCAGCCCGGGAATGTGGGTGAACTCCACTTCGCCGCACTGGCTATGGTACATGGCGCCGCCGTTCAGATAGCCGCCGATCGCCACGCGGATCACCGCCGGGCAGGCGTACCCGTTGTGCGATCGCCAGCGCAGCGTGGCCAGCTCGTCGCGAATCTGCATCATGGCCGGCCAGATATAGTCGAAGAACTGGATCTCGGCCACCGGCTTCAGCCCGCGCGTAGCCATGCCGATGGCGCGGCCCACGATGCCGGCTTCCGCCAGCGGGCTGTTGAACGCGCGCCGCGAGCCGAATTCACGCTGCAAACCGGCGGTGACTTTGAAGACGCCGCCCTTGCCCTTCACCCCGCTCAAAGCGCCTTCGCGGCTGCAATCGGCCACGTCTTCGCCGAAAACCACGATGGCCGGGTTGCGCCGCATTTCCTCGTGCAGCGTCGTGTTCAGCAAATCGACCATGGTCATCGGGGGACCGCTAAGATGCGCTTGCACGCTGAAGGCGTCCGTCGTCGGATCGACCGTGTCGGAATAAAGATGCCTCAGCGCAGTCTCCGGCGCCGGCCCTTCGTCGTCGAGCGCCTGGTGAGTGGCGGCATGAATCTCCTCGTCGATTTCGTGCGTGATGCTTTGCAGCATGTAGCGGTCGATCACGCCCTCGTCGATCAGGAATTTCGGAAAGCGGAGAACCGGATCGCGCTCCGCTTCGGCGGCGCGCTCGGCGGCGGTTTTGTAAAGGCGCTCGTCGTCGGAAAGCGAGTGCGAGTACGGCCGGATCACATGCCCGTGCACCAGCGCCGGCCCTTTCCCCTGCCGGCACCATTCCACGGCGGCTTTCATCGCGCGATACGATGCCAGAAAATCCGTGCCATCCACTTCCTCGTGAAGCAGCCCGGGAAAGCCTTGGATGAGCCGCGAAATGCTGCCGCCGGCGGTCTGCGCCTCGACGGGAACGGAAATGGCGTAGCCGTTGTCTTCCACCAGAAAGACGACCGGCAGGCTGCCCAGGCAGGCCGCATTCAGCGCCTCCCAGAATTCGCCTTCGCTGGTGGCGCCCTCGCCGCACGCGACCAGCGTGACTTCGCCCGCGCGGCCCTGGTAGCGCGACGCCTCCGCGCAACCCACCGCTTGCACGAACTGCGTGCCGGTGGGCGACGACGCGCTGACGATATTCCACCGCGGATGGCCCCAGTGCGAGGGCATCTGCCGGCCGCCCGAGGCCGGATCGGCGGCCGCGCCGGTGGCTTGTTGCAGCATCTCGAGCGGCGTCACGCCCAGCGTCAGGCACAGCGCGCGGTCGCGGTAGTAGGGGTAGATCCAATCCTCGCCGGCGCGCAATGCCAGGCCCGCGGCCACCTGGAGCGCCTCGTGCCCGGCCCCGCTGATCTGGAAGAAAATCCGGTTCTGCCGCTTCAGCGTCACCTCCCTATCGTCCAGCCGGCGGGCGGTGTGCATCAGGCGGAAAGCGCGGATGAGTTGCTCCGGTGCGAGGCCTTCGAATCGCTGGTTGCTCGCGTCTTCGGACGCCGTGGATGCAATCGTAGCCACGCTCGCGTGCTCCCAGACAACAGTGTAGCGCGCGGTGGGGCATGCTTTAGCTTGCCTATTCTTGCTTACATCAGAGCGCGAACCGTAGGCGCGAAGCCTGATATCCTAAACGAGATCGGCCAGCCCGCCGATTACCCGATCATGAACCGCCTCTACTACGGCGACAACCTTAGCGTTCTGCGCGGCTGCATTGACAGCGAGAGCGTGGACCTGATTTACCTCGACCCTCCGTTCAACAGCCAGGCCACCTACAACGTTCTGTTCAAGAGCACGGCCGGCGAAAAGTCCCGTGCGCAAATCGGAGCGTTCGAGGACACCTGGCATTGGGGAGATGAAGCGGAGTTAGCGTTTGATGGCGTGATATCCAGCGGAAACAGCGCCGTGGCGGAGATGCTGCGCGCTATGCGGTCGTTTCTCAGAGAGAACGACATGATGGCGTATCTCTCGATGATGGCGGTCCGGATTCTGGAGTTGCAGCGCGTGATGAGACCCACAGGCAGCATCTACCTTCACTGCGATCCCACGGCGAGCCACTACCTGAAAATCCTGATGGACGCGATTTTCGGGGCGGAACGATTTCGCACTGAGATTATTTGGAAGCGGACAAGTTCGCATGGCAATGTGTCCATTGGCTACGGAGATGTGACAGACACCATCCTGTATTTCTCAAAGACCGACAGGCCCAGATGGAACCAGATCTATATTCCATATTCGCAAAAGCACATTGAAACGAAGTTTACCTACAGGGAAGCCGATGGGCGGCTGTTCACTACCAGCGATCTTCGGAACCCCGGAGTGCGACCAAATCTGACATACGAGTACAAGGGTTACCAGCCCCATCCAAACGGATGGGCTGTTAGCCGCAAGAGGATGGAGCAGTATGATCGGGAGGGTCGTCTTTGGTTTCCGCCCGACAAGCATGGGCGGATCAGGTTGAAGCGGTATTTGGATGAACAGCCAGGCCACAAAATTCAGAACCTGTGGGAGGACATCTCGCCCTTGAATTCTCAGGCCCAAGAGCGGTTAGGATACCCAACCCAGAAGCCGCTGGCTCTTATGGAGCGGATCATCAGCGCCAGCTCCAACCGAGGCGACGTGGTTCTGGACCCCTTCTGCGGATGCGGCACCACGATTCACGCGGCCCAGAAACTTCGTCGCCAATGGATCGGAATCGACATTACCCATCTCGCCATTTCCCTCATCGAAAAACGCTTGAAAGACGCCTTTCCCGGCATCCGGTATGAGGTTCACGGCACGCCCAAGGACGTTGACGGCGCGCGCGATCTAGCGGCGCGCGACAAGTATCAATTCCAATGGTGGGCTGTTTCGCTGGTGAACGCCGTCCCATTCGCCGGCAGGAAGAAAGGCGCGGATTCCGGAATCGACGGGCTGATCTATTTCAAGCCCGAAGGCAAGGTCACCGAAAAGGCCGTCGTCTCCGTGAAGGGCGGGGAGAACGTCAACGTGGCCATGGTGCGCGATCTGGCGCATGTTGTGGACCGCGAAAACGCCAGGATCGGCGTGTTCATAACGCTGGCAGATTCCACTGGGCCGATGCGGACCGAGGCTGTGAAGGCCGGCCACTACGAGACGCTATACGGCAAGTATCCCAAGATCCAGATCCTCACGATCCGGGAACTGTTCGAAGGGAAGCAGCCCAACATTCCGCTGGTGGACACTTCTGCCTTCAAGAAAGCGCCGAAGGAATCGCAAGGCGATCAGGGCCCCTTGCCCTTCTGAGTGACCGGCTCAATGACAACGCTTCTCCTCGGCGCAACCACGCTCGCGGTGTGGATTTACCTGCTGGCCTTTCGCGGTGGATTCTGGCGCATGGAATCCGGGCAGCGAATGGACGCGTCCGCTCCGCCGCTGCCGGGCGTGGTCGCGGTGATTCCGGCGCGTAACGAAGCCGAGGTGGTGGGCCAGGCGATCCGGTCGCTTGTGCATCAAAACTATGGCGGCGAGTTCCACATTGTTCTGGTGGATGACTCCAGCTCGGATGGCACGGCCGACGCAGCGCGGGCTGCGGCGGGAAACGAATTGCTGACGGTGGTGCGCGCGGCGCCACTGCCCGAGGGATGGACCGGCAAGCTGTGGGCGGTAAGCCAGGGTGTTGCCGAAGCCCAGCGGCGGGCGCCGGAATTCCTGCTGCTGACCGACGCCGACATCATGCATCCGCCCTCCAACCTGAGCGACCTGGTGGCGCGGGCCGAACTCGGTGGCTACGACCTGGTATCGTACATGGCGCGGCTGAGCTGCCGCACCACAGCCGAGCGGGCGCTGATGCCGACCTTCGTCTTCTTCTTTTTTCTGTTATACCCGCCGGCCTGGATTCGCAATCCGCGCCGGGCCACGGCGGGAGCGGCGGGCGGATGCATGCTGGTGCGGCGCGAGGCGCTAGCTGCGGTTGGCGGCATCGGCGCCATCCGCGGGGCGTGGATCGACGACTGCGCCCTGGCGCGCGCCATCAAACGGCGCGGCGGGAAGGTGTGGCTGGGAGTCAGCGAGCAAACGCGCAGTCTCCGCGGCTACGCGGATTTTGGCGAAGCCGGCCGGATGATTTCGCGCAGCGCCTTCACCCAGCTCCACCACTCGGCGTGGCTGCTGGCGGCGACCGTAGCCGGGCTGCTGCTGACTTACGCGGCTCCGCCCGCGCTGGCGCTGGCGGGTACCGGCAGCGCGCGCTGGCTGGGCGCGGCGGCGTGGCTCCTCATGGCGTTTTGCTACTGGCCGGCGCTGCGCTTCTTCGGCCGTCCGGCGTACGAGGCGGCGGGTCTCCCCCTGGTGGCGCTATTCTATCTGGCCGCCACCTTGCACTCGGCGTGGCAATCTCGGTTCGGCGGAGGTGGGCGGTGGAAAGGACGCAGCCAGCCGGTCAGCCACTCTCGGGCCGCGGCACGTGCAGGCCGAACAAGTTAATGAAGCGTTGGCAGCAACCGTAGCAGCGATACGTTTTCAAGTCCACTACGGCCAGCGCCTTCTCCAGAAGCGTGAGCTTATGGGCCGGGAAATATTCCGGCGATCCACAGGACGGACAACCGGACTTATGGGCGCGCGACGGCGCGGGTTTGGCGGGCGCCGCAGGGATGGCCGGTTGTTCCACCGGACGGTCTTCCGCGGCCGGCCCACCCATCTCGTCCGGGTCGAAGCTGCTGACCATGATCTGGAGCAGCCGCAACTCAGTGGACACGTGCCGCATGTCGGATTGGTCCGGCGCGCAGCAGCACCGTTCCACCAGGCGCAGGGCCGCCGATCTGATCATCGCCGGAGACGGTTCCAGGTCCTCATCGGTGCTGGCCGGCGGGGAATAATTCGCGGGATCCAGTCCGGTCAGCATCTGATGAAGCAGCAATCCAAAATCATGCAGATCCGACGAGGGAGTGGCCAGGTGCGACATGCCGTTCGGCCGCGGCAGGATCGGCCCATGCGGTCCGACCGCGATGCGGGCCGGAATCAGCGCACCGGAAGTGCGTCCGTCGCGGTGAAAAACGGCGGCGCCGGATGCGATCTCCTTGGCATAAGCCAAAGCCACCGGTAAAGGCAGCGGGCCCGCAGCCAGCAAATCCGCCAGCGTTCGCGCTCCGGCCGCCGGCGTGGCGCTGCGCTCTGCCGGCTGCGTCGAATGAACCTCACTCCTGGCAGCCATCTCAGTTCACCCCCGCTGCCCTAGCTTCGGGCTGCTCGAGTACCGTGGATTGGAGCGATTCGAGCGCCTCAACCACGCGCTCCACCAGATCGTCGGTCTGGGCGACCGCCGTGCGGGAAGATGCAAGGGTCGTTGCCTGTTCCGCCAGTTGGCTCTCGATGCGGCGGATATCCGCCTCCATCCGTTCCCGCGAATCCGACGCCTGCTGGCCGAGGGTGGCGAGATTCTGTTCCAAGCTGCCAAGCCGGTCCGCAATGGCGGCCAGGCTTTGTTCGAGTTGCGCCAAACGCGCGGCGAACGACTCCATGTCTGGATCGAGGCGCGGCCCGATTGGGTTGCTCACGGATTGAATCTCCTGTTCGGCGCGAGCGGACCGAAGACGAGTGGCGAGCCGGTCGCTCCTGCCGCGATCAGGTTCCGCGGAATACTCAGCCTCCGCCGGCGGCGGGTTGACCGATCCTTGCCCATCCCGTTGGTGGGGCTCTCAGACAGCGTTTGGGAGCGCATTTTAGTCAGTGTAACCGAAAAACCATCAGACCGTTACGCAGCAAGTGTAGCGGTGTTATGGTCCCACAACAAGTCGCACCGGTAACAATTCGCGATGGCCGTACTCTCATTACCGCGCGGGAGTTAGAGCGCGCGTGTTAACCAAAGATGATGCTGCTGGATAATGGGCTCGAGGGCGTGTACAATAGACACTTCGGGCCGTGGCGCAGCCTGGCTAGCGCGCTTGCTTGGGGTGCAAGAGGTCCCGAGTTCAAATCTCGGCGGCCCGACCAGCCTTCAAAACCGGCCACTTGACCTGGGGCGCAACCGCCGCGGATAACTCTTGGGTCGAATAGACGACCGGCGCGCAGAGGGTTTTCTAGTTGGCAGGTCGGGGACCTGCCCCACAGCTCACTCCACGGTGACGCGGGTGCCTTTGTGCTCCTCCCTGGACAGGTGCGCGATGCGGTCGTCGATCAGGCTGCGGATGCCCTTCAGAAACTCGACCCGCGAGGCGCGGAAGTGATCGCCCGCCTCGGCCGGCCACAAGTGTTCCAGAAACGGCATCGCCACGTTGCACACGAAGCAGCCGCGGGCGGCGGCCTGCGCGCCCTCGCCGGCGGTTTGGTTGTTGCTTTCAGCCATCTTCAGCTCTCCTTCATTTCGACGGTCAGAATACGGTTTTCCAGCCTGGCCCGGGTGGGCGCCAGGCCGGCCATGGAAGTCGGCAGGCCAATGTGACGCCGCAGCGTGCCGATCTCCACCACCAGCTCATCGCCCTTCTTAAATAATCCCACTTCGCCCTTGGCCGCGAAAGGCAGGCGCAGTTTCACCTCGTAGTGGCCGTCCTGCTTGGTGAACGTGTACGGCGCCTCGGTGCGTTCGACGCGGGCCGGATCCTCGCCGGAGGCGTAGAGAGCGCGCGCCAGCTCCTCCAGCCGCTCCCGCCCTAATACTTCGTGGGTGAACAGCGGGACGCGCTTCACTGCGACGGGCGCGAAATAGGCATCGATTTCCTCCAGCACGCGCGCCTGCGAGGCGCGCCATTCCTCAAACCACGCGTCGGTCACGGCCTGCGGCAGCACGCGGTTGACGATAATGCTATCCACCGTTAAGCCGTGCAGCGAAAAGTAAACGAAAGCGCGCTGGGTCTCGCGCAGCACCATGCGCTCGGGATTCGTCACCAGGCGCACGCTGGTCGAGGCCGGATCCTCCAGCAGCTCGGCGATGCCGTCCAGCTTGGCGAACAGTTGCTGGATGTTGGAGAAGTAACCTTCCGTGGGCAGCTCGACCGGCGAGACGCGGTTGGCGATGGGCCGCACCGCCCGGATGATTCCGCGCTGGAACGGGAAGATGTGCTTCATGTACCATTCGAGCGTGGTGGGCATGCTGACGAAGCGCATCGATTCGGCGGTGGGTGCGCAATCGAGCACG
>Ga0181521_10007260_pt1 | contig 11694 bp, 9 predicted proteins | sample PEATcosm2014_Bin_32_FD_119764 | JGI IMG/M metagenome (GOLD analysis project Ga0181521, IMG submission 119764) | Peatland microbial communities from MTU Mesocosm Facility, Houghton, MI, USA - PEATcosm2014_Bin02_60_metaG | ecosystem: Environmental > Terrestrial > Soil > Wetlands > Peat | place... | reverse complement strand
GTGTGGCAGATCCCCTGATCCGGGACGGCTCTCGTGCCGCCCGCCGAATTTGCCTCAGAATCCGGAGGAGAAATGTGGCTCCCTGCCGTGGGAGGCCGGAGTTCCGGCCGAGTCGTTGTCATCCCGTCCCTGCCCGCGACCCGGCGTAGGGTCGGCGGGGAATGAGCATGGCACCTCGGCTCACCATCGGCCTTCCGGTATACAACGGCGAGAAATACGTCGCCGAGTCGCTCGGGGCCTTGCTCGGCCAGAGCTTCACGGATTTCGAGCTGATCATTTCGGACAACGCCTCGACCGATAGCACGGGTGACATCTGCCGTCGCTACGAGAAGCAGGACCCCCGGGTGAGCTATTTCCGCCAGCCGCGGAACATCGGTCTCGCCCCCAACCACAACTTCGTCGCCGAGCAGGCGCGGGGCGAGCTGTTCAAGTGGGCGTCGAACGATGACCTGTACGCCCGCGACTTGCTGGAGCGCTGCATCGACGCGCTCGACAAGTACCCGGACGTCGTGCTCGCCCACTCCTGGACAGCCAAGGTCGACGACTCGGGCGCCATGACCAAGGCGTTCAAGTACTCGCTCAACACGGCATCCCTGCGGGCGCCGGAGCGCTTCCGGAGCCTGTTGTTCGACAGCGGCGGCGACGACGACTATGGCGTTATCAGGACCGAGGTGCTCCGCGGGACGGCGATGAAGGAAAGCTACCATCATGCGGACCGGACCATCATCGCCGACCTGGCCCTGCATGGCCGGTTCTATCAGGTTCCTGATTGGCTGTACTTCCGGCGCGACCATGCCGATCGGGCCGAGCGCGCGTGCCCGACCATGCGAAGCCGGTGCGTGAACATGGATCCACGCCGGGCGGACCGGCTGCGGCATCCGGCGGCCCGGCTGTACGGCGAATACGTCTGGGCTTACGTCAGCGCGATCCGGCGCGCGCCGCTGTCGGTCGCCGACCGGCGAGAGTGCTACCGCTACCTGGCGCAGTGGTTCGCCAGCCGCGTGCGCCTGGGTGCCGCCGGACAGGACGAACCCGTTCCGGCGGCCCATCCGGAGATCCAGGTCGACTCCATCGTGGCTGGCCGCCAGGAGAGACTTTCGTGAGCTCACGGCCAGCGCGACAAGGAGACGGCTATGAGCAGATCAGTCGGCGTCGGCGGGCCCGCGCTCTAGATCAGCGCTTCGCTTCAAGTTGTCTCAAGTGATGATCTGAAGCCACAAGGAGAGGTAAGGAGCGAGATCTAACCGTGCATGCTTACGTCATCAACTTGGCTCGTTCGCTCGATCGGCGCGCGCACATCACTGCCGAATTGAAGAAGACTGGCCTGGACTATGAAATCATAACAGCGGTCGATGGGCGTGATTTGGACCTACGCGACACTACCATCGTCGATCCTTCCCTGCCCTTCATCGATCCTTCCCTGCCCGTCGTCGATATTGGACTCGCGGCGGGCACAGCCGGGTGCGCATTGAGTCACCTACGTGCCTATAGGAAAATAATCGCGGATGGGCTGGATGCAGCATTGGTGCTGGAGGACGATGTTATGCTGCCTGCTGACCTAGGGAACCTGGCCGATGACGTCGCCGATCAACTGGCCGGTGCGGAAGCGGCGCTTCTCAGCTACGATAGCCCTGATCCGTGCAAGATAAGCCCTGAAGGCTCGACACACCTTCCATGCTCACGAGTGCTCGCACTACCCATCGACATTCGCCAGCCACGGAGTACAGGCGCCTACATAATCACACGGGAGGCATGCGAGCGTATGGTTAAATGCTTGCTGCCGGTACGGGTACAGGCTGACTCTTGGTGGTTCTTCTACAGAGAGGGCTTTCTCGACCGGGTACGATGTGTTGCGCCTCAACCAGTTCTCAAGAGTCCCAAATTCACATCAATGATTGGATCTTATTCGCTGAGAAACGGTGTTAGAGGCCGACTGGTCGGGCCACTCGTGCGCCACAAGATCCCGCTCTTGCATCAAGCGCTTTGCTATAGAAGACGAGGCATTCTCCGTCAATGGGGTCGGTCAGAGCTCATAGACATGCCATTCATAGAGAAGCCATCCAGGCTGGAATAGGTTTGACGCTCGAGGCGCGAGGCTGGCGCACCCGGCGGGCGTTTTCCGTCGGCAGCTCTCTTATTGCCCCCCCTTGGCATCTCGTCGGGTGCGGCGGTAGTGGCGGGAGTTAGTCGCGGAGGACCGCTGATGCCTTCCCGTCACATGCGGCCGCAACCAGCCAGGTGCGCGGACGGTCCCCGACTCGTGCAGCGCCTGCTGCAACTGCCACCACCACGCCAGCGTGCCGAGCCACGATGCAGCTGCGTAATAACGCATCGTGCCGAGCGTGCCTCCGGTCATGGCTCCCACGAGGGCACAGGCTACGACGAGCACCGAGGTGAGGATCACGGCGCGCAGGCTGCGGCGCGCGGCACCCAGGGCGTGCAGGCCGATACCCGCGCCGGTAGTGGCGCACATGGCCATGACGGCAACTGTCGCCGGCAGGACCAGCGGATAGGTCGGCCGCCATAGGCTGCCCAGCATCAGGTGCCCGAGCCCCCGGGGCAGTGCGACCAGCAGCACCGCTCCCCACGCCAGCGCCAGCAGGGTGAGCCCGGTGCTGACGGCCACGCAGAAAAGCCGCAGGTGCCGTGGCGAGCGGCGCAGGATCCGGGCAGCCTCCGGGATTGTGATCATGCCCATCCCGAAGAAGATGATCCTAAAGGGACCCATGAGGACGTTGGTGGCCTGGATATAGCCAAGAGCGGCGAGGCCCAGAATATAAGAGGCACCGTAGCCCCGGAGCGTGTCGGCGGCGTTGCCCCCGGTGTTCTCCGCGAGGTAGCGGGGGCCGAGATCACGGTGCCGGGCCAGCCATTCCGTCGCGCGCGCCAGACTGGGCACAACCCGGGCCTGCAGCGCTCCGATGGCGGCCCCGACGGCGGCCGCGGCACCCCACGCGAGGACGAACCAGAACACGTTCGCGTGACCGCTCACCTTCAGGAACACCAGCAAGGGGATCTGGACCGCTGCCCAGGCCGTGTCGTTGATGAACGCGTAGTGGCCACGTCCCAGCGCGAAAAACGAGTACCGCCAGCTGTCCTGCAGCAGCAGCCCCGGCAGCGTCAGTCCGAGAGCGAGAAAGGCCAGCCCGGTCGTGCCGCCGACCAGCGACCCTGCCACGAATGCGCAGGCTCCTGAGGCCAGGCCCACGAGTAGCGCGGTGCCCGTGCTGCCCGCGGCGGCGCGCCGCCAGGTCGACAGGTCCGTGCCGCTGAACCTGATCAGGAGAGGCTCGATGGAAAGCCCCCGCGACGCGTTGATGGCGAACCCGTACGTCAGATAGGCCAGACTGAAGGCGCCGAATTGTGCCGCGCCCAGCGTGCGGGCGACGAATATGCTCAGGAGGAAGTTCGTCAGGGTGGACATGGCCTGATCCGCGACACCCCAGCTGAGACGGCCGCTCGCCTGGCGCACCAGGCGCCAAGACAACGCCGCTGGGATGATCCTCCGAGCCGCTACGGCCACCGGCTAGTCCCTTGCGCCGTCTCGGATTTCATCTTCCCCCAGCCTGGGATTCGGCGGCACGTCGCCACGTAGATCCCATGATAAGAAGACCCGCAGCGGCACAGGCGTGATACATCCGGGGGCGCATCTCGTAGGCCCCATTACAATGTCGACGGCAGGTGAAAACCTCGCTTGCCGTTGACAGACAAGAAGATCCACGGCCACGCGGACGTGATACATGCGGCGGCGCACCTTACCGCACGGCCGACGGAGGAGGCGCGGGAACGCTGAGACCGCCGAAAGGCCGAAATATAACTGTATCAGGCCAGCATCATGCCTTCTCTCCTGAGGCATGAGTCGCGACGAGGGCGTCCGGTACCGTGCGGGCAGCGAAAACTGCCGGAGGAAGTTGCTGCCCTGGTGGTCGCGACCATGATGCGCGAGGGAGGCGTCACGGGGATGCATACAGTCGGCTCGCGCGTAGGTGCCCATAGGGGGCGGCCCGGCTGGGGCTGGTGGCTGCGCAGATGGCTGGTCATCTCATCGGCCGTGTTCGCGCTCGCCGCATTCGCCGGATGTGACTCCGGTCACAAGGCAGGGAAATACGCGGCACCTGCCGCCAGCACGGCGGCCGGCCCGACGCCGGCCAGCACCATCAGTCCGTCGCCATCACCTACAAGGACCGGCGCTACGGGGGTGTGTGTCACGTCGACCGCGAAGGGGAGCTGCGGGCCGTATCTCTACCCGGCCATAACCCGCAGCAACGGCCAGAACACCACCGTGGGGCAGGACGTGTGGAACCCCATCCCCGGGTGGTCCCAGACACTGCACGCGACCGACCCGGGCAACTGGTATGTGACCGCCGACATGCCCGCCGGGAACACGGCCGTGGTGTCGTTCCCCAACGTTGGCCAGAACATCGACTGGGTAAACGGTGCCCCGCCGCCGCTGTCTAGCTATACCTCCATCTACTCGTCATTTACCGAGAACATGAACAGGACGAGCGGGACCAGCGCCGAGGCGGCCTATGACATCTGGCTGAACAACTGGAGGAATGAGGTGATGATCCAGCACGATATCGTCAACCGCGGCACGTGCCCAGTGCTGGCCACCGCCGAGTTCGGCGGGTCCGGCGGCGTCCCGGTGCAGGACTGGAACCTGTGCAAGTACGGCACGGAGCTGATCTGGCAGCTTTCCGGCAACGGCGAGCAGTCCAGCAGCGTGGACATCCTCGCCATGCTCACCTGGCTGGTCAGCCACGGGTACCTGCCGCAGGGGTCGGGGCTGACCGCTATCAGCTACGGCTTCGAGATCTGCTCCACGGGCGGCCAGCCGGAAACGTTCACGCTCAGCCGGTTTTCGATCAGGGCCGGATAGAGCAGACCATGGCGAGGCGCGGTGCCAAAGACTCGATGTGCGTCAGCGCGGGCTGCTGACCCCATTGCGGTTAACAAGCGGGACCTGGCGCCGGCCTACCCCACAGCCAGGAAGCGTTGCCGAAGCACAGAGAGAACAACTCGGCGTCCCCGCAGATCCCCGGACCAGGGGCTAATGCGGGTCCTGGCCCGCCTCCACGCGCGACGGCGCGCGGGCCGGGAAGAGCAGCGCGGACAGCGCGGCGAACTGATCGCGGAGGCCCTGCGCCTTGGCCGCGTTACGCTCTGCCATCGTCTGCTCGAGTTCGCCCCGGCGCTTCTCCAGCTCGGTGAAGCGCTGGATCAGCAGATCGACGTCGAACGAGGAAGCGGACTCGGTGAAGTCGGCCAGGCCCAGGTCCGCCATGAGCGGGACGAACTTCTCGGAGTAGCCCAGCGCTATGGTCGGCTTGCGAAGCTTGAGCGCGCAGATCACGTTGTGGTAGCGAGTGGCCACCACGGTGCCGACCGGTGCCAGGGACTGCATCAGTGCCGCGAAGGACGAGCCGGGTTCGATGACGACCCATCCCGGTTCGAGATCGGGCCGGTGCCGCCGCACCTCGGCGCGGATCTGCTCGGCGACGCTGACATCGAACTTGGTGTCCCCACCGAACAGCAGGACGCGGTGGTCGCTATCGACCAGCCACTGGGTGAACCGGGTCATCTTCTCTACGTAGGCGGCATGTATCTCGGCCGCGTGCCGACGGTCATCGTTCCCCCCGTAGTAATCCATCACCCCGACCCCGACGGTCTGCGGATCGCCAGGCTCATATGGCGGCGTGGGCATGCCGAACGCTAGGTCAGGGCAGACGCGGTCCCGAGACGTGTCGATGCCTCGCCGCTGCATGGCGTCCCGCGAGTAGCTGTCGCGGTACGACCTGTAGCAGGCCAGCCGCGCGGTCCAGTTGGACAGCGTTCGCGTGGCCCGCTGCTTGATGTCGTTGGCTCCCACGCTCACGAACGCCACCTTGGTCCGGAACAGCTTTCCTGACGCGCTGAGCACGAACAATGTGTACGGGAAGCCCCATGGCCGGGTTGGCAGGGTCGCCTCGAGTGCCCCCGCGCCCGGGACGAACACGACATCGTGCCGCCGTACCCAGGACGCGATCCGCGGCACGTCGAGGCCCTTGCCCAATACCTTGAGGAAAGGCGCGGTCAGACCGGATGCCCGGTCCTCAAACCGCCCATACCAGTACAGCGGGATGGCGTCGAGGCCGTAGCGCGCCCGGAGCCGTTCCGACCCCCCGGACATGGCGTCCAGGACGGCCTCGGGGTGTGCGTCGCGAAGGTAGCGGAGGATGGTCTCCATCGAGACGTCGTTGCCGGAATTGCCGGAGCCAAGCAGGCCGAAGAGCCCGACTCTGGGGGCAGTGGCGACCGGCTGGCCGCCTCCGGCGGGATCACGACGGGTCATGGCTTCCTACTCTCACGCCGTCGGCCGGCGCGTTGGCGGGCGGTCAGTTCACTGTTGTCGGTCACGCCCATGCCGACGCCGGGGCTTGAGCGCCGGCCTGGCGGCGCGGTATCTCGTCCACCAAGTCGGCCGACAGGAGTTCCTGCACTGCCTGCCTCTCAGATGATTCGCGACGGTCCGGTCCTGATACATCGCCGCGACGGCCGGTTCAGGAGCCGAGCGTGTCGGCATCCACCCACCGGCCGCCTGCGGCCTCGACGCCAGGGTAGGCGTTCCGGACCTCTGCCAGCAGGTCGGACAGGAACAGCAGAACGGAATCGGGCTGGTAGGTGGCTATCTGCTCGGGGCTGGCCACGGGGATGTCGGTGCCTGGCATCCGCAGGCCTTGCTTGGCGGGCGAGGCGTCCATAACCACGGGCAGGAGTGCGGCGTCCACGTTCGCCCGGCGCAGCAGGGCAACGGCTCGGGAGGCGGCACCGTAGCCGACGATGGTCCGCCCTGCCGCGCGCTCGGACACGAGCCAGTCGTGGATGGCCTTGGCCTTGGACTCGGTGTCAAGTTGGAGCCCGCTGAGCACAGCGGGATCGCGGACCCCGGTCCGCGCCTCGTCGGCCAGGAGGGTGGCCACGGAGCCATCAATGGTGATGCCCGGGCCGCCGGCCCAGCTGGCGGCCAGCAGCACCGTGCCGCCGTAAAGCTCGAACTGCCAGGCCACCCGAGGGCTGAAGTCGTACCTGGCCAGCATGGCGGCCAGGGCCGTGGTGGAGTAATACGCGTAATGCCCGTGCCGCAGCGCGTTCCACTGCCCGCAGCGGATGATCGTGGCCAGTGAATGGTATTGCAGCAGCAGCACGCCGCCCGGATTGACCCTGGCCGACCGCTCCGCGAGTGCGGCGAACTGGTCGGCGGAGTGCATCAGACCGAAGCAGTCGAGCACCAGATCCGCGGGCTCGTCGCCGGGGACGGGGGCGAGCCCGCGGTCGGCCAGCAGTCCCAGCCAGGAGCCACCGTGCGGGCTGCCGTACTCGGCGACGCGGGCCCCGGACGGCAGCAGGCCGGCCGCTGCAACCCGCCCCACCGCGTCCGCCGCCTGAGCGACGAGCGCGGCCGGCTCGGTGCCCCGTGGTTCCTCAGGCACCGTGGGATCGGCCGCCAGCTGGGCCAGGCCACACGCGGCGCACAGCCACATCTGGAGCGGGTGGACGGGATCGGGGCCAGGATCATCGCGCCGCGGGAAATAATCGCAGGGCGGCTGGTCACCAAGGTCGAGCACCACGGTGCCGCTCCGGCTGCGGCAGAACCGGCAGGCCGACTCAGTCATGAGCGCTCCGCGGCGAGCAGATGAAAAAGTACTCCACGGCCAGACGCGGGCTGAGGACGGGAATGTTCATGTTGAGGTGCATGTTCGCGGCCTTGACCAGACCCCGGCGGGGCTGCCCTCCGTACCAGTTATGCGAGGTAGGGAAGACCCTCTTCAGGGTGAAGTAGCGGCTGAGGCTGTCGCGGAAGGCGGCAAAGGGCTGGACGTTGCTGAAGGCCTCGAAAACATGTTTGCTGCGGTGACCGAAATTCGTGTAGGTCACGACGAACGTCCCGCCCTCATTAAGCAGCTGCGCTATCTCGGCGAACTTCGCGGCCTGGAAGCCGCCGACATACTCGAACAAGCCCTGCGCCACGACGATGTCGAATCGCCTGTCGCCGAACCTAATGGGCGCCTGGAGGATATCGGCCTCCAGCAGGTTCGGTGCCAGGTCGTGGATGGCGATGTCGATCCCGTAGTAGTGGATGTTGTCCTGCAGCATGCGCATCAGGGTGGCTGGGCCGCAGCCGAGGTCGAGCAGGTCGCACTGCCTGCCGTCCGCGATCCTGTTGATCAGCCGCGCCGTCTTCTGGAGCCGGTAATGCGGCTCGGCGTGCTTCAGGTTCTCCTTGATCCAGAAGTCCCTCTTGTAGGAATCCGCGATACTGCCCGCGGAGCTACCAGGGGCGGTGCCCTGGCTGTTGACCGCCTCGTTCATAGCCATCCCTAAGCTTCCTTTCCCGGCCGGCCGTGCGCGCTCATCGCCTCCCGCCCTCGTGCATGGCTGCCTGGGACCTGGGGGATCCGCAGCCGGCCCGTGGTAACCAAGATCGCTTGCGATGAGGCTCCTCCGCGCTACCCCAAGATTTCTCCCGACGCCGGACGGGATGGCGTGGACTGCCGTCCCGTACCAGGTGATCCGTCGCGCAGTGGCCCTGATACATCGGCGCCGGACTTCTCGTATCACTGCACCCGGCGGCTCGCTCCTATGGGCGTCCTGGAGCGGGGCGCGCCGCTGGCGGGAATCAGCGACCGCGAACTCATCGGCTTATCGGCCCAGTCCCAGGCCGACTGAATCTGCCGGGCTGGATGAGTCCGCCACGCCGAGGCTCTCGTCGGTCTTATCCGCCCCAACGAGCACGGCGGAGATCAGCGGCAACCCGGCGAGCCGGATCATCTCGCCGACTGCATGGATGCGCATCTCCGAGCACTGCCCTGCGGTCACCACGGCGACAACACCGGTAGCCCATGTGGCGAGGTGCTCCGCGCCGAGCGAGGGATCAAGCGGCGCCAGTGTGAGCAGTAGGTCAGCTGGCGCGTAGGCAGCGGCCAGCGCCTCATTTGCGAGGGCGAGTGGAGAGAGCGGCCCCGCTGGCACTACGTCGTCAGGCTGAGGAACCACTACGACCAGGTCCGTGTCGTTCACGCTCACCGTGTGGACACCAGGGTCGGTGGCTCCCAGGAGCTGCGCTGCGGGGGTACCGCTGCAGAGGTCCGCCAGGACGACCTGCATGCCGCCCTGCTGCGCGGACGTTACGGCCAGTGACACCAGAGACAATGCGGCGACCTGCGGGTTGTCCACGGGAACCACGGCCAAGGCTGGCGGTCTATGGAGGTTTCCCGCCGCCACGTCGGCTAGGTGCTTCACGATCCGCCCGATGTCAGCGCCCGAAGCAGCCTGCAGCCCTCGCCGGAAAGGCCAGCGGCTCAGCCGTACCTTGCCGACGCTCAGCTTGACAGGGGCACCGAGCGCGCGAGCGACGTCGTCACGGCGACGTAGCCGGTCGGACACGAGCGCCTGCAAAACGACGATGCCCACGCCCAGAGCGAGGCCGGCGATTAGCCCCGTGACGGCGTAAATGACCCTGAGCTTCAGCCGGGACTTCGGGATCGGGGCGGCCGCGTCGAGTACCCGGCTGCCCTTCACCACCATGATGGTGTTCTCCTGCATAGTCGCCTGGTTAGTGAGATTCGCCTGCCTGAGCGCGGTCAGAGCGGCGTTCGCCTGGGTGCTCTCGGTCCGCAGACTCCGGAGCTGGGCCTGCTGCACGGGCGAGGCGGGCTGCACCGACAGCTGGTAAATCTGCTTGCTGATTGCGTTGATATTCTGCTGGGCCTGGGTGATCTGCCGCTGCAGCGAGGCGCCTACGAGCTGGTCCTCCGTCTGCAGCTGGTTTGCCTGGAACGTCAGAAACGCCGATGCCAGGGCGTTTGCTTCGCGAACTGCGGCTTCGCTTGATGTTGCCTTAACGGTGATCAGAAGCACCCGGTTGGTGACGACGGCAACGGTGTAATCCCCGATGAACTTGGTCACGCTCTGCCGCAGCCCTAGTGCCCGAAGCGCATCCCCGGCCACCGTTCTGCTTTGCGCGATAGCCTGGTTGTCCAGGGCCGCATCGCCGGCCTGCTCGTCGGGATAATTGGTGATCAGCAGCGACGTCGACGCCTGGTAGGCCGGGGGGACCTTGATAAAGAGGCCCAGGCCAGCCAGCAAGCCAATCGCGGCGGCCGCGCACCAGAGCCATGCGCGGCGCCGCAGTGCGGCCCGGATGAATCCCAGGCTGATGAGACCGGTCGCCAGATCGGCAGTTGAGGAATCCTCGTTGGTGCTGAACTCGTCGAAGGCCCAGAGGCGCCCGGGAAGATCACCGTTTTCACTCACGGATAGCGCCGCTATCTGATCTCCGTCATTCACCGTCTGGTCTCCGTCGTCCGATTCTCCGTCGGTGTGCCATTCACGCGTACCGGCATGCCGGTCAGGCGCGTCGGCATTCTCCGTTGTGCCGACCGTGTCAGCAGCGGAACACGGCCGGTCGTACGGTCGGCTGAGTCAGGGTCCGCGACGAGGATCCCCTCGATCTGGCAGCCGACGGCGGCGGCCGCTGCTGCGATGCTGGCTAGTTGCTCGGAGGTTGCTCCACCCGCGGATACCCCGATCAGCGTGGCGTCCGGGTGCGTCGTGTCGGCGACCCGAGGAGCCCTGCTGTCGAGGACCTCGACGATGACGGTCAGCATGGCATCTGGTTCTGGGCCAGCCATGCCGTCGTGATCGGCTACGGCGAGCCGCAGCTGGCTGGATTGCCTTGACGACGGCGGCGCCTCGCAGGCGGCGCGCAAGGCCGCCGTGGCGTTCATGTCCTGCTGAGAGACGAGGACCAGCGCGGTGGGGATTCCTAGGGAAGCAGCGAAGGCGGCCAGTTGCGGACCGAGGGAAAGCGCCCGGCGATCAGAAGAAAGCGACAGGACGGTGACTGAACCGTTGCTCACCTGGGCGGATACCACGTCGGCGAGCCCCAGATAACGCAGGGCGTTGCATAGCCGCCACGCATCGGAGACGTTAGGCTCGTACTCCTCTAGCAGCCTGGCCCACTGGCGGGCATCGGATGGATGATCGACGGGAATCGATGCCAGCACGGGTACGCCGATGGCATTTGCTATCTCGTCCCGCTCTCTCAGTCGCCGGTCGCCGCGGCCGAGCGCCAGTGCGCCGATGGCTCCGGCGAGTGCACCCAGCAGGGCACCGGCCCCGCCCTTGAGGGGCAACTCAACGAGCAGCGACCGCCCGGTGGCAACTGTCGCCGACTCAAGCAGCCGCGCCTGCACCTTTCCTGATGCGCTGTTCGCATTGTTGACGTAGGAAACATAGGCATCGGCGACCGCGTTCGCGTTGCCCTCTGCCTGGGCAGGACTTCCGCCCTCAGCGCTGATCGTGATGATGTTGGAGGTAAGGCTCCTTACTCGAACTTTTTTGTCAAGAGCTTGCAGTGACATAGCAGGCTTGATCTTTGGCAAGGCAGCAGACAGCACCGGGTCGCTGTCGGCGATCACGACCTGGGTGGGCACGTCATGAGTAGAGGTCGGGAGCACGACGAGCGCGCTGCTCACGAGCGTCGGCGGCTTGAGGACGGCATACCCAGCACCAGCAAGGAAGCCCAGCACGGCGACGATGACGACGGCGATCCAGCGCCGCCGGACGATCCGCACGGACCTCCTGAGATCCAGTGCCTGCTCGGTCATCCGGCCTCCGCCTGAGTCTCCGGCGCCCCTGTTGTCAGGGAATCGG
>Ga0181521_10007258_pt1 | contig 11696 bp, 2 predicted proteins | sample PEATcosm2014_Bin_32_FD_119764 | JGI IMG/M metagenome (GOLD analysis project Ga0181521, IMG submission 119764) | Peatland microbial communities from MTU Mesocosm Facility, Houghton, MI, USA - PEATcosm2014_Bin02_60_metaG | ecosystem: Environmental > Terrestrial > Soil > Wetlands > Peat | place... | reverse complement strand
TGCCGCGCCTCGTGAGGGTGGAGGACATCCGTGGCGATCTGCACGTGCATACCACCGCCAGTGACGGGCGAGCCAATCTGCAAGCCATGGTGCAAGCGGCGCAGGCCAGGGGCTACGCGTATGTCGCGATCACCGACCACAGCCAGCGTGTTGCCATGGCGCACGGTCTGGATGCCAAACGGCTGGCGCAGCAGATCGACGAGATCGACCGGATCAACGAAAAACTGTCGGGCTTCGTGGTGCTGAAGTCGAGCGAGGTGGACATCCTGGAAGACGGCACGCTCGATCTGCCCGACCAGATCCTGCGGCGGCTCGATCTGGTGGTCGGCGCCATCCATTCCCGCTTCGATCTGCCGCCGAAGAAACAGACCGAGCGCATCCTGCGCGCGATGGACAACCGCTGCCTCAACATTCTCGCACATCCCACCGGAAGACTGATCAACGAGCGCCCGCCTTATGCCCTCGACATGGAGCGGGTGATGCGCGGAGCGGTCGAGCGCGGGTGCCATCTTGAGCTGAATGCCCAGGGCGATCGGCTGGACCTGACCGACCTGCATTGCCGCCTGGCCAAACAGCTCGGGCTGAAGGTGGCGATCTCCACCGATGCACACGCGACCGTCGAGTTCGATTTCATGCGCTTCGGGGTTGACCAGGCAAGGCGTGGCTGGCTGGAGCCGGAGGACGTGCTTAACACCCGCCCCCTGAGCGAGTTGCGCAGCATCCTGCGCCGTCACCGGTAAAACGCCAGGAGCATCGCCAATGGCCCACCGTTTGCGCCAGATCAAAGCCGGTGCGCCGCAACCTGAATAATCTATGGTCGGTCAGGGTTCCGTCATGGAAGCCCAGGGCAACTGCGGAGACGCAAGATGAGCGGATTACGAGAAGCCGATATTCCCTCCGGCTATCGCCTCCTCCACAATCCTCTCCTGAACAGGGGAACGGCGTTTACCGAGGCGGAGCGTCGCGCCCACGGCCTTGAGGGCCTGCTGCCACCGGGCGTCAGCAGCATCGACCTGCAAATCGCGCGTAGCCGTGCCGAACTGGACAACCTTGCTAACGATCTCCAGAAATATCTTTTCCTGTCCGACCTGCGGGGCCGCAACCAAACCTTGTTCTATGCCATCGTCATGTCGGACCCGGCGGCTTTCATGCCGCTGGTCTACACGCCGACCGTCGGTGAGGCATGCCAGAAATTCGACCACATCTTTCACGCGGCACGCGGTATGTATCTGCCGATCAGCGCGCGTGGCCGGATCCGCGAGATGCTGGGCAACTGGCCGCAGCATGACGTGCGCTTCATCGTGGTCACCGATGGCGAGCGCATCCTCGGCCTTGGCGATCTCGGCGTCGGAGGCATGGGCATCCCGATCGGCAAGCTCGCGCTCTACACCGCGTGCGCCGGCGTACCGCCGCAAGGCTGCCTGCCGGTCGTGCTGGACGTCGGGACCAACAACCAGGATCTGCTGGCTGACCGGTTCTATCTTGGGTTGCGCCAGAGCCGCGTGCGTGGCGCGGAATACGCAGCCTTCGTGCACGAATTTGTTGAGGCGGTACAGCAGCTCTACCCAAGATGCTGCATCCAATGGGAGGACTTCGCGAACCTCAATGCCGTGCCGATCCTCGACCGCTATCGTGACGCGATCTGCACTTTCAACGACGACATCCAAGGCACCGGGGCGGTCGCGCTGGCCGGAATGCTGGCCGCGTTGCGGATCTCCGGCCAAAAGCTCATCGACCAGCGGCTTCTGTTCCTTGGTGCCGGGTCGGCGGCGTTAGGCATGGCGAAGATGATCAGCCAGGCCATGACGCTGGAGGGAATGGACATTACGGAGGCCCGCTCCCGCAGCACCTTGTTCAACCGCCATGGCCTCGTCGTCAAATCCCGTACCGACCTGGCGGAGTTCCAGAAGCCGTTCGCTCGGGATTGTCCTGCGATCGCAAGCTTCGTTGACGCCGTGAAGGCGCTGCGTCCAACCGGCATCATCGGCGTCAGCACCGAGCCGAAGCTGTTCGATCGGCAGGTCATCGAGGCAATGGCCGAAATCAACGAGCGGCCGATCATCTTTCCGTACTCGAATCCGACATCCCGTTCCGAGTGCACGGCGGAGGAAGCCTATCGCTGGTCCAACGGCCGGGCGATCTTCGCCAGCGGCAGCCCCTTCCCCCCGGTGCAGATGAACGGTCAGACCTTCCTGCCGGGCCAAGGCAACAACGTCTACATCTTCCCGGCAATCGGCATGGCCGTCTTCGCGACCGAAGCTCGCCGCGTAACCGACGGCATGTTCATCGTCGCGGCCAGGGCTGTCGCAGAGCAAGTGACGGATCAGAGTCTGGCCAAGGGGCTCATCTACCCGCCACAGAGCCAGATCTTCGACGCTTCGCTGCATGTCGCTACGCGTGTCGCAGAATATATCTTCGATCAGGACCTTGCTCGGGTGCCGAGACCCGGGGACATCGGCGCGCACATCCGTGCCAGCGCCTACCGGCCGGTCTACGCCGCTTAGGGCTCGCCGAGCAATAACTGCGTACGTGCAGACCGTACCCAATTCGTCATGGTCCGCGCAGGCGGACCATCCACGACTTGCCTTTATGTGAGTCGCATAGTCGTGGATGGTGGCCGGCATCCGTTCGCGCGCGACCAGACGGGCTTTCGGGAATGGCTCCGCAAAGGGATTGCCGAAGGTCGAGATGCCCTTCTCGCTGACTTCGTGAAAATGTCCGGACCGATATCAGCCGCCTATGCGGCTCGCCTGCGCGCCGCCGATCTCGAAGCCTATTCAGCCGCGGCACACGATCGGGTCGGTATGGAGGACATGCCGGGGACGATGACGATGCCGTGTCGGGTTTATGCCGGGGAATCCGATCCAATTTTCCCGCTTGCGAAATCGGCAAGCGAACGGATTCCAACTGCGCGCTGCTTCGCCCTGCCAGCGCCTACGCATCTGCAAGATTTCGCCGAGAGCGACCGTGTGCTGTCACGAGTTATGGTGTTTCCCGACAGTGCCCGATGAAGCTCCGGCCGTGGTGGACAGCCACGCCGGTTGCTTCCCGAGGTCGGGGAATTGCACACGCTTGCACAAATCTCAAAAGCGTACCAATGGAAAGTCCACATTGGGTGGATTGCGGTGGTCGCCACTCGAGTTTGACGCAGGCTTCGTCCACTGTTTCGCCCGCCGACGCCGCACTGGCGCCTGCCGATGCGGCCGTCTCGTGGATACGTGTTACCAGCGGCTGGGTCGGAGGGGAGAAGATTGGCGTCCAGCGCTCGGTATTGCCCTGCGCTGCCACGCCAAGGGACGCGTGTTTCCCGCCGTGATGAGGGAATAGACAATTTGTATTCGGCAAAGGAGGCCCCGCGCTCCTGGACCCACCAAGGGGCGCTGCCCCTTGGGTCCCGCCACGGGCGTAGCCTTTGCCGGAGGTCGATCGGAGCAAAACCGTCTGGCGGATTCCAGGCGGAGCCCTGCCTTCCTTCTGCTGACTCGCCCGCCGCTTGTCTCGCCCGTGGCGGCAGCGTATGCGTCCGCGGCCCGGCGTCCGGCTGGCGCACGCCATTCAGGCAGCTTCTTGGTGAATCCCATCCGATGACCAGCCCCCGACGGCCGCGAGAATGGTGAGTAGTGCCGCCACCGCCGACACGGCACGCAAACCCGTGCCCGGCGCCGGTGTCCTGCTCGCCGTGCTCGGCGTCGTGTATGGCGATATCGGTACCAGCCCGCTCTACGCCTTCAAGGCCAGCCTCCAGCTTTTCCAGGGCATCACGATCAGTACCGTCGAAATCCTCGGCATCCTGTCGCTGATCTTCTGGTCGCTCATCCTGATCGTCACGATCAAGTACGTCACCTTGATCATGCACGCCGACAACCGCGGCGAGGGCGGCATCCTGGCGCTGATGGCACTGGCGCAGCGCGTCTCGGTCGGCACCGGGATGCGCAGCTTCCTCGGGCTGGTCGGCATTGCGGGAGCCTGCCTGTTCTTCGGCGACGGCGTCATCACGCCGGCCATCTCGGTCTTGTCGGCAGTCGAAGGGCTGGAAGTCTCCGCCCCCGGACTACAGGAATTCGTGCTGCCGATCAGCCTGGCGGTGATCGTGCTGCTGTTCGCCATGCAGTACCGCGGTACCCACAGCGTGGGACGCGTCTTCGGTCCGGTCATGGCGGTGTGGTTCGTTGTCATCGGCGCGATGGGCCTGGTCGAAATCGTGCGCCAACCGTTCGTGCTGCTGGCCATTTCGCCGAGCTACGCCGTCGCGCTGGTCGTGCAATACAAGGTGCTCGCCTTCATCGTGCTCGGCGCGGTGGTGCTGTGCGTCACCGGCGCCGAGGCGCTGTACGCCGACATGGGACATTTCGGCGCCCACCCGATCCGGCTGACCTGGACGTTTTTCGTGCTGCCCTGCCTGGTGCTGAACTATTTCGGCCAGGGAGCCCTGCTGATCAGTCATCCCGAAGCGGTGGACAACCCGTTCTTCCTGCTCGCGCCGGCCTCGATGCGCCTGCCGCTGGTGGTGCTGGCAACCTTCGCCACGGTGATCGCCAGCCAGGCGGTGATCTCCGGCGCCTATTCGGTCACCCGCCAGTGCATGCAGCTCGGCCTGCTGCCACGCATGACGGTGCGCCACACCTCCACGCTGGAAGAAGGCCAGATCTACGTGCCGCAGGTGAACACGTTCCTGCTGGTTGGCGTGGTGATCCTGGTGCTGGCATTCAAGACCAGCGACAGCCTGGCCTCCGCCTACGGCATCGCGGTCACCGGCACGTTCATGTGCACCGCGGTGCTGGCGACGATGGTGTTTCGGCGGCAGTTCCACTGGTCGCGCACCGCGACGATCGGGGTGTTCGGCGGGTTCTTCATCATCGACCTCGTGTTCTTCGCCGCCAACACGCTGAAGGTGGTGGAAGGCGGCTGGGTGCCGCTGGCGATGGGTCTCGGCCTGACCGCGCTGATGACCTCCTGGAAGCGCGGCCGCGACCTGCTGCTGGCGCGCTGGCAGCAGGACAGCATGCCGCTGGCGCTGTTCCTGGCGCGGTTGCCGCAATCCCGCACCGTCCGGGTGCCCGGACTGGCGGTGTTCCTCACCGGCCAGCCGGACTACGTCCCGACCTCGCTGCTGCACAACCTGAAGCACAACAAGGTGCTGCACGAGAAGGTGCTGTTCGTTACGGTGCAGAATGTGGATGAGCCGGCGGTGCCGGCGGACAAGCGCGCCGAAGTCTCCGAGCTGGCGCCTGGCATTTATCGCGTGATCATGCGCTTCGGCTTCATGGAAAGCCCGAACATCCCGGCCACGCTTGAAGAATTGCAGGGCAGGATTCCGTTCGACCCGATGCAGGCGAGCTATTTCCTCGGCCGCGAGGTTTTGGTGCCCGCGATGGTGCCGAAGCTGCCGTTCTGGCGCCTGTGGCTGTTTCTGCTCATGGCACGAAACGCGGTGCCGGCCACCGAGTTCTTCCGCATTCCGTCCGATCGGGTGGTGGAGCTGGGAGTCCGGGTGGCGATCTGACGGTGGGCTGCACTGCGCCCCTCCATCCCAGGCTTGCTCCGCGGCGCGGCCCGAGCCGTCAAGAGGAGGGGGAGAACTCTTTCGACGGCATTGTCAGGCCCGGCACTCACATCGCCGCCACGGTTGTGCGCTTGCGCAACGTCCGGCCTGAGATCGACGGCCGGCAGCGGCCGGCCGGCCTATCCGGTCGCTCCGGTGCCCGCAGCGCGTCAGCCAGGTCTGCCTCCTTGTCGTCCGGCGTCAGGTCGAGGGCACGGCGGACCAGGCCACCGCTTCGTCAACCGTACCCTGTTCGCGCAGCACATGGGCCAGATTGCTCTGTGCCTCCTTGTAGTCCGGCTGGAGCTCCAGGGCCCGGCGGTAGCACATCGCCGCCTCGTCCAGCCGCCCTTGTTCCCACAGCGCATTGCCAAGATTGTGGTGCGCCCGCGGGAAATTCGGCCGAAGATCGATCGCCCTGCGATAGCAGGCGACCGCCTCCTCCAGCCGCCATAGTTCCTTCAGCGCGATGCCGAGGTTGTTGTGTGCCTCCGCATCGTCCGGCTTGAGATCCAGCGCGGCGCGGAAGCACAAGACAGCTTCGTCCAGCCGATGCTGCTGCCGCAGCGCAATGCCCAGATTGGCATGGTACGCAGCTTCCCGCGGGTTGATCGCGATCGCGCGGCCGATCATCTCGACCGCCAGATCATGGCGTCCGGTCTGGCCGCCGATCACCCCCAGCAGATGCAGGCTGTCGGCATGGTCGGGATTCGCCGCCAGGACCTGTCGATAGAGATCTTCGGCGTCGGCCAGATGTCCGGCCTGATGCTGCCGAACCGCCTCGGCGAACCGCCCTTGAACGTCCGGCAGGGGACCGGCCGGCGCGGTGTCGGGCGATGCGGTCGCCGGGCGGTCGCGGACGAACGAACGAAGCTCCGCCCGCACCGTTTCGACGACGGATCGCCAGTCCCCGGGGTTCGGCTGCCGGAACAGCCGCAGCGTCGGATACCACGGGCTGTCGCGCCGCCCCACCAGCCAGCGCCAGCACGGATCGAAGCGGTCCAGCAGCCAGACCGGCTTGCCCAGCGCCGCCGCCAGATGGGCAACCGAGGTATCGACCGAAATCACCAGATCGAGGTTGGCGATCAGCGCTGCGGTGTCGGCGAAGTCTCCCATCTCGCGCATGAAGTCGGTCAGCGGAAAGTCCGGAGGCGCCGCGGGGCCGTCTTTTTGCAGGCTGAAGAAGTGGAGGCCGGGCAGGTCGAACAAAGGTGCCAGCGGTTCCGGGCCGATCGAGCGCCGGCGATCGACCGCCGATCCACTGGGCAGATGTTCCCGCGGATTGCCCGCCCATACCAAACCGATCCGGGGACCCTGGTTGGCCATCGCCGCGAGACGCGCCCGCCAGGCCGCGACCTGCGCCGAGTCGGCGTGCAGGTAGGGAACCGTGCTGGGAATCGCCGCGAGGGTGGTGATCCCCAGGGCCAGCGGCAGGCTGAGCATCGGACAATGCAGATCGAACGCCGGCAGCGCCTCGCCGTGGGTCACCACCTGCGCGACCCCCGGCAGGCTGCGCAGCAGCCGGACCAGCGGCCTGGGCGCCTCCACAATCACCCGCAGCCCCCGTGCCGCCGCCAGCGGCGCGTAGCGGCAGAATTGCAGGCTATCGCCGAAGCCTTGCTCGGCGTGGACCAGCAGCGTTTGCCCCGCCGCCGCCTCGCCGCGCCACTGCGGTTGGGCGAAGCCGCGGTACGCCTTGGCCATCTGCGGCGTCTTCCAGCGCCACTCGTTTTCCTCCCATCCGGCCGCCAGGTTCCCCCGCGCCAGCAGCGCCATCGCCAGGTTGCAGTGCGCGTCGGCATAGTCCGGGTTGAGGTCGATGGCCCGGCGGTAGCAGGCGATCGCCTCGTCCAGGTGCCCCTGTTCCAGCAACGTCGTGCCAAGGCTGTTGTGGGCCTCCCCAAAGTCCGGATCGAGGTCGATGGCCCGGCGGCAGGAATCCACGGCCTCATCCAGCAGCCCTTGCTCCTGCAATGCGGTGCTGAGGTTGTTGTACGCCCCTGGATAGTCGGGCTTGAGCGCAATGGCCCTGCGGTAGCAGGCGACGGCCTCGTCCGGCCGCCCTTGTTCCTGCAACGCCGCGCCCAGGCTGTTATGGGCCTCCCCGAAGCCCGGGTTGAGGTCGATGGCCCGGCGGTAGCAGGCCACCGCCTCCTCCAGCCGCGCCTGTTCCTGCAACGCGGTGCCCAGGTTGTTGAGGATCTCCGGGGCGTCCGGCCTGAGTTCGAGGGCCCGGCGGTAGCAGGCGACCGCCTCGTCCCGCGACCCGTGTCCCTGCAACGCGTGTGCCTGCAACGCGATGCCGAGGTTGTTGTACGCCTCGACATAGTCAGGCTTGAGATCGACCGCCCGGCGCAGGCAGGCAATCGCCTCGTCCGACCGCCCCTGTGTCCGCAGCGCGTTGCCGAGGTGGTTGAGCGCCCCAGGATAGTCCGGCCTGATCTCGATCGCCCGGCGGAAGCAGATGATCGCGTCGTCCGTCCGCCCCTGTGCCCGGAGCGCGACGCCCAGGTTGAGCTGTGCCTCCGGATTGTCCGGCTGGAGATCGGCGACCCTTTGGCGGATGGCCACCTCGTCCGGTCGCGCTTGTGCCCGCAGCGCGTCGCCAAGATTGTGCAGCACCTCGGCATCGTCCGGCTTGAGGTCGAGGGCGCGCCGATAGCAGGCCACCGCCTCATCCATCCGCCCTTGGTCCTTCAGCGCGATGCCCAGATTGTTGTGCGCCTTCGGATCGTCCGGCGTGAGATCGCGGGCGGCGCGGAAGCATGCCGCCGCCTCGGCCAGCCGCTCCTGGTGTTTCAGCGAAATGCCCAGATTGGAATGGTAGGCGGCTTCCCGCGGATTGATCGCGATGGCGCGGCTGATCATGTCCACCGCCAGATCATGGCGTCCCGTCTGGCCGCCGATCACCCCCAGCAGGTGCAGGCTGTCCGCATGGTGGGGATTGGCCGCCAGCACCTGTCGGTAGAGATCTTCGGCCTCGGCCAGGTGCCCGGCCTGATGCTGCCGAACGGCATCGGCGAACCGCTCCTGGAGGTCCGGCGTAAGGCTGGCCGGCGCGGTGTCCGGGGAACCAGGCGTCGGAACGTCGCCCACAAACGAGCGGACCGCCGAGCGATCGCTGACAAGTGCGCTGAGCTCTGCCTGTACGGTTTCGATGACGGCTTGCCAGTTGCCGGGCTCCGGCTGGCGGAACAGCCGCAGCGTCGGATACCACGGGCTATCGCGCCGCCCGAGCAACCATCGCCAGTCCGGATCGAAGCGGTCCAGCAGCCAGACCGGTTTGCCCAGCGCCGCCGCCAAGTGGGCAACGGAGGTATCGACCGAGATGACCAGGTCGAGGTTGGCGACCAAAGCCGCGGTATCGGCGAAGTCGGCCATCTCCCCCATGACGTCGGTCAGCCGAAAATCCGCCGGCGCGGCGGGGCCGTCCTTTTGCAGGCTGAAGACGTGCAGGCCGGGCACCTCGAACAGGGGTGCCAGCCGATCCGGGTCGATCGAGCGCCGGTGAGCGAGCGCCTGCCAGGAGGGCACTTGTTTGCGTGGATGGCCCGACCACACCAGGCCAATGCGGCGACCTGGCTTGCCCATCGCGGCGAGACGTGTCCGCCAGGCCGCGACCTGCGCCGCGTCGGGGTGCAGGTAGGACACGGCAGCGGGAATGGTCGCCAGTGTGGTCCCCATCGCCAGCGGCATGCTGAGCATCGGGCAGTGCAGATCGAAGTCCGGCAGTGGCTCGCCGCACGCCACAACCCGATCGATCCCCGGCAGGCTCCGCAGCAGCCGGACCAGCGGCGGCTGCACTTCCATGATCACCCGCAGCCCGCGCGCAACCGCCAGCGGGCCATAGCGGCAGAATTGCAGCGTGTCGCCGAGGCCCTGCTCGGCATGGATCAGCAGCGTCCGCCCTTCCGCCGGCTCACCGCGCCACTGCGGCTGCGCAAAATCGCGGCGGGCGTCGATCATCTGTGACGTCTTCCAGCGCCATTCGTACTCCTCCCATCCGGCCGCCAGGTCCCCCTGCGCCAGCAGCGCCATCGCCAAGTGGTTATGCGCGTCCGCGTAGTTTGGGTTGAGATCGATGGCCCTGCGGTAGTACGAGACCGCCTCGTCCAGCCGCCCCTGTCGCCTCAGCGTGTTGCCCAGGTTGCTGTGTGCCACCGCGTAGTTCGGCTTGAGTTCGACCGCCCGGCGATAGTTTGCGCCCGCCTCGTCGAGGCGCTCCTGGTCCCAGCGCACGTTGCCCAAGTTGCTGTGTGCCTCCGCGTAGTCCGGCTTGAGTTCGACGGCCCGGCGATAGCTTGCGGCCGCCTCGTCGAGGCGCTCCTGGTCCCAGCGCACGTTGCCCAGGTTGTAGTGCGCCGCCGGAAAATTCGGCCGGAGGTCGAGCGCCCGGCGGTGGCAGGCGGCCGCCTCGTCCAGCCGGCCTTGGGCCTGCAACGCGATGCCGAGGTTGGTGTGGGTCTCCGGATCGTCCGGCTTGAGATCGATTGCGATGCCGAAGCAGGCAATTGCCTCGTCCAGCCGCCCCTGTTCCTGCAACGCAATGGCGAGGTTGTTGTGTGCCTCGGCGTGTTTCGGCTTGAGGTCGAGCGCCCGGCGGAAGCACCCGACCGCCTCCCCAAGCCGCCCCTGCTCCCTCAGCATGTTGCCAAGGTTGTTGTGTGCGTCCGGATAATTCGGCTTGAGGTCGATGGCCCTGCGGTAGCAGGCAACCGCCTCGTCCGGTCGCTTCTGGTCTTGCAACGCAACGCCCAGGTTGTTGTGTGCCTCCGGATAGTCGGGCCTGAGGTCGATGGCATTGCGGTAGCAGGCCACCGCGTCATCCAGCCGCCCGTTGGCCCGCAATGCGTTGCCCTGGTTGTTCAACGCCTCGGGATAGTCCGGCTTGAGATCGACGACCCGGCGGAAGCAGGCGGCCGCCTCGTCCGGCCGACCGAGTTGCTTGAGCGCGATGCCCAGGTTGATGTGTGCCTTCGGATCGTCCGGCGTGAGGTCGATGACCTTGCGGCAGCAAGCGACCGCCTCATCCAGCCGCCCTTGTTGCTGGAGCGCGATGCCCAGGTTGGCATGATATGCCGCTGCATTCGGGTTGATCGCGATCGCCCGGCCGATCATCTCGACCGCCAGATCATGGCGTCGCGTCTGGCCGCCGATCACGCCGAGCAGGTGCAGGCTGTCGGCATGGCCCGGATTGGCCGCCAGAACCTGTCGATAGAGCGGTTCCGCGTCGGTCAGCCGCCCGGCCTGATGATGCCGAACGGCATCGGCGAACATCGCCTGCACATCGGGCGTGACGCCGGCCGGTACGGTGTCCGCCGAGCCCGTCGTCGGCGAGGGATCGCCGTCAACCGCGGAGATCCCCGCGGCATCGCCGACAAAAGAGCGGATCTCTGCGCCATCGCTGACAAACGCGCCGAGGGCTGCTTGCGCGCGGTCGATGACGGCTTGCCAGTTGCCGGGTTCCGGCTGCCGGAACACAAGCAGCGTCGGATACCACGGGCTATCGCGCCGCCCGATGAGCCAGCGCCAGCACGGATCGAAGCGGTCCAGCAGCCACACCGGCTTGCCCAGCGCCGCCGCCAGGTGGGCAACGGAGGTATCGACCGAGATGACCAGGTCGAGATTGGCGATCAGCGCCGCGGTGTCGGCGAAGTCGTCCATCTCCCCCATGACGTCGGTCAGCGGGAAATCCGCGGGCGCCGCGGGGCCGTCTTTCTGCAAACTGAGGAAGTGCGGCCCGGGCACCTCGAACAGCGGTGCCAGCCGTTCCGGAGCGATCGAGCGCCGGCGATCGAGCGCCATGCCGGTGGGCGAGTGGAGGCGAGAACTGCCGGCCCACACCAGTCCGACACGCGGACCCGGCCGGCCCATCGCGGCAAGGCGCGTCTGCCATGCCGCTACCTGGGCCGGGTCGGCGCGCAAATAGGGAACCTCGCCGGGGATCGTCGCCAGGGTGGTCCCGAACGCCAGCGGCAAGCTGAGCATCGGGCAGTGCAGATCGAAGGGCGGCAGATCCTCGCCGCGCTCGACCACCCGGTCGATGCCCGGCAGGCCGCGCAGCAGACGGATCAGCGGCCCGGGTCCCTCCAGGATGACCCGCAGCCCCCTCGCCGCTGCCAGCGGGGCATAGCGGCAAAATTGTATGGTATCG
>Ga0181521_10007257_pt1 | contig 11696 bp, 16 predicted proteins | sample PEATcosm2014_Bin_32_FD_119764 | JGI IMG/M metagenome (GOLD analysis project Ga0181521, IMG submission 119764) | Peatland microbial communities from MTU Mesocosm Facility, Houghton, MI, USA - PEATcosm2014_Bin02_60_metaG | ecosystem: Environmental > Terrestrial > Soil > Wetlands > Peat | place... | reverse complement strand
TGCCCGACTTGTGCGCGGCTCTGGTCTTGCCATTGTCAGCGGTTTCCATTCCCCCATCGAAAAAGATTGTCTTCCCATCCTGCTCCGGGGTTCAGACCCCATCATGATCGTTCAGGCGCATAGACTGAGCACCTCCCGCCTTCCAATGAACTGGCAGAAGGCAATCGATGCCGGACGACTGCTGCTGGTCTCTCCGTTTCAAGAGAAAGATAAGCGAGTGACGACAGAACTCGCGACCGAACGCAACCGTTTCGTCGCAGCAATCTCGGACGAAGTCTTGATCCCCTATGCCGCGCCGGGCGGTAAGACTGAAGCGCTCTTTCGAAACCTGATCGCCTCAGGGAGGCGGGTCTACACGTTCGAAAGCCCTGCCAACGCTGCAATGATTTCGGCGGGAGCCGTCGCAATTGCTCCCGACTTCTTTAGCAATCGTTCAGCCTCGTCCGTGCCCGCGTGAGCCAATGGCAACCATCAAACAACTCATCGAACAAGCAGGCGGCACCGCGAAGGAGTCTGTGGAAACCGCCAAGACTCGCTACTTGGAGCAGGTTCGCGGCGTCCTTCGCGATCTCACCCGTCTCAAATTTTCGGATAGGCAAGGTGTCGAATCACAGCACACCTCTGTTCCGATCCGAGTTGTGGCGGGTCTGCCCCAACCACTTGAATCAATGGCAAGTGAAGAACTACCCAGCGGCGAACGCTGGGGAATTGAAACCATTGGGTTGTGGGCGCAAGACATTAAATCGTTGCATGGAGTAGCAGAGCGTTTGAAACCCCTCATTGCTACTTTGGGTCAGGTGCCGGAATGGAAAGACCGCGCAAATGACTATACGCACAAATTGCATGGAGCCACGATGTTGGCGGAAGACCTTGGGGAGTATGCGGCAAAAGCAGAGTTGCTGAAGCGCATCACCCAAATCAATCAGGACATTCTTGGCGTTTACATGCCGACTGCTCGCCTGATTCCTGATAAGGGACAGATTGAACTTTACTGGGTCGTCATCGGTGCTGTAGCTCGCCTTCTGGGTGTGGACGCTGAGGCTTTGACGGTGGTTGTCATGGCTCACGAGCTTGCGCACGCTTATACACATCTGGGACTAGATTCCAATAGCAACAGGTGGGAGGACGGGTTCTGGGAATGTAATCGCGGAATTCTTGAGGGTCTGGCGCAATACTACACGCACATGACCGCAACTGCGCTCAAGGAAGAACGTGGATACGACCGCGTCTGGGATGCCTATGATCAGCTAACACAATTGCAGAAAACCAACGGCACGAAGATATACGTCAACCATCTCGACTGGGTGAAGACCATTTCACCCGAAGTGATGAGGCAGGGATTGCTTGATCTGCGCCGGGGGCACATCCCACCACACTTCGGGAACTTCGAAGATTTTCTCAAGATGTCGGCGGATCGTTATCCTCTCAATTCCAAACCTGCCGGACGGAGAAGGCAGGTCTAGTGATCTCCGAATTCACAGAGTTTTCTTACGGATTTGCTGTCACGCACGAACTCATCTTGCAGAACTCAGGAAATGTTGTTGCTGCACCCGAATTTCCTTCCCTCATCCGCGAAGGGCAGGCTGGCGGCGGTTACGACGTCAGGCTCAATTTCGGGACTTTCGTTTTTCTCCAGTTCAAACTCAGTGAGTTCATGTACGGAAGGCGAGCGCGTTATCGCACTCTGATTGGGCTGCCGTACTACAAGTTCTGGATCACTCCCCGATGGCAGTCTCAGCAACACCGAATGCTGGTTGACCTTGGAAACGCAGGTCAGCAGGTGTATTACGCGGCTCCGATATTCCACCTACAAACTGACTTCAACACGGAATTTCAAGGCAACACGGTGGTGAACCGCTCGGCGTTTATCAATCCTGTTGAGATCGGCTATCTTGCCGATGATGACGAGCATTGCATTGTCTTTAACAACACCGAGGCTTATTTCTGCTCGCAGCCACAAAAGGTGAGGCTTCACACGGGAGGGAGCTTGAAGGAGTTTATCGCTGCTCAAATGCAAGTGTTGAATCCAACTTCGACGCTAGAACTAGCCTCGATGCTGAACAGGATCATCGGCTCCAGCGAGGAGCGGGTGCCATCATTTACCGAGCGTTCGGTTCCGGGAGCACTGGAATATATTTCCTTCGCGGCACACGTATACCTGCACTCGGAGGTGTTTTTCGTACCTACAACAACGGGGCGGTGAATCAGCAGGACTTCACGAGGCGCAAGGTCTCCAGCAATCTGAGCAGCGCGAGAGTATCCTGACCGCAGTAATTGAGAAGAGCCTTTCTGATCCTTACTCGTTCATCAAAATCGAAGTCGCCGCGTAGGAGCGATTCCCAAGCAAGTCCAGCATCTTGCCCGTTTGATACTCGCATGCCCTCGTAGGTCAAATTCGGCACGAGTGCGGGCAGCACAGATTTCAGACTGTATGATCCGGCGAAGCGAGGATGGTAAACGCAGTTCCGAATAACGGGGAGCAAATCAAACAGCCGGGACTCGATACCCTCGATGTGCTCCGCGTACTCCGGCAGCAATGCTGAGAGTTCTTTCAGCCTGCCCTGCTCGAACTGTTGGTTGTACACAATTACGCTCCCACTTTCTCCTAGTGCCCCGCAGAGCGAGATCGTGAACTCGCGGCGCGGATCGTTCGCATCCGGTGCAAGGAACTCGAAATGCTCCGGTGCTGCACCCGGCTCCCTCTGCACATGTATGCTCCACTGGAACGGCAGGTGATCGTAGGGTCGCATGCCCGCGAAACGAGGGATCGCCCAATTCACCGTTTCAAAGTCCATAAGATACAGAGGGTACTTCAGCCCACTCAACACGTTGCCGAGTTCGGCACTGAACCACGGCTCGCCCGTCTGCACGCAAGTAGCCGCACGCCGCTGAATCTCGCTCAACTCGAAATCGTGAGGTATGTCGCAGATGGACTCGACGCCCATTTCTTCGAGTTCCTCTTCCGCGCTTGCATGGAGCCTTGGAAGGTATCCGATATGGTCATCAGGCAGCGGCGGATTGCAGCGGTCGAAGAAGTCGCACGTAACAGGCGACATACAGTGCTTGCCCGGTGCGATGTTCGGCGCTGTAAGCATGGCGAGCACAGTCAACTCCGAGCGCAATTGGAACGTGAGCTTGGGTTGTAACCGCTGCACTCGCCGGGTCAGATTACGAATGCGGAAGAATCGTCGCGGGTCGATCTCGCCGCCCGAATAGATGTAATTCCTGTTAATGTGCCCCAAGCATGCGGTCGCCAGATCGACTCCGCAGCGCGTAACTACTCGATATTGGATACCAATGTCATCTTCGTGCTGTTCCTTGACGGCTGTGGTGGATTTCACTTCGATCAAGCGCCAGAGACCATCTCGACGGCGATGCAGAATGTCCACTTTCACGAGCACGTTCTGGTGCTCGAACACACCCTCGAAGATCGCCGGGATTTCGCGATTCGCGACTAACTCGCGAGTTGCGCGAATCGCATGATCCAGTCCACGCGAACAATCAACCTCGACCCCACCCGGAAACAACTTTCGAGCAAGCATGCCCACATCGTGTCCCTGCTGCATGATCGCCTCTGTCGCACCGTCCGGCTCCGCTGCGAGTTCTGGTGAGTCAACTTGGAGGTACAGGCGCTTGAGGCACTGCACGCCCGCGACAAACTTGGATTTGGATAGTCTCATTGTGCTGACCGCAGCGCCTCCTCTTGCATCTGCTTGACGATTTCTCTGAATTCGCGCATCGCGATCACGAGCGCCGTCGTGGCAGCATCCTCTTGCCAGTTCGCGTCGATCTGAAACGTCTCGTAGTCATTCGTGACTCCGTCGCCCCTGTGAAGCTCGGCTTCATGCACGCTAAATGTTACGCCGACGTTCCGAGAGACCACGTCGCCCTTACTATCAACGCTAAGGCTCGTGAGCAGGTAGGTGTCAAACATTTCCATGAATTCCTCCGATTCAGCTTCGCTGCCGCTTATCTCATCGCGAACTCAGGACTCGCCGTTTCCACTTGAGAGCATCCTTCCGTCCGCGCCGAAGCTCTGATGCCCACTGACGATCTCCGAACTCGTACCGCACCTTGCGAATCCACGCTTCCTGCTCCGGGTCGTTTTCCTTCTCGTCTAGCGCGGCATCATGGCACGGTGAGCACAGCCCGATGTCATCAAGATTCGCTGTACCCACGGTCTCGCGGCACCATCCGCACGTTTGTCGCTCGGCGCATGCTTTGTTGATCAGCCGCCAGCCGAGCAGCAGGATGACGGGCAGGAATCCCGCGAGTCCCATGCCCAGAAACCACGAGCGCCAGTTGGCGGCGTTAGCAACGGTGTTTTCCGTGTAGTGCGGTATGGGGAAGAGATAAAACAAGAACAAAGCCTCCGCTCCCAGCGATCCGATGAATCCGATGAACATCAGACCGAAACCCTTAAAGTGGTTGGCTTCGAAGATTCGACCTTCCTTGTGGGCGCGATAAACATCTGGAAGAACGCCGACCATCATCAGCCAGAATGCGCTCGCTAACGGAGCCAGTGCCACATATCCCAGCGCGAGCATCGAGAAGTCGCTGTTGGGGTCAAGGGAAATGCACAAGAATGGAACGACCGAGAAGAGCAATGGCGCGGCGAGCAAGAACAGCAGAGCGAGCACGCACCGGAACAGAAACCGAATCGGCGCTGTCAAAAGGTGCAGGTCGTTGGCGATTTGGGTGTTGGCATCCATGCAGTCCTCCGAGTCCTTCTACGCGCTGACTATCTTGCGAACACCGCCATCCCGTTCGGACTGCACCGCGATCCTCGTGCTCGCAGCGGTCTCGCATAGATCGCGCAGCCGCTCCCGATAACGCACGACCAGCCCCGACACCGACTGGATTGCCTTCGCCGCCTTGCCTAGTTCCTTCTCGATCCGGTCGATCTCTGGAAACGTGCGGCGCAGTTCCTCGGCAAGAACCGCGTTCCTCTCCAGCAGGTCGAAGCCTTGCACTCGTAGCCGCTCGAATACAGGTCGCAGGACGTCTAGGTCTCTTTGAAGCCACTGGCGTGTGGTTCGGAGCAGCCAGATTCCGTCCTTCTGGCTCCAGCGCGATGCGCGGTCGGCTTGACGAAGCTGGCTCTCCTCGCGGGCGACCAGCGCAGCAACGCCGATGGAGCGCTCTCGTGCATCCCGAACGATCTTGTCGATGTCGCCCTCGGCGATTACCGATTTGTCCTTATTGTCTATGAGGATTTTCGGCTCGGTGGGTTCGCCGTTCGGAGCGCGATACGCAAGAATGAAATCTCCATTGCGCGGGAGCTTGTCACTGATCCAGACCCCAGCCCAAGTCCGCGCTTCCTCTTCGAAAGTCATTTCCTCGCGCTTGCCGATCCGGGCGACCTTCGACATCTCGCCTTCCAATAGCTGGTTCTTCTCCCGAAGCTGTCCGATCTCCCGCAATGAATCCTCAACTCGACGGGTAAGGCTGTCCTTTTCGGACAACGCTAGGCGTAGTTCGCCGTTGAGGCTTTCTCTTATCTCGGCGGTGCGCTTCGCCAGTTCTGTCTCGAAGCGCGACCATGCGTTCTGGTGCTCTCGGTCGTGCCTATTCTGGAGCAGGCGAAAAGCCTCCTCGGCGGAAAGCTGGGCAACACGGGCGAAATCCTTAACACCGAGACGGTCGAGAATCTCAGCGCGGCTGAGTTCGCCTTCGCCACAACATAGTGGACACTCCATAGTTTCGGAAGCCGATTGAGATCGCATAGTGACCAGTCCTCGCGTGATGCTATTCGAGCAAACGGGGGAGTTGAAATTCTGAGGGGAGGTTCGGGGGCTGCGGTTCTATTTCTTGCGCCTGATCAAAAGACCCGGATCGCTCGTGTTGGTCGAGACCAGATTTCCGCGCCCATCGCGTGTCGTGCCGAAGAGGTCGCTGGTGCGCCCGTTGATTTCGTCTTGCGCATCGCGCACTACGTCAGATGTGCCTCCGCTAAAACCGCTGGTGACCGAACCGATAATTCGGCGTTTGCCGTCTCTGACATATTCTTTAATGAGTGCCATCGTTTTCTCCTTCTGTGTGCCTCGGTTGAACTCGTCCGCATGACCTCACGCTTTCGCTCTGTCGAGATATTCTTGGAGCGCCTGCCGCAGGATGTCCTGATTCGTGCGCCGCTCAGTAGCCCCCAGCGTGCAAAGGCGGACGTAAGTGCTCTGGTCAACCTTGAGCGTCAAGGCGACAGGCGTCTCGTTAGCCGTTATAGCCCCTGCCGTCTCCGACCTGCGCCTTGGGGTCTTCTTCTTCAAAGTTCCGTTCCTATCTCGACAACCATTGTACACGTATTTACGTAACTGCGTACCACACCGTAGTGCGTTGGGGTGGCTCCCCCGTGCCATACGCATATACGTATCTACGTATTACAATGAAACCATGGAGGAAACCAACAGATGAAACGAGCCGCATTCTACGTCCGCGTTTCCACGGTAGAGCAGCACCCTGAGACCCAGCTAAGAGAACTCCGCGAATACGCGCAGCGTCGCGGGCTAAGCGTCCCGCAGGAGCAGGAGTACGTTGACCACGGGATCGGCGGCACGAAGGCACGCCGCCCGGCTCTCGACCGCATGCTGGAAGACGCCCGGAGGCGACGCTTTGATGTGCTAATCGTTTGGTCGTGTGACCGCCTTGCACGCTCAACGAAGCACTTCCTTCAGTGTCTCGATGAACTCGACTCGTGCGACGTCCAGTTTGTGTCCCTGCGCGAGGCGTTCGACACGTCGGGGGCGCTGGGACGAGCATTTCTCGGCATCGTCGCAGTGCTCGGCGAGATGGAACGGGCACTTCTTATAGAGCGAGTACGCAGTGGCATGGCGAGAGCACGTAGTGAAGGTCGCCAGATCGGACGCGCCCGGCTCGACGTCAACCGCCAGCAGGTCATCCAAGATCGCCGCTCAGGCATGTCGCTGACGCAGGTCGCCAATAAACACCGCATCTCGCGGGCGTCCGTTTGCCGCTTAATGAAAGAGGGAACCTCGACCTCGGACACTTCAGTTTCCGCGCTTGCTGGGAGCATGCCGGAGGAAGCCAGCGCGGCGGGCGCTGCTCAATGAATCGCGAGGAGAGCTGATGGAGGACTCTATGTTCGACGAGCAGTTCGTGACGACCGTAGAGGAGATCAAGGAAGCCCGTGAGGCGCTGGTCAAACTGGGGTTGGAGATAGCCCGGCGCGGGATGGACGCCGAGTTCAATGAGGCACAGATCGTCTATGCCAACGCAAATGCCCGTATGGAGCTTGCGCCTCCGGGCGACGACGAAGCCAACAAGGCAGCCGAGGCGGCGAACCGTCGCCTGCTTGTTCTGTTCAGGAAGGGCTGGACGAAGGACGAGGGGCTGCTGTTCTACTGCTACCAAGAGTACAAGAAGCGCCTCTGCTACCATCACTTGACGGAAGGCTAATCGTGCCCGATAAACAACAGCAGATCGAGATGATTGGCAAAGTCTTTGTCGTGACTTGTGGTATGCGGCGCTGCCTGATCTGCGATGGCGTGTTCACCCCGACACAGGCTGCGAATCATGCGACGACCTTTTGCTATCCACAGGAGACGTCATGCTGCTCTGGCGATCCCACTCATCGAGTGTCTGGAAAAACTGTATAAGCGAAGAAGTGTCAGCCTTCGCTTAGATCAACTGCGGTCGGTTTCGGTTCTTTGATCTTGATTTTGAGGTTGAACTCTTGCTGCTCAAGTTTCATAGAAACTCCTGTTCTATTCCTTTAGCCCACGAGTTGCGCTGTTCATCTAGTTGATCCCAGACTGTGTCCATATTCTTGACAGATTCAGCCGAAGCATACGTTTGCTCCAGCCCTTTAAACATTCCGAGAGGGCGCATTGGAGCAACTTGTCGGGCAATCCCAATGAACAGAATGAAATCGGTGATCGCTCGCTCCACTCGCACGAAAGCACGCTGAACCTGATCCACGTCAGATAGCTTTATACCGGAAAACGCGAGGGAACCGCGAGAGTCCGCGCTCGCGGCGTGTGCAAAGAACTTGTTGCCCAACTGTACGATTTTTTGTGCCGAACTGTTTACGAGCAAATTCTTCAACTTTTGAAAGACCTTCTCTTGGATTAGGTCTGTTCTTTGACGCGCCGTTGGTAGCACGCCAGACAAGCGGTCGAACATTTCATGCCGCACTCGTGAACCCAAGAAACTTCGCAGACCCGGTGCTTCAATTCCCCAGATTTGTACCTCCACACCTTGCGGCTGCGATTGCCATGCTTCCGAATCGTAAGGAAGCCCATCATGGCACACGTAGTTTTCACGGGTAATAAGGTGACGATGGTCGCTTATGTCATCAAGCAAACGCCGCAGTGAGAACACATCGTTGCTCTTGTCCAGCAACCTGCGAATGGCTAATACCTGAGTGGCAACATAGCCTTGATCCAAGAAATGAGCCAGCAATCCACTCTGGGCTGCGAATTCCGCCCCACCATCCGTGGTCTGGCGTGCTGAGCCGAGAACGCGATACGCCGAGTCCAAGAACATCATCGAGAAAAGCTGCTGCTGGATTGTGTTCGGTTCGCCTTTCCGCAACTCATACCACGAGAGCCACTCGTAGCGTTTGACGCGACACTGTTTGAGTGCTTCACGATCAACGACATCACACTGCTCGATTGGTGTCTTGTATCGAAATTCAGGGCTTTCCGGCTCCGAAACCTTGATAGTTTGAGAAGTCAAATGGGAGACCTCGTGCCGCAGAAGTGTTGGAACCAAACCCCTACTTTCGCTTGAGCACAAGCGGAAGTCAACGAGAGGTCGCCCGTCCCAGCCCCGCCGGAGGCGTCGGTGGAAACCCAACAGAATCAACGCTGGTCAAAAAGGGTACATTCTTCCGTGGCTGCAAATTCTTGATTCAACACGGCGAGAGGCTTCGCTTATTCTCTAGCCCACGGGTATACCTTCTGAGGCTAGGATGATGACGACTGTAGATGGTCTGCTGACCGAGACGCGGTGACGAGCAACCCGTGGAATCTTTGTCCTTCCAGCCGTCAAGCATTCTCGGTTGGTATGATCCTTTCGTGCCAACGCCAAAGCTGCTCCTCCTGATCGCAGTCTTCTTCGCCACGAGTTTGATTAGCGTGGTGACCGGGAGCACATCTCTAATCACAGTTCCCGTCATGATCCAGTTTGGGATCGAACCCCATGTGGCGGTCGCGACAAACATGCTGGCGCTAGTGTTCATGAGCATCGGTGGTTCGCTGCCATTCGCCCAGAAAGGCGTCCTCTCTCGTGATCGCTTGCCGGGTCTAATAGCCGTCACAATCATCGGCTCCGCTTTGGGTGCGTTCGTCCTGTTAGCAATCCCGAAAGGAACGTTGGAACTTGTCATTGCAATCGCGATGATCGGAGTAGCGATATTCACCCTGATTCGGCGCGATGTCGGAGCAGCGGTTCATTCTGTATCGCGAAAGAGGGAAACGATTGGCTACGCAGTGACTTTTCTCTTAGCCATCTACGGAGGTTTTTTCAGCGGAGGCTACGTCACACTCTTGACCGTTGCCTTCGTTTTGTTCTTCGGCATGACCTTCTTGCAGTCCGTAGCCACTACGAAGGTCGTTAATGTTTTTTCTTCTGCGGCGGCTGTGCTGATCTTCGCATGGCGGGGCGCTGTGGACTTCAAGCTCGGCGCAATTCTAGGAATCACCATGTTTCTTGGTGCCATGATCGGCGGGCACACTACGCTGAAGATTAACCCCGTGTGGCTTCGGCGTGTTTTCATCGCGGTCGTTATCGGACTAGCCCTGAAGATGCTTTTCAGTTTTGTGCGGTCTTAGGGCAAGAATGCACTTGACTCTGGAACCTGTTCCGGGGTTTATGCTCAAAGCCGAAGGTGAAGACCGTGCAATCGGGTGAACTGTCACGTCTCGCTGGAATAAGCTCTGACACTCTGCGGCACTACGAACGTCTAGGTGTTCTGCCAAAACCGCCCCGCACGAACGGCGGTTATCGAGACTACCCCGCAAACTCCCTTGAGCGCGTTCAATTGGTTCAGAGTGCGTTGAAGGTGGGCTTTTCACTTCCTGAGTTGGCGACCATCTTGAGAATGCGTGATCGTGGAGAGGTTCCGTGCCAACGGGTTCGAGCCATTGCGGGACACAAACTCGAAGAGGTCAAGCAACAGATCAATGACCTGTTGGTTATACGAGATCAACTTGAACGGATTCTCAAGGACTGGGATGCTCGACTGACTCGCACGGGAAACGGAAAACCAGCACGGCTGCTTGAGAGTCTGCCGCATGACGTGATTGGCAGTAACGCAAGCCGATTGACGGCGAAACACATAAGGAGAGGTCGGCTATGAAGACAAAAGCAATTCTTGTGATTCTGGTACTCGGTTCCGCGATTCAGGCTCAGCAGGCGAACACTCAAACGCCCGAACAGCAGCACTGTGCAATGATGAAACGGGGAGATGCTGGAATGGGATTCTCCCACGAAAAGACAACGCACCATTTCGTTTTGCTCAAAGATGGCGGCGTAATTCAAGTCAGCGTAAACGATCCAAAGGACGATGCAAGTCGAGACCAAATTCGCATGCACCTATCGCACATAGCGAAGATGTTTTCCGAAGGTAACTTCAACACCCCGATGTTCATCCATGACACCACACCACCCGGCGTACCAACGATGGAGAAACTTCACAGCGAAATTCGCTATCAATACGATCAGACCGACACGGGTGCCAAAATTATGATTGCAACGGCGAATCTGAAGGCATTGCAGGCGGTTCATGAGTTCCTGCGCTTCCAGATTGATGAGCACCGGACGGGAGACTCCACAGAGGTTTCAGACATCGGGAAGAAGTAGAGCTTAGCAACAGCCGCAGTGTTTTCCCCGCATGGCTTCTCGACCCTCCCAAACGATGAGAGGGAGAACGGCTAAAGCCGCAATCGGGTCTGCCCACTGTACGTGCCAGATCGCGTTGATCGCCAGTCCCGCCAAGGCAATCAGCGACAGGTAAGCACACAGCGCCGACTGCGCGGCGTCCGCCCTCAAAGCTGCGCTGCCTGTGGCTCCTGACAGCCGCCGCTTTTCTTGCGCGAGCCACGGCATGATGACGGCTGCTGCAACCAGAATGACTATTCCCAGAACTGTTGGCTTGGGTTCGATACAGCCCAGCAGGCTCACGACCGAAGTGACAGCAACGAAGGCAGCCAGCGCGAACAACAAGGCTCCCGCGACACGGGCAGCCAGCTTCTCCACGTCCTCGTGTGTAGCACTTGCACGAAACCTCCACAGCACCACGAGCGCCGAGAAAAGTTCGATGGCGCTGTCACCACCGAAGGCGAGCAGAGCCGGACTACTCGCCCGCCAAGCTGCGAAGAGGGATACCGCAGCCTCCACACTCATCCATGCGATTGTGACAGTTTGCACCCGCTGGATTCGCCGGATGGTGTCTGGAGAAGCAATTTGTAGCACCGAAGCCATTCACGACATTATGGCACCGCGCTCGGATGGTTTGTGCTCTGGGTCGCGGTTACCCGTGGCAGGTGGTTGCGGGCGGATCGACTTGGAAATCGCGCACTCACGGTCTTTAGGGATGCAGCTTCCGTTTGACCGTTGCAGTGCTTATGTTGGATATTGAGACGGAATGGACGTTGAACGCATTATTGACGACATCGAGCAGCTACAGGAAATGTTCGAAGCGCCGGACATTAGACCACTCAGCGCAAGCGACATCT
>Ga0181521_10007253_pt1 | contig 11703 bp, 6 predicted proteins | sample PEATcosm2014_Bin_32_FD_119764 | JGI IMG/M metagenome (GOLD analysis project Ga0181521, IMG submission 119764) | Peatland microbial communities from MTU Mesocosm Facility, Houghton, MI, USA - PEATcosm2014_Bin02_60_metaG | ecosystem: Environmental > Terrestrial > Soil > Wetlands > Peat | place... | reverse complement strand
CGTAGAGGCGTGTGAGCGAGGCCATCCACTCTGCCTCAGTAGGACGGGAGAGCATGTGGTTGCCCTCTTCGCTGACCGAGCCCATCAACATGGGGATGTTCTTCGAGATCTCCGGGGCGGCTTCATTGAAGGAGCGCACGGTGATGGTGCGGCCGTCCACTGTGGGGCCGAAGCCGGCGCGGGGCGGCATACCGGGAGCTGAGAATGGACCCATCCCTGGCTTTATCGGCGGGTTGATCTTGGCGACGGCGGCGTTGCCGGCCGCATTCAGCTTGGCCCAATCCATTTTCTGCAAACTGGCAATGTCATTGGGCTGGAGGCCGAGTTCGATCATCACCTGCCTGGCCAGCGCCTTGGATTGCTCCGCGCTGGGAGGATTGCCTCCGCCGCCCGACTGCACGGAAGCGCGATGAAAGAGCCCCGCCGCCGAAGGCATCCCCATGAGTGTGGTGACCTTGGAGCCGCCGCCGGATTGACCGTAGATCATCACGCAATCGGGATCGCCGCCGAAGTTGGCGATGTTGTCGTGGACCCAGCGCAGCGATGCGACCAGATCGGTCATTCCCACGTTGACGGAGTCAGCGTAGGCAGGGCCGCCGATCTCGGAGAGATCGAAGAAGCCGAGGATGTTGAGGCGGTGATTGACCGAAACCTGCACCACGTCGTGATGCCGCGCCATCTGAGCGCCTTCATGCGAGGGCAACTCATAGGAGGAGCCGAAGCTGAATCCTCCGCCGTGAAAATAGACCAACACCGGGCGCTTGCCGGTGAGCGAGGGCGTCCAGACGTTCAGTTTGAGCATATCCTCGCCCTGGTAACCGTCATCCCAATCCTGAATGAAGGACTGCTCGATCCCCGAGAAGTCATGCAGATGCTGAGGGCAGTTGGGACCATAGATCAGCGCGGGGTACTCGCCTTCCCAGGGCTTGGGAGCTTTGGCGGGCAGCCAGCGGTTTTCGCCGCCGGTGTCCTGGCCGTAGGGCACGCCCTTGAATGTGAGGACGCCGCCATCAACAAAGCCGCGCACCTTGCCATACTGTGTGCTGGCCACGGCCGTTTTTGGCGTGGCGCAGTTGCCAGGCTCCTGCTGATGCGCGGCGGTCTTGGTGTTGTCCATGGCCAGAGCTGCCGGTCCCAGAGCGGCGCTCATGCCTGCCGTTGCTCCAAAGAGTAATGCCTCACGACGATTCATGAGATGATGATTGCCAGATTTCTTCATAGGGATTCCATCTCCTCTTTGTGTTGATGAAGCCGTTACAAACAGCCGAACGTGACGAGGAGGGAGACTCTGGCATATTCTCTTAAAGATGCGCCAGTACTCCTCGCTGAGTAAACGTATTCACGTGCAGCACAATAAAACCCTCGACCTATTGCTGTCAAATTGATGCAGTGTGAAGGAGACAAAGTTATGACAAAAGGATCGGAGCGCAAAGCACATTGGGCAGGCAGTGCCGGGGCGTTAGTGGCCGTCTGCGTATTGATCGGATTTCATGCCTGCGGCAGTAAGGCGCAGGAGGCGGCTCCAGGAGGCACATTGAAGTCTGGCGGCCGCCTGAATATACACTGAACGGGAGGAAGGAAATCATGAATCGCAGATCATTCTTCATGGGTGGACTCTCCATATTCGCGCTGGCTCGCATGGCGCATGGGTTGGAAGATTCGCAGTTTTTCCAGGGAGACGTTCCGCAGGGTCCCTTCCTGCCATTTTGGGAGTCTCTAAAGTCGTACCAGTGCCCGGATTGGTTTCGGGATGCGAAGTTCGGGATATGGGCGCATTGGAGTCCCCAGTGCGTTCCAGAGCAGGGCGACTGGTACGCGCGGAATATGTACATTCAGGGTTCGGGCCAATATGAATATCACGTCAAACAGTACGGCCACCCGTCGCAATTCGGATACAAGGACATCTGCCATTTATGGAGAGCAGAGCGATGGGATCCCGAGGCGCTCATCAAGCTGTACAAGCGGGCAGGGGCTGAATACCTCGTTTCCCTGGCAACTCACCACGACAACTTTGATTGCTGGAATTCAAAACACCAGCCTTGGAACGCTGTGAATGTCGGTCCGAAGCGCGACATCGTTGGGACCTGGGCAAAGGTGGCGCGCTCAAACGGACTGCGCTTCGGTGTCAGCTACCACGGAACGCCGCATCGGGTGTGGGACGAGTTCCTCCCTGTCCGCTACAAGAGCGACACTACGGGACCGTTGGCCGGAGTACCCTACGACGGCATGCAGTCGATCGCCGATGGCAAAGGCAAGTGGTGGGAAGGACTGGACCCACAGCTGATCAACGGCAAGCCCCACAAGAAGAACACGCCATGTCCGGAGTTTGTTCAGCAGTTCATGCTTCGCGTGCAGGATGTGATCGATAGCTACAGCCCCGATATCCTCAACTTCGACGACGGAGCAAGATTCGGCTTTGACGATGGCGGGCAATACGCTCCGGACCTGAAGGTCTGGTTAGGCATTCCGGACCTTGCGCCCCAGATCATGGCTTACTACTACAACAGGAATATTCTGGCTCATGCAGGCCGTTTGGAAGGTGTGATCGATCTCAAAGAGGTTGATGAGCCGGTCTGGGGCACGCTTACTCGCGACTTCGAAATGTCGCTTGCCGATAAGCTTCAGGAAAAGCCCTGGCAGACGGAAGCATGTATAGGGGATTGGCACTATAACCGCGCGCGCTTCGAGAAACATACTTACCAGAAGGCCTCGTTCATCATTCCTTTCCTGGTTGATATTGTCAGCAAGAACGGCAATCTCCTTCTCAGCATTCCACTGCCCGGGCATGGAGAGCCTGACAGCGATGAAATTGCCTTTCTGGGTGAGCTTGCCGATTGGCAGCAGGTGAATTCCGAAGCTATCAAGGGCACCCGCCCTTGGAACGTTTATGGGGAAGGTCCATCGACTGAAGGCAAAGAGATCCCGTCTTACCAGTTATCGAGAATAAAGTTCGATCACACAGACATACGATTCACTACGAAGGACGGGACTCTATACGCCATAGCTTTGGGCTGGCCATCGGACAACCAGGTCTTGATCAAATCGCTCGCAAGCACGGCGCCGCATTACGAGCGACAGATTCGCAAGGTGGAACTGCTGGGGGCGAAGAGCGAGGTCAGGTGGAAGAGGGATCCAGATGGACTAAGGATTTGGGTTCCGCAAGATCCGCCCTGCCGTCACGCATACTGTTTCAAGATTCTGTCCACATGACGGCAACTGTGGGTCACACATATGGAGGTGCGGAATGAAACGGCGAGATTTTCTGGTGAAGAGTACCGCGGCTGTTGTTGGTTTAGCCGGCTCTGAGAAGTTGCTCCAGGCGTCTACGGCGGGCGAAGGCGGTCAGCAAGGCTCACCCCAGGTTTCCAATTCGCCATCGGCAAAGGCGAGGAACGTTTCCAGCAGCGGTTCTTCGGCTGCCCATCTTGACGGTACTCCGAAAGGCAAGTTCCCGCCAAAGCCACCGCTGTTTGCGGCATCACGCCTGTCGCCTGAAGTGAAGGTCTCGCCGATGCCGCTTGCGGATCGGCTGCGGCGTGGGATTGTGCCGCGGCAAGGTTTCTGCAGCACGCTTCCCGGCACGACGGTCAGCGCAGGGCTCACCGCCGGCAACGGAGCGATGTATATCGAGGTGATATGCGATCCGTACTCCGAGCAGATTCTCTTCCACCACGAGAGCCTTCTCGTGCCGTGGAAGAGGCCCTTTGAAGCGCCCAAGGCCGCGGAGGTATTTCCGCAGGTGCGGCAGATGGTGTTGGATGGAAAATACCAGGAGGCGATTGAACTGGCGTTCAAGGAAATGAACAAGGGTCCCATCAAGCAGAACACAGGGCCGCACCCCACGGTTCCGGCATTTCTGATGCGTCTCGATCTTCCCAAGACCGCGTCGGTCAAGGATTATTTGCGCACCGTCGATTTCGAGAGCAGCGAGGTCAAGGTGCATTGGAGCGATGAGCGAGGCGACTGGCTTCGTCAGACGTTTACTTCCCGGCCCGACGATGTTGTGGTGCAATTGCTGACCGCCCCGAATGGGCAACAGGTGAATGCCCGAATCGCAGTGCAGAAATACTCGAGGGGAAGGCGTCCGGGAGGATTGTTCGGGGGGAATATCGGCGAAAGCGACGTTAAGCAAGACTTTAACGAAGAGCGGCTCATTTACAAGTGCCGTCTGGATCCCTCCGTGGATAACAGCGGATACGCCGGTGTGGTGCGCGTGGTGCGCAACGGCGGCTCGGCTCGCATGGATGGCAATACTCTGGTCGTCGAAAACGCATCTTCCGTGATACTGCTGACCCGAATTGAGTGGTTCGCGAACTATAGCGAGGACAAGGTCGAAGCGCTGCGGCAGTCCATAGAGCAGTTGAGCACGGACTACAACGCAATTCTGGAACGGCATCGCAAGGTCCAGTCGGAAGCTATGAACCGGGTTACAGTGGACTTCGGCGGCGCCTCCCAATATGGAATGTCTTCTGAAGAACTGTTGGCTGATCAGCGGTCGAGGCAGGACTACTCGCCTGCACTCCTGGAAAAGATCTTCCAAATGGGACGCTACTGGTTCATGTACACCAGCGGCAAGTATCCCACGATGGCTGCCGAGACCAACGCCAACATCAACCTGCAGATTGCCCCCGGCGTGCAGGCCGATCTGCGCGAAGGCATGGATGCATACTTCAATTGGATGGAGAGCCTGGCCCCGGACTTCCGGGTGAACGCAAAGAATATCTTCGGGATGCGTGGCACGCATTATTCCCTCTGCCCGCAACAAAATGTCGGTGTCTCGTTCCATTACTCCTGGGCCGAATCGACCGGAGAGATCTGGCCTCATCCCTATTGGCTCTCCGCCGGAGGCTGGTGCATTCGCCCGTTCTGGGATCACTATCTGGTAACCGGCGATGTGGAGTTCCTGCGCAACCGCATTGTGCCGGCATATAAAGAGCTGGCGCTCTTTTACGAGGATTTCCTGACGGTCACCGATAAAGACGGAAATTACATCTTCGCTCCATCCTTCTCGCCGGAGAACAATCCCGCGAACACCGGCCCAGGGGCCATGATTGCGATCAATGCCACCATGGACATCACGGTTTGCCGGGAAGTTCTGACCAACCTGATCGAGGCGTGCGAACTACTGGGCGCCGACGCCGGCAGCATTCCGAAGTGGAAGGCCATGATTGACAAGCTGCCGCCGTACTTGATGGAGCCCGACGGCACCTTGAAGGAGTGGGCATGGCCGACGCTCGAAGAGCGTTACAGCCATCGGCATATCTCACATCTGTATGGGGCCTGGCCGGGGGACGAGATCGATCCGGATCGCACGCCGAAACTGGCTCTGGCCGCGATGATGGCCGACCGGAGGCGGGTGCCGGAGAGGCTGGCCGCTCACGGCCGTTGCCATCGCGCCCTGGTTGGGGCGCGGCTCAAGGACTGCTACATGGTGGACACCGAATTGCGGCAACTGATTGAGCAGGGTTATGTCGCCACGACGCTCCGCTGTTCTCACGACCCCTACGCCTGGCCCATGCCCGATGCACAGGGCGGTATTCCCACCATCATGATGGAGATGCTTCTGTATTCGCGTCCTGGCGTAATCGAAGTGCTTCCCGCGCTACCGGAGACGCTCGTCAAGGGTTCGATCAACGGAATGCTGGCGCGCACCTTTGCAAGAATCAACAAAATGACGTGGGACATGGATGCCAGAACCGTCGAGTTGAGGGTGACCTCATTCCGCAAGCAGGACGTCACGATGATCGCCCGGTACGGGATCGAAGAGATCACCGCATCAGCAGGCGTGCTGGCTGCACCGCTCAAACGGGACACAGCCAATTGCGAGCTGCGCCTGCCCGAAGGAAAGCCGGTAACCATCCGTCTAAAGCTCGGCCCTCACGAACCGTATGAATGGGTCCATCAGGCGGCTTCGGCGTAAGGACCCGCTGATCATGCCAGAGCGGAATCAGAGTAAATGTGCCCTTACAAAGAGTCTTGAAGGTGGCTTTTTCTTGAGGAAAAAGCCACTTGGCGGGCTTGCTTTCGGGGTATAGCTACTCTGATTCCGCTGTAGCCTTCGCAGGACGCACACTTCCCATGACCAATATCTTTCAACCAGAACCCACACTTCGTGTTTTTTGAAAGACGAGAATTCCTCCTGTCTGCATTGGATTTTATTAATTCATAGGATGCATTCCACTAGAATTGATCTGGCGGATATGTTGAATTGGCCGATAATCAGTATGGATTATTGCGTGGAAATTTGCGGCTGGAGCGTGCTTTGATCGGATCAGGCAAGCGATTCGGCGACCGAGCCTTGCCCGGAAAAAGAGTGAGGGGAACTCTTTTCAGGCCAACTTATGCACCGTCCAGAGTCGCGGCTCGAGCTTTCGGGCAGCCAGCTCAATGCCCACTGGAAGGGATGAGTTCTCATGCTCTCTTTCGTGGTTTGTTTCTTCTTCTGATCGCACTTCTGGCTTTTGCCGCATCGTTGCAAGCGCTCGATCCGCAAAAGCAGATCAACCAGTATGGCCACGATAGCTGGACCTCGCAGCGTGGTCTGCCGGGCGAGGCCGTCTACCAGATTCTCCAGACCAGAGACGGATATCTGTGGCTCCGGACAGGATCGGGATTGGCGCGCTTTGACGGCGTCCGTTTTGTTTCCATGGATGCGGAGATTGGCAGTGAGAGCGTCAAAGCCATCTGCAAGGGCGCGGAAGGCGATCTACTGATTCGCACGGTGAGCAGAACGCTGATTTTCAAGGACGGCCGATTCTCCAACTTTCGGCCCCCCGCTCCCCTGCCGGACGGCGCCATTCGCGTCCTCTTTGAGAGCCGGGAACATGAGCTTTTCGTGGGTTCGGACAACTCCATCTACAGGATCGAGAAAGACGGTAAGGCTACCCTTTTACGTGGCAGTACGGCATGGATCAACGCCTTTCTTGAGGACAACACGGGCAAAATATGGATTGCGGGAGCTACCAGCATCTTCCTGTATGAGAACAACACGCTTTCCGGGCCGCTGAACAAGTCTGGCCGTCCCAAGCTGATCAATGCGCTTAGCGAGGATAGCCAGCACCGCATCTGGGCAGCCACAAGAGAGGGCCTCTACGAACTCCATGCCAAGGGGCCGCTGCTGAATCCGGTGCCGCCCAAGGGACCTTCCATGCTCACCCAATCGCTTGAAGACCGGCAGGGAAACCTTTGGGCGGGCACGGAACGATCGGGGGTGGTACGCATTGCCCGCGACGGAACTCCGCCTGTCGGCTATTCTCCCGTGGGTTCCCGGGAAGGCCTGACCGACGACAACGTTCTCTCGCTCTTTGAGGACCGTGAAGGAAGCATCTGGATCGGCACCGCCAGCGGGCTGGACCGGCTGCGCGACACCAAGCTGACCACCATCACAAGCAGGGAAAGCCTTCCCACGAACCAAGAGAAGTCCGCGATTGCGGCGCGTGACGGAACAGTGGATGTCTTCAGCGATAACGGCGGATTGAGCTACATCCGCAACGGGATCGCAACGCCCTTTAAGCACAATAACCAATTACCCTCGGCCTACGGCGCCGCCATCTTCGAGAGCAGGGATGGAAGCCTGTGGATCGGCGCATACGGCGGGCTAAGCCGGATTCAGGGAGATAAGGTTACTGTTTACGATGGCGGAGGCCATTTCTCAAAAAATTTCATCTCCGCGATCTCCGAAGATGGCGAAGGATTGATCGTTACCAACTCAGAGGCTCGCGCGTTTCGATTCAAGGACGGCAAGGTATTGCCATTCACGGTGCGTGGCAAGAGCACGCCCATCACCGATTCCGGTATTTACACCTTCACCATCTATCGCGATCCGGCCGGAACGCTCTGGTTCGGCACCACCAAGGGGCTTCTCAAGCTGCCTGCGGCGGGCGGTCCCGGCGGCGGCTGGCAACTCAAGGAGGTCTTCGACGTCACCAACATCTTCGACGACGGCCGCGGCCATCTCTGGCTGGGCGGGCGCACGCCGGGGATCCTCCGCTTCTGCATCAATGATGGGCAGGTGACTCGCTATACAAAACGCGAGGGACTCTTCGATAGATTCGCGTCGCGCATCCTCGCCGGCGATGACGGCAATCTCTGGATAAGCGCCGAGGATGGGATTTACTCCGTCAGCCAAAATGATTTGAATGAGGTTGCCGAGGGCCGGAGGCAATCCGTTTCCTCCATGCGCTACGGACTCGTAGACGGCATGAAAACCACTGAGCCCTCTGATGTGGCATCGCAGCCGGGCGGTTGCCGCACTCCCGATGGCAAGCTGTGGTTCACCACTAAGAAAGGGGTTGTGGAGGTCGATCCCTTGCACATGATTCACAACGATCTCATCCCGCCGGTCGTCGTCGAATCGGTCTCTGCCGACGGCGCTGTGCAGCCCCTTGGCGGCGATCTGCAACTTGCGCCCGGCAAGAAAAACATCGAGATTCATTACACCGCGCTCAGCCTTCGCATTCCGAGGCAGGTCCGCTTTAAATACCAGCTGGAAGGATACGATAACGAATGGGTCGATGCGGGCGCCCGCCGCGTCGCTTACTACACCAATCTTCCCCCGGGGCAATATAACTTCCGCGTAATCGCCGCGAATGACGATGGCGTCTGGAATCTCCACGGCGATTCTGTCCGCTTCGTTCTGCAACCCCGCATTTACCAGACCAACTGGTTTTATTCCTCCTGCCTGCTGAGTGTGATTCTGATCGTATTTGCCGGCAACCGGCTCACCACGCGCCTGATCCGGGCGAGAGCCGCTCAGTTGGCCAGATTGGTTGAAGAAAGAACCGCCGAACTGCGCGCAAGCCAGCGCGAACTGGAGCTGCTTGCCCACTTCGACACCCTCACCGCATTGCCCAACCGCCGCCTTTTCACACATGAATTTGACAGAATGTGCGCCCGTGAAAAGGGGGATGAATTCACCCTGCTGCTGATCGATGTGGATGATTTCAAGGCCATCAATGACAACTATGGCCACGACGCCGGAGACGCCTTCCTGGTCGAGGCATCGAACCGCCTCCAATCCGCCGTCCGTTCGACGGATCGAGTGGCGCGGCTGGGTGGCGATGAATTCTCGATCCTCCTCATCGGCAGCCATGACGAGGAGTGGCTGCATAAAATATGCGACCGTATCGTGGACAGTTTTTCCACTCCGGTATCGTTCAATGATGTAACTATCCAGACCACGGTTAGCATGGGGGTTGCGTCGTTTCCCAAGGACGGCGATACCCAAGAGATACTTTACAAGAGCGCCGACATTGCCTTGTATGAGGCCAAGCGCCTGGGCCGGAACAACTGGCAGAGGTACCGCCCGGAATTGCAGCGAGAAATATAACCATCTCGACCCTGCTTGTGTCTTTACTCGAATATGATCTTGTATTATTCCTCGGCTCGAGCCTTACACTCCTGACACCAGTGAACTCATTGACCTTGATTGTTCGGCCAGCCGATTGAATACTGGCGAGCCGCCAAAGACCATCCCGCCCAATCTGCCATTGCCAAGGAGGAGAGAACAGCCGATGGCCAGAGGCTTACCGTGCCAGGTTACCTCCAGGCATACTCTCCTGTTTGCCGCGCGCTCGGCGCAATTGCACCGTCATGCATATGGAACATCGCCAGGGGTAATAACCAAATAGTGGAGCCAGCTTCGTTTGCAGGTAGCCTTCTCGCCTGACCCGGCGCATTCTATCGCATTTGCACTTTTTACATTCCACGAGATTTACTCCGTACGGCGCAGGCAAGGACGGAACTCACAATCACATGATCGTTCATAAAACCCAATTGTTAGAATATTCTCATAAAACACCCATAGATAAGAATATTCTCGCTCTCGGAAATCAAAAAGTAACCTACCCCTGTGAGACTGGCAATAGAATCCGCGGCTGCTGCACGCCAGTTCGCCACCATCGCTCAAGTCACACATACTATGCGTGAAGCAGGCTCTCGCTCCAAGCGGATACAGTAGGAATAGTTATGTACACACCCGTATTCAACCAGGTCGCCAACCGCGCTGCTCTGATCGAGGCCATGCGGGCCTACTCGTTCGCCATTCTCTTCGGCCCGCAATCAGGACCGGAGAGTGCTGCTCCGCTGACGGCCACGCACCTGCCTCTGGTAGTGAAAGATGAAGGCCCCCACGGCCTACTAGAAGGGCACTTTGCCCGCGCCAATCGCCACTGGCAGGCTCTGGCCGGACGTGAAACACTCGTGGTTTTCTCCGGGCCGCACAGCTACGTCTCGCCCACCCTCTATGTTGATCCTCTTTCTGTTCCCACCTGGAACTACATCGCCATACACGCTTATGGGACCCTTGAATTGGTTGAAGACGAGGCAGGCAAGGACAGGCTTCTCGCCGATCTCATCTACGTTCATGAACCGGCCTTCGCGGAAAAATGGCGCGCCATGCCGGATGAATTCCGCCGGTCGATGCTGGCGGGGATCGTAGGCTTCCGCATACCCATTACACGCATCGAAGGCAAATTCAAACTTAGCCAGAACCGAGAGCCGGCCGAACGCAGCGCCGTACTGGTCGCTCACGCCGCCGGCACTCCCGATCAACAAGCGCTCGCCGCGTGGATGAAGCGGATGGGTGGCTGAAGGAAGCCCGCGCAATAGCCGTTTCCGCAGACACCCGGCTTTTGCTATACTTGTTGAGTTCACCACTGTGCGGAGGTGGCGAAATTGGCAGACGCACCAGCTTGAGGTGCTGGCGCCCGTTGGGCATAGGGGTTCAAGTCCCCTCTTCCGCACCAAATTTCTCTCGTTCGGGCCTGCCGGACTGATCTGGAAAGCAGCTTTCAAAATGAATTTCCTTCTCATTTTCGTCATTGTCGTGCATGTTATCGTGAGCTTTTTTCTGATTGGCGTGGTTCTGTTGCAGCAGGGCCGCTCGGCCGACCTGGCAGGCGCCTTCGGTGGCCAGGGCTCACAGACCGCCTTCGGCCCCCGCGCCGCAGCCAACGTACTCACCCGGCTCACCACCTGGTCGGCGATCATTTTTATGTGCACTTCAATCTCCCTGACCATCCTCTATCAACGCTCCACAACAGGCTCTAAGTCCGTGCTGGATAAAGCCTCCCAATCAGCACCCGCCAAGTCTGGCAAGTAGGCAGCATACCTTTTATTTCCAATCAGATACCCAACAGCGGCAGGCTGCATGGCCTGCCGTTTTTGCATCTACGTCTATCCCGCAATAATTTTCTCGTCGATTGATCTTGACAAATATATCTATAAGATATATCTTACAGCTATATGAAGAACAGCCGTACAGCCTATGTCATCCTCGGAATGCTCTCCGTCCAGCCGAATCTATCCGGCTCCGGCTACGAGATTCACAAGGCCATCGAAGAGAACTTCGGCACCTTCTGGGGCGAAAGCTACGGGCAAATCTACCCCTCTCTGAAGCGGCTGGCCGCCGAAGGCCTGATCGAGGCATGTAAACCGGTCTCGGCGCCCAAAAAGCGCCGGCAGGAGTACGCGCTGACCGATGCAGGTCGCGTCTGCCTCCGAGAGTGGCTTTCCCTGCCTTTCCAGAACGATCCGCCGCGCAATGAATTTCTGCTCAAGCTGTTTTTTTGCGGCGAGGCAGCGCCGGGGACCGCTCTCAAGCACGTCCGCGAGCTACAGGAACGAAACCGGCGCACGCTCACCACCTTGGAAGGAATCGAGAGCATGGCGCTAGAGATTCAATCGCAAAACCCCAACAAACCG
>Ga0181521_10007250_pt1 | contig 11705 bp, 10 predicted proteins | sample PEATcosm2014_Bin_32_FD_119764 | JGI IMG/M metagenome (GOLD analysis project Ga0181521, IMG submission 119764) | Peatland microbial communities from MTU Mesocosm Facility, Houghton, MI, USA - PEATcosm2014_Bin02_60_metaG | ecosystem: Environmental > Terrestrial > Soil > Wetlands > Peat | place... | reverse complement strand
CCAATCACGGCCAGATCGTACTTGATGCCGGCCACTTCAGATCTGCACCAGCAGAGTTGCCGGATTTTCCAGAAAGCGCTTGAGTTCCTGCAGGAATCGCCCGGCCACGACGCCGTCGACGATGCGATGGTCGCACGACAGCGTGACCATCATGGTCTTGCCCACCGCGAGCTTGCCGTCGCGCACCACTGGCCGATCCTTGATCGCGCTGACCGCCAGAATCGCCGCCTGCGGTGGATTGATCACGGCGGCGAAATGCTCGATCCCGAGCATCCCCATGTTCGAGATGGTGAAGGTCGCGCCCGACAGCTCGTCGGTGGTGAATCCGCCGTGCGCCGCCTTGCCCACCAACAGGTGGCTTTTGCGCGCGATCTCGGGCAGCGAGAGCCGCCCGCAATCCTTGATCACCGGCACGATCAATCCGTCCTCGACCGCGACCGCGACCCCGATATTGATTTGCGGGCGAATCGTGATGCCGTCGTTCTCGTAGCTCGAGTTGATGCGCGGATAGCGGCCGAGCGCAAGCGCGGTTCCCTTCACGATGATGTCGTTGTAAGTGACGTCCTGATCGAAGAGTTCCGACTGCTCGAGCGAGCTCTTGAGCTTGACGGCTTCTTCCATGTCGATCTCGACCGTGACGTAGAAGTGCGGGATCTCGCGCTTGGAGGCCGCCATCCGGTTCGCGATCGTCTTGCGCATCCGGGAAAGTTCCTCGTGCGAGCCGGGCGCGCCCTTGTCGGGCGAGACCAGCCGCCGCACGCGAAACATCTGCTGCTCTCGCACGTAGCTGTCGAGGTCGCGCTTGGTGATGCGCCCGTCGGGCCCGGTGCCGCGGACCTGCGCGAGATCGATGCCGGATTCCTCGGCCGCGCGGCGCGCGAGCGGCGAGGCCTTGAGCTTCGGCTCGTCGGCGCGCGGCGCCGGCTCGGCCTGCGATTTCACCGCGGCAAGCCGCGGCGGCCGTGCCATCGCGGTCGCCCCGGCGGCGAGATTAGCGCCCATCGCGGGATGGAACTCCGGACCCTCCGGCGCGGGCGTGTCTTCAGATTCGGCTTCGGCCTCTGTCCTCGAACCGTCACCCGTGGGCTGCGCTTTAGAGGCGGGCTTCTCGCGCGGCGCCTGCGCCGCCTCGCTCGCGCCTTTCATCACGGCGATCACCGCTCCGACCGGCGCGCTCTCGCCCTCCTTGAGCTTGATCTCGCCGAGCACGCCGTCCTCGAATGCTTCGAGCACCATGTCGGCCTTGTCGGTCTCGACGTCCGCAAGCGCCTCACCGCGCGCAACCGCGTCGCCGGGACGCTTGAGCCATCGGATGATCTTGCCCTCCTCCATGGTGTCGGAGAGCTTGGGCATCGTAATCTCGTTGCTCGCCATCTCGTTGCTCGGGTTGCCTTCCCCTAATATCTTGCACGGATAGAGTGACGACTCACAAGACGCGCGAGCCACAAGTCAGGTCGATCGCAAACTACGCGAGTCAGCGGCGGCGCAAGGAGACCAAAGTCATATGGAAATCCCCGAACGCGATTGGCTCACGATTGGCTTCCTCTTCATGGCGCTCGGGTTTCTCGGAACGATGCCGCCGATTGGCGATTCGTGGCTGGGGATACTTGCGCGATGGGTCTTCAACCTCTTGATCGCCGCGCATATCGGCGAGGCCTTCTACAGCACGACCTTGACGCAGCGCGCCGGGCTCGATCGCAATTCGTGGTTCTGGCGCACGCTGTTTCTGGGCTACTTCTCGATTCGGAAGCTGCAGTCGCTCCCCAGTCCGCCCAGCCCGCAGCCATAACGCAGGGCTCGCGCAGTCGGAAAGGCGCCTAGGCCAACTGCTCGGCGGCCTTGACGATTTCGGCTACGCTCGGCAGCGCCGCCTTTTCCAGATGCTTGTTGTACGGCATCGGGACGTCGCGCGTGGCGATACGCACGACCGGCGCGTCGAGATGATCGAACGCGGCTTCGTAGAGCTGCGCCGCGATTTCAGCGCCCGCCCCGCCGGTGCGCCATCCTTCGTAAACCACGATCGCCCGGCCGGTCTTTTTCACCGACTCGACCACGGTCTTCAGGTCGAGCGGATTGAGCGTGCGAAGATCGATCACTTCCGCATCGATCTCTTCATTCTCGAGTGCCGTCGCCGCGTCGAGCGCGTCGTACACGCACTTCGAGTAAGAAACGATCGTCACGTCCTTGCCCTCGCGGATCACGTTGGCGACTCCGAACGGAACCAGATGCTCGCCCTCCGGCACTTCGCCCTTAACTCCGTAGAGCGATTCGTGCTCGAGGAAAATCACCGGGTCTTCCTGGCGGATCGCGGTCTTGAGCAGCCCCTTGGCGTCGGCGGGCGTAGCCGGGATGACGACGCGCAGCCCCGGTGAATGGAGAAAGTAGGCTTCCAGGCTCTGGCTGTGCTGGGCGCCGAGCTGATGGCCGCCGCCCTGCGGAGCGCGGATAACGATCGGGACTTTGGCTTGCCCGCCGAACATGTAGTGGATCTTGGAGGCGTGATTGACGATTTGATCCATCGCGAGCAGGCCGAAGTTGATCGTCATCAACTCGACGATCGGCTTGAGTCCGCCCATCGCGGCGCCGACTCCCGCGCCGGTGATCGTCAGCTCGGAGATCGGCGTGTCGCGCACGCGCTTCTCGCCGTAGACGGCGAGCAGGCCGTCGGTCACCTTGAAGGCGCCGCCGAAGTATCCGACCTCTTCGCCCATGATGAAGACGCGCGGGTCGCGCTCGAGCTCCTCGCGCAACGCCTGGTTGAGAGCTTCGCGGTATTGGATCTGGGGCATCGACGACTAAGCGGCGAAATCACTCGTCCACATACACATCCTTCATCAGCGTATCGAGCGCGGGTTCGGGACTTTCGTCGGCGAATTTGACCGCATCATCGATCACCGCGCCGATCTCCTGCTCGATCTCTTCCAGGCGCGTCTCGTTCACGCGATGCTCGGTGATGATCTTGCTGCGAAACCTTTTGATCGGGTCGCGTTCCTGCCAGATTCGTTCCTCGCGCTTGGAGCGATACTCCGCCGGGTCGGACATCGAATGGCCGCGAAAGCGGTAGGTGACGGCTTCGATCAGCGAGGGTCCGTCGCCTTCGCGGGCGCGCGCCACCGCCTCGGTGACTGCGGTGTAGACCTCGAGCACGTCCATCCCGTCGACGCGCACGCCGGGCATCTTGTAGGGCTCGGCGAAGCGGTAGAGCTCCTCCTGGCAGATCGCGTTCTGGACCATCGTGCCCATCCCGTAAAAGTTGTTCTCGCAGACGAAGATCACGGGCAGGCTCCAGAGCGAGGCCATGTTGAGACTTTCGTGAAAGGCGCCCTGCGGCAGCGCGCCGTCACCGAAAAAGCAACAGACCACTTCGGGCTCTTCCTTATAGGCGATCGAAAGCCCGAGTCCGGTCGCGAGCGGCAATCCGCCGCCGACGATCGCATAGCCGCCCATGAAGCGCAGATTCGGATCGAACAGATGCATCGAGCCGCCGCGGCCATGCGAAATGCCGGTGGCCTTGCCGAACAGCTCCGCCATCACGGCGCGTGGCGAGGCGCCCTTGGTAAGGCAGTGGCCGTGCTCGCGATAGGTCGAGACGACGTAGTCCTTGCTGGAGAGCGAATAGATCGCGCCGACCGCGACCGCCTCCTCGCCGGCGTACAGATGGCAGAAGCCGGTGATCTTGCCGCGGCTATACATCTCCGCGACTTTTTCTTCAAAACGGCGGATCAGGACCATCCGCCGGTAAAGCTCGATCAGTTCGGTCTCGCCCAGGGTGACAAGGGCCCGCTCCGCGGCATGCCGATCACGTTCCAGCGCCATCCCTCACCTTCCCTGAAGGACCAGGCCCCGATACGAAACCCACCCCATCAATTCATCATAAGCCAAGCCCCAGAGCCGGTAAATCGCAGACGGGTAAATCGCGCGCCCGAGCCGTCGCGCCTTGGCTACACGGCGAGCTTGAGTTGCGCCGACGCAGCTACGGGTGCGAAGGAGCGCCGATGGATCGGCGAGGGGCCGAGCCGTTCCAGCGCCGCGAAGTGCTCGGCGGTGCAGTAGCCCTTGTGGGCGCCGAAGCCGTATTCGGGGAAGCGCTCGTGATAGTGGAGCATCATTCGGTCGCGCACGACTTTGGCGATGATCGAGGCCGCGGCGATGCAGAAGCTTTTGCGATCGCCGCCGACGATCGCGGTCTGCGGAAGCATAAGCTCGGGGTTGCGCCGCCCGTCGACCAGCACGTGACCCGGCGCGTGCGCGAGCGCCAGCACCGCGCGCGCGCACGCCGTCACGCTGGCCCAATAGATGTTGAGCCGATCGATCTCGCCGACGTCGGCCATCCCGAGGCCGACCCCGAGCGCGCGCTCCAGAATGATCGGGTAGAGCGCTTCGCGCTTCTCGACCGAGAGCTGCTTGGAATCGTGAACGCCCTTGATAAACGTCTCCGGCGCGAAGACCACGGCCGCCGCGACCACCGGGCCGGCCATCGGGCCCACGCCGGCTTCGTCCACGCCGGCCACCGCCTCGATTCCCGCCTTCCAGAGCTTGCGTTCGTAACGCATGTCAGGATGTCGGGACACTTCACCCTCCTCCACCCGTCCGGATTCCGCTCTCGAACGATTATGCGAGCGCGTGCGCGTGACGTCAAAGGTTATGGAGCGTTGCGTGTGGACGGTCTTGTGAAGAGGACCGGCACGGAGGCCGGCGCTACTTCAGAGAAGATGGGAGCCGTGAAGAACCGTGGCGCGTCGATCAGGCCAGGCGCTTCAGCCGGGCGCGGCGGAGCGTCTCGGCGACCTCGTCGGGATTCACGACGTCTTCGAGCCTGATCATGAAATCGGCGCTCGCGGCTGACGCGACCAGCACGTTGCCGAGACCCAGCATCCGCTGGATAAGGCGCCGGTTCACCTCGACCGATCGGATGTCCGCCAATTCGACCTCCCGCCGGCGCCGGAACAGGATGCCGCGATATTCGATCAACCGTTCCGACGTGATGCTCCAGCTCGTGCTGCGGCGCCTGAAAATCGCGATCAGCGCGACCACGAAGCTCAGCCCGAGCGCGAGCGCGGCGGGCGCGAGGCTCTGCCGCAATTTCGTCACCAGCCCGATGCTCGCGGCGAAGAGCAGCGCCGCGAGAATGAAGTTTGCGATGAAGCGCCACCATGACGGGAAGATCCTGACCAGCGAATATTCGCGCCGGTCGGCCGGCTTCGGCGCGTAAACCCTCGTGCCGCATCGCGAGCAAAAGGCCGCGTCGCCGTCGAGATTCGAGCCGCATTGCGGGCATCTCATTGCGAACGTCTCATCGCCCGGAATTATGGGAACCCCCACTGCCCCGCGTCAATCAGTTGACGGCGAGGACTTCTGCTCCGAAGTGCGAAGATCGTGGTCGGAGATTCTTCGCTCCGCTCAGAATGACGTTGAAGGAGGCTCTCTGGAATCTACGACCACACCAGTGACGTCATTCTGAGCGAAGCGAAGAATCCCATGCCACCCGCTTCGGGAGGCAGTGCCGCCTTTCGGAACGGCGCGCTCACAGCCGCCGGATTGGCTGTGCGCGGCGCGCCGTGGTAATCAGCACACATGAAGTTCGGATTATTCGGCATAAACTTCGGCGCGTGTGCCGCGCCCGCGGCCGCCGCGAACGTTGCGCGCGCAGCGGAGTCGGCCGGCTTCGAGAGTCTGTGGACGGGCGAGCACGTCGTCCTGCCCGATCCGCAGGCGCCGCCTTCGCCGGCGCCGCCGCTGACCCCGATGCTCGATCCGGCGGTCGCGCTCGCCTTCATTGCGGCGCACACCAAATCGATCCGGCTCGGCACCGGGATCATCATCCTGCCGCAGCGCAATCCGGTGGTGCTGGCCAAGGAGTTGGCGTCGCTCGACGTGCTGTCGGGCGGGCGGCTGATCTTCGGAATCGGCATCGGCTATCTGAAGCCCGAGTTCGACGCGATTGGCGCGCCCTTCGATCACAAGGGACCGCGCAGCGAGGAATTTCTCGCCGCGATCTTGGCGCTGTGGACGATGGAGAAGCCGGCCTATAGCGGACGCTTCGTAAAGTTCGGCGGCGTCAACGCGATGCCGCGTCCGGCGCAGAAGCCCCATCCCGAGATCGTCTTCGGCGGCCGCACACCCGACGCGTACAGCCGCGCCGCCCGGCTGGCCAAGGGCTGGTACGGGTTCGCGCTCGATTTGGATGCGACCGCGAAGTCTATCGAGGGCGTGCGCGCCGCGTGTGCCAAGGCGGGGCGCCGATTCGAGGAGCTCGAAATCAGCGTCACGCCGCGCGGCCCGGTCGATCGCGACACGGCCCGGCGCTTCGCCGATCTCGGCGTGCATCGGCTGATTCTGCTGCCCCGTCCCGGCGACGAAGCGGCGCTGATCGAATTCATCCGGGAAGTTGGGCGCGACCTGATCGGCCAAGTCTGATCGGCAACGTCTGATCGCCGGGGGGGGGTCGCCGCGAGCGGAGCGGCTTCACTTGCCGTGGCAGCGTTTGTACTTCTTGCCGGAGCCGCAAGGACACGGATCGTTGCGGCCGACTTTCTCGCCCTCGCGCTTGACGGGCGCGGCCGCCGCGCCTTCGGTCTGGCCGCCGTGGCTCATCACGACCTGCGCCGGGCGCTGCTGCGCTTCCATCTGCTGCACGTCCTGCTGGCGCGTGACCTGGACCGCGAAGACTTTCTCGACCACGTCCTGCTGCATCGTGGACATCAGAGCCCCGAACATCGTGAACCCTTCCTTCTGATACTCGGTGAGCGGGTTCACCTGTGCATAGCCGCGCAGGCCGATTCCCTCCTTGAGATGGTCCATCGCGAGCAGATGATCTTTCCAGAGCGAGTCGAGGGTCTGCAGCGAAACGATCTTCTCGATTTGGCGCATCACGGGAAGTGTGAATTCCGCCTCGCGCTCGTCGTAGAGCTTGCGCACGCGCTCCATCGCGATTTCGGTGAAAGCGCCGGGATTGTCGGGCGCCGATCCGTTCTGGTTGAACTCGAAGCGGAACTTGAACTGCTTGTAGAAGGCGTCTTCGATCGCCTTCCAGTCCCATTGCGCGGGATCGACCTCGGGGTCGCAGTGCGCCTCGACGATGCCCTCGATCACTTCCTCGCTCATTTCGAGGATGTCGTCCTTGAGCGGCGTGTCGCCGAGCAGCTCGCGGCGGCGATGGTACACGACCTCGCGCTGCTTGTTCATCACGTCGTCGTACTCGAGCAGATGCTTGCGCATGTCGAAGTTGTGCGACTCGACCTTCTTCTGCGCGTTCTCGATCGCGCGGCTGATCCATCGATGCTCGATCGGCACGTTGTCTTCCATCCCGATGCGGCCCATCAGGTTCTTGAGCCGGTCGGCGCCGAAAATCCTGAGCAAGTCGTCTTCGAGCGAGAGAAAAAAGCGCGAGCTGCCGGGATCGCCCTGCCGTCCCGAACGGCCGCGGAGCTGATTGTCGATCCGGCGCGACTCGTGCCGCTCGGTGCCGAGGATGTGCAGGCCGCCGGCCGCGAGCACCAGCTCGCGCTCCGACGCGCGCTGGGCGGCGAACTTCTTCAGCGCGGTCTGATAGCCGGGATCCATCGGGTCCTTGGTGCCCGATTCGGCGGCGGCCATCGACTCGGCGTTGCCGCCCAGCACGATATCGGTGCCGCGGCCCGCCATATTGGTGGAAATCGTGACTGCCTTGTGGCGTCCGGCCTGCGCGACAATTTCGGCCTCGCGCTCGTGGTTCTTGGCGTTCAGAACATGATGGGGAATGCCGGTCTTGCGCAGCAGGGTCGCGACCCGCTCGGACTTTTCGATCGAAACCGTGCCGACCAGCACCGGCTGTCCGCGCTCGTGGCAGTCCTTGATCTCCTCGATCACGGCGTCGAACTTCTCGCCCTCGGTCTTGAACACCACGTCGTGATTGTCGACCCGGATCATCGGCTGGTTGGTCGGGATCACGGCGACTTGCAGGTTGTAGATCTGCTGGAACTCGACCGCCTCGGTGTCGGCGGTGCCGGTCATCCCGGCCAGCTTCTTGTACATGCGGAAGTAGTTCTGGAAGGTGATCGTGGCCAGGGTCTGGTTCTCGGACTCGATCTTGACGTTCTCCTTGGCCTCGATCGCCTGATGGAGCCCGTCGCTCCATCGGCGGCCCGGCATCAGGCGGCCCGTGAACTCGTCCACGATCACCACCTCGCCGTCCTTGATCACGTACTCGACATCGCGCTTGTAGAGAGTGTGGGCTCTTAGCGCCTGGTTGACGTGATGGAGCATCAGGATGTTGCGCGGGTCGTAGAGGTTGTCGATGCCGAGCAGGCGCTCGGACTTGGTTACGCCTTCCTCGGTCAGCGCGACGCTTTTGAGCTTTTCGTCGACGGTGAAGTCGTCTTCATTGCGCAGGCGCGGCACGATGCGATCGACCACGTAGTAGGTATCGGTGGATTCCTCGGAGGCGCCCGAGATGATCAGCGGCGTGCGCGCCTCGTCGATCAGAATCGAGTCGACTTCGTCCACGATCGCGAAGTTGTGCTCGCGCTGAACGTAGTCGTTCAGGTTGAACTTCATGTTGTCGCGCAGGTAGTCGAAGCCGAACTCGTTGTTCTGGCCGTAGGTGATGTCGGAATTGTAGGCGGTCTTGCGCTGCTGGTCGGTCAGGCCGTGCACGACCACGCCGACGCTCAGGCCCAGGAACTTGTAGATCAGCCCCATCCATTCGGAGTCGCGCCGGGCCAGGTAATCGTTGACCGTCACGACATGAACGCCGCGCCCGCTGAGCGAGTTGAGCACCGCGGGCAGCGTGGCGACCAGCGTCTTGCCCTCGCCGGTCTTCATCTCGGCGATGCGGCCGTGATGCAATACCATCCCGCCGATTAGCTGCACGTCGAAATGGCGCTGGCCGAGCGAGCGCCGGGCGGCCTCGCGCACCACCGCGAAGACCTCGGGCAGGAACTCTTCCATCAGGCTCTCGCGTTCCTCGCGATCCTCGATCGCGCTGATGGCGGCTTTCCACTCGGCGATTTTGGCCCGCAGCTCGTCGTCGCTCTTCTGCTGGATCTCCGGCTCGAGCTCGTTGATCCGCGCGACGTCGGGCCCCATGCGTTTGATCTCGCGGTCGTTTTTGGAACCGAAGATCTTGCGTGCGATTAATGAAACGGCTGATCCCATATGCTCCGGACGAATCGCGGGCCGGGTTTTCGGCGTTGCCCCGGACCGAAGTAATCTTATCTCAGATTAGTTTTATCTCAGAAAGGCGCGCTTTTCAGCGTTCGATCCTCACCGCCGATTCGACCTGCGGGCCGAGAAAACGGCGGCCGACGCGGACGAAGCGGTCCGGCGCCTCGGTTACGAAAAAGCTCTGCGTGCCGCGGCCGGACTTGCGCCGCATCCCGAGCGCGGTCAGGCGCTCGCGCACGGCCTCGGCGGTGGTGGTTGCGGAATCGACGATTCGCACGCCCGCGCCGAGCACGCGCTGGATCACATCTTTCAGAAGCGGGTAATGCGTGCATCCGAGCAGCAGCGTGTCGATCCCGCTGCTCTTGAGGCTGCCCAGGTAGTGCGCGACGATCTGCGCGGCGATCTCGTTGTCGAGGTATCCTTCCTCGACCAGCGGCACCAGCAGCGGACAGGCGCGGGTGTAGATTTCGGCGCGCGGGCGCAAGCGTCTGATCGTCGCGGTATAGGCGCCCGAGGCGATCGTCGCCTCGGTGCCGATTACGCCGATCTTGCCGGAGCGCGAGAGCCTGGCCGCCGCGCGCGCGCCGGGCTCGATCACGCCGACCACCGGCACGCTGGTCTGGCGCGCGATTTCATCCAGCGCGACCGCGCTGGCGGTGTTGCACGCGACCACCAGCATCTTGATTCCCTTGGCCAGCAGGAACTCGGTGTTCTCGCGCGAGTAGCGGACGATCACTTCGGGCGACTTGGTGCCGTAGGGCAGCCGGGCGGTGTCGCCCAGGTAGATGAAGTCCTCAGCCGGCATCAGCTCGACCAGCGCCTTGAGCACGGTCAAGCCACCGATACCCGAATCGAACACGCCGATCGCGCGATCGGCCATCGCAGCGCCGGCGCGCGAGCCTGTCGCGCGCGGCCCACGATGATTCGAAGAGACGGAAGCTGCCTTCATTTGAGACACATCAAACACCCAAGCATAGACGATAGGTGAACGAGGGGGTAGGCGGCGCTCGCCGACGAATCTACGCGGCGCGACTCTCTTCTGCGCCGGTTCTCCCGCAGCGGGAGAAACGGCAAGCGTCGCGCGCGCTCAGCGTGATTCTGATCTGCCGCAGCAGGAAAAATTCGCTTGCCTGTGACTACGAACTAGTCTAAAACTAGTTTATGGCTAGCCTTCCAGGCAGTGTCGGATTGTTCGACGCGAAGACCCATCTATCGTCCCTCGTGGAGCGGGTGCAGCGCGGCGAGGAAGTCATCATCACCCGTCATGGAACGCCGGTAGCACGCCTGGTTCCTGTGGACGCCCGGCAAAGCGATCCCCGGGCTGCAATTGAAAGAATTCGCGAGTTGCGCAGAGGCGTGAAGCTCAAGGGCATTACCCTGCGCGAGCTAATCGAAGAAGGACGACGGCGTTGAGTCGATTCGTACTGGACGCCTCAGTGGCGCTTTGCTGGTGCTTTGAAGGGCAGTCGACGGAATACACGGAAGCGCTGGCTGAGCGACTCGCGCGCGGCGACGAAGCGCGGGTTCCCGGGATATGGCCCCTTGAGGTGGTGAACAGTCTGATGGCCGCGGAGCGGCGAAAGATGCTCAAGCCCGCGCAGACCGACGGGTTCCTCGAGCAAATGAATCGGTTGAGGATTCACCTGGCTCCTGCAGAGATCGAGCGGTCGTTCGCCAGCGTGCTCGCGGTCGCGCGCCAGTATCGTCTCTCCGCGTATGACGCGGCATACCTTGAGCTTGCGATTCGCGAGGGATTGCCGCTCGCGACGATGGATGGACAGTTGCGAGCCGCGGCGGGAATAGCGGGGGTGAAACTCGGACCGGCCGAAATCGATCGATAGAGAGAGTCAGCCGCCGGGCGAGGCGATCGCCGACGAACGCACTTTGTTTGTGCGCGGCAAATCCGTTACGATGCGCGCGAGTTTTGCGGCTGCGCAGTTCCTCGCGATGGTAACGATTCTAGGCGGACTCCTGCTCCTGTCGGTCGGCGCCGGATTTGTCGGCTCGATCTCGGGCCTCGGCGGCGGCGTGTTCATCGTGCCGGCGCTGGTGGTGGTCTCCCATCTGCCGATCCAGGTGGCGATCGCGGCGAGCCTGATCTCGGTGGTCGCGACCAGCGCGGGCGCCAGCGTCGCTTTCGTGCGCGACGGATGGACCAATCTGCGGGTCGCGATGGTGCTGGAGTGCGCGACCGTCACCGGCGCGATCGGCGGTGCCTACTGCGCGGGAATCGTTCCGGCGCGCGTGCTCGAGTCGCTGTTCGCCGCGATCATGCTGCAATCGGCGTACTTTTCGCTGCACAAGCCGGGCGACGATATCGTGCCGAATAGCGACGCGCTCGCCGCGCGGCTGCGGCTCGCCGGCGACTTGCCGGGTGACGGCGTGCAGCCGGTTATCCCGTACGGCGTGGTCAACGTTCCGGGCGGAGCGGCAATGATGCTGGTCGCCGGCCTGATGTCGGGACTGCTCGGAATCGGATCGGGCGCGCTCAAGGTGATGGCGATGGACTACATCATGCACCTGCCGCTCAAGGTTTCCAGCGCGACCAGCAATTTCATGAT
>Ga0181521_10007245_pt1 | contig 11708 bp, 8 predicted proteins | sample PEATcosm2014_Bin_32_FD_119764 | JGI IMG/M metagenome (GOLD analysis project Ga0181521, IMG submission 119764) | Peatland microbial communities from MTU Mesocosm Facility, Houghton, MI, USA - PEATcosm2014_Bin02_60_metaG | ecosystem: Environmental > Terrestrial > Soil > Wetlands > Peat | place... | reverse complement strand
GCCTGCGGCGCGGCAATGTGCTGTTGTCCTTGATCGTGCTGCCGCTGGCCATGCCGTTGTTGATCTTCGGCGCCGGTGCGACCGATCGAGCGATTTCAGGGGTGAGCGCGGCGGGGGCCCTGTATTTTCTGGCGTCGTTATGCGTGTTCACGTGTACTCTGGCGCCCTTTGCGGCGACCGCCGCGTTGCGTATTTCGCTGGATTGATCCGATGGGCACGAGCCTTAGGATCGAGGATGGATAATGTGGACTTGGTTTTATAGACTCGCATCGCCGCCCCATGTGTACCGCGTCGCCGCGACGCTGATGCCCTGGTTTCTGGCCGCCGCTGCGCTCGCCATCGGCTACGGCGTGATCGGCGGGCTGGTGTTTGCACCTCCGGATTACCAGCAGGGCGACGCGTTTAGAATCATTTATGTGCATGCCCCGAGCGGGTGGATGTCCATGTTCGCCTACACCACCATGGCGGTTGCGGGCGCGATTGGACTGATCTGGCGCATCAAGATGGGACACGCCGTGGCGGCCGCGACGGCCCCGATCGGCGCCTCTTTTACATTGCTGGCACTGGTCACCGGTTCGCTGTGGGGACGGCCGATGTGGGGCACTTACTGGGCCTGGGACCCTCGTTTGACCTCGGAACTGATCTTGTTGTTTCTATACGTCGGGGTGATGTCTCTGCGGCCGGCATTCGAGGATCCCGCGAAGGGCGACCGCGCGGCGGCGTTGCTGTCCATCGTGGGCGTGGTGAACGTGCCGATCATTCACTATTCGGTGCTGTGGTGGAACTCACTGCATCAGGGGGCCACGGTTGCTAAGCTGGGTAAACCGTCGATGCCGGGCAGTATGCTGTGGCCGTTGCTGTCCATGTTCCTGGGATTCACGTGTTTTTATGGAGCGGTGCTGTGTATGCGGCTACGCGGCGAAGTGCTCAATCGAGAGAGGCAGGCGACCTGGGTGCGGGAGGCGATAAAATCTTGAGCGGCGGGGCTTTTTGGTCCATGGGCGGCTATGCGCGTTATGTCTGGCCGAGCTTCGGGTTTGCCTGTACCGTGCTCGCCTGGAACCTGTGGTCGGCGCGCCGCTTTCATGCGAAGGCTCGGGAACGTGCGCTACGCGCTCTAGCTATGAGAGGTGAATGATCGATCATGACTCCGCGTCGAAAACGCTTGTTGGTGGTGCTCGCTATTCTGGGCGGAGTTGTCGCCGCGGTGTCGCTCGCCGTCATGGCCTCGCGCGAGAACATCATGTTCTATTACGACCCCAGCCAGATTGCCGCAGGCCAGGCACCCACCCTCAAGCGCTTTCGCGTCGGCGGCATGGTGGTGAAAGGCAGTGTGTCGCGCAAGCCGGGAGATTTGCAGGTCAGGTTTGTGTTGACCGACTTCGCACACCAGGTGCCGGTCGAGTACACGGGTGTGCTACCTGATTTGTTTCGCGAGGGGCAGGGCATCATTGCGCACGGGACCATGGGGCCCGACGGCGCGTTCGTGGCCGATGAAGTGCTGGCCAAGCACGATGAAAAGTATATGCCTCCGGAAGTCGCCGCTTCGCTGAAACAAAAGGCCGCCTCCAAAGCCCCTACGGGCCATGACACTACGACGACACCGGGACCGACCGGTTAGACGCGCGGGATCAATGCAATGGCACCGGAACTAGGAATATTCGCCCTTATTTTAGCCTTCGTGCTGAGCCTGTCGCAGGCGTTCTTTGGCTTGGGCGGCGCGTGGCGCGGTAATCCGGTCTGGATGAGCGTGGCGCGTCCCGCCGTGACGGGGCAATTCGTGTTCGTCGTGATGGCGTTTGCGTGCCTCGTATATTCGTTCGTGAATAACGACTTCTCCGTGCTGTACGTGGCGCGCAATTCCAATTCTCAATTGCCGCTTTTCTATCGCGTCGCCGCTCTCTGGGGAGCACACGAGGGATCGTTGCTGCTGTGGATTTTGATTTTGTCCATTTGGAGCGTGGCGGTGGCCGCCTTCAGCCGTCAGCTGCCGGCGAGCTTTTCGAGTCGGGTGCTCGGCGTGATGGGGCTCGTCAGCGCCGGTTTCTTGTTGTTCACGTTGTGGACCTCGAATCCGTTTCTGCGATTGATGCCCGCGGCCGAGGACGGCGCCGATTTGAATCCGGTGTTGCAGGACTTTGCGCTGGCGATTCATCCACCCATGTTGTACACCGGCTATGTCGGATTCTCGGTGGCCTTCGCATTTGCCTGCGCGGCGATGTTGGAGGGACGGCTGGACCAGGCCTGGGCCAAATGGACCCGGCCCTGGACCATCTTCGCATGGATATTCCAAACGATCGGGATTGCGCTCGGCAGCTGGTGGGCCTACTACGAGCTCGGCTGGGGCGGCTGGTGGTTTTGGGATCCGGTCGAGAACGCCTCGTTCATGCCTTGGCTGGTCGGCACCGCGTTGATTCATTCCCTGAGCGTCACGGAGAAGCGCGGCATCTTCAAGAGCTGGACCTTGCTGCTGGCCATCTTCGCGTTTTCGCTGAGCCTGGTCGGCACTTTCTTGGTGCGCTCCGGCGTCCTCGTTTCCGTGCACTCCTTCGCGACCGACCCGAAGCGCGGCCTGTATATTCTCGCGTTTTTGGTGACCACCATCGGTGGATCCCTGACGCTGTATGCGTGGCGCGCACCGAAGTTGTACGTCCCCGGCGGCTTCCAGCTGTTCTCGCGTGAATTCTTCCTGTTGGTCAATAACGTGATTTTGGTGAGCGTCGCCGGCCTGGTGCTGTGGGGGACGCTGTCGCCGTTGGTCTATGAGTTGTTGGGGATCGGCAAGATATCGGTGGGACCGCCGGTTTTCGCGGTGATGTTCTTGGTGCCGATGCTGCCGCTGATGGTGTTCCTGGCCATCGGCATGCATTCGACGTGGCGGCGCCGCAAGTTCACCATTGCGGCCCAGCCGCTGTGGTGGATGCTCGGTTTCGCCGTGCTGCTGTCAGTGGCCATCCAGGGCTGGGCGTTCGGTTCCTTTCATTGGGTCGGGCTGGTCGGCTTCATCTTTGGGTTCTGGATCATTTTTTCTGCGCTGTTCGAGCCTGTGCGCCGCTTGTGGCAAGGACAGGCTCTCACGGCTGGCCTGCTCGGTATGGCGATCGCACACTTGGGCGTCGGCATCTTCGCCATCGGCGCCAGCGGCGTGGAAAGCTACAAGATCGAGAAGGACGTGGCGCTCAAACCGGGCGCTAGCTTCGCCATCGCAGGCTATGAATTCCGCTTCGTCAACGCCGCCGACGTGCGTGGCCCCAACTATCAGGCGGTCGAGGCACTGGTGGAGGTCACGCGCGGCGGTAAGCCGGTGACGATCTTGAAACCGCAGAAGCGTCATTTTTGGGTCCAGCGAAGCGACAATAGTCAGGCGGCGATCTCGGTGGGCTGGTCGCGGGATCTGTTCGTGGCCATGGGCAATCCTCTCGGCGAGGACGCTTGGAGCATGCGCATTCAATACAAACCGCTGGTGCGCTACGTTTGGCTCGGTGCATTGGTGATGGCGGTCGGCGGATTGGTCGCGGCAACCGATCGGCGCTATCGCCTGCGTGTAAAGGCGACATCGCCCGATGCGGTGGCCGCGCCGCCAAGCCCGGGGCCGAGACTTAGGTCAGCCTGATGTGGAAGTTTCTGTTGCCGTTTGCCGCGTTCATCGCGCTGGTGGTGCTGTTCGCGTTTGGGCTCAACCCGAACCGCGACATTCATGCGTTGCCGTCTCCCTTGATCGGCAAACCGGCGCCGTTATTCACGCTCACCGACGTGGTGGATCCGACTCGCATCGTCAGCAATGCCGCTCTCAGAGGGCAGGTGTACGTGCTCAATGTCTGGGGAACGTGGTGCGTCGCCTGCCGGCAGGAGCATGAGGCGCTGCTCGCCATCGCGCAGCAACGCCTGGTGCCGATCATCGGACTCGATTACATGGACGAGCGCGACAAGGCCAAGCAATGGTTGGAACAATTGGGGAACCCTTATATGGCAGTTGCCTTCGACACCGACGGCCGCACGGCGATCGACTGGGGAGTCTACGGCGCGCCGGAAACGTTTTTGGTGGATGGGCAGGGCCGAGTGCTTTACAAGTTCATCTCGCCCATGACGCCGGAAATCTGGGAGCACGAGTTCTTGCCGCGCATCGCCGCTGCACGCCGAGGCGGTGCATGAATTGCAGGCGCGCCGCGGCATTCGGTCTTGCCGCCCTGTTGGCCGGTGCGCTCGGGCCTGGTGGGGCCTTGCTCGGGGCGCAAACCGAGCGAGTGCTGGACGCCTACGGTCAACTTGATGATCCGGTGCTGCAAGCACGCTTTGAACGCATTACCCTGCAGTTGCGTTGTCTGGTGTGTCAGAACGAATCGATCGCCGACTCCAACGTCGAACTCGCCGCGGATCTGCGCCGGCAAGTGCGCGAAATGCTCATTGCCGGTAAGAGCGATGATGCGATCTTTACTTTCATGACCGATCGCTACGGCGAATTCGTGCGCTTTAGTCCGCCGGTGGAGCCGAAAACTCTGCTTATTTGGGGCGCGCCGTTTATCATGGTGCTGTTGGGTGGGATTATCATTTATCGCGTTGCGCGCCAGCGTTCGCGCTTGCCACTGGACGATGAGGCCTCATAAGGGGCCGATGTAATCAATGAACACATTTCTCGTCATCGCAGCGTTCATGGCTGCGATCGCCGCGAGTGCCGTGGCGTTGCCGCTGCTTCGCAATCGCCAAAGCCGCCTCCTCGGTGCGGCGGCGGGCGTGCTCGTGATCGGCGCGGCCGCAGGTCTGTATCCGCTCTGGTCCAATTGGAATTGGCACGCGCCGGCGCAGCCGCACGCCATGGGTCCGGACGTGCTCGCGATGGTCGCCAAGCTCGAGCGGCACATGCAGGATGCGCCGAATGACATCAAAGGCTGGCTGATGTTGGGTCGGTCCTATGTGGCGCTCGAGCGCGTCGACGACGCCATTCTGGCCTACGATCACGCGCACCGTCTCGATGCGAACAACGTGGAGGCCCTCTTGGGATTGGGCGAGGCCACGAGCATGCGCGCGGGCGACGAAATCACGCCGGCGGCGTCGCAACTGTTCGAACAGGCCGTGACTTTGGCGCCGGAAAATCCGAAGGCATTGCTGTACGGCGGCTTCGCCGCCGCCGCGCGCGGCGATCGGGCCGTCGCTCGCAGTCGCTGGCAAACGCTCAAGGGGTTGCATCCACCGCCGGAAATCGACGCCATGCTGGATGCGAGAATTGCCGAACTCGGGCCTGCCGGATCTCCAGCGGCGTCCGGCTCGCCGCCGTCCGCGGGTTCGCCCGCGGCGGCCGGCTCGAGCATGCCGATTGCCGCGCCGCCGGGCGGCATGCCGCCCGGCATGCCGGGTGGCGCGGGGCCGGGCGGTGGCGCGGGGCCGGGTGGCGGGGGGGCTTCTTCCGCGGCGCAGGCAACGGTCAACCTCAGCATTGCACCCGCGCTCAAATCGCGTTTGACGGGCGAAGCGCAGTTGTTCGTCTTTGCGCGCGAGCCCGGCAGCCGGGGTCCGCCGCTGGCGGCGAAGCGCCTCACCAGTTCCGCGATCGGCACGCAAATCCATCTCTCCTCCGCGGATTCCATGATGCCCGGGCGCGTGCTGCTGTCCGGTCAGCGGGTGTCGATCACGGCACGGGTGTCCTTCAGCGGGCAACCGCTGCCCGCCGCCGGCGATTTGTACGGCGAGCTTACCTATGATGTGGGCCGCGACGGTGTGCGGGATCTGGTGATCGATCGCATTGCAGAGTAGGGGGCGATATGAGCGTTGCGAAGAGCTTATTGGCCGGGCGCATCATCGAAGACAGCCTGTTTCCGTATCCCCGACTGCGTGACAAGGATCGCGAGGTCCTCGGGATGATGCTCGAGGCGATCGATGATTTCCTGGAGCCCAAGCATCAGGATTTCATGCGCTGGGATCGCGATGCGGCGCAACCACCGGAGTTCATTCAAGGACTGCGCGATTTGGGTCTGTTCGGCCTCATCATCCCGGAGGAGCACGGCGGACTCGGCCTGTCGAATGCAGGTTATGCTCGCGTCTTGAGTCAAACGAGTTCGCACGACAGCTCCGTATCGCTCACCATCGGCGCACACAGCTCCATCGGGATGAAGGGAGTTTTGTTGTTCGGATCGCTCGAACAACGGGCGCGTTATCTGCCCAAACTCGCCAGCGGCGAAATGATTGCGGCATTTTGCTTGACCGAGTCCGGGGCGGGTTCGGATGCGGCCTCAATTCGCACGCGCGCGGACAAAGGCGCCGACGGCACGTGGACGCTCAATGGCGAGAAGATCTGGATCACCAATGGCGGGATCGCCGACCTGTACACGGTATTCGCGCGCACCACATCGGACGGCGGCAAGATCACGGCCTTTTTGGTCGAGGCGGGTTGGCCCGGGGTGAGTCACGGGCATCACGAGGACAAAATGGGAATCCGCGCCTCGTCGACCACGACCGTGAGTTTCGTCGATGTGAAGGTTCCGCCGGGCAATGTGCTGGATGTGGAGGGCAAGGGCTTCAAGGTGGCCATGGCGATTTTGAACAACGGGCGCACCGGCCTCGGGGGCGGCGCCGTGGGCGGGATGAAAGCGCTGATCGCGCTCGCCACTCAGCAGGCGCAGGCACGCAAACAATTCGGCGAGCCCATTGCCGACTTCGGGTTGATTCGCGAAAAAATCTCACAGATGACGCTCGACTGTTTTGCCGCCGAAAGTGTGGTGTGGATGGTCGCGCACTACATCGACTCCGGTCTGGACGATTACTCGGTGGAAGCGGCGATCAGCAAGGTGTATGCGAGTGAGGCAATTCAGCGCAGTGCCTACGAGGCGCTGCAAGTCGCCGCCGGCAACGGCTTCATGCGCAACAACCCGTACGAACAGGCCGTCCGGGATTGCCGGATCTTGACGATATTCGAGGGAACCAACGAAGTATTGCGACTCTTTATCGCGCTGTCCGGCCTCAAGGACGTGGGCAAGTCGCTCGGTGAATTGAAGATTGCGGTCGACGAAATCTTCAATAATCCGATCAAGGGCTTTGGAGTGCTCGCCGATTACGCGGAAAAGCGCCTGACCCACGCAACCGGAGTAGGGCGCGACAAAATCATCGGCAAAATCCCGCTGGAGCTGCGCGAAGCGGCCGGCATCTATGAAAAATACACGGTGGAGCTCGCCAAGGCGTCCGACTACTTGCTACGCAAGTACGGCAAGAGCATCGCCGGCCGTCAGCACGCGCTCAAGCGCGTCGCCGACATCACCATCGATTTGTTCGTCGGATTGTGCGTCCTGTCGCGGGCAACGACGCTGGCCCGCGAGTCGGGCGATGAGGCTAAGCAGGCGTTGAGCATCGCGCACGTCTTCGCGCGGCAGGCGAAACGCCGCATGGCCAATAACGTGCGCCGCATCGACCGCAACGAGGACGAGGAGATGAACCTGCTGGCGGGGTTCATCCTCGACAGAGGCCATTATCCCTGGGACATCGTCAGATGACCGCGGTGCCGGGCGAGCGAGCACCAGCGGTTGACTCCTGGCTCAGCGCGCGGCGCGCCATTTGGCTGTTTGCGATCGTCATCGCAGTCATCGTTGCGGCGCTGGCGGTGCGACTGACGCAAGCGATCGCCGCAAAAAGCGCCGTGTCGAACAAAGTCGGAATTCCCACGGTGTCGGTGACTGAGGTCGGACGAACCGCGGTGCCGACCACCGTCGGCATCATCGGCACCATCGCCGCCCGCTACGACACGCCCATCGGCGTGGACGGCGATGCCGGACGGATCGCGGCGATCTACGTCGAGGCCGGTGATCATGTCAAGCGCGGTCAAGCGCTGGCGCGGCTCGATGTATCGGTGCTGCAGCCGCAGGTCGCCAACTTGCAAGCGGCCTTGGAGCTGTCGCGCGCGGAAGCGGATCTCGCCGCCGCCGAATACCGTCGAGCGGTAGCGGTCGGCGCCTCGGGCGCCTTGTCGGCCGAGGAAACGGAGCGGCGCCGCTCCAGTTCGGTCACCGCAGCCGCGAAGGTGAAGGTGGCCGCGGCACAGTTGGCCGAGGCGCAGGCGCGGCTGGCGCGTGCGGAGGTGCGCGCACCCGCCGACGGCGTCATCTTGACCCGCAGTGCCGAGGTCGGACAGACCGCGACCCCCGGCGGCGGCGCCTTGTTTCGTTTGGCCGAAGGCGGCGAAGTCGAACTGCGCGGCGAAGTGGCGGAGCAGGACCTGCCGCTCTTGCAGGTGGGCCAGCTCGTGGACGTGCGCCTCACCGGCACCTCGAAGGTTTATTCTGGCCGGGTGCGCCTATTGGGCGCCGTCATCGATCCCCAGACCCGCTTGGGATTGGTGCGGGTCTCGCTGGCACCCGACCCCAATTTGCGCCCCGGCGCGTTTGCCCGCGCCGAAGTGACGGTGAGCAATGCCGAGCGGATCGTGCTGCCGCAAACCGCGGTGTTGACGGACGACAAGGGCAGTTATGTCTTGATCGTCGATGCGCACAACAGGGTCGAACGGCGGGCCGTGCACGTGTCGGGGATCGTGGAGAACGGCGTGACCATTGCAGACGGCGTCAGTGACAAGGAGCAAGTCGTCGCCACGGCCGGGGCGTTCCTGCAGGAGGGTGAAGTCGTCAATCCGATCTTGAAGAGCGCGGACAGTTCGTGAAGAACATTTCCGCCTGGGCCATTCGCCACCCGATAACGCCCATTGTGTTGTTCGTGGTGCTGTTCTTCTTGGGCATAGTCGATTTCATCCGCCTGCCGATCAATCTGACCCCGGATATTTCGTTTCCGCTGGTCAACGTTTCCATCTCGCAGCCCGGCGCCGCGCCTACCGAGATGGAGACCCAGATCGCGCAAAAGGTCGAAGGGTCGATCTCGAGCATCGGCAATGTGCGCAATATCACCACGTCCATCGTGGAAGGATCGGTCAACATCTTCCTGGAGTTCCAGATCGGCACCCCGATCGATCGCGCGGTGACGGATGTGCGCGATGCAGTCGCCAAAGTGCGCAATGACCTGCCTCAGGGCATCATGGAGCCGCTCATTCAGCGCGAGAACGTCGATGGGGGCGCGATCTCGTACTACGCGGTAACCACCACCACGCTCACCCCGCAAGAGCTCAGCTGGTTCATCGACAATACCGTCACCAAGCGCCTACTGGCCGTGCCCGGGGTCGCGCAGGTGTCGCGCAGCGGCGGCGTGAACCGGGAAATACGCGTGGAGCTCGATCCGGCGCGTATGCAGGCGCTGGGCCTGACGGCGGTCGAAGTCAACGATCAGCTTCGCGCGCTCAATCTCGATGCCGCCGGCGGCAGGGCGCAAGTGGCCGGAGGCGAGCAGGCGATTCGCGTGTTGGGTGGCGCCAAAACGGCGGAGAGCTTGGCGGATACGCAGATCATGGCGGGCGGCGGGCGATCGTTTCGCTTGCGAGAAATTGCGGACGTGCGCGATGGCATCGCCGAACTGCGCACGCTCGCCCGGCTCAATGGCCGGCCGGCGATCACCTTCGGTGTGTTCAAAGCCAAGGGCGCTTCCGATGTGAGCGTGTCCAAGGCGGTGCAGGCCGAACTCGATAAATTACGAATCGAGACGCCGGCGGTGCACATGACGCTCACGTTCACCACGGTCGATCACACGCTGCGCACCTATCACTCCTCGCTCACCGCCTTGATCGAGGGATCGATACTGGCGGTGGCCGTCGTTTGGCTGTTCCTGCGCAGCTGGCGCGCCACCCTCATTTCCGCGCTTGCCATCCCCTTATCCGCCATCCCGACCTTCGCCTTCATGCAGTGGATGGGCTTCACGCTCAATCAGATCACGTTGCTCGGGCTGTCCCTGGTAGCGGGCGTGCTGGTCGACGATGCCATCGTCGAAATCGAAAACATCGTGCGCCACATGCGGATGGGTAAGAGCGGCTACCGGGCGGCGCTCGATGCGGCCGATGAAATCGGTCTGGCGGTGGTGGCCACCTCCTTCACCATCATCGCGGTGTTCCTTCCGGTGAGTTTCATGGGTGGCCTGACCGGACAATACTTCACGCAGTTCGGCCTGACCGTGGCGGCCGCCGTTTTCATTTCACTGCTGGTCGCGCGGCTCATCACGCCGGTGCTCGCCGCCTACTCGCTGCGCGGCGATGCGCTCGCAACTCAGCACGGCGACGGTCCCATCATGACGCTCTACCTGTCTGCATTGCGATGGTGCGTCGCCAATCGCTGGAAGACCATCGCCGCCGGGATGGCATTTTTCGCCGTTTCCATCGCCGCTCTGGCGATCGTTCCGCAGACCTTCGTGCCGCCGGACGATTTTGCCAGCTCGGAGCTGGACATCGAAGTGCCTCCCGGCGGCAAATTGGAGGATACCTCGCGCGTCTCCGCCGCCGCCGCCGCGCTGCTCAGGAAATCGCCCGAAGTGACCGACATCCTCGAGTTCGTGGGCAGCGACGACGGTGAAATTCGCAACGCGATCCTCTACGTGAGCTTAGTGCCCCGCAGCCAGCGCAACATGAGTCAGAAGGAATGGGAACAAAGCATGCTGCCCATTCTCAATCAGGTCCCTGACGGGCATCTGAATTTTTCAAATCAGAGCAGCGACGAGAGCGGGCGCGACATCCAGCTCTATTTGACGGGAGACGATCCGGCGCTGCTCGGGAGAACGGCTCATCAAGTCATTGCCGAAATGCAGGGGTTGAATGAAATCCGCACGCCGCGAATCAAGGGGGACTTGCCTCGGCCCGAAATCGTCGTACACCCGCGGCTCGATATCGCGGCGCAATTGGGCGTGAGCGTGCAGAGCATCAGTCAAACCATTCGCATCGCCACCCTGGGGGATTTGCCGCAGAACGGCGCCAAATTTTCCTTGAGTGATCGCCAGATCCCGATACGCGTCAGTCTGATCGAAAGCGCACGACGCGATTTGTCCACCTTGGAGAACTTGCCGGTGCCGACGGCTTCCGGCACCGCGGTGCCACTCAAATCCGTGGCGAGCTTGAGTTTCGGCCAGGGACCTTCGATCGTGCGCCGCTTCAATCAAAGCCGACGCATATTCATCGAGGCGGATTTGAGTCCCGGGGTGCAACTCGGCACCGCGACCAAGAAGATCTATGCATTGCCTACGCTGCAGCACTTGCCGCAGGGAGTGCATTTGATTACCCGGGGCGACACCGAGTACTTCCAAGAGATGATGCGAAACTTTGCATTGGCCATCGGCGCCGGGGTACTGATGGTGCTCGCCGTCCTGGTGCTGCTGTTCGCGCGGCTGTTCCAGCCGATCACTATTTTATCCGCACTGCCGCTGTCGCTGGGCGGCGTCGCGCTCGCGCTGCTGCTCACCAATCGGCCGTTCTCGATCGCTGTGGTCATCGGCGTGCTCATGCTGATGGGTATCGTCGCGAAGAATTCGATTCTCTTGGTCGACTTCGCGATCGAAGAGATGCGGGCCGGCAAATCGCGTCTCGAGGCCATTCTCGAGGCGGGACACAAGCGCGCCCGGCCCATCGTCATGACCACGGTGGCGATGGTGGCCGGTATGCTGCCCGTGGCCTTGGGCTGGGGCGGGGATAGCGATTTTCGCTCGCCGATGGCGATCGCGGTGATCGGCGGATTGGTGACCTCCACGCTGCTGACTCTGGTCATCGTGCCGGCGGTGTTCACCGTGTTCGACGACATTGAACGTTGGATGGGGCCGAAGGCGGCCAAGCTGCTGGCTGATCCCGTCGCCGGCGCGGCGGGTGGCGCGAT
>Ga0181521_10007240_pt1 | contig 11714 bp, 13 predicted proteins | sample PEATcosm2014_Bin_32_FD_119764 | JGI IMG/M metagenome (GOLD analysis project Ga0181521, IMG submission 119764) | Peatland microbial communities from MTU Mesocosm Facility, Houghton, MI, USA - PEATcosm2014_Bin02_60_metaG | ecosystem: Environmental > Terrestrial > Soil > Wetlands > Peat | place... | reverse complement strand
CCATCCCAATCTCTATCATCACTCGGCCTCCTCTCAGAACCCTGGGTCGTTCGCCACTTCTCAGGATTCTCGCCCAAGACAACCTCTTGGGCAAGAGGAGGCTCTTTCATGAGTATCTTGGCGGCATCGGTGAAGTCCTCCTTCAGCACATCCATCTTCTCGCGGAGCTCTTGAGCTTCCGCCTTCGCTGTGTGTTCCATGGACAACTCCTTTCTCAGTGCCGATGATTGGCGCTCAGAGGCGCCCCATGAGCAACAGGATGAGCAGTATCAGCAGAACCAATCCCAGGCCGCCGCTGGGGTAATAGCCCCAGTTCTTGCTGTGCGGCCAAGTAGGCAGCGCTCCCACAAGCATCAGAACCAGGATCACGATCAAGATAGTGCCAAGCATTTTCCTTCTCCTTTCAGGTTCCGTTCCAGACCGGGACGACTACGGAGAGACCACCTTCACCGTGAATCCGACGGAGGTCGGCTCGCCGGTTTCCGGCGTCCCCTTCACAACAACAGGATACTCGCCGAGGGCCGCATCCTTGGGCGCCGCGACCTGAAACTGCACATCCGGTTTCTCGCTCGCCTTGACTGTAACGCTGGTCGGCTCGACGCTGATGCCCTGGGCTGCTTTGACTTGCAGCGTCACGTCCTGCTTGAAAAGCGAGTCCCTTTTCACGGAGACGGTAACGGTTTGGAGTTCGCCCTGTTTGACCTCCGTGGTGAAGGTCGGGACGCCGATCCTGAACCCTTCGTTTTCGGCCATGCTCCCGCCTCGGGGACTCGTCTGACAGCCGAAGAGGGACGCCACAGCCAGTGTCATCACGATCGCAATTGCAGTCTTCATCTCTTTTCCCTTTGTAAAGGCGGACCTTACTCAGGAACCGCCGCCACTCGCGATACGGCCAATGTTGGGCAACCGTTTCCTCTACGAGAGGAGCACCGGCTTGCAGAGATTCGTCCTCTTGTTAGCCACCCGCCCGCAGACCTGACAGATGAATTTCGGCGCGTTGACCAGCGGCTTGATGGCCTTCAGGTCAATCGCGCACGCGCAGCAGGTCAACGAGCACATCTTTTCGGTCGCGCAGCACTTCGTATGCTTTGCCATGTTCTTCACCACTCTCCAGCTAAAAAACTCTATCGAAGCCATCGTCACATTGCGGCCAATGCACGCCGACGCGTCAGGTGCCCTGCTTGCTGCCGAACTCGGCGGCTGCGTCGTCATAGAGCTTCTGCGCCTTATCCACGGCGGCGGCGAGCGCGGGCTTGATATCCTTCTGCCAGACATCGTCAGTGGCGTCCTTGGCTTGGACGAGCCTTGCCTTGGCATCGGCGAGGGTCTGGGCCATCTGGTCCTTGGCTTTCTGCAAGTCAGCCTTGGCCTCGTCGGTGGTCGGCGCAGCCTTGTCCTGCAGTGCCTGCCACTTCGCCTCCAAAGTGTCAACCTTCTCCTGCGCGGCCTTGACCGCGTCGTCCTTCGACCCGGCCAACCAGTCGCCCGTGGCCTGTGCGGCTTCGCCGACAGCCTTGCCGGTGGCTTTCGCGGCTTCGCCGACAGCCTTGCCGGTGGCCTGTGCGGCTTCGCCGACAGCCTTGCCTGTGGCATTCGCGGCGTTGCCGGCAGTTTCTCCGGCCGACTTCGCCCCTTCCGATGCGTTCCCGGATGGCGTCTCCTTCTCGCACGCCGTCATGCCGAACGCCAAAGCCAGCATTGCTGCGAACGCAATCAATTTCTTGTTCACGAGCTTTCTCCCAATTATGAAGTAAAGGTCCATTTCAACGAACGACTCAGTGTGCGGCCGTGCAGCCTCGCACCAGTGAAAGCACGAACAGCACCAGGAATATGACGAAGAGAACTTTCGCGATCGTGGCTGCCGTGCCTTCGATAACGCGGAACCCGAGGGCGCCCGCGACGATAGCCACAATGAGGAAGATCACTGCGTAGAGCAGCATGGTAGTACTCCTTTCATCAAGATGACTTTGAGCCGCGTAACAACCCTGCGAGTCCGATGATGGACAGCACCACGCCGCCGATCAGCATCCAGATCGCCTTGTCGGTGGGTGAGCCGGTAAAGAACCGGGAGATGTCCGAACCCAGCGACTTCGACGCACTGACCCCTAAGATCAGCAGCAGCACCCCACCGGCAAGAAGCGCCAGCGAGACCGCCTTGTTCATAAAAACCACCTCCTTCCGATTCTCATGCCTGGCCGCCGGTAACCCATTCCCTACCTGTCGCCATGACCTTCGTTATGGCTATCCCCGTCATGGTGATTATCGTGATGATCCCCGTCACCACGACCCCAACCCCCAAAGCATCCCGACAACGCCAGCAGCATCGGCAGAACCATCAGAGCCAGCAGCAATCCAACCTTGACCGACCGCGCTCGCCTCATGTTCGACCTCCTAGTGTGTGGCCATCCAGCGTCCGCCCGCAGCCTCCAATGGGCTTCTCGGTGACGCCTCTGCACAGAGACCTATTGCAATCAGCGTGCCGCAGAACGGATGGACCAATGACTTGTCCATATCGCCATAGGCATCAAGAAGTTATGCCGACCTTCCGCCCAATGGCCCGAGCGAGGAAAGATTATGAATCGGGCCTTGACATCCGATCTGAAGAGGATTACAAGAGACTGGGGGCCGATTATTGTCTCTTCCGGCGGAATGAATGGTCTATAATATTCTTGTGTCGCTGGCCGGAGTGGAATCGGTTGCCGTTTCCGAAAGGAGCGTTGCGCCTCATGTGCGGCATTGCCGGCGCGATTGACCTAAGGGGCAGACGCGCGTTTCCCCCCGAACGGCTGGCTACCATGCTCAAGGCCATCGCCCATCGCGGCCCGGACGACCAAGGCGTGCATGCCGAACCCGGTCTGGCCCTCGGCAGCAACAGGCTCGCGATCGTTGACTTGCTCGGCGGCCATCAGCCGATCAGTAACGAGACCGACGAACTTTGGGTGGCCTTCAACGGAGAGCTTTTTGACTTTCCGGAGTTGCGAGCCCAACTTGCTGCACGCGGCCATCATCTGGCCACGGCTTGCGACACCGAACTGTGGGTCCATCTCTACGAAGAGTTCGGAGAACAGGTTTTCACGAGGGCCACGGGACAGTTTGCCGTTTCACTTTGGGACCAACCGCAGCGGACGCTCTATTTGGCCCGCGACCGCGTCGGCATCTGTCCGCTGCACTACGCTGAACATGACGGCTGGCTCCTGTGGGCCTCAGAGATCAAGGCGCTTTTCGCGAGCGGCATGGTCGTGCCCCGCCCTGACGTCCGCGGGATCAATTACTTCTTCACGTTCATCTCTCCAGGCACAACGCGCACTTGCTTCGAGGGGATCCAGTCCCTCGCGCCGGGACACTACCTCAGAATCCGGAATGGGCGTATGGAGGTGCGGCAATACTGGGACCTGGATTTTCCCGACGCCGGGGACGAACGGCGCTACGCCGACCCGCAACCGGCGGTTGACGAGTTGGAGCACCTTCTGCGCCGCGCCGTCCGCCGACGGTTGCGCGGCGATGTGCCCGTCGTGAGTTACATCAGCGGCGGCCTGGATTCGACCACGGTACTCGGGCTGAGTTCACAGGAGGCCGGCCATCCTCTGCGGGCGTTTACGATCAGTCTCGATCAGGCCGGACAGGATGAACGACAGCATGCCACCGAATCGGCCGCAGTCCTTGGCTCGCCGCTCACGACCGTGACGATGAATCGCCGACAGATCGCCGCGCGGTACCCGGATCTCATCTCTGCCGCGGAATCGCCCGTTCTCGATACGTCCTGCGCGTGCCTGCTGCGGCTGAGTGAAGCCGTGCACGACGCGGGGTACAAAGTCGCCCTGACCGGCGAGGGGGCGGATGAGGCGCTCGCCGGATACCCGTGGTTCCGCGCCGAACGGATGGAGAATCGGATCGGGCGATGGTGCGGGCAGCGCGTCCTTCGCCTGCTACACCGGGCCCTCCTCGCAACGATTGGCGGCAACGGGGCGCATCGTCCGCCGTGGGCGGCTATGGGCGGCGTCCGTACGGTCCAGCAGGAGTGGGCCGAGTTGTTTGCCCAAACGCGCGAGCGCCTGTTCTCCGCCGGAATGTGGGAGCAACTGGGTGGACATTCGCCATATGCCGATCTGGATCTCGCCAATCCATGCATCGCCCGTTGGGACTTGCTGAACCGCTCGCTCTACGTCGGTTACAAGACCATGCTCCCCGGACTGCTGCTGAACGCCAAGGGCGACCGGGTGGCGATGCACTCGTCCGTCGAGACGCGCTATCCGTTCCTGGACGAAGACGTGATCAGTTTCTGCGCAGCCATCGCTCCGGAATACAAGTTGAACGGCAAAACCAACAAGTGGCTTTTGCGACGCGTGGCCCGGAAGATCCTGCCGCCGGCGATCGCGAACCGCCGCAAGACCATGTTCCGCGCGACGATGTCCCCGACATTCCTCGGTCCCGACCGGCCCGCGTGGGTGGACCAACTGCTCAGTCCGGAGTCGCTGGCGCGAACCGGATACTTCGATCCGCATGCCGTCGCTGCGGTTCGGGCATGGCAGTCCCGCCAGCCGCACTGGAGGACCGTGCGGAGCTTCACATTCGACATAGCCATGACCGCGGTGATTGCCACGCAGTTGTGGCACCATATCTATTGCGGCGGAGAGCTGGCGGAGTTGCCGACGCGGGCCGAAAGCTCACTCCTTACGAAGCCTTGATCGCAAGCGCGCCGTCCTTGACACCGCGCCCGAATTTGTTGTAAGTTCACGATGGATGATGTCCGCTCGCGAGAGGGCTTGGAAGAACGGCGCTGGAGGAAGAATGGCGCGTGACGGGAAGGGACGTGAGGAGAAGACGCACATCCCGCATGTGCCGTGCCGCATGGAATATCCCGTCGAGGAGAACCCTTTTGTATCCCTGGGAGTGGACCTGACGTACCGGTGCAATATGAACTGCACCTACTGCTACAACCCGATCCGCTCTTTTGCTGATATGGACCTGTCTTACTTCGAGGAAGTCTGCCGCCGCTTGCCCAGGTATGTCCAATTCAAGTTCCTCGGTGGCGAACCGACACTGCACCCGGACTTCATGGATTTTATCCGCACAGCCAGGCGCCACACGCACGAAGTCACCGTTCTGTCCAACGGGCGGCGCTATACCGAACCCGGCTTCGTACGCGCCCTCGCGGATCTCGATGAGCGGTTCATTCTCGGGATCTCCCTGGACGGCGGGGCCAGCCGGGACGACGTCTACTACCGGATCAACAACGAGCATTGCCTGCGCTGGAAGATGGAGGCTCTGGAAACACTCGACAAGGACTTCCCGGGGCGCGTGGAACTCTCAGCCATTATCGTCCGCGGCTTGAACGAAGACGTCATCCCGGAACTCTTGCAGCTTGCCGATCGCTGCCGAGTCGTTCGATACATCCATTTCCGGGTGGCGGCCAGAGCCGGCCGATGGGCGGAGACGGCGCCCTACACCCTGGAGGAACTGAAGGAGGTCGTGCGGCCGCACTTCACCGAAGAGCAGTTCCGGCCGCAATGTTTGTGGGAGATCCACTGCGATCCCGGACAAGGCTGCGGGGGATGCTACCGTTTCCGGCCCACGTCCAGGTTGCAGATTTCCCTGATCGAGTTCGCCACACCGCGGGTGGCCACGTGTTTTCAACGGGGCCACCTGGTGGATGGGGCGTTCCGCGTCCAGTCCTTTTTTGAGAAAATCATCCGCAACAGCGAAACCCTCATGGAGGGGATTGACGGCCGGCCGAGATAGAGACGCTCGGGAACCTCCCTGTACCTGTCAATGAAAACTCTCACCGGACTGTTGGCAATAATAGTTATCGGAGCCGCCGGCTGCGCCCACTCCGCGCCCAAGCTCTACGCTCCGATGCAACCCGATGGCTGGAGTGCCCAGCCCATTTCGATTACGTGGCGCTTTGCCCCTGATGCCGACCTGGATCCCGCCACCGGAACACCCGTCGGGGACGAGGGATATTACCTCTATATTCTGACCCAGGCCGCCAATTGGGACCACAGCACCGTGAGATCGTTTCTTTTGTCGCTTGCGCGGCGTCCGTGGGGACACTGCTGGCTCATCCTGGAAAGTCCCCAGAATCGTCTGGAATGCGGACACAACGGCAACTTCGGAAAGTTGAAGCTGGATTACGCTGCGGGCGTGGGCCGGAAGCATAAGGATGGGGATCCCAATCCCATCTCCTATTTGTGGGAGACGATGTCCGACGGTGTCTGCGAGATGGGCAACCCCAATCGCCGCACCCCGTCGTTTGTCTGGCGAATGCCGATCACGAAGCGACGGTATGAACTGATCTACGGATATCTGATGCAGCGGAAGTACGACCAGATTGGCGTGAGGGCCAACAACTGCGTTGACATGGTGACGGACGCAGCAGGGCTGGCAGGCATCAATTTCATCCACCGGATTCGTCTCACCTGGCCTGCGGAAACGAAGATTCTGGGGCAGACGGTGCGTATATGGACGGACCCAGAATACCGGGCACTGGAGTTCAGCACACCCGGCGTGCTGGAGGTGGATTTGCGCTGCCTCGCGCAACTCGGGATCGGGAGTGAGGCCACCGACTGGTATCTGGCCTGGAAGAGATGACGATCACGCCGACGCTCGGCCACGTGGCCGCCCGCGATGGAAACGAGCCTGCACCTGCCATCTACCGCTTCGTCAGATGCTTGAGATGGTAGGGCAGCAATGCGCCGTAGATCGTTCTATGGATCGGCGTCGGGATACCCAGTGCTTGTCCGTACTTGACTACGGCGCCAGAGAGCGCTTCGATCTCCATTGGCTTTTCGCGGATAAGGTCGTAGTACAACGAAGAGTGATTACTGTTACCAAGCCTCCTGAGTGTTCTAACCACTCTGTCAACATATCCCGTTTCGATGTTCATTCCCCTTGCTTTCGCGACACCCTCCACTTCTCGCATCGCATCCGCTAAAAGCGCACGCGTCTGATCCACAGCCACAATTTCGCCGACGGTCAGTCGGGTAAGGGCAGTGAGACCGCCGACGGACGTGATCAAGATGAACTTGCTCCAGAGAGCCGAGCAGATGTCATCCGTGAGTTCCGCCTTGATCCCAACTTCGATCAGGGTGTCCAGAATCCTCCTGGCTGTCTCACGCGTCCCGTCGCTTGCTCCCGGCATAGCTCCGAAAATGATCTTCTTCGGCCCTCCCGTTTCCGTGATCACACCCGGCGCGGTGACGGTGGAATAAATGTATGCCGCTCCTCCATAGACCGTCCCCGCGGGGATGATCTTCTGTATCTCCGCTTCGTTGTCAACGCCGTTTTGCAGACTTATGACAATGGTCCGCTCGGCGAGAATCGGCGCGAGTTGTTGCGCCGCCGAATGGGTGTCATAGGACTTCACACAAAACAGAGCGACATCAACAGGGCCGATCTCCGCCGGGTTGTCTGTCATCCTGCCGGGCGGGACCGTAAATTGGCCTTCAGAGGAATTGACACAGAGGCCATTTGCTCTCATGGCCGCCAGGTGCTTTCCCCGTGCCACGAACCAAACGTCCTTGCCGCGCGCTGCCAGTTTCCCGCCGAAGAAAGCGCCAACGCCGCCTGCGCCAACAATGACGAACTTCATCTTGTTTTTCCTTCAGAATATGCCGGGCAGCAAACGTTTCGTTGTCTTGCGGTACTCGACGTAGTCCTGTCCAAGAGTCTCGACCAGCGAGGATTCCTCCACCCGAATGCGGTAGAGAAGCGCCGCAAAAAACGGGACAACGATGACGGCAACGCTAAGCCAATTGCCCAACGAAAGCCCCAGACCGAGAAAAACCATGAGCAGGCCGCTGTAGGATGGGTGCCGGACCAGCCGAAAAAGCCCCGTCCGGATAAGTCGGTGATCTTGATGAATGGCCACGCTCGTGTTGAAGAACGAGCCCAGGGTGAGGATCGCTGTCCAGCGGATGACAAGTCCCGCTGCAATCAGCGCCAGACTGATGCCAAGCAACCATGGCCGGGATATCTCTATCCTGGCAGCGGAGACGGCCCGGAGTGCGGTCCCTGCTGCGACGCCGGCGCCGCCGACACACCAGAGGAGAAGTCTGGACCCTCGATCATGACGCAAGCCGCTGCGTTGGCTTCGACGGGTGCGCGCAATCAAAACGAGTTCTGAGAGCAGCCAGAGAAGGCTCACGAACTGCACGATCCTTGCGAGATTCATCACTCAATGTCCTGCCGGTGTGCGGTCGGTTTCCGTCCATCCATTATCTGGACTCGAGCGCCGAACTTCAAGGGCTTGGGAATTTTGCTTGCCCGGGCGTTTATCGTATGATACGGGCAGCCCTTGCATAAGGAGCAGATAATGGCAGGCATCTTGCCCCCGAAATCGGCCGGCGCGCGCCCGCTCGCGGCCCTTCTCATGCCGGCGCTCAGCGCGATGGTTCTGGCGGCGGGCTGCAGCGGGCCGACGCTTATGCCCACGCCGAACCTCTATGGCCACACCCCGGACAACCCATTTGCGGATTTGCCCCCGGCTCTGCGCACCAGTACGGCCGATATCCTCTACGTGACCGATCGCGAGCCCGAAGGCGGTCCCGCCAAGGATCCAAAGTACGGGTCTCGGCGGTCGCTTTCGCTCGCCTTTGGGATGACGACCGTGAACATCGGCAAGAAGGTGTCGTGGGACGATCTGGTGACCGCCAGCCGATCCGCCAAACGGCGCCTGAGCCTGCCGATGAGCACGGTCGAGACGCATGAGTTGGGAAGGTTTCCGCCGGTGCCGACGAAGGAGGTCGAGCAGAACGGCAAATGGGTGGAGGCTCCGGAGAGCGTGAAGGCCCGGCAGGCGGCCGAAGACGGGTTGAAGGCCCTGGTGGCCGAGCGCCTCGCCCTCACCCCCAAGAAAGAGGTCTATGTCTTCATTCACGGCACCGGCAGCGACTTCCCGGACCCCACGTACGTGATGGCGGGTCTCTGGCACTTCATGGGACGTTGCGGCGTGCCGGTGGTTTACACGTGGCCTTCCAGCGGCGCCGGCGGCTCTCTGGGGGGCTACAATTATGACCGCGAGTCGAGCGAGTTCACGGTCTACCACCTGAAGCAGTTCCTGCGTCTCCTGGCCGCGTGCCCGGGTGTCGAGAAGGTTCACATTCTCGCCCACAGCCGCGGGACCGACACCGCCCTCTCCGCGCTCCGGGAACTGACCATTGAGATTCGCGCCTTGGGGGGCAGCACCCGAAGGGCCTTGAAGCTCGGCTGCTTCGTGCTGGCGGCGGCGGACATGGACCTGGAGGTGAGCACGCAGCGGGTGGGCGCAGAGCGTCTCATGCAAGTGCCGGAGCAGATGGTGCTGTACGTTTCTCCCACAGACGCGCGTCTGCGCTTGGCTGACTTCTTCTTCGGCAGCCAGGAACGTCTGGGTCAGTCCCACGTCGGAGACCAGACTCCGCGGCGAGCCCAACTACTAGAGCATCTGCCGGAGATCCAGTTCATTGATGCTCGCGTGGCCGGTTCCTGGTCCGGCAGCCACATCTACTTTTATAATGACCCCGCCGTCAGCTCCGACCTGATCCTGCTGCTGCGCGACAACCGCCGACCCGGGGCCGAAAACGGAAGACCTCTGGCCAGGGAGGCGGGCGGCCTCTGGCGAATCACCCAGGATTATCCCGCGCCCGCAAAAGGAACGCAGCGGTGAGAAACGCCGAAATGGGAATCCGCATCCAGCCCGCAACCTCCCGCCGCGAGATGAACGAATTCATCCAGTGGCCCATGACGCTCTATCGGAACGACCCGTTCTTCGTCCCGCCTCTCATTCGGGAGCGCAAGGCGTTCTTCAGCGCGGACAATCCGATCTTCAAGTTCACCGATGTGGCCTACTTTCTCGCGAAGGGCGAACAGGGCGAGACTGTGGGCAGGATGACCGCGCACATTAACCGCCGGCATAACGAATTCGCGGGCGAACGCGCCGGGTTTTTCGGTTTCTTCGAGTGTGTGGAAGATCTGGGTGCCGCCCGGGCGCTGCTCCACGCGGGCGAGGCCTGGCTCAGAGCAAGAGGCATGTCCGTCATCCGGGGGCCGTTCAACTTCTCCACGAACGACGAATGCGGGTTCCTGGCGCACGGATTCGACAGCATGCCCGTCTTCCAGATGCCGTATACGAAACGCTACTATCTCGACTTCATGGCCGCGCTGGAGTATCGCCCGGTCAAGGACTTGCTGGCCTATCTTTACGAGTCCACGGGCGAAATCCCTCCGCGCGTGGTCCGATTCGCCGAACGCGCCGGCGAGTGGACAGGGGTCACCATCCGCACCTTCGACAGGCGCCGTTCCGCGGAAGAAGTGAAACGCATGTTCGATATTTATAATCGAGCCTGGGAGAAGAACTGGGGCTTCATCCCGATGGACGAGGCCGAGTTCCGATATGCGGCCAAGAACATGGGGCAGGTCTTGGATCCGACGCTCGCCTTGCTGGCGGAGAAGGATGGGCGGCCCGTCGGCTTCTCGCTGACCGTCCCCGACTACAATCCGCTGTTCAAGAAAATGAACGGCCGGCTGCTGCCGTTCGGATTCCTTCATTTCCTTTTCGGCCGGCGCTCCATCCGCAGGATACGAATCGTCGCCTTTGGCGTGATCGAGGAGTACCGCAACCGCGGAGTCGAACCGCTCCTCATGTACCACACCTTCAAAAACGCGCTGCTGAGGGGGCACACGAGCTGTGACATGTCGTGGATCCTCGAGGAAAACGTCCTCGCGCGGAGGGTGTTGGACAATCTGGGCGCGGTGCCGTACAAGACGTACCGCATTTTTGAGAAGTCGTTATGAGGAAGCTGCTGACCGCAGCACAGGGATTCAGCACAGGCGTCGAACACGGGCACCGACCTTCCCCCGAACGTCCCCGGGAAGAAAAAGGCTAGAATCGGGCCTTGACATCCGATGGGATAGGCACCATACTGGAGTTCGACGAATTAGGGGGCTGATAGGGTTCGTGCAGGGTTGGGGTTATGCTCATCCGAATTGTACTTGCCGTCCACGATTCCGCGCTGAGTCAACGGCTTCTGAGCCATCTGGCGCGGCCGGACATCCTTGTCGAGATACCACGGGCGCGCAAAGACCTCTGGGAGCGGATTGTTCGGGAGCCGGCCGACGTACTGATCATCAGCCAGCCCCTTCTGCCGAAGCCGCTGAAAGACAAGATGCACCAGTTGCAGAGCCATCCCGATTCGCCGGCGGCGGTCGTGCTTTCCGACAGCGCCGATCCCGAGGTGCATGCGCGACTCATGGCCGAGGGTTGTGACGCGGTCCTGTTCGCGGGCCTGGCGGTCGAACAGGTGCGCGACGTGATCGAGGCGATGCTGGAGAAACGCCGGCGGCTGACGCAGAAGAGTTTTTTCGCCCCTCAGCCGCTGGCGGAACCGCGACTGGCGGACTTCGTCTCGAAAAGTCCCGGCATGGCGGTCTTCATGAACGTGGTGCCGCGCCTGGTGCGGAGCGACACCGCCTTGCTCATCGAGGGGGAAACCGGCGTCGGCAAGGAACGTCTGGCGTGCGCCATCCACGCGGAAGGTCCGCGCTCCACGGGACGCTTCGTCGCGCTGAACTGCGGCGCGCTGCCGGAACACCTGATGGAAAGCGAACTCTTCGGCCACGTGCGGGGCGCGTTCACCGGGGCCACTGCGGCGCGCCGCGGATGGTTCGAGATCGCCCATCACGGCACGCTGTTCCTCGATGAAGTCGGCGAAATCCCCGTCCATCTCCAGGTGAAACTG
>Ga0181521_10007238_pt1 | contig 11715 bp, 12 predicted proteins | sample PEATcosm2014_Bin_32_FD_119764 | JGI IMG/M metagenome (GOLD analysis project Ga0181521, IMG submission 119764) | Peatland microbial communities from MTU Mesocosm Facility, Houghton, MI, USA - PEATcosm2014_Bin02_60_metaG | ecosystem: Environmental > Terrestrial > Soil > Wetlands > Peat | place... | reverse complement strand
TTTGCGGGTCCTTTCTGCGAAGGCTGCGACCCGGCGCGTTTTAGTTCCATGGCGATTCCCTCTTTGGCTGGCGTGGACCTTTGCTGACCCTCCGGCCAGCGCTCTGCTCGGACGTCACTGTAGCGCGCGTGCGGTCATGCGATAAGATGACATTATGCGCATTCACTTGTGAACTGAACCCAATAATGGCACGGACCAACCCAAACGATCTGATTGCCTTCAACACGATCGCGCGGGAGCGCAGCTTCACCCGTGCCGCGGCGAAGCCAGGCGTCTCGCCGTCGGTGCTCAGCCATACGATGGCCCATCGGGCCGGACATGCGCATGGTGGCGGTTACGGCGCCGTCCTATTTCTCCGGGTGGCTTCGGCAGCGTGATTTCGCAGCGCCAAAGCGTTCGTCCGATCCGCGGGCTACACTCCGACGCGCGACACCTAACATCGACTCCGCGCAGCAACCCTGCCCCGCCCGGGAGTGTTACCGCCGTCGCGGCCGCCGCGATCTGTGCCCTGCTTGCCGCTTGTGGTCCGCACGAGCATGTTGGGTCCGCGCCGCCGCTCGCGACCGCAGAGCGAGTGGTCCACTACTATAATTGGGCGAACTACATTGGGCCCGACACCATCCCCGCGTTCGAGGCCGCGACCGGTATCAAGGTGATCTATGACGCCTATGACGCTGAGGAGACGCTTGAAACCGTGATCTTAATGGGCGACACCGGCTACGACGTGGTCGGTGCTTCCATGGGAACCTTCGCTCCGGGAATTGCGGCAGGCGCATTCATGCCACTCGACCGTGCGCGGCTTCCAAACTGGCGCCATCTCGACCCGCACGCGCTATCCGTGCTCGGCCAATTCGACCCCGGCAACCGCTATGCAGTGCCGTTTCTGCACTCGATCAATGGATTCGCATACAACCTCGATATGGTGCGAGCCCGCATGCCGGACGCACCCGTCGACAGTCTCGATATGCTGTTCAAGCCGGCCGTCGTCGCTCGCTTCGCCGATTGCGGCGTGTCGTTTCTCGACTCGCCGGTCGACGTCATACAACTCGCGCTCACGTACCTGCACCTGGACCCGAACTCCGGCCGCGCAGAGGACTACCAAGCCGTGGAAGCGCTCTTGCTGGCGGTCCGCCCGAGTATCCGCCTGTTCGATTCGAACACGTACATTCACGATCTCGCCAATCGCGAACTGTGCCTCGCCATGTCCTGGTCGAGCGACTATTCCATAGCGATGATGCGCGCGCGCGACGTCGGCCTCGATCTGCATTTGGCCTTCAGCGTTCCCCGCGAAGGAGCCAACATCAACTATGACGCGCTACTGATCCCGGCCGGAGCGCCCCACCCCGGCGCCGCGCACGTGTTCTTGAACTACCTGCTGGAGCCTCGTGTCATCGCCCACGTTACCAACACGCTGCACAGCGGCAACAACAACCGGACCGCCAATGCCTACGTCGAGCCGTGGATTCTGGCAGATCCCGCGCTCTACCCGCCGCCGCAAGTGGAGGCGCGCCTCTACTTCTCACTGCCCGTGACGGAGAAGGTGCGGCGGCTCCGCACGCGCACCTGGACCCGGATCAAGACCGGTCACTGAGGCGCGGTGCAATTACGGCGTCCGGTCCTTCTCGCTCGCTCCGTCAATGACATCGATCGCACGCCGAGCGTCCTCGATGGCCTCTGCAAGCAGTTTCCGCACGTCGGCAGCCGATGCATTGAGATCGATCTGACGCATTAGATAATCGAGTTTTGTGCGAGAAAGCCATGCCTTGTGACGGGCAAATTCGGCAATGATTCCGGGCTCCCCCCATTCGACGATCGAATCCACCGTCGGATCGGGCAGAGCGACGTCGCGCGACACATATCCAATGACCGCGGTGTTGCGCTCTGCGCGCCGCTCCAATCGAGTCGCCCTGTGGACGACCATCGTGCCCTGCTGAAACACGGCATACCCCGCGGCTGGAAACTGCACGCCTACCACGCGTCCCGCGGGTAGATCTCGGACATTTGCAGCGGTCAGATTCTCCGGGCAGCTATCAAGCAGCGAGGCCGCTTCGTCTCTGGTGCCGACAAAGAACTGGAACTGGCCACCGCTAAAACTTGCCGGATCACTGATCATTAGCACGCAGTCGAACCCGATTGAGTCCGTATGCCAGGTATCCACCGCTTTGCTGAGATCCTCGGGGGCATAGTTGATGTAGACCTGCTGCGAAGGCATGCTATGAGGCAGCATTTCGCAGCCGGCTATTTCCGAGAAGAACGCCGTGACTTCCGGGCAATTGCATAGGTCGCGCAGGAACGCAGACCGATAGACGCCTCCGGCAAGATAGCTGGCCGTTCTATCACCCTCTTGTCTGCTGCCGCCGAGTGCGAGCGCTATATTCCGTGCCGCTTCCGCGCCTTGATCGCTAAGCAGACGCAAGGGACCTGCGACTGCAACCCGGCTGGCGCAGATCTTCGCTTCCTGTTCGGTGTACCCAAGATCGTCCAGGGTCCAGCGTCGCATTGGCGGCTCAAGAGCGAGGTGCCGCCTCGGATCAAAAACCGGCTCGTCGTGCAGTTGTTCATAGCAGAACGGGTGCATCGAGGGGAGTGATAGCGGGTTCGCAAGCATGCCCAACGTCGCCCTTGCCTTCACGCATGCCTTGAGAACCGTCTTCGTCTCGATCTCGACCGCGGGTGGCAGGTTCGGCAGGTCGGTGTAGGGCCGGGAGGGATCAAAACTCATGTGTCGAAAAATAACAATTTTTTCGACATTAGACTATTGTGAAGTCGCCGACTTCGCCGTCCAGCTCACTCCCGCGACCATCGGTGCGAGCGTGAAATCGCTCACCGCATCGCGACCGATGCCGCCTACCGCGAGCTAGCACAGAGCGCCCTGTCGGCACGGGAATCACGTCTGACCCGCGGCAGCGTCAAGCCTGGCAAGCTTCTTGACAAGTAGTTTTTTGACCCGGTTGCTGTCCATGTCCACGATCTCGAAGCCGAGTCCCGCACACTCGAAGCGATCGCCTGCGTGCGGAACGCGTGCAAGTTGTAGCATCGCAAGTCCGGACAGCGTGTGGTAGGTTGCATCTTCCTCGTCGGGCAACAGACCCTCGATCGCAAGCGCATTCCGGAATTCGTCGGGCGCAATGCTGCCGTCAACCAGCCATGAGCCATCATCGCGCCGGACGATGCCGGGCTCGGTCACGTCCTCGATGGTCACGATGTCGCCAACCAGCATCTCGAGCGCGTCGTTGATCGTAACCAATCCTTGCAACTGGCCGTACTCGTCTACCACCAGTGCGAAGTGATGGCGATGCTTCTTGAAAGTCTCGAGCAGGCCAGTCACGGTCAGCGTAGTCGGCACGTGAAGCGGCTTGGTCGCCCGCTTCAGAAAGTCCGGCGGTCGACCCTGGAGGGCGTCGTCGAGCAGCGACTTCGCCGAGACGACGCCGAGCACGTGGCTCAATCCTCCGCGACAGACCAACGACCGCGAATGCGCAGCCTCGATCATCTTGCGGCGGTTGGTCTCCGGCGGGTCGTTGAGGTCGTAGTAATCAATGTCCCTGCGTGGTGTCATCACCGCCGTGACGCGCTGCTCGTCCATGCGGAACACGCGGGAAACGAGCGCCTGCTCGTGCTCACGGAATTCCCCTTGCTCCATCAGCGCTTTGATCTCTTCGTGTGTCACCGGCGCGAGGGGTTGCTCGCGCACGCCAAGCACGCGAAGGATCGCGTCGCACGTCAAGGTCAAGCCACGCACGACCGGGTGCGCGATCCGGGCTGTCAGTTGCATCAGCGGAGTGACGGCGGTGACGATGCGCTCTGGATAGAGCACCGCAAAGCGCTTGGGAATGAGCTCCCCAAACAATACCGCCAGGACCGTGATGCCGGCAACCACCGTAATCAGCGCTGCCGGGTGGGCATATTGCCGAAGCCAACCGATTTCGGACCACTTCCTCTCCAACAACCCGGCGAACGTGGCTTCCCCAAACGCGCCGCTCAGGATCGCAATGACCGTGATCCCGACGGTCGTCGTGGACAGAAATTGTCCCGGCTGCTTCGCGAGCACGAGGGCGGCGCGCGCATCGGCACGGCCCTCGTTCGCCCATTGCTGAAGCCGGCTCTTGCGCGCCGATAGCAGCGCCGTCTCGGCCAGCACGAAGACTCCATTAGCGAGAATGAGAAGCAAAAGTAGCAGGAACTCGAGCATGTGGATCGGCAGAATCTCAGGCCTTGGGTGGACGTCTGCCGATGATCGTACGTCCTTTGCTCTCCATCATCAGCATTTCGCCTCGTTCGGTTCACGAAGTGCTCGCGCCGATATGCTCTTAAGAGAATAATATGTGGTTTAATATACTCTTGAGAGCACAAACTTCGAAATTATAGGAACTACATGATATTCTCAAGAGCACTTTATAACGCATAACATGCTCTTGAGAGAACATGGCCGCAAGGAACCGGCTACTGCAAGCTCCACCCTACCCCGTCGAACAGGCGCGCGCTTCGACCGAGAGAAAACGGCTAAAGGCTATACCCGCGCGCGCATGGTCAGCGGCCTCACCATCCTGCGCGCCGACGAAGCACCAGAAGCGAGACAGAACTGGTCCTACATAATTCTGGTCGAAGAACTGCGCAGAATTGTCCAAGACGCCAAGAACGATGCCCGCGAACTGTTCCGCAGAATCTGCTTCAACGCGCTCATCTCCAATCTCGACGATCACCCGCGCAATCACGCGGTAATCGCGAAGGAAAGGAACTGGATGCTCTCGCCCGCCTATGATCTCACGCCATCAGTGCCCGTGAGCATAGAGCGCCGCGACCTCGCCTTGGACTGCGGCGACATGGGCCGCTACGCCAATGCGAAGAACATACTCGCAGCATGCGCGCTTTCTGCTCGATAGAGCAGAAGCGGAGAAGATCGTCAACGACATGAAAGCGCGAGTCGAGGCGACGTGGTACGAGACTTTGCGCGCCAGCGGCGTATCCGAAAAAGACGCCGAGACCATTCGCGGCGCCTTCGTTTACCCGGGCTTCTCGTTGTAGCGTCAGGGAGTTCGCACTCTCAACCTTGCGCGCTACTACTGCCGCAAGCTCGCGCAGCACCGGAACATATCGCTCGCTGCGTCGAGTCTCACGCGCGTTGGTTCATGTGCCCTGGATTGCCGCCGCCATGCGTGCCGATGAAAGGAGTGTTGAGCACTCAGCGTGAGTGGGCGTCGAAGAAATCGAGGATCAGCCTCCACGACCAGCTGAGGCTGTAGGTGTGCCCCATAGCGGCCCGACAATCGAGCACGTTTGGCCAGCCGACGCTAGCCGAGCCTCCAGACCATCCGGCTGCACTGCTGCCGCAATAAGTGCGGCAATCCGCCTGATTGATTCCGGTGCTGAAGGAAGCGGCAGGTGTGCCGCTGTAGGGACAGCTATTCGCGGTTCCCCAACTCTGGGTAATGGCGGACGCGCCGGTGTAGTAGTACCGATTACCGTCGCTGGTGGTCGTGTATCTTGTGCTCTCCCAGGCGCCCGGTGGCACGGTCTTATCGTGCGTGCCGGTGATCACCAAGACCGGCATACCACCCGCGTTCCCAGGCATATCGAGGTAACCGCGATGCGGCAAACCTATCAGCGATGCAATAGCCCGGAAGATCGGCGCACTTGCGGCGTTCTGGCCCAGCTCCCAGGTAAACATCCCGCCGTTCGACCCTCCCGACGCGAAGACTCTGGTGGTGTCGACGCATAGCTTGGATTCGATCTCCTTGACCAAGTTGTGCGTGAAGGCGACGTCATCGGCCTGACATTGCGTCCATGAACACGTGTTGCGTGCGATGTTCTTGCAAGACGGATATGTATAGTTTGGAGTGCGCGTGGGATCACAGATTGCACCAACCGCGGATCCCGACGTGCGCGAGGCGCCGTCTTCGTTTGTTCCGGCGACCCCTGTCGTCGATCCCCGGAAAGACCACGAGTCGGGATTTGAATCGGGGGCGGCTGACCCAAGCCCTCGCGGCGCCACCACGATATATCCCCGCTGGTCGGCAAGCGTCCTGACGTTCTTATGGCCGAGAAACTCGTTCTCGTTACCCCCCCATCCGTGGAATACCATCACCAGAGGGAACGGAGTGCTGGGCTTGTAGCCCGATGGCACGAAAACGCGGTAGGTCCGGGTCACGTTCTGGTCCTTCACCCGGTAGCTGCCACTCGCGATCGTCTTCCCGCAGCCGGCGGACGGCGTGACGGCCAACCCAAGCGTTGGCGCTAGCATCGTAATGGCGAGTAGGCAGCAGCGTGTCAATGTGCGCGTCATAGTCATGCGGTTTCCCTCGTTGCGGCAGTTAGATGCGTGTGCCGCCCGTGACCGGAATGACCTCAGCTCTTGCCCACGTAACTGAGATTTGATAATCGGATGGTATTGGATGGATAAATGGACGGAGTTTAGTTGCATCGGGTGTATGTACGCCAATATTTGCAATCATCATCACTACCCGCTACTTGTTGCTCAAGCGCCGCGGCGGAACGTGATCGTGCGGACGTCCCGCGCAACGGCAGCTATGTGATCAGCGCAATCGCCCGCACCGGAGCTCGTGCCGGTCTGCAGTCGAGTGGATCGACGCCGAACTCGCAAAGACCGTGGACCCTGAGTACATCGCGCATACACGGGCGACCCTGGCGGCGCTCATTCACATGAATCGCGGCGCAAAAGGTCGTGACCATGGGGAGTGATCGGTAAACGCCTGAGGCGTCGCTTGGCCGCGAGGTCAGAGTCGCACGAAAATGCCGCCGTTTTGCACCGGATTACCAACCATACACATCTTACGGGTCAATCTATCGAGGACGTTGCCGTAGCTGGTAATTCACGGTAATGCCGACTTGGCGCGGATCGCCGAGTTGGAGAAAAGACTGATTCGGGAAGTTTGGCGGAATCAGGCCAAAATAGAATCCATTCTGGGCGTAGCGCGCATCGAAAAGATTGCGGACCCACACGCTCGTAACCCAGGAACCATGTTGGTAGCCAACCCGCACGTTCTCGAGGTCGTGGGCGGTCGAGGCCTGCGCATCGCTGGTGTAATAGTAGAAACTGCCGATCGCGGAGGCATCCAAGCGCGCGAATAGCCCGGTCGGATGGTGGTATTCGACGGCGGCCGAGACCTTGTAGCTCGGCGCGAATGGCTGCGCTCGCCCGTCGAGGTCCAATGTGCTGAAAAGACCGCTAACGTCCATATAACGGGTTCGCAGCAGCGAACCGCTGCCTGAGATCTGCCAGCGGCTGTTGATGCGATAGCTCGCCTCGCCCTCGAGGCCATAGTTCTCGCCGTCGCTTGCGTTCTGGGTATAGAACACATAATTTAACGGGTTATTCTGCTGCAATTGCTCCGACAGATAGACCTGCATGTTTTGCCGCAGCATGTAAAACACATCCGTCTGAAGCTCAAGCGGGCTATCGGAGCGCGCGAACTTCAGGCCAGCCTCGGCACTCCAAAGCGACTCGGCGCCAAATTCCCGCTGCTCGGACAAGATGCCCGAACCGATGTTGAAGCCGCCTCCCTTGTAGCCGCGGGCAATGGTCACGTATATATGCTCGCCATCGCCGGTGCTTCGAGTCCAGGAGAGATTGCCGCCGATCATATGGTTCCGTTCATCGGGAAACGGAGTAGTGACGTCGGCGCTGTCGGAATAATCGGCGACCCGTTGTTCCACCCGCAACCCCCCGGACAGCGTGGTTCGCGTGCCCACATCGGCATCCAACGAGCCATAGAGCGCGACATTGGTCGCCCCATATTGGCTGTCGAGTCCGCTGCTGCCGGCCCCCGGACCGCCGTTCGGGCCGGCGTCGTAAGCGTCCCACGTGAACACTTGCTTGTCCGATTCGGTCAAGCGCAGCACGTACACGCCGGCCAGCCAGCGCAGCCGGCCGAACAGCTCGTTCGAGGGGTCGCCGATCAGCCGCAAGTCCTCGGCAAGCGTGCGCCGCTTGCGGTTGTCGCTTTGAAAATAATCATAGGGTGCATAGCCCGTGGTCGCGAGCCAGAACGGATCGTTGCCCCAATCTCCGTCGAACGAATAAACGATCTTGGAGCTCGCCGTGCTCGTGACGCTGCGCAGCTGCGCGCCCCCGATCTCGGCGACCAAGCGCAGCGCGGCGCCGTTGGAAAGTTGCGCATCCCTGCCCGGTTCGTTCGAGTAGGTGGTGTAAGTGTTGTAGATGGACCAGGCGTCATAGCCATCATCGATGTTGACGTGCATCAGGGTCAGATCGGCCTGCAGAGCGTCCGTCACCTGCCAATGGAGCTTCCCGCGGAGCGTCCCCTCGTTCAACCCGTTGGTGGAATTCTCATCGAGATACTCGTTATGGCGGAAACCGTCGCTCAGATACTGCTGGGCAGCGAAACGCCACCCGGCAGTGCCATCGGCACGTCCATCCCCGACCACAAATCCGGCGGCGCGCGTGTCGTAGGTGGCTCCCGTAATTTCGCTGTTCAGCACGAAGTCCGTACCGGGATCCGCCGTTCGCACGCTGATGAGTCCTGCGAGCGCGTTGGCACCATACGTCGTGCCTTGCGGCCCACGTAGCACCTCGATCTGCTGCGTGTCGAATAGCGTTGCCGGCATACCGTCGCCGGAGAAGTCGATATCATCGATCAGAAACCCGACCGACGGATTCGGCGCCCCTTGATACTGCTCCACTTCACCGATACCGCGAAGCTGGAAAAAGCGAGGCAACGAGGTGCCCGAGGCCCAGTTCAAGTTCGGAATCAGACCCAGCACGTCCTCGAAGTGCTGAACGCCGGCGGCGCGCAGCGTCTCCTGGTCGAGTACGGTGACGCTCTGTGGCAATTCGGCGACGCTGGTCGAACGCAGCGTCGCAGTCACTACGATCTCTTGCAGGGTAGTATCCTCCGCCGCGTGCTGGGTGTCATCGCCCGCAGCCGCGAGCTGCGTCCAAAGGTAGGAGGTCGCCAGCGGCCAAAACAATCGCGATTGAAGCTTCATTCACCTGCTCCCTACGCCGGTACTAACCGGATCAGGTTCAACGGGTTCGCCGGTTCCTCCGACGTCTCAGGTCTCTTTAAGACCACCCCAAGGTTTCGTGAATCACACTATCGATCAGTCGGGCTGGTTTTTCAACATCAGTTTCCATAGTCCACGCGTCGGTCGGTGCAGCCCACCGCGATTACCCTGAGCCGCGCTCGGCCGATGACTGTCAGCCGCGCTTATCGCGCATGGCAATCGGTCATGACTCCAGACGTTTGCCAACTGCTACGGCGAATCCGCGAAATGTTTCAATTTGGCGCCACACAAACCCACAATTGAGCTCGGACTCGCCGACACATCACTAACGTGGGGACCGAAATTTTCTTGAGGTCGGACGTGAAGTCCGTTTGAGAGAAGGCGACGATGCCATCGTAGCGCTCGGGGCCGATGATGGTGGCGTGCGGGCGCTCACGAATTCGCTTAGGCTTGTCGCTCCCGAACGTCCTCATTTGCCTGGTCGCTCCACGGACCCGCCAATGTGCTCAGCACGCTCGCGCATGCCCTGCGAAATTAGTTCATGACGCGGAGCCGCGTTGCCGAACCGCGAGCAAGCCGACCGTGACATTCGTGCCAACGCTACTGCCCGCTCCGAAACGCGGCTTCGCGGTGACTGCCATCGCAATACGGCTTATTCTTCGATTGTCCGCAACGACAGAGCCAGGTTTCCGTCACGCGGTTGACGGTCTTTCCCGTTCCGGTCACGACTTCGAGATTACCAGTCACGTGCACGGGGCCGTCCAGCGTGGGCTCTATAGTCAGCGACCCGTCACGTTGCGCAAGGGTCTTTGACTCCACCGCCTTGGCTTCGCCACTGGCGACAAAGTTGACGGAGACATGGCTCCCGTCGCAATAGGGCTTGTGTGCCGATGCTCCACAGCGGCACAGCGTGAGCCGAAACCCTTGCGCACGACCCTGCATGAGGACAGGCGCCCGTACGGCAAGCGGCCCGTTCTCCCGCATTCTCACGGTATTGACGCGAGGTGCGAATTCCAACTCCGCGCCGTCCGCAGCCTCACACCGAATTGCCCCTGAGGGGCAGTTGTGGGCGAGTTCCAGGAGTTCTGCAGGTGAGGCCCGGTCGGGATAAATCCACTCCCCCTGCACATTCGGCACAAACACATCCGGTCGATCGAGCACGCAATGGCGCGAGTGGATGCAGCGCTGCGCCTCGAAGCGAACTACGACCTCTTTGCCTCGAACGACTTCCTCGCTCATAACGTATATCCCGTGATCCCAAAAGTCACAACCAAACCAGCCCTGTAACACAGTAATGCCGGCGCCGTCGATAATTATACCGCCGGCGATGGAGATCTTGCGGAGCCGCCCGGCTTACTGCCTTTGGATGTCGTCGGACAAACATCACGATCGACAGCAATGAGACCATCCCGGGTACCCCGCACACTCAGCACAGAAATGTGCGGGGTAGCTCGATCAGGTATGCGCTACCAATCTTCGAGAGTTTCGACCAGTTGGTTTCAACAAATCCCACTCGGGCGCGCCATTATCAAGGAGTCCAAGGTGCTCCCCGCTCGGGCGCCCCCGGACGCTCCCGGACGTCCTTGGAAGATGGGCCGTGTCGGGATCGAACCGACGACCAGTTGATTAACAGAACCTCGCGCGTGACAGCGTTTATACCTTTAAAAACAATCACTTAACAACTGTGCCACGATTTGCCGAGTTCTGCGAAGATAAGGCTTTGAATTCATAGATATCCGCATCTTCCAATTGCACATCTCGGGAGCGTCGGCTGCCTCGCGATTCTCGCCATTCGAATTCTGGTGATGGTCGCCGCTAAAGCTAGATTTACCACCTGCTAGTAATGTTGTTGCTCGCACTGCTCCTGGACGTATTTTGGTTTCCGTATTACAGTATTGCGGTATTACATAAGCTTGGAGCGGCGACATGGCCATGAGCGTGAGATTGGATCCGACATTGGAAACCCGCGTGGCGCAAGAATCCCGCCGGCTGGGCATTACCAAGTCTGAATTCGTGAAGGATGCACTCGAACGGGTGTTGGGCCTTAAAAATCCAGCGGACTTGCTGAGTACGGTGCGCAGCGGCAAAGCGATGGGAAATCCGCAAGCGTCACGCAATGTCTCGGCAAGAATGAAGGCCAAGCTCCGTGCGAAGTTGCCTGATTGATTCCGGACCGCTGATCGCGCTGTTCGCGGTGGATGACCACCATCACGCTCGCTTCGACGCGATGGTGAGAGAACTGTCGGTGGGTGGACTGCGGCTCATTACGACCTGGCCCTGTATTGTCGAAGCATCGTATCTTTTGGAAATACCGCAGCGCTTTGAAATGCTCAAATGGATAAAACTCGGCGGCGCGGTGGTTTATCCGTTTGAGCCCGCACAGCTTGGCGAGATCGTTCGATGGATGCGTCGATACAGTGAACGCGGCAAGCGCGAGATGGATCTCGCTGATGCGTCCCTATATTGGCTGGCCGCAGAAACGGGCCTGAACGAAATCCTGACCATCGATGTTTCGGATTTTTCACGCTATCGCCTGCCACGCGGCAAAGCCTTTACTTTGCTGTAACAGTGATGCGTAACCGAGCGCCTCGGTAGCTGTCGGCCAAGAGCCGAAGTTCAATGCCCTGAAATGAGTGCGCCATCGCGGCCATTCCTCGCCCCCCGATCTAATATATTGCCGGTCCGGCGCCGCCTCAAATAAATATTTACAATCCGATGAGGGGATTCGTT
>Ga0181521_10007237_pt1 | contig 11715 bp, 10 predicted proteins | sample PEATcosm2014_Bin_32_FD_119764 | JGI IMG/M metagenome (GOLD analysis project Ga0181521, IMG submission 119764) | Peatland microbial communities from MTU Mesocosm Facility, Houghton, MI, USA - PEATcosm2014_Bin02_60_metaG | ecosystem: Environmental > Terrestrial > Soil > Wetlands > Peat | place... | reverse complement strand
GCTGTCGCGGGTGAGGAGCTCGCTCACTGTCCGTGATGGCCGCAGTCGCCCAGCCGTGGCCGTCAGCGGGCAGATTCTGATGACCGCCCACACCCGCAGGCAACCTAATGCCCGACCGCCTAAGCCACGCCGTTTTCGCGTGCCCGTGGTGCACATTCCGCGCGCTGCGATTCCACCCGGATCGCGCCAGGCTGGGCGGGAGGCTGCCCGTGCTGAGGCAGCCTCGTCGCCCCGGCCGACTGGCTAAGTGGGCGATTCGCTGCCGAGCCCCCCGCGCCCGGTTTATCGGCATCCCGGCCGGGCGAGATGCGCTCCCGGCTCCTGGTCCGCCGGGCGGCGTGGACGGCATGCTGTACATCCGTCATGTGACCGTCGAAAGCGCCCAGCGCCGTGTGGGTCTTTGACAACGAGTTGCGGCTTGTCATGGCGCCCGACACAGCGGGTGAGCGGCCTTCACGAGTGCGCCGCCCCGGCGGCTGCCTGCCGGCGCTCCAGTGCCCGGTAGATCGTCGTGCGGGTGACGCCGAACATGGCGCCGATCTCCTCGACGGTGTGCGTCCGCTTGCCGTCCTCACCGATGGCGTCGTACAGCTGGCGGGCCAGCTTGACCTGCGGCGGGCTGAGCTTGGCCTTGCGCCCGCCGGTCCGGCCGCGGGCCCGGGCCGCGGCCAGGCCCTCCATCGTCCCCTCGACGATCAGCTCACGTTGGAACTCGTCGATCGCGGCCATGACGTGGAACGCCAGCCGGCCGGCCGGGGTCGTCGTGTCGATCTGCTGCTTGAGCACCACCAGGTCGATGCCGCGCTCGCGGAGCTGGTCGACGACATCCAGGAGGTTGCGCAGCGACCGGGCGGCGCGGGACAGGCGCGTGATCACGAGCACGTCGCCGCTCCGCAGGTAGTTCAGGCAGGCGTCCCACTGCGGCCGCTTAGCCAGCTTGCCGGTAACGCCGTGGTCGATGAACAGGTGCTCGGGGTCGCATCCGGCTAACAGGAGCGCGTCGCGCTGGGAGTCGGGGTTCTGGTCGCGAGTGCTTACCCGGCCGTAGCCGATCCGGTGGCCGCCGATGTAAGGGTTTGTCATGCTCATAGCGTAGCGCAAACGGTACCAGGCAAATTAGTGAAACATTGAATTAGTACGCGAGTTTTGCAACGTGTCTGACCTTGGGAGGCACGGTCGTCACCCCCGCGTACCGGAAACGCTCGTTTACGAGACACGAGCCGCCGGGAGCTGCGCCGGAACCGGCGGCCGCATGATCGCAGCGTCTAGGACGGCGGCCGGGCGCGGCGGCTGCTGGAGGATCCGGAGCTGCGGGCATGTCCGGCCCGTTAGGAGATTGTCGCCTTTCTGCCCGCGGCGCGAGCTTGCTCGAAGGACCAGTCCAGAGCGGAGAGGAATGCCTCAAGGGCGCTGTCTTTGCTTAGTGTTGCAAGTGGAATGCTCGGGCGCTTGTCAAGGCTCCCGTCGGGTATCTGGACGCCCGGGATAGCGTTGAGCTTTTGCTGTAGCTCAACGCGTCGCTCGCGTGCGTCGAAGGGTGCCCGCTGCAGCATCCACTGGAACTGGACCTCGACTCGGCCGTATGTATACAGCGCGAACGGAAAGAGGTACGCTGACCCGTCATCGAGCCCGGCTTGGAACGATCCGTCCTTCTGGCCAGCCCCGAACCACAAGCGCAGGTCGCCTCTTCGGCGGACCCACTCGAGGATTTGCCGTGCGACATCTCCCTCGGCCTTACCCCTCTTTGTGTCCAGCTCATGAAGCACCGAGTCGCGGTCCCAGTGGCGCCCCTCAGGCCGGCCCTTGGCCTGGCGCGCCGCTTCGGTCTGGCCAAGCAGCCTCGGAACGATCGTCTGATGCTTACCATCTGAGTCCACGTACTGCTTAATCTCGATCGCCAGGACCTCCGTGGTAGCCATCTGCCCGTTGAGATACTCCACGATCCTGCGCAGCTCACTGGGTATCTCGTCAGCGACGAACACCAGCCGCAGCCTGCCCGCGGCGAGATTCGTCTTGATCTGCTCCCAGAATGAATCCGCGTCATCATCTGAGTCCAGGAAGGTGGCAAGCACCGCTGATGCTGTCGTGCCCCGCTGCTGGCAACCCGCCTCAAACGTCGAGCGCAATCGATCGAGCCGCCAGTAGACCACCGCATTCGCCGCATAGTCGAGCATCTGCCCGACTACCTCCCGGCGGATGCGCGTGTCCGAGCTTCGCTTGACCTCGACCAGAGTCGGTACGCCATCCTGATCGACGAACAGATGGTCCACCGACCACCGGCTCCCGCCGGAATCGTCCGAAGCGAGAGGGACCTCACGAGCGATAAGGAGCCACCGTCTCGGCCCGGCGGTCCGATCATCACCGGCCAGCAGCTCGGGAGAATCCTCCAGCAGTTTCTGCAGGACAGCCTCGGCAGCGTAAGGCTGCTCGGTCATCGCGATGAGCTTGTCGCCTTGTCTTAAGTAGACGCCACTAGCCATGAGTCTCAAGGTACAGGCAGGACTCGGCCATGCGCTCCACGCCAGATTGATCTCGACGTTCCGGCCGAACTAGAACCGCTCCGCCGTTTCCGCGGCTTCAAGGGATCGAACACGCCTACCTCTGCTGTCGCATCGCGGCTGCCGGAACTCGCCGCCGCTAGGCTGGTGTCGCTCGGGACGAAGTGACAGATCGTCCAGATGAAAGCTTGGGTCGGCACCACCCAATGGCCGGTCTTGTGCCTCTCATCCGTTCAATGCATACCCAAGATGCAGCTGGAATCGGCCTTACCGAGATGCGCTATCATGCCGGGTTCCGGTGCGCTTTGCTGAGCGTCAATTTTGCGGTCAGCTCTTCGAGCCTGGTGGCGATTGTTCAGTGGCCGGTTTGGCCGGGGCAGTTGTCGCAGATTCCGGTCAACGGCATCACCTGATTACAAGACGGACACAGCCCGCCGATTCTTCCATCCCTCACGCTCTGGCGGGCGTCCCTTGACGATTCGCCGCGGCTCTCGATACAGGTCTTGCATGCTTCGAGGGTCCGCATTTGTTCTTCCGTGGCCAGCACGGGGGTACCCAGGAGGGTGCCGTCTCCCCAGTCGAAGTGGCTGCAACCGGGATCGTGCCGCAGCCTCGGTTTCGCTCCCGTCAACGTGCCGTCGCGGTGCACCGGGTACACCACGTACCTGATGTCTGGATGCTCCACCGTGCCTGCCATAGGATCACCCTAAGACCGGAGGACGCGCCAGGACGCCAACCGTTTCGGTAGTCCAATGCAGCGGAACTGAGTGACAGCCGACATGCAACCCCTGCTGCGCCGTTTGAATCTCAGTCAGCAGATGGCGCGACCATCGCACCTAATCCTGTCATCCCGCAGCGAGGGCGATCTGCGCTCCGCTGCATGGCAAGTGATCTGTTCTACACCCTGGTCCGCTTCACAAAAATGGTGTGCGCCTGCATGCGGGTTCTTGTCCCCATATCTTGGCGCTGCCGCAGGGGACGACGACGAGAATGCCGGGGCGGCTAGTAGGGCAGCAGCCATTCACTATTTGACCAGGGCGATGTCGGCGTTGCGGGCGAGCCGGGTGCGGTGGTGGTACCAGCGGGCGAGGGCTTGGTGGCGGCGTCTCCAGGTGAGCCAGTGCTCGGGGTGGCCGGGCGGTGGGGGCCGATGCAGCAGGGCGGCGAGCAGGCGGGCGATCTCGGGTACGGTCAGCGCGATCATGCCGGGGTCGGCTGGTGGTGGCTGGCCGGGGCGGACCTGAAGCGGGGCCCGGGCGCCGGTGCCGGGCTTGAGCAGGGCGGCGGTGATGGCGCAGATGGCCGCCGCGGCCATGACCAGCACGGTGTGCCGGGCGATGGCGGTATACAGCCGGACCTGGGACTCATCCAGCCCGAAGCAGTCCTTCCCGCAGCGGAATTGCTCTTCCACCGGCCATCTCAGCCCGGCCGCATGGATCAGCCGGGTCAGCGTCAGCGGCTGCCCCGCCGGGACGTAGCAGTAATGAAAGGCCAGCTCACCGGTCTTAAGGTGATGGCGGATCAGCAGGTGGTGGCGCGGCGAGGCGACCGCCAGCCACGACCAGGCATACCAGCGCTGGCCCTTGGCGCCTTCCCGGCGGAACGGACCTCAGCATGCTGGCCGGCCGCCAGGATGCTAGCGGCGTCCGCGCAGGTTAACCTCTGCCCGCTGGCCAGGGTGAGGCGGAAGGTCCGCGGGACGCGCAGCACATAGCCCTGACCGCGGGCTTCGAAGAACTCCCGCAGCTCGGTGCAGCTGCCGTAGACCTCGTCGCCGCAGAAGAAATCAAACCCGATGCCATCACCCAGTGCCTCGGCGGCCAGGTCGATGGCCAGCTGCCCCTTGGTGCGGAACCCCAGGCCTGGCGGCAAGCCCATCAGCAGCGACCTCACCGGGTCCTCGATCTGGGCCCGGGGCACCCACTGCCGGGCGCCGATCAGCGCGTGCCCGGCGCCCTGGCGCACGTAAGCCAGGTGCACAGTATTGATCCCGTTGGCCACCTTGCCCGCGCACCCCAGGTACTGCCGCTGCACGCCGGCCGTGGCGATGCCGGTCTTTTCCTGACCAGTCTCATCCAGCGCGCCGATCACCAGGCCACCCCGGTGGCCGCCGCGCCGCGCCGCCTCGGCCAGGCCGGCGACCGCGAACCGGCGCACCACGCCCATCGCCGCGAACGTATCCCACGCCGCCCTGTTGAGCAGCCGCTGCGTCCGGTCCGGTGCCCGGTCTCCCGCATGCTCGGCGATCGTCCAGCCATTGCGCTTCGGCAGCCCGCTGACCAGCGCACCGACATACTTGCCTGCCTGCAGCCACGGCTCGGTCCGCACAAAACACGGCCTCAGCAGCGATAGCAGCTCTCTGCGCTGCCGGGCGCCCAGCCGCGCCCCTATCCTGGCAGCCGCAGCCGCCTCCGATTCTGTTGTCCTCACAAACCACATGATCGCGAGGCGGCTGCCCCTTACCGAACCCAGGACCCGCCCAGCCCGCCTGGGTTACCCAAGCTCAAGGCCGTAATGGCTGCTGCCCTACTAGCCACTGGTCACCCAGGCTGCGCGCTCGATGTCTTTGGGGCAGACCTCGGTCAGCGGGCAGGAGATGCAGTCGGGGATGCCCAGGTGGCACCAGCCGCGCCCGATGAGCCAGGCAGGCAGGTCGAGCGCACCTGGGCGCTCTGGATGCAGTTCGCGCGCGATGGCGATCATATGGTCGCGGTCGTCGCGGTCAGCGATGCGGGTGCGGAGGAAGACGCGGCGAACGTGGACGTCGTGGGCGATGTCGCCTCGTTCCATGTTGGTGACGGGAACGCCGAGGTCTCGTTCCAGGATTTCCACGGCCATGGCGGCTTTCTTCTGGCCGATGCCGGTGAACGCAGCCAGGCGGCACTGCAACACGTCCGCGCTGGGATGATCGGACCAGACGGCGCCAGCGTCGCCGCCGTAGTGAGTCATCACCCGGTCGGCTGCAAGGACGAGCCAGCGCGGCATCTTCTCGATGTACCGGTGCAGCTTGGGCGGGCTCGTGGTGCATGGCGAGGTCGGCCTGAGCGGCGATCGGGGCGCGAAATGGACGCGGGCCGTGTGCCGGGGTGGGTCACCTGCCCCAGGTGCGGCGGCTGCGGCATTATCGGCGCCGACCTGTGGGACGGCACCGGTGTCCGGCGCGATAGGTGCGCTGGTACTGGCAGCACGGCCGACGACGGCCAGACCGGAGACCTGCTCCGAGCCCTCACGATCACCGGACGCCTGATGCGCAGCACGGACACCGGCCATACCGCCCGGCAGTCCGCAGATGGCTGGCGCGTCTCGTGGCTGCCAGGGCGGGCGCTGACCCTCGGGCAGGCGATCGCGGCCATGATGCTCGCCGCCGCGACGGCCTCCAGCGACCTGCATAGCGAGCATCCGCTCTGGCCGCACGTCGAGGCCTGGGCCCTCGAGCTCGGACTGACAGGACAGGACGCGATAGTCAGAGCCTCGGAATTTCCCGGCGGACAGGCCCCCCTCCCAGTCCCCTGACGTCCGCCAACGCCCAACCGCGCTGCCGCAGTCACCGGCACCCGCAGGTGCAGGCGGAGGCAAGACAACGCGGAGCGGCTGCGGTGTCGGCTGCGGTGCCGGAACTGGAGGCCCAGGATCTGGTGCCGTTCGCCGCGCCCGCAAGAACCGTCGATTTCCTACGGTTCCCCGGCTTCCCGTTGTACCTGGTCAATTCCCCGTACTCCCTTCCGTTCCTGCCCTTTGGCGTGCTTAGCCTCCTGATCTTGAGTACCTGCCTTGTCACCATGATCCATAGCCGTGCACACCCTTGCATCATCTGATGATCATGGTCAGTTCAGCCCTCCGGGAGGTGGGGAGATGGCGGTGGTGGCGACGATCGCGAAGGGCTGCGACCTGGACTACGCGTGGAAGAACGTCGGCTCCCGCGCCGCCGCGGACTACTACATCTCAGCCTCGGAGGCGGGTGAGCCGCCGGGCCGGTGGTGGGGCCCGGCGGCAGAGGCGCTGGGGTTCCGGCGGGGACAGGAGGTTGAGCGCGGGCCCTATAACCTGCTGTTTGGCGAGCGGAAGGGCCCGGATGGCACGCCGCTGGGGCGGGCGCCGCAGCTGGCCGCGGCCAGGGAGCGGTACCGGCAGATCCGTGACCAGCTGCTGGCCGCCGAGCCGCACGCGACCAGCGAGCGGCAGGAGCAGCTGCGCATCGAGGCGGCAAAGCGGGCCAGGATCTCTCCCCTGTACATGGACCTGACGGTGAGCTTCAGCAAGTCGATCTCGGTGTTCCACGCCTCGCTGGCGGAGAACGCCCGGCTGGCGCGGCTGGCCGGGGACGCACCTGCGGAGCAGCGCTGGGCCGGGCTGGTCGGCGAGATGGACCGGATGATTTACGAGGCGGTGTGGGCGGGGTCTGAGTACTTCCAGCGCGAGGCTGGGTACACCCGCACCGGCTCGCACGCGCGACGGGCGGATGGACGGGAGACCGGGCAGTGGCAGGAGGCGGAGCTGGCGGTGGCGCACTGGCTGCAGCACACCTCCCGCGACGGTGACATGCAGCTGCACGTCCATTCGCAGATCGCCCACATCTGCCGGACGGTGCTGGACGGCAAGTGGCGCGCGCCGGACTCGCTGGGCTACCAGGAGCACGTCGCCGCGGTCGGCAGCCTCATCGCCCAGCATCTGGAGGAGGCCCTGACCCGCCGCTTCGGCGTCCGGTGGACCGCCCGCGAGGACGGCCGCGGGTTCGAGATCGCCGGGATCCCTGCCGAGCTGCTGCGCGTGTTCAGCACGCGCCGCGCCGATATCGACGCAGCGACGCAGGGCCTAGCCGCAGAGTTCGAAGCGCGGTACGGGCGCAAGCCGTCGCAGCGCGAGACCGGCGAGCTGCACGAGAAGGCGAACCTGCTCACGCGCAAGGGAAAAGAGGACGGCGCGATCGACTGGGACGCGCTGCGTCAGGGCTGGGCCGCCAGGCTGGCCGGCACGCTGGGGATCTCGCTGGCGTCGGTCGCGCCATCAGCGTGGGGGGTTAGCGGAGGTGACGCGGCTGCGCGTGATCCCGGCGGCGGGCCGTCACCGGATGAGATGCGCCGCGCCGCGCAGATGGCACTGACCTTGGCGCACCAGGAGAAGAGCACGTTCACCCGCGCCGACCTGATCAAGCACCTGGGACGGGTGCTGCCACGCACCGGGGTAGAGCCCGCGGCCGGCGTCCGGATAGTGGAGCAGCTTGCCGACCGGGCACTGCGATCGGAGTTCGGCGACGTGGCCTGTCTGGAGGCGCCCGACGCGGTGTCAGTGCCGCCCGACCTGATCCGCGCGGACGGCCGGAGCGTCTTCCACCGTCACGGCGGGACGCGGTACGCCACGCAGGTGCAGCTGAGCCTGGAGGACCGGCTCGTCGCGCAGGCTAGCGGCCAGGGCGCGCCGCGGCTGTCACGGAAGGAATCCGCGCGCCTGTTGGGGCGCGGAAGCAACGCAGCTCGAAGCCGCACTGCGCGGCCGCGCGCAGGCCGCGCACGCCGACGTCACGCAGACCGGCCTGCGGGTGGATCAGGCAGCAGCCGCGCACCAGGCACTGACCAGCGGCCGGCGGGTCGTAGTGATCAACGCGCCGGCCGGCAGCGGCAAGACCCGCACGCTGACCGAGCTGGGCCGTGCGTGGGCCCGGGTTGGCAGGGGCCGGGTGATCGGGATCACTCCCTCTCAGGCCTCGCGGAACACGCTCGCCGCCGGGGTTCCGGAGTCGTACAACACTGCTCAGTTCCTCGGCCACGTGCCCGGCCGGCGCGGCGCCCGCGGCCGGGTCGGGATCGGGCCCGGCGATCTGGTGCTCGCCGACGAGGCATCGATGATCAGCAACCCGGACCTGGCCGATGTCGTGGCCTACGTGACCGAGCGCGGTGCCAAGCTGGTGCTGGCCGGCGATGTGCAGCAGCTGCAGGCGGTCGAGAACGGCGGCGGGATGAGCCTGCTGGCCCGGCGCCTGGGCTACGCGCGGCTCGCCGAGCCAGTCAGGTTCGCTGAAGCGTGGGAGCGCGAGGCGTCGCTGAGGTTCCGCGCCGGTGACACTTCAGTCCTGGCGGACTATGACGCGCACGGCCGGATCCTCGGCGGACCGCCCGAGGACATGACGGAGCAGGCGGCGCAGCGGTACGTGGCACTGACGCTCGCCGGCAAGGACGTGCTGCTCATGGCCCAGGACCATGAGCACCGCCGGGAGCTTTGCCGCCGCATCCGCGGCGAGCTCAAGTATCTGGGCCTGGTATCCCAGGGGCCGTCGGCGAGGATCGCAGACGGGCAGGAAGCCAGCGCCGGAGACCTGATCGTCTGCACCCGGAACGACCATGCGACCGAGGCCGGCGAACCCGGCCGGGCCCTGGCCAACGGCGACCTGCTCCGCATTGAGGAGATCACCGAGGACGGGATCATGGTCCGCCGGGCCCTGGACGTGGACCCGGAGACCGGCGGCCGGCGGTGGACCAGCGGCGCCTTCCCCTACCACATCTATGGGAACTCCGAGCTGGGGTACGCGGTAACCGACCACGCCGCGCAGAGCCGCACAGTGCACACCGGCATGCAGCTGATCACCGGAAGCGAGACCCGCCAGCAGGCCTACGTCGGGATCTCCCGCGGCACCAGCAACAATATGTCCCTGGTGTTCACGGTGACGCCCAGGCTGGCCGACCCCAGGCCCGGCCCGCGACCCGCACCCGAGCTGGTGCGCGCCAGGCGGCTCGGCACCGAGCGCACTGGCCAGATGGCTGTCCCGGCGGCGCCTGCCGGACGCGAGGCTACCGGCGTACTAGCCGACGTGCTGGTACGCGATGGCGCCGAGCTGTCCGCGCTGGAAACCCAGGAACAGAGCTTCTCCAGCGCCGACAACCTGGCGATCCTGCACGCCCAGTGGCAAGCGGAAACCTCAGCCGCGCGGTCCGAAAACTGGCGGGAGCTGATGATGCGCACCCTGCCCGAGGCGTACCGAGGCGAGCTGGGTCACCAGACCAGGTGGCTGTGGCGCACCCTGCGCTCGGCGGAGCTGGCCGGGCTCGACCCTGAGGAAGTGCTCACCACGGCTATCACCGGACGTGACCTGGCCGGGGCCCGCGACGTGGCCAGTGTCATCGACGCCAGGATCAGGCAGCGAGTGGACGGGATGGTCCCGCTGCCACAGCCCCGGTGGAGTCAGCGCGTCCCCCTGGTGCGCCCAGGCCATCAGCAGTACGTGGCCGACCTCGCCGAGGCGATGGACGAGCGGAAAGAGCGGATCGGCGAGCACGCAGCTGAGCATCAGCCGCAGTGGGCCACCCGGGCGCTCGGACCCGTGCCCAGTGAGCCGCTGGACCGGCTGGTCTGGCAGCGCAAGGCCGCATCCATCGGCGCCTACCGCGAGCTGTCTGAATACGGTGACTATGCCGAGGCGATCGGGCCCGAGCCGGTCAGCGACGACCCCGACCAGCGGGCAGCCTGGCATGAAGCATTCGCCTGCCTGGGCCCGGCTGAAGGCGTAGACGTGCGCGGCCTTCCCGACGGCTCCCTGCACCTGATGCGCGAAAGCTACCGGACCGAGACCCAGTGGGCGCCCCGGTATGTGACCACCGCGCTGCGGCAGGTCCGCATGGGCGCCGATGACGCCGAGCTACAGGCCATCCGACGTGAGGCCCTCGCCAAGGCCAGTCAGCAACGCGGCCAGGGCGCTGCAGCTGCCGCCAACGAGCAGCTGGCCACGTCCTACCGGGCCATGGCAGACGCCTACCGGTCACGGGAGATGATCTTCGAGGCCACCGCCGCGGACCGCCGGGAATGGGAGGCCATGACCGAGCAGCCCCGGCGGCTAGCCATCGCGGCCGACAGCGAGCTTCGCCGCCGCCACCCCGAGCACGTCCTCGAGCCGCTCCAGTCGGCCGAACCCGAGCCAGCCACCGAGGCAGAGCAAGCCGAGCTTGTACTCGCCCCAGGCGGGGAGATCGCAGACATCAGCGCATGGATCACCGACCTAACGGCACAGCGCACTGCCTTCGCGGAGAAGCTCGCCGAGCGGAAGAGCCTGATGCTCCCGGCCGAGGATCCCGACTACGAGGATCTCGGCCAGGCATTCCCGGCCTTCGGCTCGGCTGACAAAGACGCGATTCTCCAGCCGCCCAAGCCAATGATTAGACCATCCCAGAGGGTGATCGAGCAGGTCCGCGAACATGACCACGCGCCAGAGGCTGCCAACTGACCGAAGCCTGATGCATCCTGGACAGCGAGGTGGTGACGATGTTTCCGCAGATTCCCGCCAGGCTGCCGCCCGCAATCACCAAGAGCCGCGAGGTGGCCGAGCTCATCATGTCCAGGGACATCGAACAGCACGGCGTCTCCGGGCCAGTGGCACTCGCGTGGCGGTGGGCACTGACCGGCGAAGGCCCGACGCCGATCACACTGATGGACTGGAACATCGGACCGCCATCCCACCAGGACATGGAATGGCAAATCGAATGCCCAGACGAATGGAACGGGCGGGTTCCAAGTGATGAGATCCGCGCCGCCCGCGGCGTGCTGTGGTGGCTGACATCCGGGCCCGAGGACCAGATCCCCTCCGATTTGCTTCCCATCGAGTCGTCCGCCGCACCAGATTAAGGACCGCTCACGGTCAACCGTGACCAAGGTCCCCCGCTTCTCAACATTGACCGGGTCACTCGTCAACGGCGCACGACCTGGAGCCTTTCGCCGGGACGTCCGCCACAGAACTGGCCATGATCATCAGATGGTGCACGGGTGTGTAGTCGAAGGCCAGGCGGATCTGAGGATGGCAGAAGCTGCGGAAGGGTGCAGGTTGCAAGATCGCTTAGACGAAACGCGATGTCGGCGAACAGCAAAAGGCCTGGAACCCTATGAGGTCAACCGCCAGGTCGCCGCGCGGTTGGTAGCCCTCCACAGGGGCTCGCTAGCCGGAAGATCATCAAGTCGCGTCGGTTGGGGATGGAGCCGGTGAGCCCACGCGCCTGATGGCCTGCGCTCGCGGGAGCATCGCGCCTACAACGCGATCCGTCGGCCCCAGCTCGGCGGGGGACGTCGTGCCTGCTGTTGGCGATCTATGTGCCGACCGTGGACGCCTCGCGCCCGTTTGGTTTCGTGGGTGAGATTTGAGGCCAGTTGCCGATGAGTTGTGGATCCAGTTGTTGATCTTCGGGGCTGTTTTGCCGGCGAGAGCTGACTCCATTTCTGACGCCGGCAGATGTCTGTCAGC
>Ga0181521_10007234_pt1 | contig 11719 bp, 9 predicted proteins | sample PEATcosm2014_Bin_32_FD_119764 | JGI IMG/M metagenome (GOLD analysis project Ga0181521, IMG submission 119764) | Peatland microbial communities from MTU Mesocosm Facility, Houghton, MI, USA - PEATcosm2014_Bin02_60_metaG | ecosystem: Environmental > Terrestrial > Soil > Wetlands > Peat | place... | reverse complement strand
GTGTACCGAGGCCCACGACGGCGGGAGCCCTTCGAAGCCGTCGGCAGCATGCTTTCGGTCTCGAGACGGTGGAGAAGGCGTTCGGCCTCCTCGAGGACCCCCTCCGGGACCCCGGCGAGACGCGCGACGTGCACGCCGTAGCTGCGGTCGGTCGCGCCCGGGACGAGGCGGTGGAGGAAGACGATCCCGTCCGGACCCTCGCGAACCGCGAAGTGGGCGTTCTCGGCGGCCGAGAGCCCTCGAACGAGGTCGGTGAGCTGGTGGTAGTGGGTCGCGAGCAGACAGCGCGCCCGGGTCGTGTCGTGGAGGTGCCGCAGCGTGGCCCACGCGATCGCGAGCCCGTCGAAGGTGCTCGTTCCGCGACCGACCTCGTCGAGCAGCACGAGGGACCGAGCGTCGGCCGCCCGGAGGATCTCGGCGACCTCGCTCATCTCGACCATGAAGCTCGACTTTCCCCGACCGATCTCGTCCGTGAAGCCCATCCGGGTGAACAGCTGGGTGACGAGCCCCACCCGGGCGAACTTGGCCGGTACGAACGACCCGGCTTGCGCCAGCACGACCAAGAGGCCGACCTGGCGCATGTAGGTCGACTTCCCTGACATGTTCGGGCCGGTCAACACCAGCATCCGCCGCGCGTCCGGGTCGAGGTCGAGGTCGTTCGGGACGAACGATTCCCCGAGGAGCCGGTCGAGCACGGGATGCCGACCATCCCGGAAGACGAGGACCGAGGAATCGTCGACCGTAGGACGGACGTAGCCCCGGCTCTGGGCGAGGTGCCCGAACGTCGTGAGAGCGTCGAGCTCTCCCACAGCGCGGCTGACGCGGTGGACCGCCGGCACGTGTCGCTCGACCGAATCGAGCAGCTCCTCCCACCGGGCCGTCTCCGCGGTCTTGATCTCGTCCCGGGATTCCAGGATGCGTCGCTCGATCTCCTCGAGCCGGTCCGAGGTGAACCGCTCCGCCTGGGCGACCGTCTGCCGCCGGCGGAAGTGGGGCGGGACCCGGGCCAGGTGGGACTTGGTGACCTCGAAGTAGTAACCGAAGACCTGGTTGTAGCCGACCTTGAGCGTCTTGATGCCCGACACCTCCTGCTCGGCCCGCTCGAGCGCGGTCATCTCGGCGAGCGCCGAGAGCTCGGCCTCTCGCCACCGGTCCACCTCGGGCGCGTGGCCGTGCCGGAACAGTTCGCCCTCATCCTGGGTGGGCGCGGGGTTCTCGGCCAGCGCCCCGGCGAGGAGCGCGACCAGTCCGGCCGGGGGTGTAAGCTCTCCGGCGAGCAACGTCAGCCGGACCGAGGACCCACCCTCGTTCAGGCTGCCGCCGAGGGACTCTGCGACCTCGAGACCCGCTCTTAACGCGACGAGCTCGACCGGCCGAACCCGACGTCCGGCGACCCGGGCCGCGATGCGCGAAAGGTCCGGGATCGACTTGAGCCGCGTCCGCCACCCTTCGAGGGCGGCGCCGCGGTCGACCAGCGATTGCACGGCATCCTGGCGGAGCGCGATCGCCGACGCGTCGGCGAGCGGGTTCGTCAACCAAAACGCGAGCGTGCGCCGGCCCGGGGCGGTGACCGTTTCGTCCCACGTCCCAAGAAGGGTCACGCCCTTGGGGTCGTCCGGGTTCATCGGTCGATTGATCTCGAGGTGACGGAGCGTCTTCGCATCCAGGACGAGACGCCGTCCACCGCTGCCCCGCTCGACGAGGTCGAGGTGGGGGAGGAGGCGGGGCTGGGTCGCCCGCAGGAACGCCGCGAGCCGTCGGTCGGCCTCGAGGACCTCCTCGGCCAGGTCGGCTCCGCCGCGGAGGTTGCTCGGGAGCTCTCCCGCGACGGCGGGAGCCGGGGCGGCCTCGATCCGCGCGGACGGGAACTCCCGTCGCAACGCGTTGAGCAGAGGGGACGAGAGGGATTCCTCCCCGACGGCCCACAGGATCTCGCGGGGCTGGAATGCCGCGAGGGACGAGACGAGACCTTCGGGGCCGTGTCCGTCCGCCAACCCGTGGTACCACTCCCCCGTGGTGATGTCGACCGCCGCGTAGGCTCCGACCGTACGGGTCGGGGCCACGACGCTGACGAGGAAGCTGTGGTCGGACCCACCGAGGATGCGGTCCTCGACCGCCGTGCCCGGCGTGACCACCCGGGTGACCTCGCGCCGGACCAGCCCCTTCGCGAAGCGCGGGTCCTCTACTTGGTCGCAGATGGCCACCTTGTAGCCCTTGCGCACGAGCCGCCCGAGGTACGTCTCGACCGCGTGGTGGGGAACGCCCGCCATCGGGGTCCGGACCCCCTGGGCGTCCGCGGCACGCGCGGTCAACACCACATCGACCTCGCGCGACAGGAGCCGCGCGTCGTCCCCGTAGGTCTCGTAGAAGTCTCCCACCCGGAACAGCACGAGGTGGCCGGGGTAGCGGGCCTTCACGCCCTCGTACTGCTCGAGGAGGGGCGTGAGGGACGCGGCATCGGGCATCGGCCTCGCCGTCGAGCGAGGGGCCCCATATAATCTAACGTCGGGGGAGGGCGGACGCTGAGGGGGAGATTTGAACTCCCGTGGCGGAACCGCCACCAGCTTTCAAGGCTGGCGCCTTGCCGGGCTAGGCTACCTCAGCGCAACGGGCAGAGCGGAGCCGGGAGGAATAAACCCTCCCTTTCCCAGGGGGTCCGGGGCGGAGGAGTGCAGGTGCCGGGACGTTCGCGCGGAACCCGATGGGTCCCGCGTTTCGAACCCGGGTAGTCAGCTTGGAGGGCTGACATCCTACCACTAGATTACACCTGCACGGCCGCCGCCGGACCGGGGCCTCGACCGCCCTGCGCGGTTAATGCTTTTCCTTGGAACTGTGGGCCGCCGGAGCCGAAAGGTCGAGGAGCGCGACCCGCTCGAGGACGAGGCCTTCCCACCCGGACGCGGGGACCGCGCTCCGCTCCGCGGCCTCGATCCCGAGGCGTTCGAGCACCTTCTCGTCCACGGGTCTCGGGTACGCGCTCGGGTCCAACGTGAGCCCGAACCGCTCGAGGAGGACGACCGGGTCGTGTGGTCGCTCGGCGACCAGGGCGAACTGCTCGGTCGAATCGGAGACCCCGACCTTCGCGAGGGCGCGCGGAAGCTGGTCGTCGCCGGCGACGTAGAGCGCGAACTCGGCTCCCCGGTCCCGAAGGCGGGTCTCGCCCCGCGTGCGGGCGCGGCCGAGATGGGCCCAGGCCGAAAGGAGGTGACGCTCCCCCGCGATGGCGCTGGCATCGAAGAGGGCGACGAGCGCCGGCGACTCCTTGGCCAGTTCTCGGAGGGTACCGATGATGGACGGCGTCGTGGGACTACCGGCGCGGGCGCGGCGGGCGCCGACGGCGCGGACCGGACGCTCCTCGGGCGGTGGAAGCGGGGTCATCGAAGGGGTCACTCCCGCATGAACTTGAGGAACTCGTCGAGCGTCCGAGGCTGGAGCGTGTAGTTCTCCTCGCGCTCGCGGGCGATCGTGGACGTAGGGGTCGTGCCGTAGTCATGGCCCGGCAGCACGACGAGGGCGTCGTCGAGCGTGAGGAGCCGGTGGTGCAGGCTGTCGTAGAGCTCGGCCGGGTCGCCGCCCGGAAGGTCGGTCCGTCCACACTCCCCGACGAAGAGCGTGTCGCCGGTGGCGACGTTCCCCTCGAAGATGTAGAGGACGCTGTCCTTGGTGTGGCCCGGCGTGTGGACCACATGGAACCGGAGCCCCCCGACCGCCACGGCGTCCCCGTCGGAGACGGAGATGTCCTGGTGGATCGGCGCGACGCGGTGGGCGACGACCTTCGCCCCGGTGCGCTCCTTCACGTCCTGGTTGCCGGCGATGTGGTCTGGGTGGCTGTGGGTGTTCAGGATGTATCGGACCTTCACGCCCCTCGCATCGATCGCCTCGAGCACGGGGTCGATGCCGAACGAGGGGTCGATCACGACCCCCTCCCCACCGGGTTCCTCCGCCACGAGGTAGGTGAAGTTAAGATACGGCCCGATGCGGAACTGGTCGAGGAGCACGCCCCGGCGAGAAGGGGGGCGTATTTGAGGGTGGGGGAAGTCGTTACGGGCCACCCGGGTCGGGTGCCGTGGTCCGGCGACCCGTGACCGCGTCGAGGACCACCCGGCCCTGGGACCCCTCGGCGTACCAGTGGGGCACGTAGAGCAGCACGAACGGCCCGAGCCGAATGTCGTCGGCGGTGGGCGGGACCCGGCGGGTCTCGATCACGAGCGCTCCCTGGTGCTGCTCGGTGTGGTCGACGTGGACCGTGTGGTGCCGACGGATCGCGTCGAGCGCCAGCGGGACGACTTGGGATTCCTCGAGCTGGGGAGAGAGCCGCTGGTGCGGCTCGCCGACGTCCGCGATCAGCTCTCGGTCGCCGTCCTCCCAGATCTCGGCGCGTCGCGTGACCGCGTTGACCGCGACCAGGTTGCGGACCACCGCCCCATGGCCCCCATCGGGCGAGGCGGGGCGGACGCGGTAGGCCGCGACGAAGAACGGGACGAGCCGCAGGGTGGAGCGAGGGTCGTCCACGCCGGCGAGGGTTTCCGCCTCGGAGCGGTCGATCCGAGGGCGCACGGTGCGTTCGCTGTGGGGGGCGATCGCGAACGGGGGCTCGAGCGGGCCGGCCGGGTCCGCGTCCACGGGCGAGAGCTCCGCTCCCGCGGGCGGAAGCAACAGGATCTCCCCGAGCCCCGGGCCAAGGGTAGAGGGGTCCAGGAGTTCGATCCCCCGGTCCGCGGCGAGCGCCCGAGCGTTCTCGCCGGGCTCATCGTCGTAGACGATCGTGCGGTGGATGCTCTCCGAGGGAAACAACGACTCCACGTCCGCCGGGGACCGGGCCGTCGTGAGGACCACCACCGCCCGCCGGTCCCGGCTGCGGACCGCGATCAGCGTGTCGGGCCGGACCTCCACGTGGTAGCCTGCCGCCTCGAGGAGCTTCCCGAGGACGGAGCTAGATGGTCCGCTCCGAGTCATCGGGTCGAGAACGCGCGCCGGGTATTATGTGGCTTGTGTTCGTAGCGCGACGGGGGTGCGCTCGTTCCGAACGCTCCACCGGTTTCCCGATTCCTACGGAAAAAGAGCTAATGCCTTGAGCATTCCCTGGGGTGAGCGTGGGTCGGTACTGGATCGGATGCTCGGGATGGGCGTACGACGATTGGGTCGGCCCGTTCTATCCCAGGGGATCCGCACCGGGGGACTTCCTCACCCGCTACGCGCGCGTGTTCCGGGTCGTCGAGGTGGATTCGAGCTTCTACCGAGCACCGAGCCCCTTCCTGGTTCGTCGGTGGGCCGAGCGAACCCCCGAGGGCTTCCGGTTCGCTCTCAAGGTGCCTCGGGACGTAACGCATGAGGCGGGGTCCACGGACGTTCACAAGGTCCTCGACCCATTCCTTTCGAGCCTCGAGCCGCTGCGCTCGCGTGGCAAGCTCGGACCGGTGGTCCTCCAGTTCCCGCCGTCGTTCCACGCCGCGAGCGGGAAGGCCCGCCTCGACCTCCTGCTCGGAGCCATCCCCCGCGAATACGCGCTCGCGGTCGAGCTCCGGCACCGGTCGTGGTGGACGGACTCCACGCGCTCCGCGCTCGAAGGACGAAGGGCGGCGCTGGTCTGGTCCGTCGTTCCCGAGACCCGGCCTCCCGCGTGGGTCACCGGCGACTTCCTCTACGCCCGGTTCATCGGCGACCGGGCGCTCACGCAGTTCGACCGCATTCAGAGGGACGCGCGACCCGAGATCGTCTCTATGAAGGACCTGCTCGAGAACGAGGGACGCGCGGTCGATACGGTCTTCGCGTTTGCGAACAACCACTTCATGGGATTCGGACCGGGGACGGCCGCGGTCATCTCCGAGGTGCTGGGAGAGCCCAGCCCCGACCTCGGGGCTGCGGGTCGCGCTCCGGGCCAGAGCCGGCTGGATGTGGGACACGCGGGCCCGATGAGCTGACCGCAATCAGCGCGCGGGAACCGTAGATCTCGATTCGACCTTCGAACTACACGTCTTCACGCGCCTTGGCGCGAATCCGGGTCACGTTGCCGGTGCGGTCGAGTTTCAGGTCGACCTGTAGACCGCGTTTTGTGGCTTCTTGGCCCATGAGAGCGGCACCCTCGTTGGTGATGGCTGCCCGCGAGGTCCTTCCCTTCAGTTTGCAATGAAGGGTGCAGACTGGCGCAGCCAGACTCGGATAACGTCGCTCCCAAACCGTCAGATTGAGTTCCGGATCCGTCCAGCTGGCGAGGAGCAGCTCACCGTTCCGACGTCGGAGCTGGACACCGGCTTCTCCGACAATTACGCTCTCGATGGAATGGGCAAGATCGTATCCCACAGCAAAGTAGTAGCCAATCCCGCCGAAGATTCCGATTCCCGCGAATCCGAATAGAAAGACGGATCGAGATGACGGAGCCGTTAGTGCCAGCACGAGCGAGGTGACGCCGACTAAGACATACCCCACGGAAAAAATGATACGATTGCGACTTCGAGTCGCACGTCTTCGCTCCAGGCGAGGGTCCGGGTCGATGATCTCTCGGCCTGCCCGATTGGGGCTAGGGAGCATTCCTGAGGTAGCTTCGCAAGAGTAGATGAGTTCCGTTTAGGGACCCATCGTTCAGAAACCCTGGCGAACGAAGCGAAGGGACGCACGCGGCCGATGACGGAACTGCAATCAGCACGTGGGACGAGGAACGGCCGCGAGGAGCGCGCGAGTCTGGTCTAGATTGATTGGAACCGCCGTCGACGGAAAATGCGTATTATGGGCAGAGCCGTCAGGGCGGTGTGCCATCCACTACTGCCCCCGTGTTGGCTACTCCGCGCCTGTACCTCAGGCCCCTGAGGATTGCCGACGGGGAACCCTTCACGAAGATCCTTCATGATCCGCAAGTGGCCCGAATGCTTCCCCGGAGAGTACGAGTCGAAGGTGGGCGAGCGTTCATTATCCGAGTCATACGAGAACAGCGCTCCGGCACCGGATACGCATTCGCCATCGTTCCGAAAGCGTTAGGTCGCCCCATCGGTCAAGTGCGCTTAATCGGCTGGGATCGAGAGAGCCGGACGGCCGAGATAGGCGTTTGGATTGGCCGACGCTGGTGGGAGGAGGGTTTCGGTCCGGAGGCCATTCGGGCGGTTTGTGCCTTCGGGTTCGGAAAGATGCACCTCCATCGAATCGAGGCGCTGGTCCTGAGTGCCAACCGCCGCGCAGTACACGCCCTGGAGAAGTGTGGCTTTCAGGTCGAAGTCCTTCGTCGGGAGGCCGTGCGACTCAACCGCAGATGGCACGATGTGATCGTGCTTGCGGCCTTGAGCGGGCGCGTGCGATGACCGCCCGCGGAGAGCGCGCGTCGACACGGCGAAGTCAACTTTGCCCCTTCTTCACGACCCGAGCGAAGATGCTCGACCCGTCAACCTCGCGGATGGTTGTTGCTAGACCTACCTCTGCGAAGAGCGCGCGGAACTCGTCACCGCTTACGGTCATCGCTCGGAAACCGTCCTTGCACGCGATGGTTCCATCCCGGGTCCGTGACTCGTCGATCTCTCCGAGGAGGCCCGCCCCCGACTGCGCCCGGAACCAATCGAGGCGGTCCGCCCATATCCGGGGAGAGTAGCTCGAGAATAGGACCACGCCTCCTTCTTTCGCGACCCGAACGGCCTCCGCAACGAGCTCGTGACGATCCCTCCCAAACGCCGAGATGCCGTTCTGGATGCAGAACACGGCATCGAACATCTCGTCCCGGAAGGCCAGCCGCGATGCGTCCATCCGGACGAGATCACAGTTTCGAAAGCGTCGCAGGTACGATGTCGCTAGGTTGAGGCTTCCACGCGAGATGTCGTTGCCGACAATCCTCGTCACATGGGGCGCGACCTCTTTCAGTGCCCGCCCGTACCCGCATCCGAGTTCGAGGACCCTGCTCGTACCCTGGACATTCTCGATGACGTAACGGGCCTCGGCGTCGAGGTACTGTCGGATTCTGGGAGACGCCAGGTCGTAGACCTGCTGCAACTTCGAACCAAAGAGCCGGTCCTCGTAGTAGCTCCCCATGACTGCGAGGTGAACGGGGAGAGCCTGCTTCAAAGTGGCGGAGACCATGCCCGTGGCTTGCTCGCCGCGACCTTCCCGAAGGCCGCGCGCGTTCGATGACCTGACTGGGATCAGCGCGCGAAATGACAGTGAGATGATGCGCATCCGTTCGGAAGCCCACGGTTCGCGTTCCCTCGATTCCTATTCACCTCAAGGTTTTTGGACCGGGAGCTCGAACTCGTTGAACCGGGTCCATGACCGAGGAGATCGAACGACCGCGATTCCGAGAGCACCTACACGAGATACGGGAGTCATTGGGAGGGATCGGCAAGGACGTCGAGATTGATGTCGCCCATGCGCCCCACCTTGCCAAGGAAGGGACGAAGAACGCCCTTGCGCGGGCTGCTGGGGTTCGGAGGACGACGCTGCGAGAGTGGACCGAACCCGCATCCGAGGACCCAAAGTAGCCTCCTTCGCTCCGCGTCCGCGGAAACCAGCTCGCCCGGATCGCGACGAACTGTTAGGGCCGGACCCGGATCGACGCGGACCGTATTCCGGCCGCCGGAATGGGTTGCGCGAAACCCTGACGTGACGGTGGTGGCCGCGTCGACTTCGTGAAGAACGCGCGCGACCGATGGCGGACCGAGAGACCTATTCAGTCCAGGCCCACCATGGACTCCGGCGGGCCGTGCAAGAGACGCTGTTCCGTCGCCCGGCCGTCGGGGCCGGTGACCGCCTGTCGCCGGCTCACTCGGGGACAACGCTCAATAGAGGGGCTCGTTCTCTCGAGCTCCACCGCCGGTAGGGCGTCCATGGGCATCGAAGAAGACCATCCGAACCCGGTCCGTGCCCATCTTCAGGGGCTCGCGAGGCAGAGTACCCAGAGCCTGACCGGCCTAACGAATTGGCCCGCCTACTGGATGGCTCGCTTCCTAGGGCGACCCATCACCCTTCGCTTCCGCCAGGGGTCATCGTTCCCGAAGGCCACCCGAGATGAGGCAGGAACCCTCCTGTTCCTGAGCGCGAACGGGGTGAAGTTCGCCCCTACCGGCGACCCGACCCAATTGACCTGGGGGCTGGACCCCCGGGACCGGATCATCACGACCCCGACGGGGATCCGATTCCACCTTCCGTCGGCGGACGGGGTGATCCTGGCCGAGACCTACCTGTACGACATCCACTACGCGGGCGACCTACGCGGGAAGACCGTCATCGACGTCGGGGCCAATGTGGGCGACACGGCCCTCTATTTCGCCGAGCAGGGTGCGGAGGTTTTCGCCTACGAGCCCGACCCCACCAACTTCGAGGGCCTGCGGGCCAACCTCGACCTCAACCCGACCCTTCGTCCCCACATCCACCCGTTCCCCTACGCCGCCGGGGCGGATGGGGAGGTCGAGTTCCACGTGGGTCTGCGGGGGGGCAGCAGCATGTACGAAACCGGCGGCACCGTTCGCCGAGTGAAAGCCGTGAGCCTTGAGACCATCCTCGGGGGTCGGGACCGCGTCCACCTGCTCAAGGCCGATTGCAAAGGGGCCGAGCACGAGCTGGCCCGGCAACCGGCGATCGGTCGGTTCGACCACGTCGCGATCGAGTACTACTGGATCGCGCCCGGCCTTTCCGCGGGCGAGACGCCGCTGACGGCCTTGCTCGCACGCCTACGCAAGCAGGGCTTCGGGCGGTGGAGGGTCTTCAAGCACAACGCCGCCTCGACCCCCTTGAGCCAGCACGGGATGCTCGCCGCCGACCACGACCGGACACGGGTCGCATAGAGCTCCGGACCCGAGGGACCGGGCGCGTCTTTCGAGGACAACCTATTTAGGTCGCTCCGGGGTCCAAACCCCTCGTAGATGGCCGAGGCTATCCCCCTGCGAGTTGCCGAAGCGTTCCAGCAGGACATCGGCTTGGGGACCGCCCGCCTGGACGTTCAAACGCGGCAGCGGCTCAAGGTAGGGCTCGGCGACATCATCGAGGTCCGGGGCCGCAAGCCCACGCCGGCGGTCGTAGCCCGGGCCCAGCAGGACGACGAGGGCAAGGGGCTCGTCCGGATCGAAGCGGTCGTCCGTCGGAACGCCGGGGTCAGCATCGGCGACCGCGTCTCGGTTCAGAGGGTCGACTGCCCGAACGCCGACGCGGTCACGATCGCCCCGATCTACGCCGGGTCCGCGCGCATGGACCTAGGGCCCGGCCTCGAGAGCTTCGTCGCGAAGGCGCTCGCCCGTCGGCCGTTCATCCGCGGGGACGTCTTCGTGATCCCCGGGGTCTTCCTCATGGGGGGCTCGCTCCCCTTCATGGTGGTCTCCACCCAACCGAAGGGGATCGTCCAGGTCGCCCCGTCCTCGCTCATCACGATCAAGGAGGAGACGGTCAGCGAGACCGAGGTCACCGCGCCTCGGATCTCCTACGAGGACATCGGTGGCCTCACCGAGAAGCTCGGCCGCGTCCGAGAGATGATCGAGCTTCCGCTGAAGCACCCCGAGCTGTTCGACCGTCTCGCCATCACGCCCCCGAAAGGGGTCCTGCTCTACGGGCCGCCGGGAACGGGGAAGACGCTGATCGCCAAGGCCGTCGCGAACGAGGCCGGCGCCCACTTCATCGGGATCCAAGGTCCGGAGATCATCTCGAAGTACTACGGGGAGAGCGAGAAGGAGCTCCGCGAGAAGTTCGAGGAGGCGGAGAAGAACGCCCCGAGCGTGATCTTCATCGACGAGCTCGACTCCATCGCGCCCCGCCGGGACGAGGTCACCGGCGAGGTCGAGCGCCGGGTCGTGGCCACCCTGCTCACGCTCATGGACGGTCTCTCGGGTCGCGGGAACGTCATCGTGATCGCCGCGACCAACCGAGAAGAGGCAATCGACCCCGCCCTCCGACGTCCCGGTCGGTTCGACCGAGAGATCGAGATCGGCGTGCCGACGATGGAAGGGCGGCTCGAGATCCTCCAGATCCACACCCGTGGGATGCCGATCGATGGCTCCGACAAGGACCGCGAACGGATCCTCAAGGCGCTCGCGGCCCAGAGCCACGGGTTCGTGGGCGCCGACCTCTCGTCGCTCGCCCGGGAGGCTGCGATGCGGGCGCTGCGTCGCTACCTGCCCGAGATCGACTTCGACCAGCCGATCCCGATCTCGCTGCTCGAGCGGATGAAGGTCACCGAGCACGACTTCCGGGAGGCGTTGAAGCAGATCGAACCGTCCAGCCTGCGGGACGTCACGGTCGAGGTCCCGACCACCCACTGGGAGCAGGTCGGAGGTGTCGAGCGCGTCCGACGGATCCTCGAGGAATCGGTCGAGCTCCCGTTCAAGAACCCTCAGGTCTACCGCCACATCGGCATCGAGCCGCCGCGCGGCATCCTCCTCTACGGCCCTCCCGGTGTCGGGAAGACCCTCCTCGCGAAGGCCGCGGCGACGGAGAGCCAGGCGAACTTCATCTCGGTGAAAGGCCCCGAAGTGATGAGCAAGTGGGTCGGCGAGAGCGAGAAGGCCATCCGGATGATCTTCAAGAAGGCCCGTCAGGCCTCCCCGTCGATCGTGTTCATCGACGAGATCGACTCCATCGCCCCGCGCCGGGGGCTCCAGAACTCGAGCGGCGTCACGGAGCGGATCGTCAACCAGCTCCTCACCTCCATCGACGGGCTCGAGAGCCTGGAGCGGGTGCTCGTGATCGCCGCGACGAACCGGCCGGACATCGTGGACGAGGCGCTCCTCCGGACGGGTCGGTTCGACCGCCTGCTCTACGT
>Ga0181521_10007232_pt1 | contig 11719 bp, 10 predicted proteins | sample PEATcosm2014_Bin_32_FD_119764 | JGI IMG/M metagenome (GOLD analysis project Ga0181521, IMG submission 119764) | Peatland microbial communities from MTU Mesocosm Facility, Houghton, MI, USA - PEATcosm2014_Bin02_60_metaG | ecosystem: Environmental > Terrestrial > Soil > Wetlands > Peat | place... | reverse complement strand
GGTGGTGGCAGCGGCGATGGCGGCCCAGGCGGGATCGCGCAAGCCACAGGCGGACGCGCTGGTGACGGTCTTCACGTACGACCGGGTCGGCGTCCCGGAGGCCGTCATGGCGCGTGCCAAGCAGGTGGCGACCTCCGCATTCGGTGCGGCGGGCATAGAAGTCAAATGGGCGGACAGCAAACGGCCCGGAGAACGGCGGGAGGTGGCCGCCGGGGAAGTGCTCACCATGGTGTTCGACGGCCGAGCACCAGCGAATTTCCCTCCCCCGTCGGTGGCTTTCACCAACCTGAGCGGAGGGGCCGACGCGAACGTGCACGTCTTCTACTACCGGGTAGCCGATGTCGTGGACATGCGCGCACAGCGGTCGACTGGGGTGCGCCTGCCCATGGCGGAGTTCCTGGGCAACGTGCTGGCACACGAGCTGACCCATGCGCTGGAAGGTGTTGCGCGGCACTCCAGCGAAGGCCTCATGAAGGCCTTCTGGAGCGCTCGCGACTTCGACGGGATGGCCCGTGGCCCTCTGGCCTTCGCTGCCGAGGACCTGGAGTTGCTCCGATCCCACTTCAGAAAGGAGACGTCCCCGGCGCCGGCCCTCGTGGCGACCTGGTAGGGCTTCAGGGCGCGGTGGCGCGAGATTGAACCGCGCGAGATTGAACGCGCGAGATTGAACCAGCGGGGGCGGGCTTTGCGGTGCTATAATTCGCCCAAGCTGTTATGGATTCAGCCCGCTGGCGACGCGTCGAGGAGATCTACCAGGCGGCGGCGGAACGCCAGCCGGAGGAACAGGCGGCATTTCTTGGGGTGGCCTGCGCCGGGGATGAGGATCTGCGGCGCGAGGTCGAATCCCTGCTGGCGCAGCCGTCGGCGGATGGCATGCTCGACCGGCCCGCGTGGGCGCCGGAAGCAGCCCGGCTAAGCGCCGGACAGCAGGTCTCCCACTACCAGATTCAGGAGAAGCTCGGCGAAGGCGGCATGGGGGCTGTGTACCGCGCCTACGACACGCAGCTCCGCCGGGCGGTGGCGCTCAAGGTGCTTCCGCCGGAGTACGCCTCCGACCCCGAGCGGCGGTCGCGATTGCTGCGCGAAGCCCGCGCCGCTTCCGCGCTGAATCACCCCAACATTGTCAACATTTACGAAGTCGGTTCCGACAACGGGGTGGACTTCATCGCCATGGAGTTCATCGAGGGGAAGTCCCTGGGTGACATCATCCCTGGAAAAGGCTTGCCGCTGGGGAAGACCCTGGACTACGCAGCGCAGATCGCCAGCGGGCTGGCCAAGGCCCACGCGGCCGGCGTGATCCATCGCGATCTCAAACCGGGCAACATCATGCTGACCGGGCCCGCCAGCGGGCACCCCGGGCTGGTAAAGCTGCTGGATTTCGGCTTGGCCCGGCGCGTGGAACTGGGGGAGAAGCACGACACCACTCTGACGGTGGAAGGCGCCATCCTGGGCACGCCCGCGTACATGTCTCCGGAGCAGGCCCAGGGCAAACCGGCGGATGTCCGCTCGGACGTCTTCAGCTTCGGCTCGGTGCTGTACCAGATGGTTACGGGACGCCGGGCATTTGAGAAGGATTCGCACATTTCCACCCTGGCGGCAGTGGTCGAAGAGGAACCCCGGCCGCTGCCTCCCAGCGTGCCCCGCGATCTTGAAAGAACCATCGCGCGCTGCCTGCGCAAGGATCCGGAGCGGCGATTCCAGAGCATGGCCGACGTGAAGGTCGCCCTGCTGGAACTGAAAGAAGAGTCCGAATCCGGGCGCCTGCCTGAGGCAGCCACCGCTCCAGCGCGCCGGCGAGCATGGCTGTGGGCCGGCGCGGCCGTTCTTGTCCTGGCGCTGCTGGGCGCCGGGCTGTGGCTCATGAACAGGCGCGCCTCGCCACTCCTCCAGCCGTCAGTTGTGCCGGTAACCACCTATCCAGGCTCGCAGACGGAGCCCAGCTTCTCCCCGGATGGCAAGCAGATCGCCTTCAGTTGGGATGGCGAGAAGGGTGACAAGTTCAGCATCTACGTGAAGCTGCTTGGCGAGACCAATGCGCTGCGGCTCACCACCTCCCCGACTGGCGACTATTATCCGGCCTGGGCCCCGGACGGGAAGCGGATTGCGTTTCACCGCATGGGTTCCGACGGCGGCATCTACACAGTGTCCCCTCTGGGCGGGGCGGAGCGGAAACTGACCGGCCTTGCCACCAGCGATTCCCAGATGTCCTGGTCGCCGGACGGGAAGTGGCTGGCGATGGCCAGCAATACTCAGGAAGATCGCGGGATCTTCCTGCTGCCGGTAGAGGGCGGCGAGCCTCGCCGGATTTCGAATCCGAAACCTCCCGGATTTGACCACTCGCCAGCGTTCGCCCCAGATGGACACAAGCTGGCGTATGTGGGCTGCGCTGCCCAATTTTCCTGCGACGTCTATGTCCAGGAGTTAGGCTCGGGTTATTCTCCTCAGGGCAGCCCGCGCCAGATCACGCGCCAAGCGGCAACCTCCAATAATGGTTTGGCCTGGAGCCGCGACGGAGGTTCGCTGATCTATTCGGCCTCGAACGGCCCCGGCGTTCTGCCCTATCTGTGGCGGACAGGAATCGATGGCCGGCAACCGCCGCAGCGGTTGGAGATCGCCGGTCCGGAAGCCTACAACCCATCGGCCTGTCCTACGGCCAGCCGCCTGGTGTTTGAAAGGCGGCTCCGGAATAACAATATCTGGCGTTACCACATGAACGATGGCATGGAACCTTTCCTCGTCTCGTCGCTCGGCGATAGTACTCCGCAGTTCTCTCCCGATGGAGCCAGAATCGCGTTTGAATCCGGCCGTTCCGGAGAGGCCGAAATTTGGGTCGCGCAAGCCGACGGTTCCAAACCGGCCCAGATGACGAATGGTCCAGGACGCCACCAGGGAACGCCTCGCTGGTCGCCGGATAGCCACTGGATTGCATTCGACTCCGAAGGCGAGGATGGGCGCTGGAGTATCTACGTTATGGATGCGGCCGGGAGCGCGCCTCGAAGAATCACCTCCGGACCCTCGAATGAGGCCATGCCCTTCTGGTCGCGCGACGGGAAATGGCTCTATTTCCGGTCGGATCGCACGGGACGCCAGGAGATTTGGCGGGTTCCTTTTGCTGGAGGACCGCAAGAGCAGGTCACCAGAAACGGCGGATACACGGCTTACGAATCCGTCGACGGTCAGACGCTGTTCTATACCAAAGGCAGAGGCGATTCGGAGCCTCTTTTCGCGAGACTGCTGTCCGGAGGCGCGGAGCGTCAACTGCCGCCTTCCATATACTTGAAATCGCTCTTCCCGGTGGCTGAAGGCATCTACTACATCGGCCCCCGGAGCGGTGAGTATTATCCACTGGAGCTCTTCCAATTCTCCAGCAATAGCAGCCGGTTGCTGGCGAAAATCGGCGGGTACGTTTCCGAAGGCTTGAGTGTGTCTCCGGATCGGAAAACCATCCTCTTCAGCAGGAGCGTGAACAACGGCGCTCACCTGATGATGATCGAGAACTTCCAATAACGCGCGGGCCGCTCGACAATGCAGCACCGCTTACGCCTCGACGCGAAATCCGCCGTACTGGTGCACCGCGGCTTCCTGCTCTTCCACGCCGCGCACGTCCGCCCAGCGCGGCCCGCGATAGAGCAGGCCGCCCAGTTGCGAGAGCTTCTCTTCAGACCCCGCGGCGTACACTTCCACGCGGCCATCGTCCAGGTTGCGCGCGTAGCCGGTCAGCCCCAACTCGGCCGCCGCGCGCTGCGCGAAATAGCGGTACCCGACGCCTTGCACGCGCCCGCGAACAATCCACCGCCGCGCTGAAGTCATCCGCGACTAGACCCCCGGCGGCCGCCGCTTATGCCAGTCGGTGCGGGCCTGAAACTCCTTGCCGACGGCCAGCAGCAGGTTCTCCGAAAACGGCGCTCCCACCACTTGCAGGGCCAGCGGCAGGTTGTCCGCGAAGCCGCATGGCAGCACCAGCGCGGGCAGCCCCGCCAGGTTCCCCGCTGGAATAATGGTGCGGAATCCCGGATCATTCGGCTGCGTCCCGGCAGCCGGTCCGCTGCGGTCCAGCGGCTGATCGACGCCAGTTGCGGGAGCGGGCCGCCCCGGCGCCAGCAACACATCCACTTCGGTGAACAGCCTGGAGAACGCCTCCTGAATCAGCCTGCGAACGCGCATCGCCTTCAGGTAATCTTTGGCCGGGACTTCGAGGCTGGCTTTGAGCCCCGCGATCTGCGCGGCGTCGGCCAGCTCGTCCACCTTCCCGCTGGCGATGAGCGGCTCGAAAATGGAGGCTTGCTCCGCGGCGAGGATGGTCGAAAGCACCGCGCCATACGGGAACGCGGGCAGCTTGGTCTCGACCAGTTGAATGTCGGTTTGCCGCAACACGCCCAACGCCGCATCGAAGGCCGGACGCGCCGCCGGCTCGGCCCACTGCGAGAAATCCGCCGGAGCATAGCCGATTTTGAGATCCTTCAAGGGCCGCGCGTATTGGGGTGTGTAGTAGAAACTCCTGCCGGCGGAACCCGGGTCTTTCCCGTCACTGCCCGCGATCGCCTGCAGGATCAGCCCGCAGTCTTCGGCGCTGCGCGCGAAGGGCCCAAGTTTATCGAGGGTCCAGGCAAGCGCCATGGCGCCGTAGCGGCTGACCAGCCCGTAGGTGGGCCGCAGCGCCGTCACGCCGCAGTAGGATGCCGGCGTCACGATGGATCCCGAGGTTTCCGATCCGATGGCGAACGTCACCAGCCCGGCGGCCACCGCGGCGGCCGGCCCGCTGGAAGATCCGCCCGACCAGCGCGTGCGGTCCCACGGATTCAGCCCCGGGCCCGTGAGCGATGCCGAAGCATACCGGTATCCGCCTCCCCCCGCCAGCTCGACCATGGATAGCTTGCCCACGAGCACCGCGCCCACGCCCGCCAGTTTGTCGATCACCGTGGCGTTGTAATCGAACACCTGTCCGGCATAGGGTTTGGCGCCCCAGGTGGTGGGCTGGCCGGCCAGGCTCAGCAGGTCCTTCACGCCGTACGGAATCCCTTGCAGCGGCCCGCGCAGGCGATCGCGCTTGATGTCCTGGTCCACCTCCCGCGCCTTGCGGAGAGCCTGCTGCGGCAAGGAAAGCGCCAGCGCGTTGTACCCCGGTCCAAGCTGGGCCAGCCGGTTGCTGAAGGCCCGCGCCAGTTCCTGCGCGGAAAACTCCTTCGACTTCAGACCCGCATTCAGCTCCGGGATGGTCGCGAAGAATACGTCGTTGCCGATGTCGGCCATCGTGCGCCTCAGGCTTTGAACTGGAAGGCGGGCTCGGTGGCCACGGGCACTTCCTGCTTGGCCAGCGCCGCGCCGTTGGCCTGGAAGCGGTCTCTGGCCGCCTTCAGTTCATCTTCGGGCGTGGCGGGAGGCCCGGACGGGGTTTGCGCCAGCGCTGCCGCCGCAGTCAGCGCAGTTGCCAGTTGGCGTCGCGTGAGCTTCATATTCACTTGTAGTCGTGCTCCAGGGCTTCGGTGGCCGCCTTCTGCATGGCCGGGCGTGGCGCCGAATCGCCGGTCCAGATTTCGAACTGCCGCACGGCCTGCTCGATAAACATATCGAGGCCCGGAATCACGGTCTTGCCCTGCTCCCGGGCGCGCTTGATGAGGACGGTCTCGAGGGGGTTGTACACCATGTCGAAGACCACGTCCGCCGGTATCGACCCGTTGAAGAAGCACTCGCCGACTTGCGGGTACATGCCCAGCGGCGTGGCGTGCACCACGGCGTCGAAACGCCGCGCATCGAGCTGCTCGCGCGCCAGCGCCTCGGCCCCGCATATCTTCGCCAGCGCGCGCACGCGTTCGGTATTGCGGCCCACCAGCGTGATCTTTGCGCCCGCGTCGGTCAGCGCATACGCCGCGCCGCGGGCGGCGCCGCCGTTGCCCACGATCAAGATGGACGATTTCCCCAGCCGCAGCAGCCGGGAAAGCGGTCCGGTGATTCCGGCGGCGTCGGTGTTGGTGCCGCGCCACTTGCCCGCCTTGCGCCATACCGTGTTGACCGCGCCGATGCGCCGCGCCAGCGGGTCCACCACGTCCAGGTAGCGGATGATCTTCTGCTTGTGCGGAATGGTGACGCTGAAACCCGCCAGGGGGAGCTTGGCGGCCATGGTGAAGAAGTCGCGCAAGTAGACGGGCGAAACCAGGAACGGCAGGTACACCGCGTCCACCCGCCGCGATTGAAACGCCCGGTTGTGCACGGCCGGCGAAAGCGAATGCCGGATCGGGTCCGCGATCACCCCGTAGATTTTGGCCGCCTTCCCCAGCTTTTCCACGCGGTACAGATGGCGCAGGTGCCGCGCGCTCACCTGCCCGGCCGCCGTCCCTTCGGCGCACATGGGCGCGGCGTAGGTGAAGGCGCCGCCGAACACCGGGGAAAGCACGCGCGTGGGAAACCCCAGCTCGCCCATGGCCAGCACCACCAGCCGATGCTTGGACAGCGCCTTGGCGGCCGCCAGCACGCGCATGTTATCGGAAGGCTTGCGCGCCGTGGTCACCACCTTATAGGCGTCGGCCTGCACTTGCATGACCCGGCTCACGATGGTGTCCATGGGCGGCGTGGACTCGTAATTGTGGTACGAAACGATTACCTGCGCGCGTCCCCGAAACTGATTCAGCCGTTCCGGAGCCGTCTCCGCGGTTTCGATTTCGAGATCGATGGCCAGTGCCCCGCTCTCGACGGCGCGATCCAGCACGGCAAACTGCTCTTCCACGCTGCCGTTGAATCTTCCGTGGTTCTGGTGCCGCCGGCAGGTGGCCAGGATGATGGAGTCGGGAAACTGGTCGAGAAACCCTCGAATGGCGTCGGCGCCCTTCCAGGGTTCATCGAGAAAGTCCAGGCGGAATTCCAGAAACGTCTCGCCGGCTTCGGCTTCACGCCGCGCGTGGTCCAGCAGTGTGGCAACGTCCGGCAGGCCCAAAGCGATACAAATACGCGGGAGCGACCTGGTCTGCGCCATCTTCGGTAAAGAATTCCTAGAATAACATGGCCGGTGTGGAGGAGGACCCCGGGCCTGGCGTCATTTGGCTTACGCCGCTTCATTCCCAACACGCTCCGATTTCGATAAGGGTAGTGAAAGCAAGATTCTCTGGTAGGGCACCCGGGGGGTGAGCGTGCCTCGCGCGCCGCGGCTCAGCCGAACGAAGCCATAACGTTCCATGGTCTTCAAGGTCCGGGATAGATTCGACTTCTTGCGGCTTGTCAGCTCGGCCAGCTCTGCCAGTGACTCGGGAGCGGACTCCGCGATCACCCGAAGCAAGCTGCGGTTCCGGTCGGACAGTATCCTGGCGAAGCTCTCCGCCGATGAGAACCACACTTTCGGCTCGCCGGGGCCGGGCCGGTACGTGCCTCCCGCAATTGCGAGCGTACGTGCCTTCATCTCTTCGTAGCTGGCAATGCCAATACGCAATGTCCTCATCTCAAATGACCCCCTTCTGCTTCAATACGCTGTCTACCTCGGCCCAGAAATCTCCCAGCAGACTGGCCGGGTCTTTGAATTGGTACGGCCGAACCGTCTGGAAGCGATGTTTGTGATCGTAACCGCCGCGGTCTTTCCCGCCCGGGCTGCGCGACGCCCGTACGGAGTGGGCGTTGTCGAAGCCCACTAGCCGGCCACCGTCCGCACCATGGAGCGTCAACGAATATCTCAGCCCGTGGGGCCGCTCCTTTGTCGAAGCGACGCGACAGACCGAAAACCGCACCCAGTACTCGCCTTTCGAGTCGACCACAAGCACTTGACCGTCGAGATCCAGGAGCACGTCGGCGCTCGGGTCCCGGCGCTGCCGTTTCATTCTACTCGAAGGTTATCACTGACTGATAACCAATAGCAAACCGTTGTTTTCGCATGTGAGCGGGTTGCCGGGCCGGACAGTCCTTTAGCCCCAACGCCCGTCGCCGCGCCAAGTATATAATGAACTTGACCCTCCGGAGCAGAGTTCCTTCATGCAGTCTCGCCGTGTATTCATGAGCAAAGTGGCCACTGGCCTCGCGGGCACATTGGCTGCCTCCAACGTGCTGGGCGCGAACGATCGTATCCGCCTGGGCATCATCGGGGCCGGGGCCCGCGGGACCGAGATCCTGCGTGAAGCGCTGGCTTGCGACAACGTCGAATGCGCCGGCGCCGCCGACATCTATACGAAACGTCTGGAAGACTTTAAGAAGATCGCGCCCGCCGCCAAGACCTACCTCGATTACCGCCATCTGCTGGAAGATCAAACCATCGACGCCGTGCTGATCGCGACCCCCCAGCACCTGCACTCGGAGCACTTCGTGGCCGCGCTCGACGCCGGCAAGCACGTCTATCAGGAAAAAACCATGGCGTTTACCGTGGAGCACGCCAGGAAGATGCGCGCGGCCTGGCAGCGGGCCGGCAAGCGCACCGTCCAGATCGGCCACCAGGGCGTCTCCAGCGGCCAGATTCCCGACGCCGCCAGTTTTCTGAAGCCCGAGCTGATGGGTAAAATCACGGCCATTCACGCGCACATGTACCGCAACACTCCCCATGGGAAGCCGCAGTGGGCCAGGCCCGTCTATCCCGACATGACGGCGGAGAACATCGTCTGGAAATCGTTCCTGGGAGAGGCGCCGGCGCGCGATTTCGACGCCGACCGGTTCATCAACTGGCGCTACTTCTGGGATTACTCCGGCGGCAACGTCTACGAGAATATGTGCCACCAGCTCGCCTTCTGGTACAAGGCCCTGGGACTGAAGATTCCGAAAGCCGTCACCATGACCGGCGGCATCTACCTGTGGAAAGACGGCCGCGAAGTGCCCGACACCATGAACGTCTCCATGGAACACGCCGAGGAGATTCTGTTCACGTGGGATTCCGGTTTCGGCAACGACCAGTTGAAGGTGACCGAGGACGCGCTCGGCGACAACGGCACCATTTCAAGGAGCCAGCAGATTCGCTACACGCCGCAAAAGGTGAACCGGCCCGACGGCCACGAAATGATGGGCGCCACCCGCAGCCTGCCGCGCGCCCACATGCGGAATTTCCTCGATTGCATCCGCTCGGGCCAGGAGCCCAACTGCCCGTTCGAGCTGGGGTTCCGCGTTTCCATCGCGTGCCGCATGGCGGTGGAAAGCTACCGCCAACAGCGCACCATGCGCTGGGATGCAACCAGGGAAGAGATGGTCTAACGCGAAGGGAGCGGAACTTGAAAGCGGAAATCGGAATTATCGGCGGCAGCGGGCTCTACGCGATGCCCGGATTTGAATCGCAGCGGGAGGAGGCCATCGAAACGCCCTTCGGGTGGCCTTCGGACAATTATGTCATCGGCACACTGTCGGGCCGGCAGGTGGCGTTTCTGGCGCGTCACGGGCGCGGGCATCGCATCTCTCCCTCGGAGCTGAATTTCCGGGCGAACATCTACGGGATGAAATCGCTGGGTGTCGAGCGCATCATCTCGCTCAGCGCGGTGGGCTCGCTCAAGGAGGAGCATCGGCCGCTGGATTTCTTAATCCCCGACCAGTTCTTCGACCGCACGCGCGGCCGCGTATCCACGTTCTTCGGCGAGGGGCTGGTGGCCCATATCGGTTTCGCCGACCCGGTCTGCCCCGAGCTGAGCGAGGTGGTGGCCGCGGCCGGCCGCGCCGCGGGCGTCAACATCAAGAAGGGCGGCACGTACCTTTGCATGGAGGGCCCGGCCTTTTCCACCAAGGCCGAATCCAACGTGTACCGGAGCTGGGGCATGGACGTCATCGGCATGACCAACCTCCAGGAAGCCAAGCTGGCGCGCGAGGCGGAAATCTGCTACGTGACGGTGGCCATGGTGACGGACTACGACTGCTGGCATCCGGACCATGACGCCGTGACGGTGAACGAGATCATCGCCAACCTCACGAAGAACGCCGAAAACGCCTGCCGTGTGGTGGCCGAAGCGGTCGCCTCGATACCCGCGGCCCGCGGCTGCCAGTGCGGCTCGGCGCTTTCCCACGCCATTCTCACGGACCGCCAACTGGTTCCGGCAACCACGCGCCAGAAGTTGGGGATGCTGATTGACAAGTACTTCGTGTAGCGAGATCGCGCGCCAACTTCTGGATCAGTGTCTGGCGGGCCGGCCTCCCGCGGAATTGCCGCCGGCGCTGCTCGACGATCCCGGCGGGCCGGCGCTGTTCGGAATCCTGGTGGAGGGCCTGGCGGACCGCTTCGAGCCGAGGCTGTGCGACATGTACGCGCGGCTGTTCTCGCAAGCGGTGGCCCAGGCGGCCGAAAATGTGGATCCCGCTTCGCTGGTGGCCCGCTACGAGCGTGCACGCCGGCCGCGCCCCATATCGGGCGAGCCCAATCGCGTGTTCGTGCTTTCGCGCGTCACCCTGGGCGCGGACGTAGCCGTGACCAGCGTGCTGCTGGCCGCGGCCAAGCAGCGCTTCCCACATGCCGAGATCGTGTTCGTGGGGCCGCGCAAGAACTACGAGCTGTTCGCCACAGACCCGCGCCTCCGCCACGCCGACATCGCCTACCGCCGTGGCGGAGTGCGCCAGCGGCTGGCCGTTTGGGGCCCGCTTCAGGCGCTGCTGGCCGCGCCGGACGCGGTGGTGATCGATCCCGATTCCCGCCTCACGCAACTGGGCTTGCTGCCGGTTTGCCCAGAGGCGGGCTACCACCTTTTCGAAAGCCGCGGCTACGGCCGCGAGACGGAGCGCGCGCTCCCCGAACTGGCCGCGGCCTGGGCCGAAGAGACCTTCGGCGTGCCGAATGCGAAGCCGTATGTTGCGTTGGAGCGCAGTGTCACCGGCGGTGGCGTCGCCGTGAGCCTGGGAATCGGCGAGAACCCCGCCAAGCGCATTCCCGACCCCTTCGAAGAGCGCCTCCTGGCGTTGCTCTCAGCCGGCGGCGCGGCGCTGGCCATCGACACAGGCGCCGGCGGAGAGGAAGCCGCGCGCGTGGAGCGCGCCGTCGGGCGCTCGGGCGTGAAGGCCGCGTTGTGGGAAGGCTCCTTCGCGGGATTCGCGGCCATCATCGCCGCCAGCCGCCTGTATGTGGGCTACGACTCCGCCGGTCAGCACGTCGCCGCCGCATGCGGCGTGCCGCTCATCAGCATTTTCGCCGGCTTTCCCGCCCCGCGGATGTTTCACCGCTGGCGCCCCACCGGTGAGCGGGCCACGGTGATTCGCGTGGACCGGCCCGACCCGCTGGAGACTCTCGAACGGGTCCGGGCGGTGATTGACGGTTGACTCTGTGCGGCGATTTCAATATGTTTGGTTGTAAGAGGTGATTCATGTTCCGTAAATCAGCGGTATTGCTGCTCGCTCTGACGGCTCTAACTGCCGCGCAGGCGCAGGAAAAGAAGCGCATAGCGGTGATGAACTTCGACTATGGCACCGTGCGCAGCGCGGTGGCGACGATCTTCGGCACAGATCAGGATGTCGGGAAGGGAATTACCGACCTTCTGGTCGACAAGCTCGTTTCGGACGGCACCTACCGCGTCATCGAGCGGGCTGCTCTCGATAAGATTCTCGCCGAGCAGAATTTCTCGAACAGCGACCGCGCCGACGCCAATACCGCGGCCAAGATCGCGCGTATCCTCGGCGTGGACGCCATCATCATCGGCAGCATCACCCAATTCGGGCGCGACGACAAGAGCACCAACGTCGGCGGCGGGGCGCTGGGCGGCGTCACGGGGCGCTTCGGCATCGGTGGCGTGCGCAAGAGCCAGTCCAACGCCGTGGTCCAGATCACCGCCCGGATGATCGACACCAGCACCGC
>Ga0181521_10007231_pt1 | contig 11719 bp, 9 predicted proteins | sample PEATcosm2014_Bin_32_FD_119764 | JGI IMG/M metagenome (GOLD analysis project Ga0181521, IMG submission 119764) | Peatland microbial communities from MTU Mesocosm Facility, Houghton, MI, USA - PEATcosm2014_Bin02_60_metaG | ecosystem: Environmental > Terrestrial > Soil > Wetlands > Peat | place... | reverse complement strand
GCCCAACCGCCAGCGCTGGACGCTGGTTACGGCCAACTGCGCTGACTTCGCGCGCGGCATCATCGATTTCTACCATCCCCACGCCGTGCATCGCAGCATCGTCGCCGACCTCGGCGTCACCACCCCGAAACAGCTGGCCAGAACGCTTTCCTCCTACACCCGGCGTCATCCCGAGCTGCGGACTTCGCGACCATCGAGCTACGCAATTCCGCAAGTCCCAGGCACGGTCCCGCGCTCCAAACCCGCGCACACCGTGACGGAGTGCGCGCTGACGGCGAAGAAATACATGCTGCCGCTCTTCGCGCTGCACCCCTACATCGCCGGTGCCCTGATCGCCGGGTATGTCGGACACGGGCGCTTTAACCCGTCGCGGAACGCGCTGATCCTCGATTCCCAGCAGCAGTTGGATGCGTCCCTGACGCGCATGGATCGCCGCGCTGTTCAGGACCGATTCGAGGAACTGCTTCGAACCGAGTCTTCGGCCGCGGCGGCAGACGACCCCCGCTGGGCGTCCTTGCACGCCGCGGCCGAGCCCGCCTTCGATGCTTCCGGAGAACCCACGCTAAAGGTGCGCCTGGGCGCCGAGGTCACCCCCGTGGGCATTGCGCGAGCCAATATTCTGAGCGTTCCGGAGGGTTTCGAGTTTGCCGCAGGCCTCGTGAAGGCACGCTTGCGCGAGGAATTGAAAGCCGCCGCCGCCCGAAAGACGGCTCGCGCTGATGTTGAAAGCGATCTGGTGCTTCTGCAGCAACTCCTCGTGCGGCAGCCGGGAGAATTGGCAAGCACCGCCGCTTCCGCCCGGATTGTTGATGTAAGCAGGCGTTAGCGCTCAAAACCCCTGTCAATGAGCGATATCGGGATATTACAACAGCTACGGACCGGGCGAAGTTGGTTGAACGGTTAGAGCGGCAAAGAAGCATGTCTGCGAAGGCTTTTCGACTAGAATGGCATGCGCTATATCGGACAACTTTTGGCCCGTATCCAAGGAGAGACTCTTACATGCGCGTTCTCAGCACTGTGCTGTTCGTCCTTTTGTGTGTCCCTTTTCTACCCTCCCAAACTTCTCCACTGCACGGCATCGATGTAACCGACCTCGATCGCAAAAGTGATCCCTGCACAGACTTTTACGAGTATGCCAATGGCACGTGGCGGGCGAATCATCCCATCCCTTCGACCATGGTGCGCTGGAGTAAACGTTGGGAGTCGGGCGAAACCACCAAGGACAAACTGAAGGATATCCTCGAATCCGCCCGACAGGATAAGACCGCGGCGAAAGGAAGCACCGAGCAAATCATCGGTGACTTCTACGGCGCCTGCATGGACGAGTCTCGCGTGAATGCGCGGGGAATCGAACCGCTGAAGAAATGGTTCGCGGAAATCGATGCGGTCAAAGAGAACGCTGGCCTGCAGCCCGTCATGGCTGATCTGCACGACGTCCTGGTGGCCATGCCCTTTAATCTCTCCAGCTCCACCGATCCCCACAACCCCACCTGGGTATTGGCGGACATCGGCGCCAGCGGCTACGCCCTGCCCGATCGCGACTACTATCTCAAACCCGACGCCCGCTTCCAAGAGGCCCGGGAAAAGTACGTGGTGCACATCGCCAAAATGTTCACGCTCGTAGGCTGGGACCAGAAATCCGCAGCCGCGGGCGCGCAGACCGTCATGGACATGGAGACCAAGTTCGCGGAGGCCGCCCTCGACAACGTCACTCTCCGCGATCCCACCGCCACTGACCACAATATGACATTTGCCCAACTGAAGGCGGTCACCCCGCATTTCGACTGGGCTAATTACTTCCAGCACAAGAAACTGGCCCAGGACGTCGACATGAACTTGGACCAGCCCAAGTACATGCAGGAATTCGACCGCCAGTTGCAGCAGACTTCTCTGGCCGACTGGAAGGTCTATTTGAAATGGCAGGTACTGAACTCGACGGCCGAAGCTCTGTCAGCTCCCATCGTCGAGGAGGATTTCGCTTTCTTCGGCAAGTACCTGCGCGGCCAGGCCGAGATAAAGCCCCGATGGAAGCGTTGCGTGGAATCCACTGATCAGTTCTTGGGTGAAGCCTTGGGCAAGAAGTATGCGGAAAAATATTTCCCGCCTGAGGCCAAGGCGCGCGCGCAGGAGATGGTGCGGAACCTGCTTTTGGCCATGCGGGACGACATTCTCAGCCGCCCGTGGATGAGCAACGAGACCAAGGAGCGAGCGATGGCCAAGATCGCCACCTTCAATCCCAAGATCGGCTATCCCGACCACTGGAAGGACTACAGCCCGGTCGATATCCGCGCCGGTGCTTTCTTCGAAGACTATCTCGCCAGCCGGCATTTCGTCATGGAAGACGACCGCCTCACAATCGGCAAACCTGTGGACCGCAGCCGCTGGGGCATGACGCCGCCGACCTCGAACGCCTACTACAACCCGCTCTGGAACGAGATCGTTTTCCCCGCCGGCATCCTGCAACCGCCGGGCTTTGATAACAACGCCACCGACGCCGTCAACTACGGCTCGATCGGGGTGGTCATCGGCCATGAGATTTCGCATGGCTTCGACGACCAGGGCGCGAAGTACGATTACCAGGGGCGCCTGAGAAACTGGTGGACGGACAGCGATCTGGCGCAGTTCCAGCAGCGCGGCGCCTGCGTAGTCGATCAGTTCGACAACTACTTCATCGAGCCTGGCGTTCACCACAATGGCAAACTGGTGCTGGGTGAGAGCATCGGCGACCTCGGCGGCGCCAAAGTCGCGTTCCTCGCCTTCCAGAAGTCCCTCGAAGGCAAGCCGCGCCCGCCGGACATCGACGGATTCACTCCAGAACAGCAGTTCTTCATTGCATGGGGACAATGGCGCGGCGATGCCATTCGCATTGAAGAACAACGGGTCATGATGCAGTCGGATCCGCACCCGATTGGGAAATACCGTGTCATCGGTCCGCTCTCCAACCTGCCGGAATTCCAGAAGGCGTTTAGCTGCAAAGCCGACGTGCCCATGGTGCGGGCACCGGAGAAGAGGTGCGACGTATGGTGAGAAAAACCTTTTGAGACACCGCCAACCCCACCGCTTTGATTGACTTTGCCCGTTTCATCCACGTAAGATTTGTCACGCATGATCGGCCAAACCATCTCTCGCTACCGCACCGTTGGAGAAACTCGGCGGCGCGATGGGCGTCAAGTTCCTTCCCGACAACGTTGTCGCACTGCAAGGAGGCGGTTATGAAGCGCTCGAAACTGATTTCGGTTACGCTGGCGGTTGTGTTCGCCACTTTCCTGGCGTGGTTCTCTGTTCTTACCCTGCATGCTCAGAAGATTGGTGAGATCAAACGCACCGTGCTGACGAAGCAAGACCTCAGTGTCCCGGGCCGCGAAGGTGTACAGGAAACGGTGGAATTTGCGCCGGGCGCCCGCGAAGCGAGACACACCCATCCCGGTGACCTCTTCGCCTATTTACTGGAGGGCACTCTTAGTCTAGACATCGAGGGCACTCCGACTAGGACGGTGAACCCGGGCGAGGCCTTCTTCGTCCCGGCTGAAAAGGTTCATTGGGCAGAATGTTCGGGGAAAATGCCTTGCAAGCTGCTGGTTACCTTCGTCGTCGAGAAGGGCAAACCGCTGATGTCTCCGGCTAAGTAAGTCGAGGCTCAAGATCGTCAGAGCTAAGGATCGTCAGGAGCCCGGCGAGATTCTGCCGCATTGTTGAAGCTAGCACTTTTCACTCAACCCTGACTGTGAGCGAAGCGGTGAGCTAAAAGCCAACAGCTAAAAGCCAGCAGCCGCCAGCCGCCAGCCGCCCTCTTAATTCTCACTCTCCACCGGCGCCGCCTTCGGAGCCGGCAGCGCTTTCGCCGGCTTGCCCGGTTTCCCCGGCGTGGCCGGCGGAGTCGGCGGAACTGGAGGAGCGACTGCGACCGTCCCTTTGCGGATCTCAATCGTTCCCTTGTCGCAGTTCATCACCAGCCGCGGGCCGTTTGTTCCGATCGCACCGCTGGCGCTTGATTGCTTGTCTTTATTGTCTACTTTGATTTCGTCGAAATCGCTCTCGATCTCCCCTTCGCGCGTGCGCGCTTCAACTTTGATCGCCGTATTCGGAGGAATCGAAACCTGCACGTCGCCCCTGCGGTTGTCGATCTGCATATTCCCCGGCTTGTACACCCCGACCGAGACCGTCCCGTTTACGTCTTCCAGGCGCAGGTCGCCCGACAAACCTTCGAGCGTTATGTCCTTCGAGCGCGTCTTCAGGAGCATCGGTCCGCTCAGCGAATCGGCGCGCAGGTCGCCAGAATCCAGATCCATTCTGCCGTCCAGGCGCGAAAATTCCATGTCCGTGCGCGCCGAGCGGAAACTCACCGTCTTGCTCACTCGAACCAGCCGGGTTTCCCGAAACTCTCCATTCACGTGCACCGCGCCATCCACATCTTCCACCGCCACTTCGTCCCCCCTGCCCTGAACGCTCACGTCGCCCTTCACATGCCCCAGCCGGACAGAACCATGCTCCATCTCCAGCGAGACGTTTCCGGTGTGGTCGTTAATATTGACTTCTCCGCGATGGTGGTCAACCTCAACATTGCTGGCCATGCCCGCAATGGTCACAGCGCCTCGGCCCGAAGCGATCACCAGTGCGGTGTTGACCGGCACATAAATATCCAAGTCGGTGGTCACGCCCTTATCGCCCGCACCCTGGGTATTGGCGTTCAGCGTGAGCACTTTATCCCCTTGCGTAATCGAAGGATCGGTCTTGGCATTGTAGCGGTCGGCGTCCTGCTGATTTTCGGCGTGAACCTTCTTCCGCCAGGAGACCTTCACCTTTTTGTCGTCCGACACATTGACCGTAATCGTCCCGCGATCGTCATTGATGTGCAGAATATCGACGTGCAGGCTGTTGCCACCCGCCGGCAAGGCGTTGCTGAGTTCGCCGCTGTAGTCGAAGCTGGATCCGCCAAAGATTTCGTTGATGCCTTCATCATCCCCAAGATCGATGTGGTCCCCGAGGTTCTTCCAGTCCACCCGCGACGCCTGGGTTGCAATCAGTCCGGCCATGATCAGGAACAGCAGCAGGAAAACACCACCGACGCCAATCCCGCGCACCGGCTGGCCGTAGCGTTTCGCCTGTTCGTATTCGATCAGCTTCAGCACGCCCCACAGGATCAGCAGGGCGGGCCAGAAGCGCGCGAAAAGCGCTCCCAGGTGGTGGATGTCCATGATCCTCATCGTTCCCAGCAGGAACAGGATCCCCATCAGGATCAGTATGACCGGACCGGCAATCGAACGGCGCGGAAGACGCGGTGGCGGAGTCTGCGGCATCATTGGGCTAGCCACGGTTCACCTCACTTGTCGGCGGTACAGGCGGAATCGGCGGAACCGGCGGCGCTGGAGGAATCGGTCCTCCCACCGGATTTGCGCCCGGCAGCGGCGAGATATGTCCCTCCACTGATGCGCTCCCCTGCATCAATTTCAAAGCGCCCACCACCAGCAGAATTACCGGCCAGGTGCGGTGAAAGCCAAGGCCGGACTCGTGCAGGTTGCTCAGCAGGAACAGGACGCCAAAAGTGAAAACGATCACCGGACCCGTAATCCGCCGCGTGCGGCACCGTGCACATTGACAGGAAGCGGCCGCCGCCAGGTTCTGCATAGTCGGGGAAAAGCCGTGACGCGCCATTTTTTCCCTCGCCCGGTCTGCATTCCGCGTCGGTCCCACCCAGCCCCAGGCGCGGGCGAACATCCAGCCGCCAAGGAAGATCAAAATCAAAGGCCAGAAAGGACCCAGTGGTCCGTATGCGGTCAAGCCCAGCGTATGCAGCAGGAAGAGCACGCCCAGCAAAATCAGGACGAGCGCACCCATCGGAACTCTGCCGGTGTCGATCTTTGCCCCGCCGGTGAAAGTTGCCGCCAACCCATAAGGGTCCGGCGCGGGCAAGCCCGCCTGAATGGCGCGCGCCGAGCGCACGGCATCAATAATTTGGTAAACCCAGAAGAAAATGATGCCGAAGATGCAGATGGTCTTGAGGGCTTCACTGTTCCCGTGGTCTCCCGCGTTAGCCCCAACGAAGAGTAGGGTTATGGTCACAAGATGCGCCAAGCCCTTAGCATATTGTCCGGTGTAAACGGCACCCACGCCAAAGGGAAAAAATCCGGCAAGAATGCCCGCCACGGCCGGGTTGGGGCCACTGCCCTCCGGACGAGGCGGTGGAGGAGGTGCCTGCCCCGGCGCAGCCGCTGAGAATGTTGTCGGAGCATAGCCGCCGGGAACAAATCCCGCCGCTCCAACGCCTTCCATCTTCGCTCCCAGGCAGTCCTCGCAGTAGATCACGCCCCGCACGGGACGTGTACAGTTCCCGCACAGTGCTTTTCCGCAAGTGCGGCAATAGGCCACTGCTGACGCATCAGCATGATTGGCGCAGTTCATACAAACCTCCGATTTGTGGTCGCCGTCACAGCAGGTGAAACATCCCTGAGCGCGGCTAAAACCGGCTGGTTGTATTCCTGGGAGTAGTTACGATCCTGTCTCTGGTCTGGTTGCCCACTGGTATTGTTCTTGCGATTTTCTTTCGGTTCTGCGGGGAGCGGTTCGGCGGGAGGGTTGGCCCGCTTCAGCTCGCGCAGCTTCGATTCGATCTCGTACACGAACCGGATATTTTCGTAGTGCTGCACCACCCAGACCTGCGCCCCGTTATACGCATGCCGCAAGGCTGCTGGCCGCAGGTCGACCTTCGCCACGTCCTTTGCCTTCACGCCCGCCGCGCTCAGCGCCAGCGAGAACGAGAAGAAGATCATCCCAAACGACATCACAAACCGCGGCTGCCGCACAAAGGCCGCCGCCGGGGTGATCAAGGAATCCCACCACTCCCGCACCCGCTCGCCGAAAGGAGTCGTCCTGCCGTCGGCAGTCGCCGCCGTCGCCGAAAGTGATCGCCGACTCACCACTCCACTCGTAGCCGCCAGAATGTTGTGGACCAGATAAGCCGGAGGCTCGACTGCCTCGAGCGACCGCAGCCATTGCTGCCCAGCCTGCACCTCCGCGAACAGCGGACCGCAGACCCCGCAGACGCGCCGATGCGCTTCGAAACTCTCCTTGCGAGCCGCGCTCAACTGCCCTTTACCGTCCAGGGCGTCGCGGTCTATGACCTCGCTAAGCAGCGCTTCGAACTCGGCGCACTCCACCCCGTGCTTCGTTTCCTCTGGCATCAGATCACCTGCCTATAAGTACGTTGTAGGAGGCGCGCAAGTTCCGCTCGTCCCCGGTTAATTCGTGACTTGACGGTCCCCTCCGGAACCCTCAAAGCCGTAGCGATTTCCCGATAGTCCATGTCCTGTAAATCCCTCAGAATCACCGCCTCCCGCAGTTCCGGAGACAGTTTCTGCAAAGCCAAATGCACCATTTCCCGCGTTTCCCGGCGTTGCACCGCCGCATCCGGTGGCAGCCCCCGGTCCGCGATCTGCTCGCTAAGCGGCTGAGCATCCTCACGCTCAGAAGGCGCCGAATCCAAAGAATCCGTGATCCGCTCGCCCTTGGACTTCCGGAAGTGATCGACCAGCAGATTGCGAGTAATGGTGGTGACCCAGGTCATAAACGCGCCCTTACCCGCGTCATAGGTGTTCAAAGTCCGATACATCCTGATGAAGACCTCTTGGGTGAGGTCCTGAGCGTTCTCCGAATCCCCGGCAAACCGGTAGCAGACGTTGTAAATCCGCCGGTGATAGCGCTGCACAATCTCTTCCCAAGCCGCGGCATCGCCCCCAACGCAGCGACGGACCAGCAATCCGACAACCTGGGTCTCTTCCAAAACCAGACTCCGTGAACGCGCCTGACTGCCTAGCAGGGCTGCCGAAAACCAAGATTCGTATCAGGGTATCGCTTTAGCGATACCGTCAATTCTCCGAAATCAGACGCCCCTTAAGGGGCCGTGTACCGACCGTCCGCCACTGATCTATCTTTGACAGCACACAAGAAGTACGTTTCTGTCGGGCAGGAAGTTCCCTCGAATCATAAAGCTAGCGATTGTAGCAGGATGGGCGCTCTTGGAAAGATGCTGGGACCGAAGTTCTCAAGCACTCCTCAAAAGGGGTTATCGCTGTCCGCTCGACGGCGCGCCTCGGCCAGCTGTTCCGGCGTCATTTTCTCCGCCAGATCTGTCAGCTTTTGGTCGCTCTCTTTATAACGATTCTTCCGAGCCAGCGCGTACCAAACATAAGCAGTCACCAAATCATTTCTGTGCGAGGAGAAATAATCCCCCATCGCGAACTGGGCCGGAGGCAAGCCCTGCTTGGCCGCTTTCTCAAGAAAAGCGAATCCCTTGGAGTCGTCCTTGGCGAGATAGGGATCGCCCAGCAAAATTTGTGCAATCTCGAACTGCGCCTTGGCATCTCCCGCGTTGGCCTTCTGGAATAACTTTGGCTTCTTATCGCCCTGATTGTAGAGATGGAAGCTCACCTCGACGTTGATTTGAACCGCCACCGGGTTGCCGTCTTTCAGCGAAGGTAAGAACCTCCACTGCTGAACCGCCTCGATGGCCTTGTCGTCGAGTCCCATGCCGACCGGCCGTGTGACTTTGACTTTCTGCGGCATCCCCTCGGAGTCAACCACCAGCCACAGAACGCAAGTACCTTCATATCCCGCCGCCCGCGCCTGTTCCGAGAATTCAGGTTCGATTTGGTGCATAATCCGGGGAGGCTTGATATCGCGGCCCACGCGATAAACCCCATCAGGAAGAGGTTCCTGTGGGTTCGAGTCACCGCGAGGGTGCAAGGGCTGAAGCTGCGCGCAGATCGGCGCTACGATGGAAAGAAGCGAAACTGCGATCCATCCAAACCGAGAACTTCTGCGACGCATAATGGAGACGAGTGTAGCAGAACCTTTCGAGCTCCCAAACGATTCCCGCAAATTCAGACCGGCACTCTCCCCAAAGGCACGATGAACTGGATCAAGGGAGCCCGACGCCCAAGGTCTTACTGAGAGCTGACAGCTGACAGCTGAGAGCTGCCCTACGAGAACCTCACCCGAACATCCGGCCCCTTATCCAGGTGGATGCTCTCGATAAATCGCACCCGTCCCGTCTTCAAAGTCAGAATCACCGAAGAAGTCCGTGTCCCTTCGCCAAAAAATCGGACGCCCTTCAGCAGCGCGCCTTCGGTCACGCCGGTCGCGGCGAAGATCATCTGTTTTCCCGGAGCCAGGTCTTCCGCCTCGTAAATTTTATTCTTGTCTTTAATCCCCATCTTCGCGATGCGCTCTTCCAGTTCCGGCTTGTCGATCACCAGCCGTCCCTGCATGTATCCGTTCAGGCAACGGATCGCGGCCGCCGTAATCACGCCTTCCGGTGCGCCACCCGATCCCATGACTGCGTGCACCCCGGTTCCGATCACCGCCGCCGCAATGCCCGCCGACAGATCGCCGTCGCCAATCAGCCTGATGCGCGCGCCCGCCTTGCGAATATCGGAGATCAGTTTTTCATGCCGCGGACGTTCAAGCACGATCACCACCAGGTCCTCAACGCCGCGATGCAGTCGCCGCGCGATATTTTTCAGGTTCACGGCCACCGGAGCGTCCAGTTCCACCGCGTTCTTGCACGACGGCCCGACCACAATTTTTTCCATGTAGCAGTCGGGAGCGTGCAGCAACCCGCCTTTTTCCGAAGCCGCCAGCACCGTAATCGCTCCTGGCGATCCGGTGGCGCAGAGGTTCGTTCCTTCCAGCGGATCGACGGCGATGTCGATTTGTGGAACCTCGCGGCCGTCCAGATACGAACTGCCCACCTGCTCGCCGATGTAAAGCATGGGCGCGTCGTCGCGCTCACCCTCGCCGATCACAATCGTGCCGTGCATCGGGACCGTGTCCATCGTCTTGCGCATGGCCTCCGTGGCCGCCTGGTCGCTCAGCGGACGGTCCCCCTGGCCCATGGTGCGCGCCGACTCGATGGCCGCGTTCTCCACCACGCGCAAAAATTCCAGCGCCAGGTCGCTCTCAATATTTTCCCCGAAATTCTTGGCATGCGGTTCGGGACGGGTTTGAGTGGCCATAAATTCCTCCTAAATAAATGCGACTAAGGAATATAGTCCCTTCAGAGCAGAGATGGAAGGGCAAGCTGCATTCCGCCTGAGGTCCCTGGTTTCTAAGAGGTGCTCAGCGCATCGTCCACATCGGACGCCAGCATCCCGTACATTTCGAGGTCGAGGAACTCTCCCCACTTCAACACGTGAGCGCGCAATCTTCCTTCGTGGCGCATGCCGATTTTTTGCAAGACTCTTGCCGATGCAGGGTTGTCTGCGAAATGACTGGCGAAAATTCGGTGCAGTTCAAGTGTCCCGAATCCATATTTCAGCACGGCCTTGGCAGCCTCGGTCGCATAGCCATTTCCCCAGTAAGGCACGCCAATCCAGTAGCCAAGCTCGGCGCGACGATGGTCGGCTTCGATGCGCAGTCCCACGCCGCCGCACAGCATGTCTCTCTCACGTAGAACAATGGCCAAAAGCAAGGCGCTGCCGCTCAACAGACCCTCCTGCGTGCGGGCGATAAAGTCTCGAGCGTCGGACTCGGTGTACGGATGCGGGATGCGCAGCGTGGTCGCCGCCACTTCGCGAGCACCCTTGAGTGGCAAGAGCGCCGGAATATCCGAGAGCGCGGACGTGCGCAGCGTCAGCCGCTCGGTTTGTAAGGGGGTGAATTCCATCTTTCTACTGTAACCCGTGCGGATGCCTAGAACGCGTCAATCCCGGTCACGCTCGCGCCGATAATCAGCGCGTGGATATCATGCGTGCCCTCGTAAGTCTTTACGCTTTCGAGGTTCATAAGATGCCGCATGATGGGATAGTCGTCGGCCACGCCGTTCGCCCCCAGAATATCTCGCGACAGCCGTGCGCACTCGAGCGCCATCCAGACGTTGTTTCTCTTCGCCATCGAGATGTGCTGGTGCTGCACTTTCCCGGCGTCTTTCAACCGGCCGACTTGCAGCACGAGTAACTGCGCCTTCGTGATCTCGCTGATCATCCAGGCGAGTTTCTCCTGCACCAGTTGATGCGAGGCGATGGGCTGATCGCGGAATTGTTTCCGCAACAACGAATACTGCAGCGCGCAGTCATAACACGCCATCGCCGCCCCGACCGCGCCCCACGCGATTCCATAGCGCGCCTGGTTCAAGCACATGAGCGGAGATTTCAATCCGCCCGATCCCGGCAACAGGTTCGACTCCGGGATGCGCACATCCTGCAGCGACAAGCCTGAAGTCACCGAAGCGCGCAGCGACCACTTCCCGTGAATGTCGTCGGCCTTGAATCCAGGGCGGTCGGTCTCCACGAGAAATCCGCGTATCTTATCCCCTTCCTCTTCGACCTTGGCCCAGATCACCGCCACGTCGGCGATGGTGCCGGAGGTGATCCACATCTTTTCGCCGTTCAGCACATACTCTTTTCCAACTTTGCGCGCGCGCGTCCGCATGCCGCCCGGATTCGATCCGAAGTCCGGTTCGGTCAACCCGAAGCAGCCGATCTTTTCGCCTTTCTGCATCGCCGGCAACCACGTGTTTTTCTGCTCGTCGCTGCCGAAGGTATAAATCGGATACATCACCAGCGCCGACTGCACGCTGACGAACGAACGCACGCCGGAATCCCCGCGTTCCAGTTCCTGCGTGACCAGTCCGTATTCGACGTTCGACATGCCGGCGCAGCCGTAGCCGTCGAGCGAGGCGCCGAAGAATCCGAGATCGGCCATCGGCTTCACCAGTTCGCGCGGG
>Ga0181521_10007228_pt1 | contig 11724 bp, 11 predicted proteins | sample PEATcosm2014_Bin_32_FD_119764 | JGI IMG/M metagenome (GOLD analysis project Ga0181521, IMG submission 119764) | Peatland microbial communities from MTU Mesocosm Facility, Houghton, MI, USA - PEATcosm2014_Bin02_60_metaG | ecosystem: Environmental > Terrestrial > Soil > Wetlands > Peat | place... | reverse complement strand
GGCAGGAAGCGCTCCAGCCTGAACGCCCTGCGCCACGGCCTCACCGCGCGCGTCGTCGTCCTCCCGACCGAGGACTTGGCCGCCTACCACGCCTTCTCCAGGGAAATCGTCGACAGCCTCGACGCGCAAACACCGGTCGAGCGCCAGTTCGCCCAAACCGTAGCCGACAATCAATGGAGGATCAACCGCATCCGGTCCATCGAAGACGGCATGCTCGCCCAGGGGCATCTGACAGCCGCACAGGCGCAAGTCCGTTGTGCGGCCAATTCAGACGCGGGCAACTTCGACGCCGACCACAGCGAAATCCATTCCGCTATGACCGCCGCTCGAGCCTTCCGCGATCACTCCAAAGCCTTCGCCAACCTCAGCATCTACGAACAGCGCCTGCATCGGTGCGTGAAAGAGTCGCTCCGCCAGCTCAAAGAGCTCCAGGCCGAGCGCCGCGAACGCCGCAAGACCGAAATGGACGACGCCATCCGCCTTCGCAAGACGGAGGAAATGAAAGGCTTGCCTTTCGACCCCACGGAATTTGGTTTCGTTTATGCGAGCATCGAAATCGAGCGGGAACAGCATCGCCGCGAGCGTCTTCATCTCTCCGAAATCGCCGAGCAATCCGGCTTCGATCTCACCCGATACAACTCCGCCAAGTCTCAACAACCCGTGCAAGAGGCCGCATGACTTAGCCTGAATCGCCCGCCAGGCTAAACTCAAGAGTCGAATGTCAGCGCAGATCCTCTTACAGGGCAGGCTGCTGGGCACGGAAGATTTCCTGCTCGCCCCTCCCGCCGACCGGGACAATCGGGCGTTTGAAGCACGCTCGATGTGGCTGGTGCTGATTGGCGAAGCCGTGCCGCGCGCGCTTCTCGCCGAGCTGCAACTGCCTCCGCTGATGCTCGGCTCGTCCGGCGGTGACCGGTTTGTGGTCATCCTTCCCGATCGGGCTCGCGCGGAAGCGGCGGGGGAGTTTCTCGGGCGCGTCTCGCACGCGCTGAGCGATATCAGCTCCGGCAAGCTGAGCCTGGTCTGGAGCGCGACCGAGAATCTGGGCGATTGGACCATCGTCCGCAAACGCCTGCAGGACGGCATGCGGGAAGGTACCCGGCCGCGTGCCGCCAAACCGGGCTATTTCGATGCCTTCCCCGCGCAGGGTGCGGGTGCGGACCGCGTTCCGCGCGATCTGCGCGATGTACCGGCGATTGGCTGGAGCTTCGATTTCCCGGCTTTGATTGCGGGCGAGGGCGGGACATATAGGTGGGATGTCGGAAGCGATGCGGCGATTCCCTTAACCAGACACGGAGCCCGCAACGGTGATGCGTTCGCGACCACCAAAGAACTCGCGCGCCGGGCCCACGGACAACGGCTGTTTGGCGTGCTGCGCGGCGAGATCGACGACTACGGAACGCGCATGCGCCGGCTCCAGAGCGTCGAAGAGCACGTTCATCTCTCGATGCTCTACAAGCACTTCCTCGCGGGCGAAATCCAGTTGCTGTGCTCGCAGGGCGAATACTTCCAGCGCGCGACCGTGCTTCGTTCCGGCGCTTCGGACTTCGCGATCTACGGGTCGTGGGATGCGCTGGCGGGATTCGCGCGCGAGCTGGAGCGGGTGTTTTCGCGCTTCGCCCAGGAGAATCTCAAGGATTTGCCGGGTGCCGAAGCCAAGACGATCACCATGGCGCTCACCATCGCGGAACCGGGTGCGCCGCTGGCGCGCGTGTATGAAGACTGCGGCCGCGATCTGGAAATTGCGCGCGCCAGCGACAAGGATTGCCTGCACATCCTCGGCCGCGTGCTGGAATGGAAACAACTGAACGAAGCGGCCGACCTGAAAGAAGCGCTGGTTCACTTAAACGAGGAGTTTCGGGGCGGCCGGCAGTTTCTGGCGCAGCTTCGCAATCTGTATAAGAAGGTGGAAGCGCCCGATAACACAGATGAAGAAAGGCTCATGGCACGCGCCCTCCGATTCCAGCGGCGCTTCGCCCGGGTAGCGAGCCGCCGCGAACGGGAATTTCAAAAACTGCGGTCGCACTTGATGAAAGAAATGGCCGGACGGAACTTGCGGGGACGGCTGAAGCTGCGTCCGGAGGGTTTGATCGCGCTCGAATGGGCGCGCCTGGCAGAAGATTAGTGGGGCAGGTTGGCAACCTGCGGCCGATTGGCAATCGGCCTGGTCGTTGCCAGGCTGCCTCACTGTCTTGTGATATCAATTGAGATCGGATAAACATGGCTGAACAGCAGGCAGCACAGCAAGGTGATCGGAATCGCGGAAATCGGCCGCCGGGCCGTGGCGGTGAAAGAAGCGGCGAGAGAAGCGGTGACAGAGGCGGCGACAGACCGCGTGGCCCCGGCGACAGAGGCGGCGACCGGCGCATGGAGGGTCCGCCCGAGATCGATCTCGACAAGCTGATCGACGATAGTCTGTACCTCGATAACCAGGCGCACGTCGTAGTCAGCCGCATGCGCGATCTCGATTCCGGCACGCGCAGCACGCTGCGGCGTCTCTATAACGCCGTCAGACGCGCCACGCGCACGCCCGAAAAAGAACGGCAGCACGCGTTCGTGATGCTGCGGGCGCGGCTCGCTTACACGATCGCGCGGCATGGATTGCGCAGTCTGGACCAGATTGAGCGGCTTCTGCTGCAGGTCACACGCAAGAACGAAGTGCGCGGCTACGAACGTTTCCGCGATCTGTTCGAAGCAATCGTGGCTTATAACGAGTAGCGACGCTTATAACGAATAACGGCAAAGGACGCAATGAGCGCTCACACTGCACAAACGGAATTGAAACTGATCGGAAAACTGATCCTCGAAGGCGAAATGCATTGCGAGACCGGCCTGCATGTCGGCGCGGGCAAGGGCTCGCTTGAAATCGGCGGCGCGGACAACCCGGTGGTCAAGGACGCGCATGGCCGCCCTTACGTGCCCGGCAGCACGCTGCGCGGCCGGATTCGCGCGCTTCTCGAGCAATCGACCGGCATGGCTGTGCCCTCCGAACTTGTTTTCATTTCGAAGCGCAAGGGGCAGGAAGTCCGCATTCACCAGAGCGACCGGCCGGACGACGAAATCTGCATTCTTTTCGGACGCAGTCCGGGGCGTATGGAGAAGGTCGGGGGCGGCGATATCGAGAGCAATCATGCGACGCCGGCGCGGCTGAGTGTGTTCGACGCGCCGCTGGTGCCGGAGAGCATTACGCCGCAGATGCGCGAGACGCTGGACGATGAATTGACGGAGGTCAAGAGCGAGAACGCGATCGACCGTATTACTTCGCAGGCCAATCCGCGTACGCTGGAGCGAGTGCCCGCCGGGGCGCGTTTCCGGGTACGCATGGTGCTGGATATTCTTTGCGCGGAGGATTCGGCGCTGCCGGCATTATTAGCCCAGGGACTGCGTCTGCTCGAAGACGATGCGCTGGGCGGCGGCGGATCGCGCGGCAGCGGCCGGGTGCGCTTCGACAATCTCAAAATGACCTGGCGCGGAAAGGACTATTACGCATCCGGCGCGGCGGAGCGCGAGATCGCGGCCGGTGCGGATCTGGCGGCGCTGCAGGCCAAAGTCCAGGAGATCGGCGATTCGCTGGTCTCGGAATAGGGAAACACGGCGTAGTAATGGCGTTGATTGAGATCAGGCTGCGGCCGACCGGTCCGTGGCGCGCGGGGCATCGCACGGGCGATCGCGAGCGGGTGGACGCCGTCTATCACAGCGATGCGCTGTACTCGGCCGTAACACACGCGATGAATTCGCTTGGCTGGCTCGACGAGTGGCTGGATGCGACGGCGCGCGCGGAAGCGGTCTCCGCGGTGCGTTTCAGCTCTTTATTCCCGTTCGTCGGTGACACGCGGCTTCTTCCGCCGCCGCGAACGGCGTGGCCTCCCTCGGGCGCGGGAAAGCTCTACGTCAACGCCGCGAAACTGGTGCCGGTGGAAGTCGCCCGGCGTGGCGTGGTCAACGAATCGCGATGGGCCGTGGATGGCGGAAGCGAGTGCCTTCTTCCAGTCGGCATGGCCGCGCCGTTCGAAGTTTCCATGCGGTCGGGCGCGGCGGTCGACCGCATCACCGGGCACACGGAGCCGCATCGAACCGCTTGCCTCGAATTCGCGCCGAACGCCGGCTGGTGGGGTTTGATCGAACTTGCGGATGACGTCTGGGAAGTGCGCGTCAAATCGGCGTTGCGCCTGCTGGCCGATTCCGGATTTGGCGGCGAGCGTTCCCGCGGATGGGGCCGGGCGAGCGAGCCGGAATTCTCCGACGCCGCGTCGCTGTTTGGCGAAGGGCACCCGGGCGCGTGGTGGATGCTGTCTCTCTACTCGCCGCACGCGGACGATGCCGTCGACTGGTCGCGCGGCGATTACGCCACGGTGACGCGCGCCGGATGGACCGACAGCGCCGCGGGCGTATCCACTAAGAAGAAGCAGGTCCGCATGATCGAGGAAGGCTCGGTATTGATGGCCCCGGCATTGCGCGGGCGCGCGGTGGACGTGGCGCCCGAAGGATTCCCGCACCCCGCGTGGCGCGCGGGATTCGCGCTGGCGGTCCCGGTGCCTTTAGAGGTGGAAGCATGAAGTACCGGGTCACCGTGTTAACGCCCACGCTGGTGGGCAATGGCGACAAGCTTTCACCGATCGATTACATGGTGTGGCGCGACCAGGTCAACGTGCTCGATCAGCCGCGGATTTTCAAGCTGCTGTCGAAGGGTCCGCGTTTGGAAGGCTACCTGACGCAGTTGCACAAAGCGACCAAGCTCGACTTCGCGTCCTGGGGCGGGTTTGCGCAGAACTATGCCGACCGCCGGATTCCGTTCGAGGATGCCGCGTACACGCCGTATTGGGAGCGGGCACAAGCCGAGAGCCTGAGCATTCCGACGTTCGCGGCTGCAAACGATGGCCCGTTCCTGCCGGGCGCGGCGATCAAAGGCGCGCTGCGGACGGCATTTGTGTTCGCCAACCTCAAGCCCGCGGCGATGCGGGAAGTAGCGGCGAAACTGACGGGAGAACGTCCGTCGCGGCGGCCGGCGGAGCAGATCGAGCAGCAGGCGGATCGCATGCGCGTGATATCGGTGGCGGACTCGGGAGCGCGGTCGAGAGAACCCTTTCGCGTGTACATGCTGCGCCTGGCGACTCTGATCGCAAAAGGGCCGCAGCAGTATGCGCTCGGATGGAAGCAGTCGGGCCGGGGCCCTGTGGACGGGAAGCGTCCGGAAGACGGTACGCCGGCCTTCGCCGAAATGGCCGATCCGGGGACCGCGTTCGAGGGCACGTGGCGCGAAAATGAGTTTCTGAATGGCGAAGAAGTACGGCAGGTGCTGCGCTGGAGCGCGCCCATGACCCGGGAGCGCTTGTTCGACGCGGCGAATCGCTATGCGGAAAAACAGCTCGAACTGCACGCGCAATACGCAGGCTGGACAGGACTCGCCGGGCTCGGGGCATCCGTCGCGCAATTGCAGGGGAAGCTCGCGGCGGCCAGGAATGACGGCGGATGTCTGCTGGCCATCGGCTGGGGCGCGGGCTTTCTGAGCAAATCGGCGGCCATTGGCGCAGAGGAAGAAGAGCAGCGCAAAGTCCTTGCGACACTGCCTTATTACGAGCGCGCGATCAAATCGGGACTGCCGTTTCCGAAGACGCGGCGCGTGGTTTTTTTGAAGAATAAACCCGCGACCTTGCCGGGCTGGGTTGAACTGCGCGTGGAATAAGGCCCGATGGAACCTGTTATCCGGCGGTTGACGATCCAGAACCTTCTCTCCTTTGGCGAAGAGGCCACAACGATAGATCTGCAAGGCCTCAACGTGCTTATCGGCCCAAACGGTTCGGGCAAGTCGAATCTCATCGAAGTCCTTGGCCTGTTGCAGAACGCTCCCAAGGAGTTAGCGACAGCTATCAGCAATGGGGGACCGATCGAAGATTGGCTCTGGAAAGGAGGGAGCGGTAGGGCTAAGGCCCCCACTGCATCAGTCGAGACAATCGTCAGCCCCAACACGGGACAGATGGCGCTGCGCTACCGCCTCGCGTTTACGAAATCCGGATTCCGTTTCGCCATCACAGAAGAACGAATAGAAAACGAACACGCATTTCCCAACTATCCGCGACCCATCTTCTACTATTCGTTCGTGAACGGTCGCGCCATGCTGAACTACAAAGAGGAGAGGCGCGAACTCCGGCAAGAAGACATCAATCCCCAGCTTTCCATCCTTGCACAGCGAAAAGATCCTGAACACTACCCGGAAATTACTTATCTGGGCGACCTGTTTACGAAATTCAGACTCTACCGCGACTGGGAATTCGGCACCCTTGCTGGCGTGCGGGAGCCTTCCGACGTGGGTCTGCCCAGCGAGTATCTCGAAGAAGATGGCTCGAATCTCGGCGTTGTACTCGACCGTCTCCTTTCTCTTCCACCGATCAAGGATCAGATACTAACTTCACTCCGCACTTTCTATGAAGGCACCCAAGACCTTCGTACAAACGTCGAAGGGGGAAAGGTGCAAATAAGACTGCACGAAAAGCATCTTAAGCAAGCCATCCCGCTCATCCGCATGTCTGACGGAACGATCCGCTGGCTTGCGCTGCTTGCAATCCTCCTCAATCCCGACCCACCGCCCGTCGTGTGCATTGAAGAGCCCGAACTCGGTCTTCACCCCGACATGATCCATGAACTAGGCAAACTCCTGATCGATGCTTCCACACGCATGCAGCTCATCCTCACGACGCACTCGGACCGGCTAGTCGAGGAATTCACCGAGAGACCGGAAGCTGTACTCGTCTGCGAAAAGAACAACGGTGCATCGCTGTTCAAGCGCCTCGACGCAGGGCAACTCTCGTCATGGCTTCAGGAGTACAGTCTCGGACAACTCTGGACCAAGGGACAGCTGGGGGGGACGCGCTGGTGAAGGTCTCCGTATACGTGGAAGGTGGCGCGCGCCACACCAAGGCCCGCACGGTGGTGGCATGCAGAAAAGCCTTCCGTCTTTTTTTCGAGAAAGTTCTGGGTGACCGGCAAAAACCTCACATCGTCGCATCCGGCAGCCGCGACGAAGCATATTACGACTTTTGCCGCGCGTTGGAGAGCAACCCGGATACGCTACCGATACTGCTGGTTGACTCCGAAGACCCAGTCCATGCCGGTAAGACCGCGAGGGCACACCTGCGGGATCGCGATCGCTGGACCAATAGAATGCCTGACGAGCAGGTGCATCTCATGGTCCAGTGCATGGAGTCATGGTTCCTGGCAGATGTCCCAGCGGTGGTACTTTACTATGACCGGGAGTTTAACGAAGCTGCGCTGAGAGGCAATCCGAACGTCGAAGCAATCCCCAAGCAGGACGTGATGAACAGGCTTGAAAACGCCACGCGGGCTACGAAAAAAGGGACGTATCACAAGACAAGGCATGGCTTCGAGATCCTTGAGCGGATCGACCCAAATCGGGTCCGGCAGGGATCCAAACATGCTGACATTCTGTTCAACTTCCTTTTGGCAAAGCTGACTTGACGAAGAGGCCGTCAGCTTCGCGTCCGGCTTTTCCTTACCCAACTATAGATCGAAAGCGTGCTGCCCACCATAGAAATCACCACCAGCGCGATGATGAAGCCCTGCACGTATGGCGACTGCGCCATCCGAATGATTTTGCGGCCATAGATCAGCGCCAGCGATCCCTCGACCGCGAATCGCAATCCGCGGCATCCGGCGACGATCGCGAGCATTTTCCGGCGCGGATACTGCAACGCGGCGGCGACGACGATGAACGTAGTGAAGGGAAAAGGCGGCGGCATGAGCGCGGCGGTCGCGATCGCAATCCCGCCATTTTCCTTTACCTTCCGTTCCACGTAGGCGAGCCGCCCGCTCCTGCGATCGCCTTCGATTCCTTTACGTCCGCCTTTGGCGGACAGCCAACGAGTGAAGTCGACACCGGCGACGGACCCCGCGGTGGCCATGAACAGGTAATAGAGCATCCGGTTCGGATGGGCAGCTGTCAAAGCGATCACCAGCAGGTCGTTGCCCAGCGGCAGAAACAAGAGGAATGAAGAGTCGAGAACGCCAAGCAGCAGCAGCCCGAAACCGCCCAGGGAGAAGAAGAAAGCCGCCAGAACCCGCAGGACGTGATTCATGCGTCACCGCGGAGGGTTCAGGAGCACTTCGTGGCAACCCGGAAGAACGCGAGCGAGGCGCGTTTGAAGGTCATGCCTTTTGAGATTGTCAGAATGAGGGAAGAGAACGCAAGCCCGCCGCATTCAAAAGAGACTCAGCTGACGAGCCGTCCCGGAGCCGTACGGAATCCAGTATGCGGCCGCGCGGATCGAGCGCGCCGATGTAGCGCGCGTCACGCTCGTTCGATCCCATGAGAATAACGGAATAGCGCCGCGCCGGGTAAGCGAGCGATCGAAACACCCGTTCGCCGGTCTCGCGGGAACCGGTGCGGGCGGGAAGGCCCAGCTTGCGCACGGTCGCGGCATAGTCGTCGTCCGGTCCCAATTGCAGATACGCCCGGTAGCCCCGGAACAGATCCGCGCGCTGGTGGAACTGGGTTTGCCGGGTAACGTCGGCGGCAATCGTGAAAGCGACCGCGCCCAACACGGCGGCGACGCCAATCCATTTCCAGGCGCGGGCTTCCGGTTTAGGTTCGAGACGAATATTGATCACCGGGGCAAGGTGCGCGGAACGCGGTGCAGCGCCGCCGCCGTCGTTCACCGCACTCCTGCTGCAACCCATGGGGAATTCGATCACTGTGCGCTGGCGTGGAATGATGGCGCCCGATCGCCATTCGAGCTCCCGGTACAAGCCGACGATCATGACCGCCTCGTCAATCCGGGAAACTTCGCCGAGGAAGATGCGCGGAATACACACTTCCTCCCCAGACCGCGCATTCACCACGACGCATTCAGACCAGGTGGCCCGGCGATAGAGCCATTCGTTGGGCTCAAGGTTGCGAATGGGCGGATAGAACGAGAACCGGCGGCCGCCCAGATGCTGTAAAGGCGTCGGCAACGGTGCAATCGACATCTCGCCTCATGATAGCCGACCGGGGTCTCGTCCGATAGAGCGGTTTTTCGCGCTTATGCCATAATCAAGCTGATTACGGGAAATAAAATGCAATATGCGGTACGGTGTGTCGGGCTTATCGTTCTTGCAGTGTCCAGCCTTGCAACCTCCAGCCTGACAGCGCAGCGGCTGGGAGGCCCCGGCACCGGGACCAGCAGCCTTGGGACCGGCACCGGCGACATGCCCTCCCAACCCACGCAACCAACCAACCCTGGCCAATACCCCGATACTCAGATGCCGATTTTTCTGTCGGGCCGGGTTCTGATGGACGATGGCACGGCCCCGGCCACCAGCATTCCGATCCAGCGGATATGCTCGGGCACTCCACGCACAGTCGCCTTCACAAACGCCAGAGGCCAGTTCAATTTCCAGTGGGGCTCGCCGACGGGCTTCGTGCCGGATGCGACAGAGGCCGCGGCAGGGAACGGAATGCGGACACCGGGCGACATGAGCACGAACGACCTTCGCGGCAGTCAGATCGGCGATTCCATGGGCAGGGAGATGCTGGGCTGCGCGCTGGTCGCCAATGCCCCCGGTTTCCGATCCGAGCGCTTGAACCTGAGCGGCCACCGCGCGACCGATAATCCGGATCTCGGCACGATCGTGCTGCATCGCATTGTCGACGTGGAAGGCACCTCGGTAAGCGCAACATCTTTGAACGCTCCGAAGGATGCGAGAAAAGCTTGGGAGAAGGGGGTGCAATTCCTTCATAAGTCCAAACTCGCCGATGCGGAGAAAGAACTGGAGAAGGCCGTCGAGATCTATCCGAAGTACGCCAACGCGTGGCTCGATCTGGGGCGCGCGAGAATTCAGCAGCAGGCGGAGGGCTCGGCTCGTGACGCTTTCCTGAAAGCCATCGATGCGGATGACAAGCTGGTCGAGCCGTACCTGGAACTGGGAGAGATGGCAGCCCACGCGCAGGAGTGGCCCAACGCGGCCCGGTACCTGGATCGCGCGCTGCAGTTGGATCCGGTGGACTACCCGCGCCTCTGGTTTGAGGACGCAGTGGCGGATTACAACGTGCAGAACTTCGACCGGGCGGAGAAGAACGCCAGAGAGGCGCTGAAACTGCCTCCGGCGGACCGCGATCCGCACGCCAACCAGCTGCTGGGACTGATTCTGCTGAACAAGCAGGATTACGCGGGAGCCGGCAAGGCATTGCGCGAGTATGTGCAGCTTTCGCCTGACGCGAAGGACCTGGACCAGGTCAAAGCGCAACTCGAACAAATCGATAGCCACCTGGCCGCAACGAAACCCTGAGCTTCCCGATTCCGCTGTGCTCGGGTGCTATAGTAGCCCCACCCAGGTACGAGTACTGCTCTGGTACCGGGGAGTTGTGGCGGCGTGCAGGTATTTGACATAGTGGAGATAGCACATGAAACGCAAACCGCAGGTCAAGTCCGAACCGGTGATCTCGCCCGAGATTTTCGAGAGCGCGAAGCGTTCGCTCGCGACGGACCGCGGTAAGGCTTCGGTAAAGTGCGTGGTGTGCTCGGCCGCGACGCCCCCCGGCGCGGCGGAACCGCTCTGCTGGGTGTGCCGCAGACTCAAGATCAGTGCGTGGCGTGACGTCGAGCAGCAGATGCCCGCACAGGAATAGAGCCGGGCTTTCACGGCTTCGGCTGTACAGATTTCCGACAAAACCGTCGATACACATTCACAGTGACACCCAACGGTGCTATTGGGACGGTTCGCCCATTGGAAAATGAGTTGGACCGATGCCGGCTTGAGGCGGAAGAAGCGCGCCAGCGGCTTGTAGATTTCATTTCAACGACATGCGACATCATCTGGGAGATGGACGCCAATCTGCGGGTGGTCAGCAGTCACAAACAAGGCGAAACGGAGACGGAACGCGACCAGTCGTACGACGATTGCTTTCTGGGCAGGAGTGTTCCGGAGATAGTCTGTTCGGACGCGGCCAGCGACCCGCTGCTGGCTGCGCATCTGGAGGATCTTGCGTGCCGTCGACCGTTTCGGGGGTTCGTGCACTCTGTCGCAGGGCGGGACGGCCGCGCTATCTGGTTCGAAACCAACGGCAATCCATTTTTCAGTAAGGAAGGATTATTCCGGGGTTACCGCGGAATCACCCGGGACATTACACACCGCAAAACCGATGAGGCGCGGATCGCTTTCCTGGCGCGCCATGACTCGCTGACAGGTCTCCCGAACCGCATGGTATTCCGCGAGCGCCTGGAACAGGCGCTGGACGGATTGAAACCGGGCCTGTTTGTCGCCGTCCTGGTTCTCGATCTGGATGGCTTCAAGATGGTCAACGATACGGTGGGTCACCCCGTGGGTGACAGCCTGCTGCAGAGTGTGGCGGAACGATTGTCCAAATGCATCCGCCACCGCGATACGGTTGCGCGCGCAGGCAGCGACGAATTCGCCATCGTGCAGGTGGACCTGGAAGAACCCGGCGAAGCGGCCGCATTCGCTGAGCGTATAGCCGATACGATCCACCAGCCTTATGAAATTGACGGCCATCGCATGGCCCCAACGGTCACGATCGGAATCGCTCTCGCTCCCTCAAACGGCATGGATGCGGAGCAACTCCTGCGGAATGCGGATATGGCTCAGAACCAGGCCAAAGTGGACGATCCGGGTACCTGGCGTTTTTTTGAAACCGAAATGGGTGTGCGGGTCCTCGAGCGAAGGGCGCTGGAAACCGAGTTGCGCGGCGCCCTCGCCAATGGCGAATTCGAG
>Ga0181521_10007227_pt1 | contig 11725 bp, 8 predicted proteins | sample PEATcosm2014_Bin_32_FD_119764 | JGI IMG/M metagenome (GOLD analysis project Ga0181521, IMG submission 119764) | Peatland microbial communities from MTU Mesocosm Facility, Houghton, MI, USA - PEATcosm2014_Bin02_60_metaG | ecosystem: Environmental > Terrestrial > Soil > Wetlands > Peat | place... | reverse complement strand
GCCGAAAAACGAAATTCCCACGGGCATGCCGAAAACGAATCCCGCCGGGACGTGGATATTCGGGTAGCCTGCCACTGCGGCGAGAGACGAACTCCCGCCGGTGTCGTGGTCCCCATCGATAGGGTCCGTTAACCAAGAAGGGCCCGCCGTCGGCGCGACCAGCGCATCGAGGCGGTGCTTATCCATCGCGGCGTCGATGCCTTCCGTTCGCGTGAGGCGATGGTTTTGCGCGAGCGCGTCTTGATATGCCTTGTCGGTCAGCGGGCCCTTCTTCTGCGCCTTCACGAACAGGTCCTGGCCGAATAGTGCGAGTTCCCGGTCGCGGTATTGCTCGTTGAATTCGATGATTTCCTTGAGCGAGCGAACAGGCGGCTGGCCGGATGACGCGAGATACGCGTTGAGGTCGTGTTTGAATTCGTAGAGCAGCACGTCCATCTCAGAGTCGTCGAATTTCCCGAGCGAGCCGATTTCGACCGGATCGATGAGAATGGCGCCTTCATGCTTCATGGCGTCGAGAGCGGCCCGCCACACGGGTTCGACACTTTCGCTAAAGGCGTACTCGTGCTGCACGACGCCGATGCGCGTGCCGCGCAGACCGGCGCGATCAAGGAACTGAGTGTATTCGGCGTAAGCCTTGCGGCCGAGAGCCTTCGTGGCCGGATCGTCCGCGTCCGTTCCCGCGAGCGCTCCGAGCAGTGCGGCTGCGTCGGCGACGGTGCGGCACATCGGGCCCGCGGTGTCCTGACTGTGCGCGATGGGGATGATCCCGGCGCGGCTGATCAATCCTACCGTTGGTTTGATGCCCACGATTCCATTCGCCGAGGATGGGCAGACGATCGAGCCATCCGTCTCCGAGCCCACGGCCGCCGCGCAGAGGTTCGCGGACACGGCAGCGCCTGAACCCGAACTCGAGCCGCAGGGGTTGCGATCGAGCGCGTAGGGATTTCGCGTTTGCCCGCCACGGCCGCTCCAGCCGCTCGATGAATGCGACGAGCGGAAATTGGCCCACTCGCTGAGATTGGTCTTCCCGAGGATCACGGCGCCAGCTTCGCGAAGGCGCCGGGCCACGCCCGAGTCCTTCGGGGGAGTGAACCCTAGAAGCGCGAGCGAGCCGGCGGTGGTCATCATGGCGTCGGCCGTGCCGATGTTGTCCTTAATCAGGACCGGGATGCCGTGCAGCGGTCCACGCGGTCCCTTCGATGTGCGCTCGGCGTCGAGCGCATCGGCGATCGAGAGCGCGTTGGGATTCAGCTCGATCACGGAGTTGAGCGCGGGTTCCTGCGGATCGATGTCCTGAATGCGTTCGAGATATCTTTCGACGAGCGAGCGTGCGGTGAATTTTCCGGAATTCATGCCCTCGCGCAACTCGGCGACGGTCGATTCGTCGAGTTCGAAGGGTTTTACCGCCTGCGGCTGGGCTGCGGCACTTTCCGCGCCGGCGAGCGCGGGCAGTGCGAGCGATGCCGCCCCTATCTTGAAGCCGGATGAGAGAAAACTTCGGCGGGTCGGTCCGGTTGCGCCGCGGTTATCTTCCCTTTTCTTGGGGTGCATGTGGAGGGATTGTAGGCAAATCATCCCGGGAATTCACTCTTCATTTCAAACGGCGAGGCGTGCCATCGGGCGCAAGACGGTCCGCGCGGGTTCTAGCTCGGATGGGCAGATTGCCGCGCCGACTGCGATTGAGTGAGCAGGGAAACGGCGCGATGAGCGGAGAGCGCAGCGCCTTCCTGCCAGCCGACAATGTGGCTCACGTGGTCGCCCGCCAGGAAGATCGGGTCATCCGACTGGATCGCGCGCTCGTATCCCGGATACATGTTCGGTTCCTCGATGTGGATCCACGACCCCCTGTTGTAGGGAATGCGACCCCAACAGACGCACACGGGCTTGGCGAGTTCCTTGGAGTGTCCGGGGTGCAGGTGCTCAATCGCCTGCCGCGAGGCTTCGAGTTTTGCGGCAAGATCCATCGCTTCGAGCTTGGTGCCGTTCTCCAGGCCGTAGCCACCGATGACAACGCCTTTCTCGGAGAAAAGGCGGGCGCTCGGATACCACACCAGACCCACCGGCTGGTCCAGGAACGAAATGCCACCGTAAATGGAGTAGTCGCGCTCCCAGAAACGACGAGACTCCCAGGCGATTTTGTAAGCGGCGTCATACGTTGTGGCGTTGATGATCTGCTTGAGGTCAGGCGAAAGATCGGTGTCCAAATCCTTGAGAATCGAGAAGGGCAACGCGCAGATGCAATAGTGCGCGTCGATGCTGTGAGTGGATCCGGTTTTGGTATCGCGATACGCCACACGAACGCCGTTGGGCGTCTTGCGGATCTGTTGCACCGGACAGTGGAATCGAATCATGCGTTCAAGGCGCTTTTCAAATGCAGCCGGAATTCGATCCATGCCGCCCATGGGCTGAAACATCGTCGCCTGCCAGGAGAACTGCTCTTCATAGAGCATTCCCTCCCAGAGGCCGGCGTCCAGAAGAGCGCGCATGTCCAGGGGATCGCGAACCTGGCCGGTTTGCTCGCCCGCGCCGGGCATGACCTTGTAGCCCGAGCGGTCAGAGCCCTTGTAGAAATAGTCCGGCGACAGATCACCGTAGGTCCGCAGGAATTCGAGCATGCGCTCGTTGTCGGCCGGGGATATCTCCTGGTCGAGTGCGCCGCGGCGAATCGCCTTGGCGAGGAGTTCGGCGACGTGCCCGCGCGTGTCGTTGACGACTTGACGCTGCTGAACCGGCTGGCCGCCATTCATGCGATCGCTTTGCATAAGCGCGCTGCGGGAAGTGTTCACTTCCACTTCGAGCGGCACGTCGAATTCGCGGCAGTAGCCCAACATCGTGAGGTGTTGCGAGGGCAATCGCGCGGGGCCGGCGTTGAAGTAGTTGGGATCGTCGAAAGCGCACGTTTGCGTCGTGCCGTCGGTCATTTCGACGCGCGTGCCATTGCGAATGGTCCAATTGCGTCCGCCGGCGCGGCCGCGCGCTTCCAATATGGTGCAGCTATAACCGGCCTTCGAGAGCTCCCACGCCGATACCAGCCCGGCAATTCCTGCGCCCAGGATTACCACGCTCTTGCCTTTGCCCAGCGTCTGCGGGAGGCGCAGCACGCTGGCTTCGCTGGGCGGGATCGGCAAAAGCCCAAGGGATTGCATGATCAGATAGGTCGCACCGAATCCGCCGGCGCGGCCGACTTGTGTGAGGAAGTTGCGTCGCGTGGTCATGGGGTGCTCGTCAGTCGAATGGTGGGCCTGGGTAGACTTGAACTACCGACCTCACCCTTATCAGGGGTGCGCTCTAGCCACCTGAGCTACAGGCCCACGAATGGAGGACCATTCCAGGAAACAACCCAAAGATTCTACCACGCGCTGCGGCGAGCGGTGAACAGCAGCGGCGTGCGCGGAATTCAGGGCGCGCGGTCAGAGCTTGTTGATGCCGTCGAGGGCGGCGACTTTGTAGGCTTCAGCGAGGGTCGGATAGTTGAAGACGGTGTCGCGGAAGTATTCGATCGAGCCGCCGTGGGCGAGCACGGCCTGTCCAATATGGACGATTTCCGTGGCGCGCTGCCCGATGATGTGCACGCCGAGAAGTTTGCGCGTGTTGCGATCGAAGAGCAGCTTCAGCATTCCTGTTTCATCGCCGAGCATCATGCTCTTCGCGAGTTCCGCGTATTTCGAAATCCCCACTTCATAGGGAACCTTCGCCGCGGTGAGCTTTTCTTCGGTCTGGCCGACCATGGAAATTTCCGGGATCGTGTAGATGCCGTAGGGAAACAGTTCCGGCATGTGCTCGGAGGGCGCGCCGAACATCCGACAGCTCGCGAGGCGGCCTTGCTCCATCGACGTGCTCGCCAGGGCGGGGAACCCGATTACATCGCCGGCGGCGTAGATGTGCGGAACATCGGTCCGATAGCAATCGTTCACTTTCAGCTTGCCGCGAGAATCCAGCTGGAGACCAGCCGCTTCGACACAAAGCTGGTCTCCGTTCGCCTGCCGCCCCACGGCATAGAGAAGAACGTCGCCCTGCACCTTCTTGCCGCTTTCGAGCTCGGCGAAGACGCGATCGCGCTGCGCGTCGTAGCCGACGCGAGTGACTTTTTCGCCGAGACGAAACGTGGTGCCCATCTGCCGCAGGTGGTAGGCAAGTGCCTCGACGATCTCGCGATCGACGAAATCGAGGATCGTGGGCCGCTGGTCGATCAGCGTGACTTCCGCGCCGAGGGCAGCCATGAAGGATGCGTACTCGAGACCCACGACGCCCGCGCCCACGACGATGATCTCGCGGGGCAGGCTATCGATGCTGTTGAACTGGTCAGTATCGAGGATGCGCTTGCCGTCGAAAGGAATGTCCGGACTGCGCGCAGGCCGCGTGCCGCAGGCGATCAGGATGTTCTCGCCGCGCAGCGTGATTTTGTCGGCCTCGCCCTGCACCTCGATCGTGTGTGGGTCGGCGAACTGCGCCAGCCCCTGAAAGATCGAGATGCCATTGCGCTTGAGTTGCGCGCGGATGACCTCCGTCTCGCGAGAGACGATGCTCGTCACGCGGAACGAGAGGTCCTGGAGCGACACGTCTCCATTGCCGCGGTAGTTGCTGCCGTAGAAGGCGCGGACCGCGATTCCGGTCAATTGGAAGATGGCCTCGCGGACGCTCTTGCTGGGGATGGTACCCGTGTGGACGCAGACGCCGCCCATCATGAGCCGGCGGTCGATCACCGCGACGCGCTTGCGCAGTTTCGCAGCGCAAATCGCGCCTTTCTGGCCGGCCGGGCCGCTGCCGATGACAATGAGATCGTAGTTTTGGTCGCTCATGGCGAAAAGGAAAGCCTCGATTCATCGGTGCGGCAGGACCACGCCCCGAGCCACTATTCCAGATGAATTTTACAGGAGTATGAACGCCGGCGTGAAGACCCGGCTGCCAGTCCGTCCTGGGGCATCCGCGGGTTCATGCGAGGACGATCAGATCGATCTCGACCCGAATGTCGAGCGGCAGCCGCGCCGCCTGAATGGTCGTCCGCGCAGGGGGATTTTGCGGGAAATAGCGCGAGTAGACTTCGTTCATTGCAGCGAAGTCGTTCATGTCTTTCAAATAGACGTTTGCCTTCACGGCCCGCTCGAGGGATGATCCGGCAGCCTCGACGATCGCTTTCAGATTCTCGAAGACCCGAACCGTCTGGGCCGCCGTGTCACCCTCGACGAGCTTTCCCGTCGCCGGATCGAGCGGACCCTGACCCGCAGTGAAAATGAAGCCGTTCGCCTTGACGGCCTGAGAATACGGGCCCAGCGCTTTGGGTCCCCTTTCCGTTGATACGATTTCCTTCAAGGAGCCTCCCAGGAAAACAGAAATTGGAAGTCGGAAACTGGAAAATCGAGTGCCTTCACTAATTCTCACCACCGGTCTGATAACGGTCCCTAAAGCCGGCGGGAATACCTTTATCGTTAAGCCAGACGTGAAACAGCTCGCCCAGATTCTTGCCGCTCGATTGCTCGAGCGCCGAGCGCAGACTGTCGTAGCTTGCTTCCTGGCCGCGCAACAAAGTGACCATCTGCCGGAGGCCGCTCCTCATCGGAGTTTCGCCGCAAGCGTCCTCAAGAGCCGCGAAAAAGAGCGCTGCTTTCGCATTGGCGATCCGGCGCTGCCCCGGTGGATCGTTCAACAGCGTGACGCCCAGCGGTTTCTCGGATGCGCCCGCCTGTGCTTCGTCGTACTCCCGCAGGTACTCGACGATCCGCCGGCGGCGGGCGGCGGGACCGCTGAGTGCTTCGTCGATGACGACCGTGGCGTATTCCGGCAGGCCTTCTCCCATGCCGAGGACGGCGTCGGCTGCCGGATACATTTCGTCGCCGAACCAGTTGTGGGCCAGCGTGTGCAATGTGATTTCGTGGAACCGATCGCTGCCGATCCCGAGCGCCAACGCCGCCGGATTCACGAGCACGCCTCCCGGGAAAGCCGTCGCGGCCGGCCCTGCATCGCCGGGGAAATGCTCGCGCAGCTCCGGTGATTCGACCACATGCGGTGCCGCGATGTTTCTATCGAGCGGGCCGAAATCGGTTTCGAGGATTTTCCAGGCTTTTGCGATCTCATCCGCTGCCGGCCCGGGGTCGTCCTTGAGCGGCTGGACGGTCCAAAACGCCGCTGACTTCGAGTTGCGGTCCGTGGGCGACACGACGTAACGCCCCGCGACGACGTAGGGCGAGAGATCATCCTCGCGAAGCACGAAGCGATATTCGATTTCGCCGCCGTCCTTCTTCCGGCCGTTGGGAGTGCCGCGCGCCAGCACGAGAAAATCGGCAGGCACGCGGACCACATAGGGCGTCACGCTCGGCCGCCGGGGAAAGGGAGAAAGAAAATGCTTGGGCGGCTGAAGAAGGACGAACCAGCCGCGCGAGCCGAGATGAAAGTCATTCTCGCCGAGCGTGATCCGGGAGCCGGGATCCTGGGGCGAGGAGAGGTTGTACTCGATGACCAATTCGAGAGTGCGCTTGCGCGCCCAGGGAGGATCGAGCGGGATGCGAAGTGTGTTGCTCGGCTGATCTTGTTGATACTCCGCTGGCGGATTTGCGGGAACGATTTCGCGGCCGTCGACCTCGACGCGGAGGTCTTTCCGGCCGAAGGCCTTCTCGTCCGGGAAGTTTGCGTCAACGAAAGCCAAATCGCTGTTGCCCGTGTTCTCAAGTTTGAAACTGCCGCGAATATGCAGCTCGGGGGGCTGGCCCGCAACGAAGCGGACTTCGCGCGATTCTTTGAGGATCCGATAGCCGGGCGCGAGCGGAACGGCGCAGGAAAAGGCGCAGAGAAAAAGGAGAACGGGCAGCAGGACGAGAGCAAGCGAGCGCGGAGGCGTTCGGTTCAAGATGTGAAGATTCTACCGGGACGAGACGCGCGCGGGCAAACCGTAGTTCAGGAGCCGGCGAAACGCCGGAGAATCTGGTCGTCGCTCGCACCGTGGCGGCGAAACGAGAGGACCGCATCCGCCTGCGAATCGGGAACGCCGCGACGCGCAAGTTCGAGGAGCGTCGACTCGCGCAAGCCGGCGTTTTTCAGGGTAGCGAGAGAAGCTCCGGCGAGCACGAGCTTACCCCCGGCGTGGTGCCGCGCCACTTCGAGGATGATGGTGTCCGGCAGCGCGGCAAGCTTCATCGCCTGAAGTTCGCCCGCGCCGAGCCCAAGCTGATCCAGCCTGGCAAGCTCGAGGATCGTTTCCACCTGCATTCCCGCGCCAAGCAGGCCGGCGACGGCGTCGCCCGCCTCGAACGCCTGACCCCGGCCGTGGAATATCCGCACGGATTCCACACAGCTCGCGTCGGGGAATCCTCCCCGGCGGGCAGCAACAACCTGCGCCACCTCGAGCGCCGTGACGTCGAGCGCCTTCAACTGCTCGATGGCGTCGTAGCTCATGCCGACATTGTCGAGCGGCGCGGTGTCCACAAGCGGACGGAAATGACATCCGGAGACCAAAAACGCAAGCGCCGCGAGCAGCAGGAAGAGAAGAGGCCGGCGCAGAGACGCCGACCGATCGGATCTATGGGCACGGTTTGCGAGGATGCGCCTCATGAACTCATTCTACGCGCCGGGAGATGGGCGGTCGGAGAGTACGGGCAAGGTGTCGCGGAAGAATCACCGGTGCCAAGGGAAGCCCGAGCATTGCCGCGCGTCAGACGTTGTAGACGCGTTCGATATCGAAGACGCCCGGGATCCGCTTGATGCCGGAAATGATGTATTCGACCTGCTTGCGGTCGCGGACGTCGAGCGCCACTTCGATACGCGCGCGGGTGTTGTCGTCGCCGCCGCTCTCGAACGTGCGGATGTTGGCGCCTGTCTCGCTGATGACGCTGGTGATGGCGGCGAGCATGCCGGGGCGGTCCTCGGTGAAAATGCGCAAACGGACCGGAAACGTAGCCTGGGTCGACTCAGCCCATTCAACTGGGATTCGCCGCTCGGCTTCGTAAAGGAGGTTTTCGACGTTGGGACAGGTCTTGCTGTGGACGGCGATGCCGCGTCCGCGGGTGACGTAGCCGATGATGTCGTCCCCGGGAATCGGATTGCAGCATTTCGAGCGGTAGACCATCAGGTCGCCATGGCCGCGCACGATGATCGCCGCCTCGTCCATACCGAGCATGCGTTTGACGGACGATGCGAGCTTCGGCTGCTTGTCCTCGGCCGTCTGGGCGAGCGGCTGCCCGGTCGCCTTGGCGAGCACCTGGCGGGCAGACCATTTGCCGTAGCCGAGCTCGGCGTAGATGTCCTCCAGGCGCGAGCAACCGTATTCGGAGGCGACGCGCTGCCAGTCTTCGTCCGCGATCTTCTTCAGGCTCACGCCCGCTTGGCGCGCTTCCTTTTCCAGCAGGCGCCGCCCGACGTCCGTCGCCTGTTCGCGCTCGTGGAGGTTGATCCACTGGCGAATCTTGCTGCGCGCGCGCGACGTGTGGACGAAGGAAAGCCAGTCCCGCGACGGCGTGTGCCCCTTCTGCGTGGTGATCTCGACCACGTCACCGTTCGCGAGAATGTGTCGCAGCGGAACCATCTCGCCGTTGACCTTCGCGCCCGCGCACTGATGTCCGACCTCGGTATGCACGGCGTAAGCGAAATCGACCGGAGTGGCGCCACGCGGCAGCACGACCACGCGCCCTTTCGGAGTGAAGGTGTAGACCTCTTCGGGGTACAGGTCCACGCGAAGCGTCGAAAGAAACTCGCTCGGCTCCTGCATTTCCTGCACCCACTCGATCAGATGCCGCATCCAGATGATGCGCTGGTCGTCCGCCGAAGATGCCGGCGCTTCGCGGCCTCCGCCGTCCTTGTATTTCCAGTGGGCGGCGACGCCCTGCTCGGCGATGCGGTGCATCTCCTGCGTGCGAATCTGCACCTCGAAAGGCTGCCCGGAGTGGATCACAGCCGTGTGCAGCGACTGGTAGAGGTTCGGCCGCGGCATGGCGATGTAGTCCTTGAACCTGCCGGGCACGGGCCGCCAGATCTGGTGGATCACGCCGAGCGCCGCGTAGCAATTCTTCACCGTGTCGGTGATCACGCGCACGGCCAGCAGATCGTAGACCTGATCGAGCGTGCGCTGCTGCTTCTGAATCTTCAAGTGCAACGAATAGAGCCGCTTGATGCGGCCCTGCACCTCGGCGGGTATGCTGCTCTCGACCATCTTCTCGCGGATCACGTCCTGAACTTCCTGAAGGAACTTGTCGAAGACTTTCTGTTTCGAAGCGACCTTCTTTTGCAGTTCGAAAAACGCTTCCGGCTCAAGATAGCGGAACGCCAGATCTTCGAGCTCGCCGCGGATCAAGCCCATGCCGAGCCGGTTCGCGACCGGGGCGTAGATGTCGAGCGTCTCGCGCGCGATGCGCTGCTGGCGGTCGGACGCGAGGAACTCGAGCGTGCGCATGTTGTGCAGGCGGTCGGCGAGCTTCACCATCACGACGCGAACGTCGTTGACCATCGCGAGCAGCATCTTGCGGACGTTTTCGGCCTGGCGGTCCTCGGGCGCGAGCAGATCGAGCTTGCTGATCTTCGTCACGCCTTCCACGAGGCGCGCGACGTCCGGGCCGAAATGCTCCGCAATTTTCTCGAGCGGGAGCTTGGTGTCCTCGACCACGTCGTGGAGCAGCGCGGCGCAGAGCGAGGTCACGTCCAGCTTCATATCCGCGAGCAGATGCGCCACTTCGACGGGATGCGAGAGGTAAGGTTCCCCGGAGAGGCGCGTCTGGCCCTTATGTTGCTCGGCGGCGAAATCGTAGGCGCGGCGAAGGAGCTCGAAGTCGTCTCCGGGCCGGTTCTTGCGCACCTTGTCGGTCAATTCGACAAAGCGCAAATCGACGGTGCGCCGCGCGGCGAGAGTGATCGTCGGCTTGCCTGCCGTCTCCATGGATATTCTATTGTAACCCTCTTTTCCGCCATCCTCGCCATTGCGAGCCGGAGCGATTTCGACGCGACGGCGAAGACATCCGCTTTTGCCTTTGTAGAGGCGCCAGCGTAAGCTTTCGCAGGGAGACTCGATGTCCAGCCACGCCATCCGCAACGCCGTCACGTCGTGGGTGCTTCTGGGGTTGGCTTCGTGCGCCTGGGCGGGGCAGCAGAAGCCGCCAACGCAGAAGAAGGCGCCTCCGGTCCGCACGTCCGGCGCGGAACTCTACAAACAGAATTGCGCCGTCTGCCACGGAAACGACGGGAAAGGGAATGGCCCTCCGCCCGCCAACTCGCCGTTTACCGAGCCAGCGCCCGACCTGACGACGCTTGCCCACCGCCACGAAGGCCAGTTCCCGGAGGCCTACGTCAAGGGCGTCCTGCAAAGCGGCGTGAAAATGGCGGAGCACGGCCCCGCGGAAATGCCCGTCTGGGGAACGCTCTTCAAGGTGATCACAAAATCGGACGACAAGCAGGTCGCCCTGCGAATCACCAACCTGATCAACTACCTCAAATCCATGCAGGTCAAATAGCAGCTTCCGCCGCGCCCCGCCATGCACAATCGGTGCGGTAACGGCGCGATGTATTGCCTTCTTGCGTAGTTGCGGCGTTATAATTGCGCCCACGTGGGCCAGTTGCCAGTGGCGCGCAAGGGCTGCGCGGCATCGCCGTTCCGCTGGCATCGGGAGGAGGCGGATGTGAACCTCCGGATTTCGGCGCGAAGATCTCAGAACGTAACAATTCTCGACGTGGAGGGCCGCCTACTGATCGGCGCGGATAATGACGCGTTCGGAGCGGAGCTGCGCAAGCTCGCTGCAAGCGCGCCGTGCAACGTTCTCGTCAACCTCGCAAAGGTCACGCAGGTGGATAGCTCGGGCATCAGCACGCTGGTGCGATCGTTCGTCACACTCGAGCGCGATGGCGGCAGCCTGAAAATCCTTAACCCCACGGGACACGTCCGAGAAGTCCTCGAGCTGACGCGCCTGGTCAACTCCATCCCCACCTACACTGACGAGGCCGCAGCTCTCGCGAGTTTTCACGGCAGCGCCGCCCACGCCTAACTCGCCAAAGCGGCGAACTACCCGAGGGTCAATCGAACCCCGGGAAGTCTCCAGAAATAGAAACGGGCGGGCCTGAGGCCCGCCCGGGAAAACCACAGCGCCGGAAAACCAGCGCGGCTACGAGTTCGGCGCGAGGTTGGCTTTTTTCTGCTTGATGGCCTTTACCTTATCGACGAGCTCGTCAGCCTGTTGGAGGTCAGCCTCGCGCGCCTGCGGCGAGGCTTCCATATCCGCCTTCTGGCGATAGAGCAGGTTCAGGTACGCCATCGCGTCGTCGTAGTCGGGTTTCAGGTTGATGGCCTGCTGAAGCCTGGAAATGCCCTCGTCGACGGTCGAGCCGAATTTGTCAGAGAACTGAGCGGCGAGCGCCGGCGGCATCGGATCGCTTTCCTTGATCTGCTTCTTGGCCTTTGCGGACTTGTTGTATTCCTCGCGCATGTCGCGGTTGGTGCGGAAGGCGAGCGCCCAGTCGATCACGCCGACCCAGTAATAGGGATCCGGATCGTTGGGAGCCAGAGAGATGTGTTTCTCGTGGTAGGACTTCGATTCCAGGATTTTCTTCTCGTCATACGGCGTGCTGCCCATGTTGTAGAGGATCGAGCCAATGCCGTCGATGGCGGAGAGATGCGCTCGCAACCGGTCGCGAATCTCGGGATCAACGTCGGAGCGGGTGGCCATCCACTTGGCGACCAGATGCAGGCCAAAGGCGCTGTGCAGCGCCAACCGTTCTAGCTGCTCGCTGGAGAGTTTCATCGGCGGGTCTCCCTTCT
>Ga0181521_10007226_pt1 | contig 11728 bp, 11 predicted proteins | sample PEATcosm2014_Bin_32_FD_119764 | JGI IMG/M metagenome (GOLD analysis project Ga0181521, IMG submission 119764) | Peatland microbial communities from MTU Mesocosm Facility, Houghton, MI, USA - PEATcosm2014_Bin02_60_metaG | ecosystem: Environmental > Terrestrial > Soil > Wetlands > Peat | place... | reverse complement strand
TAGCCGTCCATTCCGTTATCCCGTCTGCCTGACACGAGTTTGGGGGTGGCTCGACGAACGGGCTGGGCTGCGGGATGACGGATTGTCAGGTCCAGGCTCGCTCGCCAACAACGCATAGGTCGGGCATGCTGGGAACGTGCAGTTCGACGACTCAGACAGAGCCGATGAATCTCAGGTTGAAGATCGGCGTGGAGCGCGTTTCCCCGGCGGGCGCGTCGGGGCCGGCGTGGGTGGGCTTGGTCTGGTGGGCGGCGCGATCTATTTGGCGCTGCAGTTGCTGGCAAGCGGTGGCAACCAGACCGCAGGCGAGATCAAGCGCATCATCGAACAGGGCCAGCGCAGGGTAGAGGTTGACCCGGAAACGCCCCACTCCCGGTTGCCGGCCGGCCCATCGGGAAGCTGTCGGGGGGTGGATTCCAAGAACGATCCGGCCAAGTTCGTCGTCTGCGTCGAGTCCAATGTTCAGGCATTCTGGCACCGTGAATTGTCGGGCAGAGGGTCGGGGTATCATCCCTCGAAGCTGGTTCTTTTCAGCGACGCAACCTACAGTGGGTGCGGAACCGCTAGCGCCGAGACTGGCCCCTTCTATTGTCCACCTGATGAGAAGGTGTACTTGGATCTGGGCTTCTTCCGCGAGCTGCAGCGGCGCTTTCACGCGCGGGGCGGAGATTTTGCAGAGGCCTACGTGATCGCCCACGAATACGGCCACCACGTCCAGGATCTGCTGGGCACCGAGCGGCGCGTGCGGGCCATGCAACAGGCCCATCCCAGTCAGCGCGGGCCGCTGTCCGTCAGTCTCGAACTGCAGGCGGACTGCTTCGCCGGAGTGTGGGGCCACGCCGCCTACGATCAGGGCAAGGTCAGTCGCGCCGAAATCGCTGACGCCCTCGATGCCGCCGCTGCCGTTGGTGATGATCGGATCCAGCGCGCGACCCGCGGTCGGGTTTCGCCCGAGACCTTCACCCACGGCTCGTCGGCGTCACGCCAGAAATGGTTCACCATCGGCATGCAAACCGGCGATCCTGCGGCCTGCGACACCTTCGGAGCGAGCGCCCGATAGCGGCACTCTTGGTTGATCGCCCAAATCCTCGCGCGGGCCTATCTCGTCTCGCTAGGGGCCTGGCGGAATCTGCCTGGTCGAAAGCGTACGAATAGGATCGAGGCCTCCGGAGACGTCAATGACGGTGCCGGTAATGTAGTCCGAGTCGTCATCGCACAGGAATCCGACGACACGTGCAGCGTCTTCACCCGAGCCTGGCCGAACACCCGGGTTCTCCGGATCCTCTTTGCCACGGGCGTCCTGTATCAAGTCCGACTTGGCGGCGCCTCGGATTTCGGCTGGACAGACCATGTTGACTGTTACGCCGTGTTGGGCCTCCTCTGCCGCAAGGGTTCGGGTGAAGCTCATTAGGCCACTCTTTGCCGCCGCGTAGACGGCTCGATGCGGCCACGCAGGACCTCCAGCCACGCCACTGAAGCCGAAATGGATGATTCTTCCCCAGCGATTGGAGATCATGTGCGGCAGAGCGGCCAAGTCAAACAGTATGGCGGATGTCAGGTTGTTGGTGATCAGGTGCTCGATGTCGCCAACTGCGTAGTCGCTGAACGGCCTCCTCTTTCGGCAGAAGTCACCCACGGCGTTCACGAGAACATCGAGACGTCCGAAGCGACTCAGTGCGGTTTCTATTGCCGCGCGACGGCCCGAATCGGTGTCCGTATCTGCCTGAACAACGCATGCGCTTCGCCCGTGTTCCCCAGCTTTCTGAACGCAAGCTTCCGCATCAGCGAGTGATTTGCGATAGCTGAGGACTACCCTATAGCCCATGGCCGCGAGTCGAAGAGCCGCAATCCGTCCGAGCGGTGTGCTTGTCACCAAAGCGACGCGTTCAGCAATCATGCCAGCTATCCTCCACCAGGATGGCTTTGGGCACAACCCGTTGCAGGGAAAGTTCCCGGTCCCACCGACGCTCGATCGGCCGGAGCGTTCATCGGCAAGCCGGTGAGAAAACTGGAAAGGAAGAGAGCGAGTGGCTGCCGGGCGTGCACGTCACCCCTGACGAAAGCTAGCGGGCCATCCGCGGCCGTGCTGGGGTGCGGCAGCTCGTTCGCGCCTTCGGTTGGCCCACTTCGACCCCAAGAACGACGACCGGGCTCTGGCAGGACGCCATTCGCGGCTGACGGCCATTTGGCGCCGAAGAGGTGGAGGTCTACAATCCCACCCATGGCACCATGTCCCCCATTGCCGCCGAACTGGTGGCTCGCATACGCTTATTTGTCCGAACTCCCCCAAAAGTGGCCACCAGGCTCGGCGCGGTAGATGTCGATCCACTCCGCAAGCGCCGCCGACGCCTCAATGTTGATGCGCGCCATCTCCTGATCGCTGATGCGGCTCGTGCTCGGCGAGTCGACCTGTGGCCAGATGGGCTTGTCGTGGTCGAGGAGGACCGCGAGGTACGATCCCCACCGAAGAGCCAACGCCGCTGCGGCGACGCCCTCGCGGCCCACCATCGAGCCAGAGGGGCGCTTCGGCGGGTCGGGCTTGTCACGCAGGTAGGCGAGCACCTGGTTGAAGAGCGTGGTCGTCGGTGGATGGATGAGCCGCTCCGGTCCATGCGCCCCGCGGACCTCCTCGCAGGTGCCCGCATCGAGCGCCAACTCGTCGTTGACCCGTACCTGCAGTCGTTCGCTCGCGCCCATGTCGAGGTCGTCTGGTGCGCCGATGCGCTACTTCTTGGCCGGCTTCTTCTCGGCAGTCTTGCCGCCCTTCAGCGGGCTGTCCTTGGCCGCCCAAAACTCACCCTTCTCCCCGACGAACACGATTTCGCCGAACCGATCCAGCTTGTGGAAGTCGCCAACCATCGGCGCCGACCAGCCCAGCGCCGTCTGGGACTTGGCGTCCTTGGGCGAATCCATGCGGAACATGTTGAGGCGCCACTTGTCGCCAATGGCTGGCGGGACCTTGACGCCGTTGCTGTCCAACCCGTTCACATCCGCGAGCGGCAGCGCCATCTCCACCGTCCAGCCCTTGTCTTGGTCATCGCGCTTGTTGAGAGTGCCATCGACCTTGACCGCTGCCTTCAGCTTCGAGTTCCAATCATAGGGCTTGCGCCTGGGGTCCAAGCTGTCTTCGTACTTGCGGTAGGTGGGCAGGTAGGCGTCGAAGATGGTGCCGTTGGGAGCCACCTGCAAGTCGATGTACCCCTTGCCGTCGCCGTTGGCGTCAATCATCACCTCGTCCATTTCCTGCGTCCACAGCTTGGAGTCGCGCTCGGTGAGCGTGCCCCACACGTCGGTGTCGACGTTCTCGAACGCGATGTAGAGGTTCTGGTCATCCCACAGCAGCTTGGCCTCGGTGTTGGGCTGCGCCGGATTGCCGGTCATGATGTTCACGAACAATTCGGTCGAAGGAGCAGCCTTCCACGCCGGCTCGTCCAGTTTGCCGTCAATCTTGATGGGCTTGGATGTTTTGCGTACCGGGTACCGTTTGATCGCGGACGGCTCGTTGACCTGAACCGGGACGGTCCCAGCCAGAACGCGGTTTTCGTCCCGCGACCCGGCCTTGATGGCCATGCGCTCGTGCCCCCGCCACAGTCCCACGTACACGTTGAGGCTGTTGAAGGCCCAGCTCGGCGGCAGACGGAACGAGTGCTGGTCGCGGATGATGTCGCCTGCCTTCCAGCGCGCCACCGGGTACTTGCCGCTCACTGGTACATGGTCGACGTTGATGAATCCCTGCTCCTTGGGGCCGCTGATGTGGGTGAACAGTTTCCAATCGTGGCCGGGCGCGGCCTTCACTTTCCAGTAATGGGTGAGATGAACGTCCTTGCCGGGCGCCGCCGGGTTGGGGGCCACGTCCATGCCGAGGTACTCGACCTTGCCATCCAGGTCCGCATGCGTCGCAAACCGCGGCGCAGGGTCTGAGGCCAGCAGGTTGTTCTTGACGTATTCCTCGTCCTCTTTGGTCGGCTTCTCCTCGGCCTGTTCCACGCAGCCGAAAGCAAGAGCAGACAGGGTTGCGACGCAAAGCCAACGGTCAGCGTGCAGCCGGACTGCACACAGCATTCCCGAGACTCGTGACATCGATGCTCTCTTTCCCAGCCGGCCAGAATGCAAAGTATTGGGACCCTCTAGCCAGCGGGCTTCTTCTTACTGGAGGCAAAACGGATTTGCAAACCATGGGGCCTGTCCTCGGTCCCGCGAGAAGGGTGGGCACCGAGCAGCACGTGCGGGTCTTGCAACAGGCCCACCCCGGTCAGCGTGGGTCGCTGTCAGTCAGTCTCGAACTGCAAGCGGACTGCTTCGCCGGAGTCTGGGGCCACGCGGCCTACGATCAGGGCAAGGTCAGTCGTGCCGAAATCGCCGACGCCCTCGATTCCGCCGCTGCCGTCGGTGACGATCGGATCCAGCGCGCGACCCGCGGTCGGGTCTCGCCCGAGACCTTCACCCACGGTTCGTCGGCGTCACGCCAGAAATGGTTCACCATTGGCATGCAACCCGGCGACCCTGCGGCCTGCTACACCTTCGGAGCGAGCGCTCGATAGCGGCCATCTTCCGCTCGGCTCTGCCCAATCTCTGCCCAAGTGGACCGAACAGGCGATAATTCCTGGCTATCATGCGGCGTCTCTGGCCGCCGTAAGCCGGCGTTTTGTTTCAGGTGAGCGCTCGGTTGAATCAGGACGCATCGCATCAGTTGGATTAGAAGGCCGATGCTCTATCCACTTGAGCTACGGGCGCCCGGGGAGAAAAGTATCATGCCGGCTCGCCCGCCGCACGCCGGGGCGGCCCTGCTCTTGACCGTCGTCGGCGGTCGCGGCGTTGTATGCTGGGGCCATGCCGCCCCTGGTCAGTTGGCGCTCCGGCCTGCATTGCGGATTGCTGTGCCTGGTCTTCGCGACCGGCTGTCGGAGATCCGCGGCCGAGGTCGCGGTCTTCTACGCTACCAGCTTGACCGCCGTGCTGGGGGACGCGGTGGACAAGTTCCAACGCGACAACCCGCGCGTTCGTGTTCGGCTGGACCCGAGCGGCTCCCAGGTTGCCGCGCGCAAGGTGGTCGAGCTGGGCATGCGCGCTGACATCGTCGCAGTCGCGGACGCCGGGATCATCGACAAGATGATGATTCCGCGGCACGCGAGCTGGAACGTCGTGTTCGCGACCAACGAGATCGTGCTGGCCCACAAGGACCACAGCAAGTTTACCGACGAGGTGACGACCCAGAATTGGCCGAGCGTTCTGACCCGGCCGGGGGTGCGCCTGGGCCGGGCCAATCCTGACACTGCACCGGTGGGGTACAACACGCTCCTGGTCTGGCAGCTTGCCGAGAACTCGGGAAGCTATGGCGACGCCGGCGTGAACTTGTCGGCCCGGCTTGTCGGCCAATGCGCGAAGGAACAGGTGACCCACGACGAGGCCGAGCTGCTGACCCTCCTGGAAGCCCGCGCTGTCGACTATGCGTTCTTGTTCCGTTCCACGGCCGAGGATCATCACCTGAAGATCACCGCACTGCCAGCGGACCAGAATCTGTCGCAGCCCGAACTGGCCGAGCACTATGCCAGCGCCAGCGTCGAGGTTCGCATGAAGCAGGGCGAAGGCAAGACGCGCATCACCGGCGGGCCGATCACATATGGTCTCACCATTCCCGCGGGCGCCCCTCACGCCGCCGAGGCGCGCGCTTTCGTCGCCATGTTGCTGGGCGAGGGCGGTCAGCGCCTCCTGCAGAGACGCGGCTTCCGTCCGGCCAAGCCGGCATGGTGCAGTCCCTGCACTGCGCTTCCCGAGGAGCTGAGATCCCTCGTGGTGCCCAAACCTTGAAGTTGGCAGCCAAACAGATCGCGGCCGCCATCGTGGCGCTGGCGGCGATCCACGTCGGGTTGGGTTTGCTGCCCGATCCGCCCTTCTCGCTGCCCATGAACGCGGTGCTGTTCTTCACCAACCTCTTCGTGTTTCACGCGGCGGCCGCGACCCTGGCCCGACGCTCGGCGCGCACGGTGGGGCTTTTCCTGGTCGGCTACTTCGTTCTCTTCCTGCTCGTGCTGGTCCTGCTCGGCAAGACGCCGCTCTTCATTCTGCTGGTGGTGGCTTACGCCAGCCTGTTCGCCTCGCCGGTCTTGCTCGGGTTCTTCGCCATCTTCGTGCTGTCGTTCGTGCTCCTGCAGCCCTATGCCTTCGAGACTTTCATTCCACTCGCCCTCATCTACAGCACCCTGTGGCGCGTGCGCCGGGTTACCTCGCGCTTCGTCCGTCTCTGTCTGGGCGGCGGTCTGGTGGCCTTCGGCATCGTGCTGTTCCCGCTCATCCATCTGGCGACCGAGGACTCTTTGCAGACGCTGTGGCGCACCTTCGTCCGTCCCGAGGTGCGCGACGCCCTGTGGATGAGCCTGGCGTCGTCCACCCTGGCCACGCTGCTGGTGGGGCTGTGGGGTATTCCGCTCGCCTACGCCCTGGCGCGCGTGGACTTCCCGGGCAAGCGCTGGGTGGAGTCGCTGGTGGACGTGCCCATCCTGGTGCCGCAGTCAGTGGCCGGGGTGGCGCTCATCGTGCTGCTCGGCCCAGGCAGCATCTTGGGCGAGGTGCTGGAATCCTGGCACTTGCCCATATCGGGATCGCTCGCGGGCGTGGTCATAGCCCAGGTCTTCGTGGCCTCGCCCTTCCTCATCAAGACGACCATGACGGCCTTTGAATCGGTGCCTCTGCGCCTGGAACTGGCCTCGCGCAGCCTGGGCGCCTCGTCGGCTGCGACCTTCTGGCGCATCTCGCTGCCCCTGGCCTCGCGCGGGATCCTGGTCGGCGCCACCCTGGCCTGGGCGCGCGCCATCAGCGAGTTCGGCTGCATCGTTCTATTCGCCAGCTCGCCGGTCACCGCGCCGGTGCTGGTGCACACGGAGTTTTTGCGCGCGGGCGTGTCGGAGAGCCGGCCCATTGCCGTGCTGCTGCTGGTGATCTGCCTGTGGGTATTCGTCATGTTGCAATTCGGGCAGACCCTGATGCCCTTTGCCCTACGGCGGCCACGGCCACGCCAGGAGCGCCGACCGTGATCGAAGTCCAGCACCTCGGTTGCCGCTTCGGCGATTTCGCCCTCGACGACGTGTCCCTGCGCATCGGAAAGGGGGAGTACTGGGTGCTGCTCGGCCCCAGCGGCTGCGGCAAGTCGGTGCTGCTGCAGACCATTGCCGGATTTTTTCAGCCGTCGGCCGGTCGGATCTTGGTGGACGGTCGCGACGTCACGGCGCAGGCGCCCGAGCAGCGGAACATCGGTCTCGTGTTCCAGCAGGCGGCGCTGTTCCCGCACCTTTCTGTGCGCAGCAACATCGAATACGGCCTGCGCGCCCGCCGGGTGCCCGAAGTCGAAGCCCGTCGCACCGTCGACGAGTTGATCGAACGTCTGGGTTTGGCCGCGGTTCTCCCCCGGCCGGTCGCCACCCTGAGCGGCGGCGAGGCGCAACGGGTGGCCATCGCGCGCGCGCTGGCCGTGCGGCCGGTGCTTCTCTTGCTGGATGAGCCGCTGAGTTCACTCGACCACAACTCGAGGCTGGAACTGCAGAACGAGCTGGCCCACTGGCACAAGGAACTTAATCTCACCACGCTGCACGTGACCCACAGCCGTGACGAGGCGGCGTCGCTGGGCGATTTTTTGGCAGTGATGCTGGGTGGACGCCTCGTCCAGGCCGGCACGCTGGCTGAATTGCGCGAGAAGCCGCGCTGTCCCTTCGTCGCGCACTTCCTCGGGCTGGCCCCGTCGTCGGCGCTTTCCCGGCCGCCTTGCGCCGCGGCCTGCCTTGACGAGCCGGGGTGTTGTGTCTGCGAACCGCTCGACGAAAAAGGCGAGGGATAACTATACGCGAGGGTACCGACACGGCCCGGGCGTGTCAGACTTGCTGTCACTCGATCGCTTCGTGACGCCAGCCCTTTCGCAGCACCATGCAGCCTGAACGTTCCCCGCTTGGCAAGATCTTCGATGTCCCTTTCCTATCGCTGGACGGGACCAGCGTGGAGATGGCGTCGCTCATCTTTCTCTTTCTCGTCGTGATCGCCATTAGCGGCGTCCAGCGCCGACGCCAGTTTGTCCGCAGGATTGTGCAGGCAGGATCCTTCTTCGTCTTCTTCTACGTCGTGTACTCGTGCCTGGGCGTCTTCGGAATGATTCGCAACGGCCTCTACGGGATGACCTTGCTCGGTTCGGCCTACTCCGAGTCGTTCTACTGGCTGGCCCTGCCGGTCGTGATCATCTCGGTCACTCTGCTGCACGGACCGGTCTTCTGCGGCTGGATCTGCCCCACTGGTGCCGTGCAGGATCTCGCGGGCTGGCTGCGCAAACGGTTTCTCCGTCGCCAGGAACGACTCACCCGCGGAAAGCTGATTGGTCTGACCGTGTTAGTGGCGGGTTTTCTCGTGCTGCTGATTTGGGTTGGGTCAAAGAAGGAGTTGTTGGTCGAGGACTCGAGTGTGCACTGGGCGGCCATGCTGATCCTGCTTTGCTACGTGGTGCTCGCCGGCGTCGTCGACGATCAGCCCTCGCGCAAGCTGCGCCTTTTCAGCCTGGCGGCCATTTTTCTTACGGCGGTGTCGCACTTGGTGGTGACCTCGCCGGTGCATTTCGCCTTCACCGCGCGCGATGACAAGGCGTCCGCGCTCACCACCCTGGTGATCCTGGTGTCGGCAATCTTCGTTCTGCGTCCCTGGTGCCGGTATCTGTGTCCCTGGGGCTACCTGACGGGCTTTCTTCATCGCTTTTCGCGTCTGCACATCCAGAAAGCGCCGGCCCGTTGCACGGAATGCGGCGTGTGCAACACGACCTGCGATGTGGCTGCGATCAAGAATGGAGTGGTTCGCCTGGATCAATGCCAGTTCTGCTATTCGTGTGTGGATCATTGTCCCAATGGCGGCCTGCGCGTGGTCGACATGTGGAGCCAGCAAGGTGAGACGTCCGCACTTCCAGCGAAGAAGGCGGAGGATCGCGCGTGAGGAGTGCCGGTAGGCTCGGGCAACCATCACTCGTGGTCATGAGTGGGGCCGTCCTCGCCGTCGTCCTGTCGCTCGCTGCGCGGCGAGTGCAGGCTTGCTCGCTGTGGTCGCAGAGCCGGTGTGACGCCCAAAACACCGCAGCCATCGAACTGGACGCGCCGGCGAGCGAGCCGCCTCGCGCGTGGAGCTTCGACGGCAGCGGCCGCGTGTGGGGCTACGAGCCGGGCATGACCGTGTGGTCGTCGCCTGCCTTGGCCTCGGTCGAGGGACGGGCCTTACTGGCCGTGGGCAACTACGACCACACCCTGTACGCGCTCGACGCGGCCACAGGCGAGCGGCTGTGGACCTTCACCACCGGCGGGCCGGTGTACGCCGCGCCCGTGTTCTTCCGCGAGGGCAACCGAACGCTTTTGGTTGCGGCCTCGACCGATCGCCTAGTCTACGCCATCGATGCCGCCACCGGCCGGCAAGCCTGGGTCCATTCGGTCGAGGACTACCGACCCACCCTGGGCGGCGCCCGGCTGGCCGCGCCCTGCGTGGGCGGAACCGGGGACAGCGACAACGCGGTCTTCGTGGCCTACTGGGTTTGGGATCGCTCCCTGGCCAACAGTCTGCAGAAGAGCGGCGTGCTGGCCCTCACCCTGGCCGAGGGCAAGCCGCTTTGGCGTCAGGAACTGGGTGACAATGATCTCAGCGCCCCAATCTTCGTGCGCACCGCCGGCCACGGGCAGCTCTTTCTCGGCTCGGCCAATGGCAATGTCTACGCCGTGGACGCCGCGACCGGTGCTGTGCAATGGAAGAAGACCGAACTCGACGCGGTTCGCAGCCCGCCTGCGTTCTTCGTTTCGTCGTCCGGGCCGCTGGTGGTGACGGGTTCCAAGTACGGCACGGTCCGTGGCCTCGACGCGGTCACTGGCGCCGAGCGCTGGAACTACAAGACCGGCGATCGCATCACCGGTTCGCCAGCCATTCTGGTCGAGGGGGGCTCGGCGCGCGCGTTCGTCGGTTCCTACGATCGCTCCTTGCACGCCCTCGATGCCTCCAATGGCTCGCCCATCTGGCGCTTGGCTGCCCGCGGCGGCCTGTATTCGTCGCCTGCTCTGGTGGATTCAAGCGGAGAAGCGATGGTCCTCGTCCTGGGATGGGACCACATGTTGCACGCTGCCGCGCTGAAGACCGGCGAGACGCTCTTCTCCGCCTTCACCGGCCGGCCGCTGTGGAACGTCGCCGGGATGGATGACAGCAACTGGTCGTCGCCGGTGGCCGGACGCATCCTCGACCGGTGGATGGCCTTTGTGGGCAGCTACGACGGCACCCTGCGCGCCCTGCCGCTCGGCGAGGCCGAGCGCGCGGCGCCTGTGCTTCGCTCCAACCTCTGGTTCTGGCTGTCCTTCCCCTTGGTGCTGATTCCGTTCCTGGCGCTCACCGTCGGGCTCACTGCCCGCGAGCGACGGCGGCAGCGGCGGATTACTCCAACTCGGTAGCGGACTTTCTTCGCTTTCGCAGGACGACGAACCAGGCCGCGAGCACGAGCAGGGGAACGGCGAGATAGGCCAGGTAGTGCAGCCGCGAAGGTGCCCGCCTCAGGCTCCCCTTGGCAAGCTGGATCATGCCGCTGTCCTCGGGGATCGCGCGTTTTTCGTTGTTGATTCTGAAGTCGAAGTCTACCAGGTGCGTGCCGGCCACCGAGGTCGAGAGAAAGATGGGATGCTGTCCCTCGGACGCATCGGTTGACCGGACGAACGTCAGGATGAAGTCCGCCAACTCGCCGGGCTGCAAGCTGGGCAACTGCGCCGGCGTGACGTTTATGCTGCATGCCGGGCTGTGTGCGGAGAGAACGAAGTCGTCCATCGGCCGTGTCGAGGTGTTCATCAGCGTGACCCGGGCCTGCGCGATGAGCCCGCGCAGACGGGCCAGCATGGGACCCTGAACCGCGAGTCCCACTTTTTCCGTGGTGTCCACCGCCGCGATCTCCATGGCCGTGCGCCCTTGGGGCGTACGGATGCGGATATCCGCGCGGCGATCGATCAGCGCCTTTGCCACGCTGCCCTGTCGGGCCGTGTGAAGCGGCGTCCTGCCCCGATCGTCGAGGACGTTGACGTCTGCGCCGGCGGTGACCAGCACGGCAACGACCTTGTCGTCGCCGGCCATGTGCAAGGGGGTCATTCCGTAGGCGTTGCGCGCGTCGGTGCGAGCCCCGCGACGAGTGAGCAGACCCGCGACCTCCGCGCGCCCTCTCATCGCGGCCCAGTGGAGTGGCGTCATGCCAAAACGCGCACGGGCGTTGGGATCAGCGCCCCGGTCTAGCAGCAGGGCTGCAACGTTGGTCCACCCGCCCGTAGCAGCGAAATGCAGGGCGGTCCAGTCTGATTCGGCCTTGCTGTCGACGGGCGCACCCCCTGCCAGCAGGGCGCGCACAGCGTCGAGGCGTCCCGCAGCCGCGGCTTGTGTCAAAGCTGAAGCAGGGGCTGCGCCGTCTGCCGTGGTCGCGTGCCCTGATGTGATCCCATGTAGGAAGAAAAGTGCGACTAGGAAGATAAATGAGCCGGCTTTTGCGTGGATTCGCACTACAGTAATGTCAACCTTACCTGACATCGACCGCCCTAGCGAGATGTGAATTGGACGCGATGACCAGAGAGACACCCCCTTTGAAGGAGTTTTGGGTATGAGCATGCGTACAAAGGTTCTGCTCGGAGCGTTCTTGACGATTTCCCTGCTGCCGCTGCAGGCCCGGGCTCACTTTTGCGACGATCTCTGGGCGGGGAGCTAC
>Ga0181521_10007225_pt1 | contig 11728 bp, 9 predicted proteins | sample PEATcosm2014_Bin_32_FD_119764 | JGI IMG/M metagenome (GOLD analysis project Ga0181521, IMG submission 119764) | Peatland microbial communities from MTU Mesocosm Facility, Houghton, MI, USA - PEATcosm2014_Bin02_60_metaG | ecosystem: Environmental > Terrestrial > Soil > Wetlands > Peat | place... | reverse complement strand
GAGATGGAGGTCACCGAGGCCGTGATTCGCATGGTGTTCCTCTTTCTAATTCGGTCTGGCTGGGTCAACTTGGGCTCCCGGTGCCGGCACAGGCGTCGTCGTCTGGGACAACGGTACGCTTTCGGAGGGCGGCGTGCGCTCGAAGGCGACCGGCCAAGGGTGATGACCGAGCCCGGGTGGGGGGCTGGCATCCCAGCCCGTCCCTCGTGGTGCCGACGAGGGCGCTACCCCGGGGTGCCGAGGTCGGCCAACGCGGCTCGGGCGGCGCCCAGACCGCACATCCCGTGCACGCCGCCCCCCGGCGGGGTCGACGCCGAGCAGAGGTAGACCCCCTTCAAGGCGGTCCGGTACGGGTTCCAGCGCGCGGTGGGGCGAAAGATCGTCTGGCGCAGGTCCGAGATCCCGCCGTTGATGTCGCCGCCGACGTAGTTGGGGTTGTGCGCCTCCATCTCGGCAGCGGTGATCGTCGAGCGGGCGAGGACCAGGTGCTTGAACCCGGGGGCGAACCGCTCGATCTGGGCCTCGATGGCCCCGGTCATGTCGGTTGTCGAACCCGGCGGCACGTGGCAGTAGCCCCACAGGGTCTGCTGTCCCACCGGGGCCCGGGAGGGGTCCACGAGGCCCGGCTGGGCGATGAGGCAGAAGGGTCGCTCGGCGTGACGGCCCGCGTTGACCTCGGCCTCGCTGCGCTCGACCTCTTCCAACGGGCCGCACACGTGCACCGTGCCGGCCTTGCGGCATGCGCCGGCCGCCCAGGGGACCGGTCCGGCCAGGGCCCAGTCGACCTTGCAGACCCCGGGGCCGTACCGGAAGCGCTCGAGCGGCCGGCGGCTCCGCGCGGTCAACCGGCTCCCGGCCAGGTCGAGGAACTGGCGGGGCGAGACGTCGAGCAGCACCGCCTTGGCATCGGGGAGCTCGTCGAGTCTTCTCACCCAGCGATCGCTGGTGACCCGGCCACCCAAGGACTCGAGCTCCGCGCACAGCGCGCCGACGATGTGCTCGCTGCCGCCCTCGACGACGGGCCAGCCCAACGCGTGGGCCACCATCATGAACAAGAGCCCGAAGGACCCGGTGAGTGGCGCCGTGAGCGGGAGCATCGAGTGCGCCGCCGCGCCGGCCAGGATCGCCCGGCCCTCCTCGGTCTTGAAGCGGCCGGCGATCCGATGGGCCGGCAGTAGCCCCGTCGTCCCGAAGCGGGCCATGGCCAAGGGATGTGACGGCACCGAGCGCAGGGGGGCCAGGACGGCCGGGAGGATCTTGTCGATGTCGCGCACCAGCGGGGTGAGCAGGCGCCGGTAGGCGGCCGCGTCGGACCCGAGCGATTCGGCCGTCTCGTCGACCGACGACAAGAGGGCGGCGGCCCGTCCGCCGTCCAGGGGATGGGCGAAGGCGATCTTGGGCATGCACAGCCGGACGCCGAGTGCGTCGAGATCGATGTCGCGGAAGAACGGCGAGGCGATCAACAGCGGGTGCACCGCCGAGCAGACGTCGTGACGGAACCCCGGCAGCGTGAGCTCGGCGCTTCGGCACCCACCTCCGGGCGTCGGTGCTCCCTCGTACACCTCGACCGACCAACCGGCCCGGGCCATCGTCACGGCCGCCGCGAGTCCGTTCGGGCCTGAGCCGACCACGATGACATCAGGCACCGAGCGATGGTAGCGGATCCGATCTGAGGCTCTAAGTGCCATCGGCGAGCCCGGGGCGAACGAGGCCGTCACGACGCTGTCGCGGCGTCGAGGGTGCCGAACGGACCTCGCTCCGACCAGTCGGCATACCCTTTCCCTGTGACCGCCCTTTCCGTCCCGACGACCGAGCAGCGTGACCGGGCCCTCGAGGTTCTCCTCGGCCCCGACCTCGAGCCCGTCGTCGACATGGTCGGCTGGTCGCCGGCACCTGACGCCTATGAGGTGGCGTCGGCGGACGGAGCGGTGCGCTTCCGCCGCACGAAGGGGCCCGACGGTGGGTTGGTCGTGGAGTCGGTCGACGGAGAGAACCCCTTGGCGGTCCAGGACCAGACCCGCTTCGCCGATCTCGCGTCAGAGCGCCAGACGCCTCATCCCCGACGAGACGCCAACAGCTACCCGGACGGGTACCAGCAGTTCGCCCAGCTCTTCGACCACCCCTCGGCACCCGATCTCTGCGTCATCCATTCGGCCTCGCACAACTGGGAGGACCAGGGCGGCCATCTGGGTGAGCACGGCTCTCTGGGCATCATCCAGGCCAGGGCCCCGTTCGTGGCGGCGGGCGCGGGGGTGGCATCGCTCGCCTTGGCCGATCTCGGCTGCCGGCTCATCGACGTGGCGCCGACGGTGCTGCGCCTGCTCGGCACAACAGCCGAGGGAAGGTTGCTCTCCCATCAAGACGGCGTCGCGTTCGAGCCCATGGTCGCCGAACCGGGCCGGGCCCGGCACGTCATCGGCTTCCTCTTCGACGGGGCCAACCCCAACGTGCTCTACGACCTGGCGATGCGAGGTGAGGCCCCCAACGTGGCCCGGCTGATGTCCGAGGGCACGGCCTGTCGTTACGGAGCCTTGGCGTCATTGCCGACGGTGACCCTGGCCAACCACACCGGGATCCTCACCGGCAGCTACCCCGGCCACCACGGAATCCTCCACAACGCGTGGGTGGACCGGGCATCGGGCCAACAGGTGATCACCAACTCCCCGGCCACGTGGGCCGACTCCATGCAGTGGCTGAATCCCGGTGTGGAGACATTGCACCACGCGATCAAGCGCCACTTCCCCGGAGCCAAGACGGCGTCGATCAACGAGCCCTGCGACAGTGGCGCCGACTACTCGACGTTCGATCTCGTGCGAAACGGTCAGCGCCCGGAGCCGCCGCCCGGGCCCGACGACCTGCCGGACGCGACCGAGCGGTTCGTGCGACCGAGCAAGGACTACCGGTGGGGATCCCGGATCGACCACACGGCCGTCGAGCAGTTCGCTTCGGTGTGGGGCGAGGCTGGGGACCGACCGCCCGCCTTCACCTGGGTCAACTTCACCCTGACCGATTCCGCCTTTCATCTGGGCGGCCCGTACTCGGAGATGGCCGCCGCGGCGGTCCGCGACACCGACGCCCGGGTGGGACGGATCTTCGAACAGGTCGAGAGGTCCGGCGTCTGGGACGACTGTGCCTTCTTCTTGGTGGCCGATCACGGCATGGAGGAGACGGACCCCAAGGTTCGTGGCGATTGGGGCGCGGTCTTGCGGGACTCCGGTGTGGCCGTCAGGGACGAGGGCTACGGGTTCTTGTACCTGACCTGATCCTGACGCCGTCTCGATCTGGGATCGGACGACGCCTTCCCCAGTTGGATAGCGAACATATGTTCGCTACACTCCCGCGGGTGAGTGGAGGGCTCCTCTCCCCGGCCGTGCACGGCCAGGGGTCGGTTCTGGCCACCGAGCGAATGCTTCCGGTTTGCGAGCCACTGGCATCGCTTTTGCCGGGAGCGGGGCTCCAGCGCGGGAGCCTGATCGGCGTCTCGGGAACCGGTGGCGTGACACTGCTGTTGTCGTTGCTGGTGGGGCCGTTGGCCCAGGGCTCGTGGGCGGCCGTGGTCGGCCTGCCCGACCTCGGACTCGAGGCGGCCGTCGCCATGGGCATAGACCTGGGGCGGGTCGCCCTGGTTCCCGACCCAGGGACGAGCTGGACGGCGGCGCTGGCGGTGTTGCTCGACGCAGTGGACCTGGTCGTGGTTCGCCCGTCCGGCCACTGTCGACCGGCCGACGCCCGCCGCCTCGCCGCCCGCGCCCGCGAGCGCGGGTCGATCCTCGTGGTGAGCGGGGGTGAACCGACATGGCCTGAACGCCCCGACCTCGAGCTCGCGTCGGAGGCCGAGGCTTGGGAGGGGCTTGGCACCGGGTCGGGGACCCTCAGGCGTCGACCGGCCAGGGTCGTCGTCTCGGGTCGCCGCAGCGGTGGTCGACCGCGGACGACGACCTGCTGGCTGCCCGGTCCCGACGGCCGGTTGGCCACGCAGCGGTCCCAGGAAGAGCCGACGCTCGATCGCGTGGCCCATGCAATGTCCGAGAGGGTGGCGTGGGCGGGGTAGGGGTTATCCGGACCCTGGTGGTGTGGTGCCCCGACTGGCCGGTGGTGGCGGCCGGTTTCGGTGGGGAAGAGCCGGTCGCGGTGGTGGCGGCCGGACGGGTGGTGGCCTGTTCGGCCGCGGCGCGCGAAAAGGGGGTCGCGCTGGGGATGCGGCGCCGGGCGGCGGAGAGTCGGTCGGGCGACCTCGTCGTCCTCCAACGCGATGACGCGCGCGAGGCGCGCACCTTTGACCCGGTGGTGGCGGCGGTCGCGTGCCTGGCTCCCCAAGTAGAGGTCACCAGACCGGGCCTCTGCGCGCTGGCGACGCGCGGCCCGGCCCGGTACCACGGGGGCGAGCCCGCGCTGTGCCGGGCGGTGGCCGAGGCCGCGCGTGAAGCGGTGTCGGGCGCGTGCGACGTCGCCGAGCCGGTGGTGCGGGTCGGGGTGGCCGACGGTCCGTTCGCCGCCGCGCTGGCGGCGCGCCGCGAGGTGGTGGTCCCGAGCTCGGGCACCGCGGTGTTCCTGGCCGGGTTCCCCGTGGACGTTCTCGGCCGCCCCGACCTGGCCGACCTGCTGGTGCGGCTCGGCATCGGCACCCTGGGCGCGTTTGCAGCCCTCGACCCGGCCATGGTCGCGGCCCGGTTCGGTCCCGACGGCGCCCTGGCCCAACGACTGGCCCGGGGTCTCGACGACCGCTCCCTTCGCTCGAGTGTGCCGCCGGTCGAACTGGTCGCGGTAGTTGAGCTCGACCCGCCGGCCGAACGGGTGGACACCGCCGCCTTCGCGGGGCGGACGTTGGCCGAGGGCTTGATCGCTCAGCTCGACGCGCGGGGACTGAGCTGCACCCTGCTCACGATCGAGGCGGAGACCGAGCACGGCGAATGCCTCACCCGGCGCTGGCGCGCCGAGGACAACCACGGCCCCGAGGCGATGGGGGAGCGGCTGCGCTGGCAGCTCGAGGGGTGGCTGGCCGGCACCGCCGCCGAGGCACCGAGCGCGGGGATCTCCCGGCTCTCGTTCCGCGCCAGCGAGGTGGCGCCGGCCGGTGGTCAGCAGATGGGCTTCTGGGGTGGTGTCTCGGCGGCCGACCGCCGGGCCATCCGGGGGCTCGACCGGCTACGCGGGATGCTCGGCCCCGAGGCCGTCTTCACCGGCGCGCTGAGAGGCGGCCGGGGACCGGGCGACCGAGTGACCCTGGTGGCGTGGGGGGACACCCGGCCCGGTGCAGGAGAGGCGGGGCCGTGGCCGGGGCGGCACCCCGACCCAGCGCCGGCGCTGGTGCACCGGGTACCGCGGCGGGCCGAGGTGAGGGACCGGGCCGAGCGACCGGTCGAGGTGAGCGCCCGGGGCCGGCTCACCGCCGCGCCCGCGCTGGTCTCGGTCGAGGGCGGGCCCGAGCACCCCGTCGTCGCGTGGGCCGGCCCGTGGCTCCTCGACGAACGGTGGTGGGACCCCCGGGCCGGCCGCAGGAGGGCCCGGTTCCAGCTGGTGGGGGAGGACCGGACCGCGTACCTGTGCTTCGTCGAGCGCAACCAGTGGTGGATCGAGGCCACCTATGACTGAGGAGGTCGGCTACGCCGAGCTGCACGTCCACTCCAACTTCAGCTTCCTCGACGGGGCCTCGCATCCAGAAGAGCTGGTCGCGGAGGGAGCCCGGCTCGACCTCCGAGCGCTGGCTCTCACCGACCACGACGGCCTCTACGGCGTGGTCCGCTTCGCCGAGGCGGCGCGGGCGGTCGGCTTGCCGACCGTGTTCGGTGCCGAGCTGACCCTCGATCTCACCCGTCGCCAGAACGGCATCGCGGACCCCGAGGGGGCGCACCTGGTCGTCTTGGCTCGGGACCCCGCAGGCTACGCGCGGTTGAGCCGGGCCATCGCGCAGGCCCAGCTGGCCGGCGGGGAGAAGGGGAACCCGACGTTCGCGCTCGAGGGGCTTTTCGATTCCCACGGTGGCCACTGGCTGGTGCTCACCGGGTGCCGCAAGGGAACGGTGCCGGCCGCGCTGGCCATGGGCGGGCCCACATCCGCCGCCCGCGCCCTTGACCGGTTGATCGAGGGTTTCGGACGCGACAACGTGGCCGTCGAGCTGTGGCATCAAGACCAGCCGCTCGACTCGGCCCGCAACGACGCCCTGGTCCGGTTGGCGATCTCGCGGGGGATCGATCCGGTCGCCACCTCCAACGCTCACTACGCCGCGCCGTCGGGCCACCGGCTCGCCGCGGCCCTGGCCGCGGTGCGGGCCCGTCGCTCGCTCGATGAGATGGACGGCTGGTTGCCCGGCGGCCCGAGCGCCCATCTCCGTTCGGCGGCCGAGCAGGCCCGGCGGTTCGCCCGCTATCCCGGTTCGGTCGAGCGCTCGGGCGAGCTCGGCCGCCAACTGGCCTTCGATCTCCGGCTGCTCGCGCCGGGGCTACCGCCGTTCCCGGTCCCAGCGGGGACCGACGAGATGCGCTACCTGATCCAACTGGTCGATGAGGGGGCGAGCCGGCGCTACGGGCCCCGGGGGGCCGAGTGGGTTCGGGGTGCGTGGGCGCAGCTCGACCACGAGCTCGAGGTGATCGAGTCGCTCGGGTTCCCCGGCTACTTCTTGGTGGTGTGGGACATCGTCCAGTTCTGCCGGCGCAACGACATCTACTGCCAGGGCCGCGGCTCGGCCGCCAACTCGGCGGTCTGCTTCGCTCTCGGGATCACCAACGCGGACGCGGTCTCGTTGGGGCTCTTGTTCGAACGGTTCTTGTCCCCGGCCCGCGACGGGCCGCCCGACATCGACATGGACATCGAGAGCGCGCGCCGCGAAGAGGTCATCCAGTACGTCTACGAGCGCCACGGCCGGTTGCATGCGGCCCAGGTGGCCAACGTCATCACCTACCGTCCCCGCTCGGCGCTGCGCGACGCCGGCAAGGCCCTCGGGCACGCATCGGGGACGATCGACGCGTGGTCGCGCCAGCTCGAACCGCGACGCTCGCTCAAAGAGACCGAGCGGGCCATGCCGGGCGAGATCCCCGTACCGGTCCTGGCGTTGGCCGGGGCGATGGACGGGTTCCCCCGGCACCTGGGGGTGCACTCGGGCGGGATGGTCATCTGCGACCGACCGGTCGTCGAGGTGTGCCCGGTCGAGTGGGCGACCGCGCCCGGCCGGACGGTGTTGCAGTGGGACAAGGACGACTGCGCGGCGATCGGGCTGGTGAAGTTCGACCTGCTCGGCCTGGGCATGCTCGAGGCGTTGCACCGCACCGTCGATCTGCTGGCCGACTCGGGCGGCCCGGTGCTCGACCTGGCCGCCCTCCCCCAGGAGCCCGAGGTCTACGAGATGCTGTGCCGCGCCGACACCGTGGGGGTGTTCCAGGTGGAGAGCCGGGCCCAGATGGGCACGCTGCCCCGGCTGGCGCCCCGGTGCTTCTACGACCTCGTGATCGAGGTGGCCCTCATCCGGCCCGGGCCCATCCAGGGCGGCTCGGTCCACCCCTACCTGCGGCGGCGGAACAACGAGGAGGAGATCACCTACCTGCACCCGCTCTTGGAGCCCTGCCTGAAGAAGACCTTAGGCGTCCCGGTCTTCCAAGAGCAGCTGATGCAGATGGCCATCGACGTGGCCGGGTTCAGCCCCGCCGAGGCCGACCGGCTCCGCCAGGCCATGGGGTCCAAGCGCTCGGCCGAGCGCATGGAGCAACTGCGGGAGCGCTTCTACGCCGGCATGGCGGCCCGGGGGATCGAGGGGAAGGTCGCCGACGAGATCTTCGGGAAAATGGCCGCCTTCTCCAGTTTCGGGTTCCCCGAGTCCCACGCGGTGTCCTTCGCCTATCTCGTCTATTCATCGGCCTGGCTGAAGCTGCACCATCCGGCCGCCTTCACCGCGGCGCTGCTCAACTCCCAGCCGATGGGCTTCTGGTCGCCCCGCTCCCTGGTTGCCGACGCGCGGCGTCACGGCGTCGTGGTGCACCGGGCCGAGGTGAACGCGAGCGGGGTGGAGGCGGGGCTCGAGGCAACCGGCGACCCCGCGCACCCGGCCGTCCGGCTGGGGCTCTTGGGGGTGCGGACGCTCGGGGAGACTGCGGCGGCCCGCGTCGTGGCCGGCCAGCCCTACCGCGACCTGGAGGACCTGGCGCGCCGGGCCGGGCTGACCGGGCCGCAGCTGGAGGCCCTTGCCACTGCGGGGGCCACGGCCAGCCTGGACGGGGGGGACCGCCGGGCGGCCCTGTGGGCAGCCGGCCCGCTGGCCGAGCTCGACCCGGGCCGGCTGGAGGGGATCGTGGTCGGGGCCGGGGCCCCGCCCCTGCCACCGATGGACCGGGTCGAAGAGACCGTCGCCGACCTGTGGGCGACCGGGCTGTCGGTCGACTCCTCGCTCACCGAGCTCGTCCGCGGCGAGCTCGACCGCCTGGGCGTCGTCACGGCGGCCGAGCTGGCGACCGTCGCCGACGGGACCCGGGTCAGCGTGGCCGGCGTGGTGACCCACCGCCAACGGCCCGAGACGGCGCGGGGGATCACCTTCGTCAACCTGGAGGACGAGACGGGCCTGGTGAACGTGATCTGCTCGGTCGGGGTGTGGGCCCGCCACCGCCGGATCGCCCAGGGCGCGCCGGCCCTCATGATCAGGGGGACCGTCGAGTCCTCCCACGGGGTGGTGAACGTGGTGGCGGAGCGGATCCGTCCGCTGCCCCTGGCCGCCCCGACGGCGTCCCGGGACTTCTGTTAGTCGGGCGCAGTACTAGTGGGGCCCAGTGCGCGGCTCGATCAATTCCGGCACGTCGTTCTTGGGGTCATTTACGAGGTCGGCCACCTCGACCAGCGCCAGGCGACCCGCGGGCGCGGCCCGGAGCAACGCGCCCGCCACCGCCGGTTCGAGCGGCTCGGGGGCCAGCCAGCGTGCCCAGTCGTCGCGCTCGACGATGACCGGCATCCGGTCGTGCACCGGTGCCACCTCGGTGTTGGCGATCGTGGTGATGATGGCCACGGTGCGCAGCACCTGGTCGTCGGGTCCGTGCCACACCTCCCAGATCCCCCCGAGCGCGAGCAGCGACCCGTCGGCGGGGCGGGCGAAGAAGGGGTGGCCCCGCGTCCTTCTCGGTCCGGGGTCCCGGCGCCATTCGAAGAAGCCATTGGCCGGGACGAGACACCGCCGGCTCTCGAACGCCCGGCGGAACGACGGCGCGCTGGACACCGTCTCGGCCCGCGCGTTGATGAGGCGGTTCCCGACCGAGGGGTCCTTGGCCCAGCTGGGCACGAGGCCCCACCGCAACGTGCCGAGCCGTCGCGTCTCGCCGTCGCGCGAGCAGGCGACCGCGAAGATCTGCTGGGACGGGGCGACGTTGAAGCGGGCCTCTGGCTCGCCACCCGACACCTCGTCGACCGCAAAGATCCGGGCGAGACGCTCGGACGGCTCGTAGAGGGAAAACCGGCCGCACATGGCCGGCGCTCAGCCCAGTTGCGCGAAGGCCTTCGCGATGGGTTCGAGCATCTTGGCGCTGTGGGGGGTCGGGAGCGGCACGATGGCCAGCTCGAGCCCGAACTCCGCCATCTTGGCGGCCGCCTCGACCGCCGGCCCGGGTTCGCCGTCGGGGCCGGGCCGAACGTGGCTCGAGATCATGATCTCGCTCGGGTCGCGTCCGACGTCCGCGCAGTGCTGGTGGAGCACCTCGACCTTGTGCTTGAAGTCCTCGACCGTTCCCCCGACGAAGTTCCAGTGCTGGGCGAAGCGTGCCGCGGTGCGCAGCGTGCGCTTCTCCCCGCTGCCGCCGATGCAGATCGGGACGTGCGGCTTCTGGGGCCCATTGGGCTCACAGCGCGCGTCGGTGAGCGTGTAGTACTTGCCCGAGAAGGTCGTGTGCTCCTGCGACAGCAGGCCGGTCAGCACCTCGCAGGCCTCCTCGAAGCGGTCGCTTCGCTCGCGCGGCGTACCGAGGGGGATGCCGTAGGCGCCCGACTCCTGCTCGTTCCACCCGGCGCCGATCCCGAGATCGAGCCGGCCGTCCGAAATGATGTCGAGCGTGGCGGCCATGTTGGCGAGGACCGCCGGGTGCCGGTAGTGGGTTCCGGTCACCAGCACGCCGAGACGCACCCGCGAGGTCGCCTGGGCCAGCGCGCTGAGGGTGATCCAACCCTCGAGGCACGGCCCGTCCGAGTCCGAATGGATCGGGTAGAAGTGGTCGAAGGTCCAGCCCGACTCGAAGGCGTCGATCTCGTCGCCGGCTCGCCAGACGTCGAGCATGTCGGACCAGTTCGTGTGCTGTGGTGCAGTCTTGAAGGCGAGGCGCATGACCACCGACTTTACGACCTCTTGGCTCGCCGCGGTCGGGCGCCGTCGCCCGCTCGTGGCCGGCGCTCAGAGGCAGAGGGTCGGGGCTGGTGACCGGCGCCCAGGCCATCGAGGTGCTGGCGGAACCCAACCGCCGACTGATCCTCGACCTGTTGCGCGACGGGGAGCGACCGGTAGGCGAGCTGGTGGCCCGGATGGAGTTGAGCCAACCGGCCGTGTCCAAGCACCTGCGGGTGCTGAAGGAGGCCGGCCTCCTCGACGTCCGAGCGGACGCCCAGCGGCGCCTCTATCGCATCCGGCCCGAACCGTTGGCCGAGCTCGACGCCTGGTTGGCGCCCTATCGCTCGTTGTGGACCAAGCGGCTGGACGCGCTCGAGCGTCACCTGGCCAAGAGGGAGGGTTGATGGACGACGCCGCGCTCCTCACCGGGGCGACCCGGCCGGTCATCCGATTCGAGCGCCTGTTGCGCAGGCCGCGCCCGGCGGTCTGGCGGGCCCTGACCGACCGCGAGGAGCTCAACTCTTGGTTCCCCTGCGACATCGTGACCGACGAGTGGCGGGTCGGCGCGTCGTTGCGCTTCGTATTTCGAGAGGGGGAGGGGCACGACCTCTCCGGCACCGTCCTCGAGTGTGACGAACCCGCGACACTCGCGTTCACCTGGGGTGACGAGACGCTTCGGTTCGAGCTCTCCGAGGTCGAAGGGGGGACCCGGCTCGTGTTCACCGACGAGCTCGACCCTGAGATCGCGGCGCGCAACGCGGCCGGTTGGGATGTCGGCCTGGAGCATCTCGAGGGCCGGACGACCCGCGACGACCTCTGGAAGGAGCGCTTCGAAGGCTACGTTGCCGCGTTCGTTCCCGTCGTCGGCCCCCAGGAGGGCCCGCCGGAGCGGCCCTAGGCGCGATCGCGCGACACCGGCTCACGTCTAGTGTCCGAGCCGACGCCACCGCCGGTGGCCCGGAGGGTGTGGGCTCGGTGCCAGACGCACATGAGGGGGCGAAGATTTCGCGCCGGAGGTTCTTGGCCGGCGGGCTCGGACTGGCCGGTGCAGGCCTCATCGACACGGTCGGGGCGACGCCCAGCGGGGCGGCGAAGGTCAAGGCGGCCGGGAGCGACCTCGGTGCGGTCGAGCACGTCGTCTTCTTGATGCAGGAGAATCGGTCGTTCGACCACTACTTCGGGACCTACCCCGGAGTGAACGGGTTTGACGCTCGGAGCGCCGCCTTCAAGCAGGCGTGGCCGGTCGGCCGCCACGGCGCCACGACGCTCCTGCCATTCAATCTGGCTTCGGCGACGGCCCAGCTGTGCGCGGGCAACAACGCCATCCCGACCCATGAGTGGGCGCCCCAGCACGAGAGCATGGGTGACGGCACCAACGCCCATTTTGTGTCGGTCCATTCAGAACCGGCCAACGATGGCATCGTGAACGCCCCGCTCGTCATG
>Ga0181521_10007222_pt1 | contig 11731 bp, 8 predicted proteins | sample PEATcosm2014_Bin_32_FD_119764 | JGI IMG/M metagenome (GOLD analysis project Ga0181521, IMG submission 119764) | Peatland microbial communities from MTU Mesocosm Facility, Houghton, MI, USA - PEATcosm2014_Bin02_60_metaG | ecosystem: Environmental > Terrestrial > Soil > Wetlands > Peat | place... | reverse complement strand
TTCCAGGCGGCATAGATCTCGTAGCAGGCGGTAGGAGCGCAATCGGCGAAGGCGAGGATCGCGCCCACCGCTCCCGCTTCCAGCGACGGATGCAGCTTCTGCGCCGCGCCCACCAGCACCTGGAAGCCAACTTCTTTCTGGCGCGTCTTCAATCCGCCGACCACGGTCACGGCTGCGGACGATGGCTTCGGCGCGGCCGTTCCAGCCAGAGCGCCAACCGTCACTAACGCTCCTCCGTCAGCACTGGCGGAAGCAGCGGCAGCAGCTTTCAACATGCGGCCAGTGGCGGCGGCGAAGGTCTCGGTCACGGCGGCGCTGCGCTTGATCTGGCGCGTGCCCTCCACCATCTTCTGAACTTTCTCAACCGAGCCTGACGACTCCTTGATGCCAATCAGGTTCGGGTGCTCCGCCAACTCGATCACGATTTCGGCGGGAATGTCGTATCCCGTGGCCTGCGGGAAGTTGTAGATGACGACCGGCAGCGGCGAGCGGTCGGCGACGAAGCGGTAGAACGCCAGCATGTTTGCCGGCTGAGCCATCTGGCCTTTGTAGTAGTGCGGCGTGCGCACCATGGCGATGTCATAGCCCAGCTCGGCAGCGTATTCCGTCAGGCGCAGCGTCTCGATGGCCGACTCGATTCCGGTGCCGGCGATCAAGACCTTCTCGTTCGCGGCGGAGTCGCACCCGCACTTCAGCACCTCGCGACGCTCTTCGTCGCTCAGCAGGATGGCTTCGCCGGTCGAGCCTTGCACCACGATTCCCGCCACCGGCCCGCGCGAATATTGCTCGACATTTTGTTCCAGCTTGCGGAAATAAATCTTGCCGTCGGGATAGAACGGCGTCGTAATGGGAGGAAAGATTCCATGTAGGAGCATGAGGAAATTATAGGCCGGAGCAACGCAGTGGCGCTGTGATTAGGCAAGCCGCTCGCGCTCCAGCAGCTTCTTCTTGCGCTCGATGCCCCAGCGATATCCGGCGAGATCTCCGTCGGTGCGGACCACGCGGTGACACGGCACCGCCAAAGCAACCGGATTCGAAGCGCAAGCGCGAGCGACGGCACGCACTGCGCCGTGCTCACCGATCTCGCGCGCGACTTCGCTGTAACTACGCGTCTCGCCGCGTGGAATCTGGCGTAGCTTTTCCCACACCTTCATCTGGAACGCCGTAGCGCGCACATCAAGGGGCAAGTCGATGGTGTTGTTTTCTCCCCGCACCGCGGCCAGCAGCGGCTCGACATACTGTCGCATCGCGTCGTCATCGCGATGCAACTCAGCTGCATGAAATTCCCTTCGCAGGTCGCGCTCCAAATCGGTTGCGTTGTCCCCAAAGCGCACGGCGCACAGCCCGCGTTCCGTCGCAGCAACCAGCAGCCGGCCCAGCGGAGTGGGGACAATCGCAAAAATAATGTTCGCGCCGGCGCCGCCTCGCCGGTATTCACCGGGCGTCATGCCGAGCTGCTGCGGCGCTTTTTCGTACAGACGGCTGGGCGAGCCAAAGCCTGCGTCGTACAGCGCGGTAGTGACATCTTCGCCCTGGCGCAGCCCGGTCCTCACATGTTGCAGGCGGCGCGCCGACTGGTATTCGCGCGGGCTGAGCCCGGTGGCGCGCTTGAACAGCCGTTGCAAATGGAACGGGCTGAGTCCGACTCGCTGGCCGAGCTGCGCCAGCGTGACAACTCCCTCGGCGTTATCCAGTAACTGGCGAGCTCGGGTTACATACTGCGCCTGCGCGGAAATTTGTGTCGGCTTGCAACGCAGGCAGGCGCGATAACCCGCGCGCTCGGCTTCATGGGGGCTGGCGAAGAATTCCACTGAGTCGCGGCGCGGTCGCCGGCTGGGGCACGAAGGCCGGCAATAGACTCCGGTTGTGCGCACGGCGAAAACGAAGCGCCCGTCCTGGCGGGCGTCGCGCGCCATTACCTGTTGCCACTTGTTCTGAAGTTCGATTTGCATGTTCACAGCTTAGCGCTGCCTCGGGAAGCCCGATATCCGGCGCTTGCGGGCAAAAGAAAACAGCCGTCAGCCGTCAGCTGTCAGTCGTCGGATATCTTTCGCCCGTCGAGCCCGGCGCGCACGATTACCGCCGCCTGCTCGGCCGACTCGAACACATGCGCCTCCATCCCGGCCCGTCGAGCGCCTTCGACGTTCCTGGGACGGTCGTCGAAGAACAGGGTGCGCTGCGGCTCGCAGCCCAGCGCGCCAAGGCAGACGCGATAAATCGCCGGGTCCGGCTTGATGACACCGTGCTCGCAGGACCAGATTTGCACTTCGAACTCGTCCAGCCAACTGAAGTTCTTGCGCAATTCGCACAACAGGTCAGCAGGCATATTGGACAGAATCGCCGTGCGTACTCCCCCGCGCTTGATCTCGCGCGCGAGCTCCAGAGCGTGGGGATTGACCCGTAGCCACATGCGGGTCTCGAAGCCCACGACGCGCTGCACTTGATCGCTGCTCAGCGAAATGCCGGCCGCGTCGGCAAAGCGCCGCCAGTGCTGCTGAAAGTCATGCCGGCCGCAGTCATATTCATCGCGTGTCTCCGAGTAGAGCTGAAAAAACGGCGGCTCGCTGACGCCCACCAGCTCGCCCAGCTCGCGGATTTCCGCCACGCTCGGGGCATGGCTAAGAACACGGCCATAGTCGAAGACAACGGCATCCCAGCGGTTGGACTGCATCACTTTCATTTTGACACAGCGCAGCTTGCAGCCTCGCGTTCCCCGGCGGATACTGTTAGAACTCTGAGGCGTATCAAAGAGCGAAGCCATGAGCACAAGCGCACAGAACGGACTCATTCACCTGGCCAGCAAATATTCGGTTGACGAAACTATGCGGCGGCTGGAAGAGCTCTTGCAGCAAAAAGGTTTGACCGTATTCGCCAAGGTCGATCATAGCGGCGAGGCTGCCAAGGTCGGACTGGAAATGCGTCCCACCAAGCTGCTCATCTTTGGCAGCCCGAAGGCAGGCACGCCGCTGATGCAGGCATCGCCGAGCCTGGCCATCGATCTGCCACTGAAGGCCTTGTTTTGGCAGGATGCAGACGGCAAAGTGTGGCTCACCTACAACGACCCAGCCTATCTCCAGCGGCGGCACAACGTGCCGGCAGAGCTACTGCCGAACATCGCAAGAGCGAGCGCATTGCTTGAGAAAGCAGTCAGCTAGACCTGAGTTGCGTCTTACGATATCTTTCGAATAGGGGTGAAGGAAAGGCGGCGACGTGGCATTTCAAAACTTTGAAGAGGTCTGGGCTGCGCTAGGGCGGTTGTACAGCGACATCGTGCGGCTGCAGGAATCGCAACAGCAACTGGTTGAGTTGCACGCTCGTTCAGTTTCCGCCCATGCCGAACAAATGAAACAAATGGCGGAGCGTATAGATCAACTGGTCGAAAGCCAGCAGCTACTCGTCGATAGTCAAAATCGTATGACGTCTACCGTGATGACGCTTGCCGGCAACCTGACACATTTGGCTGGCATGGTCGAGTCTCATGAGCGACGGATGGAACGACTGGAAGGGCAGTAATCCGGTTTCGAATCCCATTCGTTCTCTCTTCGCACCTCAATTCCTCTCTTCCACGCGGTACACTCTTCTTTTCCCATGCCATCGAAACGCAGCCTCGAACTTCGCCGCCAGGTCGGCCAGTTGCTCATCATGGGCTTCGACGGCACCCTCATGTCGCAACGCCTGCGCGTCATGATCTCGACGTTCCAGCCCGGCGGGATCATTCTCTTCAGGCGCAACCTCGATGATGCTGCGCAGACACACGCCTTGCTGCACGAGGCGCAAACGGCCGGCCCTGTGCCGATGTTCCTTTGCGTTGATATGGAAGGCGGCAGCGTCGATCGCTTATGCGATGTGGTTGCGCCCATGCCGGCGGTGGCCGAAGTTGCCGCGGCCGGCTCGAAGAAGCTCTTCCGCAAGCATGGCCGGCTGATCGGCGAAGAGCTTCGCACACTGGGATTCAACACCGACTTCGCGCCCGTGCTCGATTTGCAACTCGAGCCATCGAAGAGCGTTCTGACTACGCGGACGGTTTCGCCCAAGCCAAAACAAACCATCGTCTACGGACGCGAATTTCTGCGCGGGCTGCGCGACTGCGACGTCCTGGGCTGCGGCAAACATTTCCCCGGACTCGGCGAGGCCAGTCTCGATACTCATGCCGAACTGCCGTCGATCTCAAAACCCTGGAAGCGGCTGTGGAAGGAAGACCTGCTTCCCTATCGCGAACTCCGCCGCCATCTATCGTTCGTAATGGTGGCCCACGCAGCTTATCCGCAGGTCACCGGCGACAGCGTTCCCGCTTCGCTCTCCAAGAAGTGGATGACCGGAATCCTGCGCAAGCGGATCGGCTATCGTGGGCTGATCATCACCGACGATCTCGATATGGGCGGCGTGCTGGCGGCGGCTCCGATCGACGATGCCGCGGTGGAGACGCTGCGCTGCGGCGCCGACATGTTCCTCATCTGCCAGAAAGAGGAGAGTGTGCGGCGCGCCTTCGAAGCGGTTCTGAAGCGCGCTGAGAGCGACAAGAAATTCGCCGGACTCATTGCGGAGAAATCGCAGCGAGTCCTGAGTGCGAAGAAGAAATCGAAGGCGTTGAGGACGCACATGGCGCCGCCTCCCACACAAAAAACGGTGGAACGGCTGACCCGCAAGATCTGGGAGTTCAGCGAAGAACTGCGAGCGCTGAGACTCGTAACTCGGCCTTGAAAGGGCGCAGCTTTAGCTGTGCCGCAACGGACGAAAAAGGGAAAAGGGCTTCAGCCCCTGAGGAAATTCGGTTCATGAGGTCCGGGCTCACATTAGCGATAGCTTCGGAAGATAGCAGGAACGAATTCCCTCAGCGGCTGGAGCCGAACCTCTCGATTGAGGTCTTCGGCACGGCTGAAGCCACGTCCTTCCAGAACAGATTTTTGGAGTTTACGCCGTGATCGTCGCCGGCGTGATGAGTGGGACGTCGGCAGATGGGATCGATGTCGCGCTGGTGCGCGTCCAGGGACGCGGGTTCCGCTCCCGTCTGGAACTGCTGGCGCATTACCAGTTTCCCTATCCCAGCGAGGTGCGACGCGCTGTTCTGGCAGCGATGAATGCCCGCTCGGCCAATGTTGCCGATCTGGCGCGACTCAACTTCCTGCTGGGCGATCTTTACGCCGATGCAGTGCGAAGCGCGCAGCGGCGGGCGCGACTGCAATGTGAGCTGGTCGGCTGCCACGGGCAGACGCTCTATCATCAGGGAAACGCAAAGCCGTATCTGGGACGCCGCATCGCGTGTACCTGGCAGACGGGTGAGGCGGCCCTCATCGCAGCCAAGCTCGGCGTTCCCGTCGTCTCCGACTTCCGTCCGGCGGACTTGGTCGCCAGCGGCAAGGGCGCGCCGCTGGTCCCATTCCTTGATTATGTTCTCTATCGCCATCGCCGCTACGGGCGCATCGTGCAGAACCTTGGCGGGATCGGCAATTTGACGGCGATTCCGCCGCGCGCCTGGCCCGAGCAGGTGGTCGCCTTCGACACCGGGCCGGGCAACATGGTGATCGATGCCGTCGCCGGGCATCTGTTCGGCAAGCCCTACGATCGTAACGGCCGGCTAGCTGCCCGTGGCGAGCCCATCGAGCGCGTGCTACGCGAATTGCTGCGGCATGCGTTCTTCCGGCAGAAGCCGCCGAAGACCGCAGGCCGCGAGCAATTTGGACGCGAGTTTGTGCGCGAGTTGCTGCGCCTCTGCCGGCGTGCCGACGAGAACGACATCATCGCAACGGCCACCGCACTCACCGCGCGGTCGATCGGAATTGCGGTCCGCAGGTTCGTGCTGCCGCTGCTGGAGAGTGGAGATGCAAAGCCGGCGCGCTTCCGCGAATTTGTCGTCTCCGGTGGGGGAACTAAGAATGCCACGCTGATGCGCATGATCCGCAAAGAGCTTGCGCCCCTGAAAATGCGAGTGCGCACCACGGACGATTTTGGCCTGCCGTCGGAGGCGAAAGAGGCCACTGCCTTCGCTCTGCTGGCCTATCAGACCTGGCGACGCCTGCCGTCAAATGTTCCTTCTGCGACCGGCGCCGAGCGGCCGGCTATCCTCGGAAAGATTAGTTATGCGTAAGATCTGTTTCACCACGGAGACACAGAGACACAGAGAAAACCGGGATTGGGGAGTTCCGAGATCGCGGCAGCGCACTTGTATTTCACGCTTGCATGGAGTTCTGGTTTTCTATTCTTCTCTGTGTCTCTGTGTCTCTGTGGTGATCTTTCTTGCCGGCTGCGCACGCAAGCCCGATCCCAACACGCTGGTGATGATCATCGAGAGCAGTCCAGCCAATCTCGACCCGCGGGTCGGCGTGGATGCGCAATCGGCGCGCATCGACGAACTGCTCTTCGACTCGCTCGTCCGCCGCGATGAGCATTTCAACCTGAAGCCGTGGCTGGCCGAGACTTGGGAGACTCCCGATCCGCTGACTTACATCTTTCACCTGCATCACGGTGTGCGCTTCCACAATGGGCAGGCGCTGACTTCACGCGATGTGAAGTGGACCTTCGATTCGCTGCTCACGGGCAAACTGCGCAGCGCCAAGACAAGCACGTATGCGCAGGTAGGCAGCATCGACGCGCCCGACGACTATACCGTCATCTTTCACCTGAAGCAGCCGTTCGCGCCCCTGCTGTGGAATCTGGCGGACGGCGCAATCGGCATTGTTCCCTACGGCAGCGGCGAGGATTTCAATCGCGATCCCATTGGCTCGGGACCGTTCCGCTTCGTCAGCGCGCAGGAGGACAAGAACGTCATCATCGAACGCAATGACAGTTATTGGGCCACTCCTGCCAAGCTCGATCGCGTGGAGTTCAAGGTGATCCCCGACGCGACCACGCGCGCTCTGGAGCTGCGCAAGCAGAGCGCCGATGTTGCGATCAACTCGCTGGTCGCGGATACGGTGGTAACCCTGGAGCGCGATCGCGACCTGACGGTGATGGAAGCGCCAGGCACGATCTACGCCTACATCGCGCTGAACCTGCGCGATCCCATTCTGAAGGATGTGCGTGTGCGGCAGGCCATCGCTTATGCCATCGATGTGCAACCCATCATTCATTACTTGCTGCGCGATGAGGCCCGGCCCGCCTACAGCGTGCTGCCGCCGCAGCACTGGGCGTACGACGGCAATGTGGAGCGCTACCCGCACGCCCCGGAGAAAGCGCGCGCGCTGCTCGATGCCGCCGGATATCGCGTGGTCAACGGGGTGCGCTTCCACATCACGATGAAAACTTCAACCGAGGAGTCGACGCGTCTGCTGGCCGCCGTGCTGCAAGAGCAATTGCGGGAGGTGGGCATCGCGCTCGACATTCGGACCTTCGAGTTCGCGACCTTCTTCGCCGACGTGACCAAGGGCGCCTACCAGATTCATTCGCTGCGCTGGATCGGCGGCAACCAGGACCCCGACATTTTCGAGAATATTTTCGATTCGGGCAGCTTCCCGCCCAAGCGCGCCAATCGCACGTTTTACTCGAATCCGCGCGTCGATGCGCTGATCCGCGAGGGCCGCAGTACGCTGGATCAGCAGAAGCGCAAAGTCATCTATAGCGAAATCCAGCAGATTCTCGCCGACGAGCTGCCCTACATCAATCTGTGGTATCTGGACAATGTGCTGGTGCACACCAACCGGGTCCGCGGCATCGAAATGGGACCGGCGGGGAACTACGAGTTTCTGCGCACGGCGGAGCTGGCGCGGTGAGACGTTCGCCGACCGGCTTGGTTCGAACACAAGAGGGGCTATGAGGCGACACCGTAACCCCGCAGATACTCCCCCGGGTTTGAGCTTGAAGCAGGCCAGGCCAAGCTTCTAAAATTGCACTACTCTGGTGCTTTTTCCCGCCTTGCTGTCTTTCCTCACCACCAAAAAAATTCGAGTTTGCTGCAAGTACGGTGCAATATGCTGTATTTTGCACAGGAGGGACACAAGATATTGCGTTTTGCATCTTGACCCTCCCAACTTCCCGAAGTAAAGTTGGGTTGTTTCGAACCACACAGTGTGCCTCGCGAGGTGGGTTTCGAGGTGACTCAGCACCAAGGTTTCGCTGCGAGAAGCGTCCAACCCCATGGGCTGACCTGTTCGCTCCGGCTCGCCGCTTAAGGAGTACGAATTGCTGAAACTGAAGAAGCTACAGATTCTCGGGTTCAAGTCGTTCTGTGACCGCACCGATCTCCGCTTCCAGGGCGACGGCATCACCGCCATCGTCGGGCCCAACGGCTGTGGCAAGTCGAATATTTCCGATGCCATCTCCTGGGTGCTGGGCGAGCAATCCGCACGACTGCTGCGCGGTGTCAACATGCAGGACGTCATCTTCGCGGGCACGCGCGAGCGCAAGCCCACCGGCATGGCCGAGGTCTCGCTCACGCTGGTCGATCCCGAAGTCTACGGCGATGTCGCCGAGCCCGAGATCGACATTCAGGATGACATGCCCCATGACGACTGGGACGAGTCGGCCCTGCGCGCCGATCGCGCTGCCGAAGTGGAGCGCTACTCCGAGGAGGTTCGTCCCGGGCAGAGCGACGAAGAGCGCTCCGATCTCCAGGCGTCATCCACGGTTCCCGAGCAGACGGCCGAGGCGAACGCACAAGTTGGGGGCCCCACTCGTTCGCGCTTTTCGAGTGAGTGGGAGAACAAGGACGGAGCGGTCTCACAACCCCAAGTTGTACTGAAGATTCGTCGCCGCAAATTCAAGCGCAGCTTCAAGGCGGGCGAAATCAAGATCACGCGCCGCCTCTTCCGCTCCGGCGAAAGCGAGTATCTGCTGAACGGCAAGCTCTGCCGCCTGCGCGACATTCAAGACATCTTCATGGGCACCGGCCTCGGGCCCGAATCCTACGCCATCATCGAGCAGGGCCGCATTGGCCAGATTCTCAGCAGCAAGCCGACCGACCGTCGCGCCATCATCGAAGAGGCCGCCGGCATAACCAAATACAAGGCGCGCAAGCGGCTGGCTGAAGCCCGCCTGGAAGACGCCAAGCTCAACCTGGCGCGCATCAACGACATCTTCGACGAAGTCACGCGCCAGATGAACTCGCTCAAGCGCCAGGCATCGAAGGCCGAGCGCTACGCCCGCCTGCGCGACGAAATGCGCGCCAAGCTGCGCATCGTGCTGGCCAGCAAGGTCGCGCAACTCGACGCCGAGGCGGCCTCGCTGGAGCTGCAACTCAACGAAATCGCCGACGAAATTCACGCCAAGAGCGAAGCGGTGCAGCAGATGGAAGCTGAGCACGGCGAGCGCACCCAGCGCGGCTACGCCATCGAGCGCGAATCGCAGGAGAATCGCGAAAAGCTCAACTCGCTCGCGCTCGACCTGGATCGCGCCGCGGCACGACGCCGCACTAACGAGGAGCGCTGCGCCGACCTGGACGCCCGCTCCGCCGGGGCGCAGGCCGAGATCGCTAACACCGAAGAACGGTCTGCTCGATTGCAGCAGGAGCTGGAAACCGATCGCGCCACACTCGAGTCAGCCAACTCCGACGTGGCGAACGCACAGCAAGAATTGCAGCAGCGCCAGCAGGACGCGGCCGCGGCCTCAGCGTCTCTGGTGGAAGTCGAGCGCCAGCAGGAACAGCGTCGCGACGCGATTCTGCAAGCCGTTTCCGCGATTTCTGCGTTGCGTAATCGCATCACACAAGCCGAGGAGCGCATCGCCGCGCTCGATCGCGACTCGCAGCGTCTGCACGACGAAACCTCCGCCGCTAATCAGCAACTGAAAAGCTTCGGCGGACAACGCGGCCAACTGGGACTGGAATTCGAGACCGCATCGCAATGTGTCGCGGCCCTCAGCGCACAGATCGCGGGTGCGCGAGATCAATTAGAAGTCAAGCGGGCCGCTGAGACCGATGCCAAGCGTCATCTCGATTCCCTGCGAGGCGAATACGCCTCGCTGATGGGCAAGAAAGGCTCACTGGAAGCCGTCATCACCGATCACGGCTACGCCACCGAGTCGGTTCGCAAGCTCTTCACCTCAGGTGCATTGCAAGGCGGCCGCGCGCCCGCGGGCGTTCTCGCCGACTTCCTTGAAGTCGAGGACCGTTACGAGCATGTTGTCGACGATTTCCTGCGCGACGAACTGAACTTCATCGTCGTAAAGTCGTGGGATGCCGCCGACGAAGGCCTGCGCCTGCTGCGCAGCGACGTCGATGGCCGCGCAACGTTCCTGGTTCACCCCGAAGATTCGCAGGCAAAGTTTTCCTTCGATTTCGACGAGTCGACGCATCACGTCTCGCACGGCGATACCGTGGTTCCTCTCAAGAATTGCATTCGCGTGCTCAACGGTTTTGGCAAGTCGCTGGAAGTGATCCTGCCCAAGCTAGGCAACGGCTACATTGTGCCGGACCCCGAAGTAGGCCGCAGTCTCGCACTGGAAAATCCCGACGCCTTCTTCCTCTCGCACTCCGGCGAGTGCTTCCACAATGTCACGGTCACTGGCGGCAAGCAGCGCAGCCAGGGTCCGCTGTCGATGAAGCGCGAGCTGCGCGAGGTGCTGTTGCAAATGGGCGAACTCGAGCGCGCTATCGGCGAGAAGGAAACTTACATCGCGGCGCTGGGCCGCGATATCGCCGAACTCACCGGCCTTCTGCAGCGCCTCGAAGACGAGAAGCGGGAATCCGAGCGCCAGGCCATGACCTCCGAACACACGCTGCGCCAGCTGGAAAATGAGATGACGCGCGTGCGTGAGCGGCTTTCCACCTATGAGCGCGAACTCCAGCGCGTCGGCGAAGAACACACGGAGCGCGAGGCCTTCATCACCGCGCAGCTTAGCGAACTGTTTCAGCATGAAGAGAAGCAGCGCGCTCTGGAGGCGGAGATGCAATCCGCGCAGAGCAGCCTGGAATCGTTGCGTCAACGTCGCGATGATGCCGCGCAGCTCGCCAGCGAGGTCCGCGCCAACGTTGCCACGCTGGAAGAACGCCGTCGCGGCGCCATGTTCACCGTGCAGCGCATTGAAGCGATGCTGTCGGAAGTGTCGGATCATCTTGCCAGGTTGAAGTCGCAGCTTGATGCCGCCATCGCCGAGAAGCAGCAGCGCGAATCGGAGAATGTTCGCCTTGCCGAACAGGTCATCGAATGGACTGCTGACCGCGATACAGCGCAGCAGCGCGATCGCGAGCTGCAAGAGGAATTGCAGGCCGTCCGCGTTCGCATTGCTGAATTAGAAGAATCGATGAAGGCGGCGCGCGAGGCTCTCGACGCCGCGCGCGACCGTCGTGGCGAACTTTCCGCCGCGCAGGCACGCGTCCAATCCGATGCCCAGCACATGGCTGAAACCTGCGTCCAGGAATTAAGCCAGCAGCGCGACGAGCTCATGGCAGACGATTCCCTGCCCCGTCTTGCTGGCGAAGAGCTGGCCGGCGAAGACAATGCCTATCGCGAGATGCGCACGCGGCTGGAAAACATGGGCCCGGTCAACATGATGGCGCTGGAGGAATACAAGGAAACGGCGCAGCGGCACGAGTTCCTCGAGACGCAACGGCGGGACCTTTTGCAATCCATCGAGAACACGCTCAACACGATCAAAGAAATCGACACCGTCTCGCGGCAGAAATTCGAAGAAGCTTTCAGCATCATCAACGAAAACTTTGGCCGCACCTTCAGCAAGCTCTTCGGCGGCGGCCAGGGCTTCATGCGCCTCACCGATCTGGAAAATTCGATGGAAAGCGGCATTGACGTAGTCGCCTCGCCTCCCGGCAAGAAGCTGCAAAATGTGTTGCTGCTCTCCGGCG
>Ga0181521_10007219_pt1 | contig 11740 bp, 10 predicted proteins | sample PEATcosm2014_Bin_32_FD_119764 | JGI IMG/M metagenome (GOLD analysis project Ga0181521, IMG submission 119764) | Peatland microbial communities from MTU Mesocosm Facility, Houghton, MI, USA - PEATcosm2014_Bin02_60_metaG | ecosystem: Environmental > Terrestrial > Soil > Wetlands > Peat | place... | reverse complement strand
TTCACGCACGGCTATGCCAACACGAATCGTTTCGTAGCGGAACTCAACGGCGGCGCGAAGCCGGTGCTGGTCACCGAGTTTGGCCGCTCGGTCTCGCGCCAGGGCGCGGGCACCGGCCAGTACGGAGGCAACACATTGGAGACCCAGGCACGGGCCATGACCCGCGCTTATCGCGACCTGCTCGATTCGGGCGCCGCTGGCCTATGCCCCTTCATTTACGCCGATGGATGGTGGAAGGGCGGCGAGCCTGCCGTGCATAACGACACGGCCGAAGAGTGGTTCGGGTTCTGGGGCTACAAGAATTTGAACGACAGGGCCGGCTATCCGCGGCCAGCTTGGCATGCACTCGCGGAGTATAACCAGGCGCTGGTAGCCTCGCCCAGGAATCAGCAGTTCTACGTGAATAAGGTCCCGGTCGAAGCCTTCCTGGGACCGGAGGTCAAGCGGTTCAGAGTCATCTACCAGGACGCCGTGGCTTGGGAAGCAGCGCCCGACGCCCATGGATATGTCAGCGGGGAGCTCTCGTTTGCGGACGAAGATCTCAAGGATCGCGAACTGGTGTTCGAAAGCTACAACGCCCAAGGCCGGCTGCTCAAGTACGAGTCGGTGGTGGTGCTCACGGGCAAGAAGCCGATCGTGTGGCCCACACTCGAACTGCGCACCCCGGTCTCGGACCTGGACAGAGCCACAGAAGTTCCGGTGGAATACTTACTCACTAACAACACGGTTTTCTCGCTCGGAAGCGAGTTGCGCTACGTCTTTGCTCCGCACAAGGGGTGGGAGCCGGGAGAAACCCATCAGCGGCCGATCGACCCAAAGCGGAAAGAGCAGAGTGTTTCGGATACGTTCCCGCTGCCCGGCGATTGTTTTGTGCTCGGACTCTATGCCGGGACCGATATCCGCTACGGCAAATTCACAAAGACCATCTACGCGCAGCAGTTCATTTTCCGCGGGACCTGGGCCGACCCGATCCGCATCAAGTGAGTCCGAACCGAAAGCAACGACCCGAAGAAGCCACCTCACGTTGCCACTGTCGGGAAAGCCCACTTACCTGGCCAGGCGGAATGCACATCCAGCATCAGCCTTAGCTTCTTAACGAAGGGTCTGGAGGGTATCCGATTTCCTCGTAACTTGCTGAAAAACATGGAGCGGGAGACGGGGCTCGAACCCGCGACGTCCCGTCCAAGGCATTGCACCCTGACCATTTAAGTGCAGGGCGCGCCATCCGGCCGTACATGGACAACGCCAAGATCTATCGCTAGAATCAGGTATCGGAATCACGGCCATAGTCTCCGTGCTGGCGGTAGTCGCTTTGCTGTTGCTGTGGGCGGCCGTGACTCGGCGCCGGTGAGCCGGCAGTGGAGACAGACTGCATCTCGCGCAAATCCAGTACGCGCTGGTCAACGTCCTGCTGCTGTGGATGCTCACGGCGCCGCACGAGTTTGCGCATGCCTGGGTCGCTACCCGGCTGGGCGATGACACGCCGCGCAACGACGGCCGTGTCACGCTCAATCCACTGGCCCACGTGGATTGGATTGGCACCGCCCTGCTGCCGTTTGTGACTTCGCTGATGGGCGGCGGCTTCCTCGGCTGGGGCAAGCCGGTTTCCACCAATCCGGCCAAGCTACGAGGCGGCTTCAACGGACTGGCATTGGTGGCGCTCGCGGGCCCTGCCAGCAACATCGTGATGGCAGTCTTGCTGGCCGCCGTCGGGCTCGCCGCCGTCTACGTTGCACCCGGCCTCGCCGAATTCGCGCAACGCGGCGTGCGGTTGAGCATCTACCTGGCGTTATTCAATCTGCTGCCGGTGCCGCCGCTCGATGGTTCCAAGCTGCTGCTGGCCGCGCGCATCCCCATCACCATCTATCATGAGCTGACGCGCGCCGGCTTCCTCCTGCTGGTGGTGCTGATGGTCTCCACTCCGCTCTTAAGATATCTGGCGTTGTGGTCCGCGCTGGCGGAGCAGGCGATTTTCCGCGCGCTCATCGCCGTCCTCTAAGGAGCCGCGACGCCCCATCGGAGCCGCGACCGCAAGGGAGCGGTCACGCAGCACCGGAAAGCGCCTCTCACTTAAGGTAAGGCGCCTCTCATTCCTGTCCCCCCAACCGCTCCAACTGCCGATAAACCAAGCTCACCGGCAGCCCCATCACATTGAAGTAGCAGCCTTCGATTCTCTCTACGAACTTCGAAGCCAGCCCCTGAATCGCGTATGCTCCGGCTTTACCATCCGGCTCGCCGCTGGCCACATACTCGTCGATTTCTTCGGCGTTGAGCGTGTGAAACCAAACCGCCGTGGATGAGTAATCCGAAATGAGCGAGTCGCCCTTGCGCAGACAAATGCCAGTGAGCACCTGATGCCTCCGGCCGGAAAGAAGCGACAACATGCGGCGGGCGTCGGCCGCATCCACTGGCTTGCCCAGCAGTTCGCCGTCGATGGTCACCGTCGTGTCGGCGGCCAGCACCGTATCCCGCGGCCCGGCCGGCGCCGCCAGCGCCTTGGCCAGCGCCAGCCGCTCGACGTAAGCGCGCGGACTCTCGGCTTCGAGCGGCGTCTCATCCACTTCCACCGGCCGTACGATGAACTGAATGCCGGCCTGCCGCAGAATCTCACTGCGGCGCGGCGACTGCGAGGCAAGCACCAGCATAGGTTGATTCCGGCGCGGTGTGGTGACACGCGAGCGCCAGGACCTCTACTATAACTTGAGAGGGGAGCGTACGTATGAACAGACGCAGTATGCTGGCAGGGATGGTCGTCGCTGGTTTCGACCTGGAGGCGCAAATGAATTCTCCCAGCCCGGAATCGCTTTACATCCCCAAGCCTCAGCTCGTCGAGGACCGCAAGCTGCTGCAAGATTTCATGGACGAGTTCTCCTTCATCGATCTGGTCACATCGGAGCCTTCCCTTCGCATCACGCACATCCCGGTTGTGCTCGACCGGAACGCCGGCAAGAACGGCGTGATCGCCGGCCACATTTCGCGCCAGAACCCGCAGACCGAGGCGATTCTATCGGCCGCCAGAGCGGTGATCGTTTTTCACGGGCCCCACTCCTACATCTCGCCGACCTGGTACTCGAAACCGGAAGTTGTGCCGACGTGGAATTTCGCCTCCGTCCATGCATCGGGAAAGCTGAAGGCCGTTACGGCCGAGAACGCCATGCGCGATTTGCTTACCAGGCTCGTCCGCAAGTTCGAGGCGCCGGACTCGCCCTATGATCTCGCCAAGCTTCCTCAGAGTTATACGTCCGGCCTCATCGGAGGCATTCTCGGCTTCGAACTGGAAATTGAATTACTCGAAGGCAAGTTCAAACTCGGGCAGGAACGCAGCGAAGCCGACAAAGAGGGCGTCCTGGAACATCTTCGAACCGAAAAGCCGGAGCGTTCCATTTACGACCTCACCGCCAGCTTCTACGCGCGTCCCAAGAGCCAGTAGACCGCACACACGAGTCATCTACAATAACCTTAGGGCCCGTCGGGAAATAAACCAGTTCAACCGCCGACAACCGTTCCCTAACGGCCGCGGCTCCGAGCGCGCATCGGAGCCGCGACCGTTAGGAGCGGTTGGTACAGTTGTTACGGAGCGGGTCCTTAGGCCGCGCATGCCCCAGACACAATCGCAGACTTACCGCCCGGGGTTGCTTCGTCAACTCGGTTTCTTCAGCGCCACTGCGCTGGTGATCTCCAACATGGTGGGCACCGGCATTTTCGCCACCACCGGTTTCATGGCGGGCGACCTGGGCAGCGCGGCGCTGATCATCGCCTGCTGGACGGCCGGAGCTTTTTTCGCCTTCGCCGGCGCGCTCAGCTACTCCGAGTTGGGCGTCAACTTTCCCAGCTCCGGCGGCGAGTATGTTTACCTGACCCACGCGTTTGGCCCGGAGTGGGGATTCATGACCGGCTGGGTTTCCTTCTTCGCCGGTTTTTCGGCGCCGATCGCGGTCACGGCGCTGGCGTTCACCGAATACCTGAGCCACTTTTTCCCGGCGATCGCACAAGCGCACACGCCGATCGTGGTCGGATCGGGGATGTTCTCGCTTCACCTCGGACCGGCCCAAGCTGTTGCGTGCGGCCTGATCGCGGTTCTCACCATCCTCAACTGCCTGGGCGTGGGGCTCGCTGCCAAGATTCAGAATTCGCTCACCACCACCAACCTCTGCGTGCTGGTTGGCTTCGTGCTGCTGGGGCTGGCGTTCGGAACGGGAAGTTGGAGCCACTTTTCGCAGCATGCCGTGCGCACGTCGACCGCCTCGCTGCCTGCGCAGTTCGCCATCAGCCTGCTCTGGGTGATGTTCGGATACAGCGGCTGGAACGCGGCGACTTACGTGGCTGAAGAAGTGCGCCGCCCGGAGCGCACGCTGCCGGCGGCGCTGGCAGTGGGCACTGCCCTGGTCGCCGTGCTGTACCTTGGGCTGAATGTGGTCTACATTTATTCCACGCCGCTCGAGCAAATGAAAGGCGTCATCAAGGTGGGCGCACTCGCGGCGTCGAATTTGTTTGGACCGTCCATCGCGGGCGTGTTTTCCGCGCTGATGGCGCTCTCCATCGTCGCCACCGTGAACGCCGAGCTGACCATCGGGCCGCGCGTCTATTACGCCATGGCCAAGAACCGCGCGTTCTTTCCGGCCGCCGGCATCGTGCACCCGCGGTATCACACGCCGGTGATCGCCATTCTCAGCCAGGGCCTGTGCGCCATGCTGATGACATTGACTTCGTTTCGCGATCTGCTGACCTACATCGGCATGAGCCTCACCATCTTCACCGTGCTTTCGGTCGCGGCGCTGATGGTCTTCCGGCGCCGGCGCCCCGGCTGGCAGCGGCTGCGGGCGATCGACTTCGCTTACCCGCTGCTGCCGGTTTCGTATATTCTGGTAGGCGCCGCCATGGTGATCTTCGGCATTAAGGAAGCGACTGTCGCCTCGCTCACCGCGTTCGCCACCGTGGGCGTTGGTGCGCTGGTGTACCACTTCGCCCTCCGGCCGCGGCCGCAAGGATGAGCCCCGCCGGCATCGCCACCACCGAGCGGCCCACGCGGGTTCGCTATTGGGTGATCGTTTTCGCCGTTACGCTGGCGATCATCACTTACATCGATCGCGTTTCCATTTCCTACGCGGCGCTGTTCATCCGCCACGACCTGGGCCTTTCCCATTCTCAGTGGAGCTGGGTCTTCGGCGCCTTCGGGCTGGCCTATGCCCTGTTCGAGATGCCGGGCGGATATCTCGGCGACCGGATCGGCCCGCGCAATGTGCTGCTGCGCATCGTGCTGTGGTGGTCGTTTTTCACCGCGGCCACCGGACGCGCGTGGAACCTGGCCTCGATCACCACTACGCAGTTTCTCTTCGGCGCCGGCGAGGCGGGCTGCTTTCCCAATCTGACGAAGACATTCACCACCTGGCTGCCGGCCCGCGAAAAGGTGCGCGCGCAGGGAATCATGTGGCTGAGCGCGCGCTGGGGCGGCGCTTTCACCCCGCCGCTGGTGGCGATGGTGATGGGGTTCGTGGGATGGCGCAACGCCTTCGCCCTATTCGGACTGATCGGCGTTCTCTGGGCGGTATTGTTCTACCGCTGGTATCGCAACGATCCGCGCGACAACCCGCGGTTGAACGATGCGGAGCGCCGCCTGCTGAGCCAAAGCGCAACGCTCGCCACCGGCCACGGCGACGTTCCCTGGCGCAAGCTGGTCGGTTCGCGCCAGGTGTGGATGCTCTGCTGGCAATATTTTTCGCTCTGCTACGGATGGTATTTCTATATCACCTGGCTGCCCACCTATCTGCGCGAAGCGCGCCATGTGCAGATCGCCGCGACCGCTTGGCTCGGCATCCTGCCGCTGTTCTTCGGCGGATTCGGCAACCTCGCGTGTGTGGGGGCGCTGGGCTGGCTGCGCCGGCGCAATGTCAGCGTGACGCACGCCCGCCGCATCATGACCACGCTCGGCTTCGCGGGAGCGGCAGCGTTCCTGGTGTTCTCGACCACCCGGACCGCCGCGCTGCCGGCCATGCTGGCCATCGCGATGGCGAGTTTCTGTAACGATCTGGTGATGCCCTGCGCGTGGGGCGCTGCAATGGATGTCGGCGGCAAATTCGCCGGTACGGTTTCCGGCGCCATGAACATGTGGGGCAACTTCGCCGGCTTCGTGGCGCCAGTTGTAATCGGCCACATATTGGAGTGGACGCACAGCAACTGGAATCTGACGTTCTATGTTTCGGCCGGCGTGTATCTCACCGGCGTCATCTTCTGGATGCTGCTCGATCCGGTAACGCCGGTAGAGGGGCAGGAAAGGCTTTGCAGAAGCGGTTTGCGCAACCCAACAGGCTCCGCCTAGCTCCTTATTGCGCAACGCATCTCGGGAGTCGTGTGTACACCGCCTCAGCCTCATAGCGCAGAATAAACGGCTTCAATCCAGGGCTATCCGCCGACGGGCACGCGTTCCCGGACGAGCGTGCAAGTACCTTTGCCCTGTCGACCGCACACCACGTTTTGCATCTTGATCTTCTCGAGCCGACACGCGAACGACCGGCCACCAGCAGCCGTGCGCTGCATCGGAGCGAGGGGCCGCGCCAAGTCCTAACAGGGCGCCCAAGTTTGATAGAGGCTCACTGGCTCACCGGAACCACAGTATTGGAGGGTGATTTGGCTCCAAATCGAAAAGCCGAAGGTGGTATAAGCCTCTGCGTTTACCTGCAAGTAACCAGTAATTGTCATTGTCGAGGTTGCGCCGTCTATCGTGATGCTCTCCTCGCTTGACCCCTGCAGCGAGCCAATTATATTATTCGCGCACCCAGCCCACTCGATAGGAGCGTATATGGACACCTCGTCCTGGGTCGCCTTGCACGTCCCGTATTCGGTAAGCTCCGCGTTACCCCAATACCCTGCCGGAAAGGGCGAGATCGCGGGCAGATAGACTGACGTGCCCTGGGCGTAGCACCCCGGGCTGTCGCACTCGAGGTTGACTATTGAGTTGTCATACGTGCACGTCTGGGCTCCACAGCACGCGCACGCTATCATCATCAATACAGCCAGTCGCATGAGATCCTCCTTTATGGTTTGGCGTCCCGTTCATTTGTCTTAACTACTATCGGAAACGGGAGCTTGAAGTCGTCGATATGCTTCAGAATTCCGTCAAACAGATCGGGATTCGAATCGGCGAAACGGCCGAGCGTCGCAAGGTGGCCGCGATACCAGATGGCTTCGTTCGCGGGTAGGTGCGCAACGATCCCCTGCAACCGGCCGACGACTGCCGCTCTGCCGTGCCCGTCGGCAAGCAATCTTCTCGCGTCTGTCGCGAGCAGTCTGGCTGCCTCTCCACGGGCGTTGAGATATTCAGCATAGGAAGGCCCATCGGCCCCATACATGTCGCCGTTGCTGAACAGAATACCATCGACCCGGATCCGGACCTCGCTGGCCCCTGCCGGCGTTGGCAGCCCCCGCTGTGGCGAAGACGCGATCGTTCCGCCCGCGCGGAGGCTGTCTGCCTCTCGCACACACGAGTCCGGCCCCACCAAAACACTCGAGTGCGGCATGAGCACCGGATCCTGCGGCCCGAAAATGTTCTCGCAACGCCCGCGACGTCCCTTCTCGACGCCGTCGGCGCCTATGAATGCCCAGTGTGTCGAGATCCCAATAATCGTCTCATCCGATGCGTTAGATATAACTACGAACGCGGATCTAGAGTCCACGTCCTCGGGCAGCCATCGGGCAAATGTGGAGGCTGACGCGCCGGACGGCGAGGCCACCGATACGCGCGGATGCGGGCTGTCGGAAATTCGCACCTGCGGACCTGGCGATGCCACGGCGATACTATACACCCCAAGGCCGGCCGACAGCAAGAGCCGGCTGCGACTATTCAAGAGCACTCTCGATAACATCTCATTCACCTCCGAAACGGGTCCTCGTTTCCTTGACTTCAGTCCTTGACGTGCACTAGCGCGGCGCCGCTCGCCCAGGCAAAAGCCCGGGCGCACATTGGCTGTGTTCGGTTGCCACGGGCATCCATAAGGTGACTCATTTCACCGCTACCACGCGCCCGGCCTGGCCCGCCGCGTCCTCTAAACGCCGGTGCAGTTCGGCGGCGTCAGGCAGTCCGGCGTGCGGTTCGCCGTTGATGAACATGGTCGGCGTGCCTTTCACCCCGAGGGTCGTTCCGAGCTGCCGGTCGCGAAGGACCATGCCGAGGGAAGTCTGGCGGCGCAGACAGTCCCTGAAGTCGCGAATATTCAGCGTCGCGATTTGCGAGGCTAAGTCGTCCACCTTCTGACTGACGTTGTCTGCCGTGATCGTCCCCTGGTTCTCGAACAGGGAATCATGAAGCCGCCAGAATGCGTCGCCATTCTGAAGCTGCGCGCACGCCGCCGCCTCCGCCGCCTTTTGCGACCACTGGTGCGCTGGCATCGGCATGTGGCGAAATATCAGCCGAACCTCGCCGCCGGAGGTTACCAGCGGTTCGGCAGCCAGCAGCGCGCGCATTTTCTTGCAGTAAGGGCATTGAAAATCGGAGAAGAGGACTACGGTAACCGGCGCCGTGGAGGGTCCGAGCGCCGCGTACTCCCCGTCCAGGAGCTGGCTCATGCGCTTTTCCGCATCTGCACGCTCCTCGCGCTCGGGATCAATTGTCGAATCGAGCATGTCGGTGCTGAGGAACCGCAGATCCGGAGACGCATAAAAAGTCACCTGATAGGGACCCAGGGCGCCATCGCCTTTGAACACCAGCTTCCGATAGCAAGTCTCGCCCACTTGCTCCTTGCTCTCCAGGCGAAGCTCGGCGTGCGCGGGCACGTGGTACTTCTGAGCCACATAGTGCGCCAGCCGCTCACCCTCGGCAGGGCTCACATCGCGACAAACGTCCACGCCAGCCGTCATCAGGCAGGGCAGCAGGAGGAAGCACGCCTTAGTGGTGAGATGGGTCGGCATCTTTAGCCTTGGTGGTTTGGGCCCCGTTAGCGTAGTTCAGGCCTGGCACCGCAGTCATGAGAAGGACGTCGTAACAAAGCGGGTCCTGATGGCCGTATTGGTCTTGGATATTAGCCACGTAGCGGAACTCGTTACCGTACTGGTCGGTCTTCTCGCTCAGGGTGTAATCCAGGCTAATGGCGAAGACGCCGGCCTCGGAGAGCGGAATCAGCTCGTTCGGCTCGCTGATACCGTTGTGGTTACGGTCGATCCAGAGCAACAGGGAAGGCCAGATCGCGTCGCCAGGGTCAATCTTGCCGTTTCCGTTGCCTCCATTCTTGGGGTCGTCGAACACGGCCAGCGCCTTGTAGCCGTTGGGGTTCAGGCTCGGAGGCTGGGGCGTAAACTCGCCGAACAATTCGCTGGCGTCGTCAATCTTGCCGTTGCCGTTGCGGTCCAGCGCCAACCAGGCATTCGAGTAGTCAGGGTCGGTCCAGCTCGTCTGTACAAGGTTCGCACCGAAGGTGAACTTGACTCCGCCCTTCATGCTCGTCAGGTGAAACCCCTGGTTCTGGGTATCAATAATGATCGGCGACGATGGACAGTAAGGCTCGCCGCCCGCACACGTTACTGCAACCCCTGTTTGCTGACAGATCAAACCATCAAGGCAGATGTCGCCGCACATGTTTTGGCAGCTTTGACCACAGGTGCAGTTCTCGCAGGTCTGGGCCGACGCCGGTGAAGGCAGGGCCGACATGAGCGCGGCGACTAGCAATGGCAAATAAGCTCTCATAAGTTCGGCCTTTCTAGTGCGCGAGTATTGCACATTTTCCAGGGGGGGCAAGAAATATTTTGGTTTTTTCTTATGTCGATTCAATATCGTTGAGAAATGCGACATATTAGAATTCGAGGCAATCGAAAATTGTTGAAAATCGCGCGACTTGGTAGGTTTGAGTGCCCGCAATAATTCAATCTGTAACATTGAGCGTACACGGAGACACTAAGTAACTGCCGAAGCGGTCCCCTCTGCGCTTGGTCAGTCCGAAAATCCGGGATCGAGTAAGCGCCTGACTTATCGCCGCTCGAGCGCCACGCACCACTTACTCGTACCGCAGTGCGATTAGCGGGTCGACCTTCGCGGCGCGGCCCGCGGGGATCCATCCGGACGCCAGAGCAACCGCTAGCGTCGCGGGTCGGCCGGCATACAGAGATCACTCATCCGAAGTTTGAAGATAGAATCGAGAGATGTCCTTTGATCTCCAGCCCACCTTGAAAGGCAAGCTTCTCGAACTTAGACCGCTTCGAACGGAGGATTTTGACGACCTTTACGCGGTAGCTTCGGATCCGCTCATTTGGGAGCAGCATCCCGCCAGAGACCGCTACCAGGAAGCGGTGTTCCGGGCGTTCTTCCGTGGGGCCATGGAATCCGGCGGAGCGTTCCTCGTCAGGGATTGCAAAGATGGCCGGGTGATCGGGTCGACACGATTCTGCGGATACGACGAAGCAAAAAGCGAGATCGAAATCGGCTGGACGTTTTTGGCGAGGTCGCATTGGGGTGGCGTGTACAACGGGGAAATGAAACAGCTCATGCTGCGGCACGCCTTCCAGTTCGTGAGTAGCGTCATCCTGGTGGTTGGTCCGCGGAATTTGCGCTCGCAGAAGGCCGTGGAGAAGATAGGCGGCGTTCGAGTGGGAACCAGGCGCGACGACGCGCGTGGCTATGACAACTTCGTTTACCAAATCACGGCGTCAAGTTTCGCGAAACAAGCTGGCGCGGCGGGGGGTTAGCGGTAATGACCGCTCCCTGACGGTGTAGTCGCGGCTTCGACAGGCGCGCTGTCTTTCGGAGCCGCGACCGTTAGGAAGCGGTGCGGCTTCGGTTCTTACAAAATGCCGCCACTACGGTTGCAGAATCACCACGACCGCTCCCTGACGGTCGCGGCTCCGATGCGCGCGGGATGCCTTTCGGAGCCGCGACCATAGGGAGCGGTGCGGTTTCGGTTCTTACGAAACGTCGCCGCTACGGCTGCAAAATCACTTTCATCAAGCCGGGCTCTCGGGCGTACAGGCGTTCGAACCAGGCTGGGCCTTCGGCCAGCGGCGCGACGGCGCTGATCAACGGCTCGACGCGGATGGCGCCGCGCGCCAGTAAGTCGATGCAAGTCGGATACTCACCCGATGACGCGCAGGAGCCGAACAGGCGAAGCTGGCGAGTAACTACGGCTTGCAGCGGCAGCTCGATGGTCGGCGCAATGTTACCCACCAGCGTAAGTGCGCCGCCTTTGCGCAGCGCGGCGATGGCGGTCTGAATCGGCTCGGTGGCGCCGACCGCTTCCACGGCGACGTCCGCGCCGCGCCCACCAGTGCGTTCTCGCACGAATTCCGCGACGTCGCCTTCCTCGGGATTGACTACGTCGCTGGCGCCGAGCTCGAGCGCCATTTTCAGCCTGTCCGCGTCCAAATCGGTGACGATGACCTGCGCGCAGCCGGCCAGCTTGAGCGCCTGCAACGCCAGCGTGCCGATCATGCCGGCGCCCACCACCAGCGCGCAATCGCCCAACCGTACCGGCGTCAATCCCACCGCGTGCACGGCCACCGAAACCGCCTCGATCATGGCGGCATGCTCGAAGCGCAGCGCATCGGGTAAGTGATAAGTGATGCGCGCCGGCGCCACCACGTATTCGGCGAACGCGCCGTGGCGGCGGTAATCGCCGCAGGAGACGCCCAGCACCTGCCGGTTGTCGCACAGGTTGACTTCGCCGCGCGTGCAGAAAAAACACGCGCCGCAATACACCGTGGAATCGAAAGTGACGCGGTCGCCTTCGCGGAAACCGGCGACGCCAGCGCCCACGCCAGCCAC
>Ga0181521_10007214_pt1 | contig 11744 bp, 7 predicted proteins | sample PEATcosm2014_Bin_32_FD_119764 | JGI IMG/M metagenome (GOLD analysis project Ga0181521, IMG submission 119764) | Peatland microbial communities from MTU Mesocosm Facility, Houghton, MI, USA - PEATcosm2014_Bin02_60_metaG | ecosystem: Environmental > Terrestrial > Soil > Wetlands > Peat | place... | reverse complement strand
CTTTTGCATGAGGACGCGGACGTAGCGGGCCTGCGCGGGCGGCGCGAGCTTCACATCGTCGGCCAGAGCAGCGATGGATTTCCAATTGACGGCGTCGGAGGATACTTCGAGCGATCCCGCGACGGCGCGGCGGATCCAGTAGAGCTTGACGCGGTCGAAGGTGCAGGATGCGCCGAGGTCGACGTAGACCCATTCTTCGCCCGCGCCGGCGCTTTTCCAGGCGCTCGAGAACTGGTGCGGGCCGCCGATCCGGACGGGATGGCCGCCACGGAACAGTGAGACTTCGTCGACGCGCCAGGAGACCGCGCGCGGATCGGAGAAGGCGACGCGGTAGAAGCGGTGGCGCGAAGGCGCGGTGAACCGTATGGAGGGGCGGACATCGCCGGAAGGGCGCGCCATGCCTTCCATGTGGCCGAGTTCTTCCCAGCCGGCGCCGTCGTCGGAGCCGGAGACGGTACACGCCCAGATTTCGGGCTCGGCCGAGGGCGACTTGACGGAACCGTCGACGTCGATGCGGTCGATTTCGAGCGGGGCGGCGCCGCCAGAGAGCTGGAGTTGCACCCACGCATTGGGCCCTGGCAGATCGACGCCGGTCACCCAATTGCCGTCGAGGAAGAGTTCGCGTTCCACCTTATCGAGGACCCCCTGCGCGCTGGTCGCGGTCGAGATCCACCGGGGCAGCGCGGTTTCCTTGATGCCATCGGTGACCAACTGGGCGGTCAGGTTGTAATCGTAGCTGGAGGAGTGATACGCCGGACGGTGGAGCGCCAGGTTGCGGTAGGTGGTGGAATCGATGCGCATGGCCGGCGCGAAGTTTTCCTTGGGATCGCCGGGGTAGACCCCTACGCCGAGCGTGTAATTCTGAGCTTGCAGCGCAAGTGCGATGAGCGCGAGGAGGCAGATGCGATTCATGAGTGTCCTCTCCTTCTTACTTGGGCAGCGGATCGCCCCGGCCGAGTACCCAAGCGTCGCCATAGGCCGTCTTCAGCCGGTCGGCCTGCCGCTCGACTCCGCCGGCCCAATCCATGAACCACACCCACTTCGGCTGCGACTTGAGCGTTTCGGCCGCGGGCGGGGTTCCGACTTCGCCGAGTGCGATCGGCTTCCCGTTTGCCAAATCCAGTATCTCCCAGTAATAGCGATCGTCGAGGGTGCGGTAGTTGTCGTAGCTGACCACATCGACGAAGTTCTGGCCGGGAAAAAACTGGTGAAACTCGCCGAAGGGGGCCGGGCCGTTTTGGTTCCACACCCAAAGCAGGTTATCCAGGTGGTGGACATTGACCATGCGATAGTACAGTTCGCGGTAGAGTTGCGCGGTGCCGAACTGGCCCGGACGGCCGCCCCACCAGAAGAAGTTGCCGTTGTTCTCGTGCATGGGCCGCCACAGGACGGGAATGTGGGCGTCCTGAAGCTGCTTCAAGAAACCGGCCGCGGTGTCCATATATTTTTCCCACCGCAGGTGAAGCGGAGTATCGGGCGTAATCAGTTCCAGCCACTGCTCGTCGGTGAGACGGGCCTGGACGCTGCCGCGCCAACTCTCGCTCATCCTGCCATTCGGATCCGCCTTGCCAGGCTCGTCTTCCGTGGGTCGAAGCATGTGCCAGCACAGGTAGATGATGGAGCCGGCGGCCGCCTGCTTCTTGGCCTCCTCGATCATCAGGTCGCGATGGACGATGGAGTCCTTGTCCTCGCCGTCCAGAAATCCGAAGTCCGAACCCCAGATGGCCGGGTACTTGCCGGTGGCTGCAAACACCCGGTCGGTATCCTGGGAGCGCTGGTTGGGAAAATTGTGCTGCCCGGAGAGGATGCCCTTGCCCGAGACGGCGCACAGAGTCTTCAGCAGCGCGCGCGCCTCCGGCGTGGCGTTGGGGTTCACCGGCTCGCAGTTGTAGGGGGGCGGCGCCGGCGGCCTCTGCTGCACAGGCGGTGCCAGCGGTGGCGTGGCGGCGGGCGGCGCGACCTGAGAAAAAGCCGTTAAAGCTGCCCCAACGGCGAGGGCCAGAGCGATGAGTATGGGTTTTCGCATGTTTTTACCCGATTCTCAAGGAATATCACAACCGGCGGTGCAGAGCCGATCACTTCGCCGCGCGGTCCCATTCCAGGACTGTCTCGATGACGTAATCGGCCTCGCCGGCGGTCAGTTCGGGAAAAATGGGCAGGCTTACGCAGCAGGCGGCGTTGCGCTCGGAGTTGGGAAGGGGGCCGGCGATGCGGGCCGGCTTGCCCCAAGGGTAACCTTCCTGCTGGTGGATGGCGATGGGATAGTGACACTTGGCGTCGATGCCGTGGGCGGTCAGGAAATCCAGGAGTGGGTCGCGATGCTCCGGCTTTTTCGTCTCGACGATATACAGATGATAGACGTGGTAGTTACCGGGCGCTTCGTAGGGAAGCTGGATGTTGGCGGCGTCACGTAGGCCGGCGGAGTAGCGCGCGGCCCACTTGCGGCGCAGGGCGTTCCATTCGTCGAGGTGCTTCAACTTGGCGCTGAGCACTCCGGCTTGCAGGTCGTCCAGGCGGCTGTTGTAGCCCGGGCTGTGGCAGGATCTCTTGCCGGAGCCGTGGTTGCGCAGCTTGCGGATTTCGCGGTCCACATTCTCGTGGTTGGTAACCACCGCGCCGCCGTCGCCGAAACAGCCGAGGTTTTTCTGGACGATGAAGCTGGTGCAGGCAGTGTCGCTCAATTCCCCGATTCGGAAGCCGTCTCCGCGGGCGCCCATCCCCTGCGCATTGTCTTCCACGATGAGAAGATTGTGCCGGCCGGCGATCTGGCGGAGGGCCTTCATATCGGCGGTCTGGCCATATAGATGAACCGGGACCAGGGCCTTGGTCCGGGGCGTGATGGCCGCTTCGACCTGGGAGGGATCCAGGCAATTGGTGCGCGGGTCGGAATCCACGAATACGGCGGTGGCGCCGGCGATCCAGATGGCCTCGGCGGTGGCGAAGAAGGTGTTGGCGGTGGTGATGCACTCATCGCCAGGGCCAATCCCGAGGGTCAGGAAAGACAGCCAGAGCGCGTCGGTTCCGTTGGCAACGCCGATGGCGAACTTCATTCCGTGATATTCGGCCAGTTCCTGCTCGAACCGCTGGAGCATGGGACCCATGACAAACTGGCCGGATTCCAGAACAGCGTGGATGTTTCGATCGATCTCCGATTTGAGGTTGTGATACTGCCGGACATGGCCGTAAAACGGGACGTTCATACTCTGATGATGTCACGGCCATCCGCTTGGTTGCAGCCCGCGGCGTGAGGTGATATACCTGCTGAGTACAGGAGGCATTTCTCCGATGGATGCTCAGAGGACCAACAGGCGAGGTTTCCTCAAGGGAACGTTAGCCGTCATGGGGTTCCCCACCATCATTCCGGCGTCGGCCCTCGGCGCCGCCGGCGCGCCGCCGCCCAGCGACCGCATCACGCTGGGCTGCATTGGCGTAGGCAGGCAGGGCACCGGCGACATGCGCGGCTTTCTGCAACGGGACGACACCCGCGTGGTGGCGGTGTGCGATGTGCAGGAGACGGCCCGGCAGGCAGCCAAGCAACTGGTGGACGCACGCAACGGCGACAAGGCCTGCGACCTGTACCACGATTTCCGCGAGCTGCTGGAGCGCAAGGACATTGACGCCCTCCTGATGGCGCCGGGCGAGCGCTGGACTCCCCTGATGGGAATCGCGGCGGCGAGGCACGGCAAGCACATGTACTACGAGAAGCCGTGCGCGCTGACGGGCGAGGGCGCCAAGGCCGTGCGCGACGTGGTGAAAGAGTCGGGCGTGGTCTTCCAGTTCGGCGCGCAGCAGCGCTCCAGCTTCTACTTCCGCAACGCCTGCGAAATGGTGCGCAACGGGCGAATCGGGCAGCTCAAGACGATCGCCATCGGGTCCTCGGGCGGCGGTGGACGGCAGCCACAGGAGGTCCCCGTGCCGGTGCCGCCGGGCTTCGATTGGGACATGTGGCTGGGGCCGGCGCCGTATGTGCCGTACAGCAAACTGCGCACGTCGGTGATCTGGCTGCGCATCTCCGACTACGGGCTGGGCAACCTGGCGGGCGGATGGGGCATTCACGACATCGATATCGCGCAGTGGGTGAACAATGCCGACAACACTCTGCCTGTGACCACCGAGGGGACGGGCACGTTGTACGACGACATCCGCGACACCATCGCCAACTACGATATCGAGCACACGTATGCCAACGGCGTGAAGATCAACTTCATGGATGGCGCCGCGGCGCACCGCAAGTACCCGCAGTTCGGGCCTGGAAACAGCGACCTGCTGATCGGGACCGAAGGGTGGATCTGGGTGAGCCGCCAGGGCATGAAGACCTACCCCGAATCGCTCATGAAGACCACCATCGGGCCGAACGAGATTCACGTGATCCGCAGCAGCGACCATCGCGGCAACTTCATCAACGCCATTCGCACGGGGGAGCCCAACGTATCGCCCATCGACATCGCGTGGCGCGCCGAAATGATTTGCCAGGCCGGCGACATCGCGGTGCGGCTGAAACGCAAGCTGAATTGGGACGTGGAGAAGGCAGTATTCATCGACGACGAGCAGGCTAACAAGAGGCTCTCCAAGCCCATGCGCAGCCCATGGCGCTTCGAAGTGCCGGATGCGGCTGAGAAATCCGTATAAACACATGAAGACGAAACTTTCCCTGGCGCTCGCCCTGCTGGCGGGCTGGGTGGTTGGCCCAGCCTCCGCACAGCAAGCCGCATGGACCGTGATCGGGTGGCGGGTAGGAGTTCACTCGACGAGTTTCGGGCCAGTCACGTTTTTCGAGGCCATCGACAAAACGGCGGCGGCCGGCGCGAAGAGCATCGAAGGGGACTCGGGGCAGAAGGTCAGCGCCGAGATTTCCAAGAACCTCGACTGGAACCTGGCGGATGCAGAGATTGCGGCGGTGCGCCAGAAACTGCGCTCCGCGGGCGTCACCATGCCGGCCTATTACACGCACGATATTCCGGACGGCCAGGAGGTGGCGCGCAAACTGTTTCAGTTCGCCAAGACGCTGGCTGTCGAGACCATCGTGAGCGAACTCGCGGCTGGACAACTGGCGGCCATCGACAAGCTGGCCAGCGAGTATGGCATCAACGTGGCGCTGGTGGATCGGGACGCGAAAGCGGCGATGCAGGCTCTGGAGGGCCGCAGCAAGCGCATGGGCGTCTGCCCCGACATCGCCGCGTGGATGGCGAACAACGTCAAACCCATGGATGGGCTGAAGCTGGTGAAAGACCGCCTCATCAGCTTGCACCTCACTGGCACAGCGGGGTTGGAGGAGTTCCTCAGGGAAGTGAACCGGCTGGGAACCAAGCCTACGGAACTGACCACCACGGGCCCGCCGGCGGAGATCGCGCAATCGGTGGCCTACCTGGACAAGATGGTGATCGTGGCGCTGGGCGACACCATGGACCAGGTCTCGAAGACCACCGCGACCCGTTTTAATGTGACGCCCGAGAACCGGCAGAAGATCGAAGCCGCCGTGCCGAAGACGGCGCCCGCGCAGCCTAAGAAGCCGCGCAGACTTCTGGTGGTGGACCTGCAGGCTGCGTACGGCGGGCACGGGTCGCTGCCGAATTCCAACGTCGCCATTCAAGCCATGGGGAAACAGACCGGGGCCTACGAGCCGGTCTTCAATAACGACCTGGCCAACCTGCGGTACGACAAGCTGCGGCAGTACGACGCGCTCTTCCTGAACAACACCGTCGGGCCGATCCTGGACGCGACGGAAGTCCGCGAGGGGCTGCTGCGGTACGTGCGCGAGGGCGGCGGCTTGATCGGCTATCACGGAACCGGGCGGGCTTCGCTCGATTGGCCGGAGTTTGGCGAGATGCTGGGCTCCTACGCCGGCCCGCACACCACTTCCACCGAGAAGGTGACCATCAAGGTAGACGACCCCAATAGTCCGCTGGTTCAGGGCATCGGCCCGGAACCATTTCCGTGGACCGACGAGTTCTTCCGCTTCCCCACTCCGCCGTATTCGCGGGAGAAGCTGCACATCCTGCTCACCATGACCCCCGATACGGTGCAGAACTGCGCCGGCTGCACGCGGCCGGATGGCGATTACGCCGTCAGTTGGATTCGCGATTACGGTAAGGGGCGCGTCTTCTACAGCGTGCTGGGCCACACCGCCAGCGATTTTTGGGAGCCTTGGATTCTGAGGCATTTTTTGGCCGGCATTCAGTTCGCGCTGGGCGACCTGGCGGCCGACGCCACGCCCAGCGCCGCCAAGAAGTGAACGGCCTACAATGATCCACAACAGGCGGCGGTTTCTGAAACTGGCGGCGGGTTTCCCGCTGATCGTGCCGGCCTCGGCGTTGGGCAAGGACGGCGCTACCGCGCCCAGCGGGCGGGTGACGGTGGCCTGCATCGGGACCGGCTGGCAGGGCGGCAACAACGTGCAGAGCTTTCTGGACGAGCCGGGCGCGCAGGTGGTGGCCGTCTGCGACATCGACGGTGAGCACCTGGAACAAGGGCGCACGGCGGTCAATCGGAAATATCAGAACCAGGACTGCAAGGCCTATCACAACTTCGAAGACGTGCTGGCGCGCGACGACATCGACGCCGTCATGCTGGCCGTGCCGGACCATTGGCATGGCTTGGTCTCGACCGCGGCGGCGCGCGCCGGCAAGGACATCTACGGCGAAAAGCCGCTGGCGCAGAATTGGGCCGAGGCCCGCGCGATTGTGGATGCGGTGAAGCGCTACGGCGCGGTGTGGCAAACGGGAAGCTGGCAGCGGTCGGAGAGCCAGTTCCGCTTCGCCTGCGAGCTGGTGCGCAACGGCCGCATCGGAAAGGTGCGCACGGTGGAAGTGGGCTTGCCGGGCGGTCTCACCGATTTCGACGGCTTGGGCGACCAGGACAGCCCCATGCCGCCTCCCAAGTATCTGGACTACGACCGCTGGCTGGGCCCCGCGCCGTATGCGCCCTACTGCCCCGCGCGCGTCCACAAGACGTGGCGCTGGAACCTGGATTACGGCGGCGGCATGTTGATGGATTGGGTGGGCCACCACGTCGACACGGCGCACTGGGGCCTGGGGATGGACGAATCCGGCCCGGTGGAAGTGGAAGGCGCGGGCGAATACTCGAACGTGAGCCGCGTATGGAACGCGCCCTCGAAATTCCGCGTGGTGGCACGCTATGCCACGGGCGTCGTGATGACGATTACGGGCGGTCGAGAAGGCGTTCCGCGCGGCGTTAAGTGGATGGGCGACGATGGCTGGGTGTGGGTGGACCGCAGCGGCATCGCGGCGCAACCGCGGTCGGTGCTGAGCAGCGTGATCCGGCCCGACGAGATTCGGCTGGAGCGTTCGCCGGGGCATTTCCGCAATTTTCTGGAGTGCGTGGTCACGCGCCGCCGAACCATCGCGCCGCCGGATGTGGCGCTGCGGTCGGCAACACCGGGATACCTGGGCATCATCTCAATTCTGACCAAAAGCAAGATCGAGTGGGACCCGGTGGAGCAGAAGATTTTGGATAATCCGGCGGCCGAAAGGCTGCTGGGGCGGACCATGCGAAGTCCGTGGCATATCTGAGGTGGAAACATGATGAAGCGAGCAATTCGAGTGGTAATCGCCATATCGGCATCGCTGGGTCTTTGGGCGCAGGTGTCGCCTAAGCCCGAGCGCACGGCCGACGAAATGGACCCGCTGCTGGCCAAGATCGCGACGTACGAGTTCGACCAGAGCCGCATTCCGCTGGCGCAGTTCACGATGTTCGTGCAGGATTCGCTGACTAATCCGGCGCTGCTGAAACAGATCGAAGCGCGGCTGGATCGATTCTTGCAATCGGATGCCACGGCGGCGGGAAAGGATTTTGCTTTCCGCGAGCTCTCGCTCATCGCCACGGATGCCTCGCTCCCGGTGTTGACGCCCCTGCTGACCGATCCCGCCAAGGCCGAGATGGCGCGGTACGCGCTCTCCAAGATCCCCGGACCGGCGGCCGACGAAGCGCTGCGGAGCAGTCTGGCGAAAGCATCCGGGAACATCAGGATCGGCATTATCAATTCGCTGGGGCAGCGGCGCAGTGCATCGTCGGTTCCCGCGCTGGCGCCGCTGGCGTTGTCGTCCGATGCCGCGGTGGCCGAAGCGGCGGCGGCGGCGCTGGCGCAGATTGCCGACCGCCCGTCGCTGGATGCGCTGGCAGCCGCGCGCGCCAAGGCCACGGGCCTGGTGAAGCAACGCATCGACGAGGAGTACGCGCAGTGCGCCGGCCAGTTCGCGGCGCGCGGCGACAGGGCCACGGCGGTGCGCGTCTACCGCCAGTTGATTGGGCCGCAGGAGCCGCAGATGGTGCGCATCGTGGCTTTGGGCGGACTGGCCGCCGCCGAGGGCACTGCGGCGATTCCGGCGCTGGTGGCCGAAGTGGAGTCGAAGGACCCGAAGGCGCAGGCCGCGGCGATTCGTTTGCTCGGAGGAATTCCCGGCCCCGAAGTCACCGCCGCCATGGTGAAGGAGTATCCGAAGCTCCCGCCCTTCAGCCAGGTGCGGCTGCTCTCGGCGCTGGCCGAGCGCGGCGATATGTCCGTGGGATCGCTATTTCTGACAGCCGCTAAGGGCGCCAACCCCGACGTGCAGGCCGCTGCCATCGTCGGGCTGGGCAAGGTGGGCGACCGGTCGAGCGTGCTTCTGCTGGCGGAGGCGGCGGCCAACAGCCAGGGCGCCGAGCAGACCGCGGCGCGCAACAGCCTGTACAACTTGCGCGGGCCGGCCATCGACCCGGCCATTGTCTCGGCGATCGAATCGTCGAGTGGCAAGGTGAAAGTGGAATTGATCATGGCCACTGGAGAGCGCGGGTCGACGGCCGCGGCCGACGCGCTGGTGAAGGCCGTGCAAGAGCAGGACCCCGACGTGCACCGCGAAGCGCTGAAGGCGCTGAAAAACGTGGCCGGCCCGGCGCAGGTGCCCGGCCTGGTGGACATTCTGGTGAACGCCTCCACGGCGGCCGATCGCAGAGACGCCTCGCAGACGCTGGCGCTGGTGGTGAAGAGATCGCAGCCTCCGCAAATCGGCGCGGTGCTGGCGGCGTATCAGAAGAACACCGCGGCCCAAGCGCGGCTCTCGCTGATGGAAGTGATGGGGCAGACGTCGAGCGAGCAGGCGCTCCCGGTGTTGCGCGACGCGCTGAAGGACCCCACCGCTGAGATCAGGCGCGGAGCCATTCTAGCCATGACCGACTGGGCCGACGCCACCCCCATGGCGGACCTGCTGGCTTTCGCCAAGGGCACCGCCAACGAGTCGCTACAGGTGCTGGCGCTGCGCGGATATTTGAAGCTGGTGGCGTTGCCCTCGCAGCGTACGGACGCGGAGAGCGCGCGCCTGCTGGCCGAAGCCATGACGCTGGCCAAGCAGCCCGCCGAGAAGCGCCAGGTGCTGGCGCTGTTGGGCAATTACCCGTGCAAAGAGACACTAGACATTGCACAGGCCGCAGTGGCCGATGAGACAGTGACCAAGGAAGCCAAGGCGGCGGTGGATAAGATCAATAGCCTGGTGAAGTACAAGTAAAAAGGGGACAGACGCATTTTCCCGCCAAGTTCGGAAAATGCGTCTGTCCCCTTTTTCTAGGAGATTCTTAAGGCGATAGCGTGGTCGCAGGGTTTTGTGGGGGGCATGGCAACCTTTAGGCCGGTTTCGTCCTGCGACCATTGCAGTTTGCCTTTGAAGCCGAGCAGTTCCACGTTAGCAATCTTGCCGTCATGGATCGCGAGCGGACTGATGGTGGTCTCGCGGTCGGGCCAGCCCATGACGAAGGCGTACAAGAACTTGCCTTTCGCCGTGAAGCGAACATCGTTGGCAGTCAGTGCCTTGCGCCGGTTTTCGCTGGTGCTGACATCACCGGTCGGTTGCGGCGGCGCTTTTCCCCAGGGGCGCGTAGCGAAGATCGCCTCGCCGTTTACGTCCATCCAGTCGGTGATTTCGGAGAGGATCTTCAACTCGCGATCGTCGGGCTCGCCCGAGCCTGGCAACGGGATGTTGAGCAACAGGTTACCGTTGCGGCTGACGACATCCACTAACATATCGACGATGGTTTTAGTTGACTTATAGGTAATATCGCGCTTGTAGTGCCAGTTACCGAGACAGGTGTCAGTCTGGTACGGCTCCGGCCAAATGGTATCGACGATGCCGCGCTCCACATCCAACGCGCAGGTGCCGGCGGCGCAATCGGCGGTGCGTTTGCTGAAGAATACAGCCTCCGCCTTGCCGCCATGCTTGCGCGCGCTCAGGTTGTAGTAGTTAGCCAGGAGCGTGAGTCCGTAGTCTTCGAATGAGATGGGGCCGTCGGCATACCAAAGATCGGGTTGATAGCGGTCGTGGAGGTCCTTGATGCGCTCCAAGTACATCCTGCGGAACGAATCCGGAGTGCCCTCTTCATAGCTGGAACTGGCTTCGGTCTGGTAATCGATGGAGAGCGTCTTGCTGTTGGCGAACCGGGCAGCGCCGGCATCGTAGTAGAGATCGGCATACCGCGGATCTGCGCCATCGTAAGGCACGCCCTTATAGGGGCCTTGGGTGTCACTGCCGTGGCTCAGAGCAAACCACCGGTAGCTAAGCCAAAGGTGCTCACTGACTCCAAAGCGCAGACCGTGTCTGATAGCCGCCTTCTGGAACATGCCCACGACATCCTTCTTCGGCCCCATGGCGACCGCGTTCCAGCGATGCTTGGGGGAATTCCACATATTAAAGTTGTCGTGGTGAACTCCCATGCTCATGAAGTATTTCGCGCCGGCCCGCTTATACAGACCGACGAGATTCTCCGGGTCGAATTTCTCCCCCTTGAAGGTAGGGATCACATCTTTGTAACCGACCTTCGACGGATGACCGAAATGTTCCACATGCCACTTGTAGACCGGCGAACCTTCGTCATACATCCGGCGCGCATACCAGTCGCCCTGCTCCGGCGCGGACTGGGGGCCCCAATGAGCCCAGATGCCGAACTTGGCATCGTGGAACCATGGCGGGATGGTATAGGCCCGCAGCGACTCTCGAGTGGCCTGAAACGGGCCTTTGGCGATTTCGATTCCGGGGATTTGAGTGGCGCGGGCGCGGCGCCAGGGGGCAGCGCCAGCCGCCCCCAGCAAGCCCAGTGCGGTTCTTCTGGAAATCTTCATGACCGGAATGTGTAACCGAGCTTAATCAGGTATTCTTTGCTGGACTTGGCTGTCTCGAAGGGAGTCATGGGGGCGTCGCGACTGCCGTCCAGTTCGACCATGGCGTACTCCAGGTCTTTGGCCGTTTCCAGCACGTCCATGACTGCCGCGATATCCACCTTACCCTGTCCCAGGGGGCAGTAGCCGGCCCAATTCGGGCCATCGAGGAAGTCTTTCACATGGACGCTTTGGATGAGGGGCGCGAAATCCCTGACGATCTTCACCGGGTCGGAACCGCCTTTGGCGAGTTGCGCGACATCCGGGCCGAATTTCACGTACTTAGTGTCAACCGCCTCCAGAATTGCGTATATCTCGTCGTGTGTCATGACGCAGGTATTAGTGTGCGGATGCAAGGTCGCCGCCAGGCCGATATCGTTCAGGGCTTTGGCGGCGTCGTTCAGGGTGGCCACAATGCCTGGCTTGGCGGCCTTGAAATCGTAAGTGTCGCGATTGACGCCGTTGGGGCCGAAGACCCCGACGCTTCCGCCATACTTCTTGAGCAGCACTCCCCATTTGACCACTCGGGCCACTTGTTCCTTCCTCTGTGCCGGGTCATCCACATTCATACGGAGGTGGAGGTAGGTGGAGGGAAGCGGCATGTTGT